>Ga0307425_1001050_pt1 | contig 17015 bp, 19 predicted proteins | sample SalMarWE160330MG_FD_202152 | JGI IMG/M metagenome (GOLD analysis project Ga0307425, IMG submission 202152) | Salt marsh sediment microbial communities from the Plum Island Ecosystem LTER, Massachusetts, United States - WE1603-30 | ecosystem: Environmental > Aquatic > Marine > Intertidal zone >... | reverse complement strand
CCATGAATGCGCTGGAGTTTAGCGGTGCCCGGTGGGAGAAAAAGCATGTCTCCGTTTCCCAAAAGATTTTCAGCGCCATTTGTATCAATGATGGTTCTGGAATCGGTTTTTGAAGATACCTGGAACGTAAGGCGTGTTGGAAAATTGGCTTTAATAATTCCGGTGAGAACGTCCACAGAAGGCCGTTGGGTGGCCAGTATCAAATGAATGCCTGCGGCCCTTGCCATCTGAGCAAGGCGGGTCAGGGCGACTTCCACGTTTCTTGAGGCCGCCAACATCAGATCGGCCAGCTCATCGATGACAATGACAATATAGGGTAGTTTTTCCAATGTCTGACCTTTGTCGGAACTTTTCTCCTTTTCGATTTTCTGGTTGTACTGCCTTAGATTCCTGGACTGCTTTTCCGACAAAAGTTCATACCTTCTTTCCATTTCCCGTACGGCCCAGAAAAGGGCATTGGTTGCTTTTTTTACGTCGGTGACCACCGGAGTAATCAAGTGCGGTATTCCGTCATAACTTGAAAGTTCAATTCTTTTGGGATCAATCATAATAAGCTTTACTTCATCAGGGATCGATTTATACAACAGGCTGCAAATCATGGAATTTAAGGCCACACTTTTGCCAGTTCCCGTTGCACCGGCAATGAGAAGATGCGGCATCTTGTCGAGTTCCGCCACCACGGGATTTCCGATGATATCTCTCCCGAGACAGATGGTGAGTTTTGATTTTGATTTCTCAAAGGCGCTCGAGGCAACGATTCCTTTGAATCTTACAATCTCTCTTGTGGTATTGGGAAGTTCGATTCCGATAACGGCTTTTCCGGGAATCGGCGCAACAATTCTGATGCTGGTAGCTCTAAGGGCCAATGCAAGGTCGTCTGCAAGGTTGACGATTTTGTTAATTTTAACCCCCGGGGCAGGTTCGTACTCAAAGGTGGTGATAACAGGACCTGGGGATACCGCAACCACCTCTCCATTGACATTAAAATCATCAAGTTTCTTTTCAAGGAGTTTCGACTGCATACTTAAATTTTCATTATCAGCGGATGAGAGTTCTTCTTTGAAATTGTCCAACAGATTTATGGAGGGGAGTTGAAATCCAGTTCCGCTGCGCATAAAATCAAATACTTCCTGTCGTGGAACGGGAGCTTCCTTTATCGGGCGGGGTTTGGGGGCTTTGATCTTTATGTCCCGTTTTTCTTTGATAAGCTTTTCTTTTTTTGCTTTTGAATGTTTTTTCGATTTTTTCCGTTGTTCTCTCCATTTGACAAATAGGGTCTTTAAATGATCCGCGGAGAAATAAGCGGTTTGCCACGATCGTTTTGCAAACCGTATCAGGGAAAAACCGGTGGCGAGAATCAGACCGATGATCCATAAAAGGACCAGGATAATCGCTCCGCCCGAGACATTTGAATATTTCACGAAAAATGATTTTAGGGGAATTCCAATGATGCCGCCGGAAGAAAATTTACTTCCGAAGATAATGATATGGTTGTGTTTAAGTGCCAGCAAGCTTCCTGTGGTGATCATCAGAATGATTCCTCCGATAATCGTCAAAATGATGGCTTTGCGGGGATGACCGCCGAAAATGTGAAGACTTGTCAAAAGGAGTAGAATCGGAATCCAGAATGCGCCAAGCCCGAAAAGTCCGATGAGAATGCCCGCCATGTGGGCGCCAAATAAACCGAAGAAATTATGAATATGGCCGGCAGCCCGGGCATTATTGATCGAAGGATCAGCCGGACTGTATGACAAAAGACTGATCAGTGTTAAAATAACGAGAAAAAAAAGTAAAATTCCAGTGATTTCTCTACGCATCATTTTCCACTCGATGAATTAAATGATCTCTATACTTCCAAAATGAACGGGAGTATTACCGGTCGGCGTTTTATAGTAAAGGTAAAATACTTTCTCAGGGCTTTTGATATTCTTGATCGGATCTTGCCGGCGCGATCCGGAACTTCGGGGCCTATTTCTTCTACGATTTCAAGAACAACGCACTTTGCATCTTCCAGAAGATGGCCTGTCTCGGTTTCAAACACAAAGCCCCGTGAAACGATTTCAGGCCCGAAAATAACGATTCCGGTCTCTTCATCAAGGGCCATGTTTACGATAACCAATCCGTCTTCCGAGAGATCTCGTCTTTCCTTGAGTACACTTCTTCCAACATCTCCAATCCCCTTGCCGTCGATAAGCACCCGCCCGGTTATAACGCTGTCTTGAATTCTGCCGCCGTTTTCATCAAACGCTATGATTTGTCCGTTTTCAGCAAGAAGAATATTTTCTTTTGCAATGCCGACCTGTCCGGCCAATCGTGAATGAAGTACCAGGTGCCGGTATTCTCCATGGATGGGGATAAAATATTTGGGCCTGGTCAGATTGATCATCAGCTTTAACTCTTCCTGAAACGCATGACCCGATACATGAATCTGCGATATCTTTTCATAAATAACGTCGGCTCCTCGTCTGTAAAGATCATTGATAATCTTGGCGATGGCTTTTTCGTTTCCGGGTATAAATTTTGAAGAAAGGATGACCGTATCCTCTTTTTTGATCTTGATCTGTTTATGCGTTCCTGCAGCCATGCGAGCAAGAGCTGCCATAGGCTCTCCCTGACTGCCGGTTGTTATGATGAAGATTTCTTCATCAGGAAATTCACTGATCTGTTCAATGCCGATCTCCATTTCTTCCGGGATGTTGATGTGTCCAAGTTCTTTTGCTATGTTTACGCTGGTTTCTATACTCCTGCCGTTGAAAATGACTTTTCGATTGATTGTCTTTGCGATATCAATCACCTGCTGAATTCTGGTAATGCTGGAAGCAAAGAGACCGATGATGATGCGCCCCTTTCTACCGGCAGAAATCCTTCCCAGGGTGTCGCCAACCTCCTGGTCGGAGATGGTATATCCTTCCCTTTCAACATTTGTTGAATCTGACAGAAGCGCAAGAACACCTTTTTCGCCATAATGTGCAAATTTGTTAACGTCGGTAACCATACCGTCAGATGTGTGGCTGATTTTAAAATCACCGGTATGGATAACGAGCCCTAAAGGTGTTTTAATGGCGATACCCACGCCGTCGACGGCACTGTGGCAGACACGGATAAACTCGAGTTCAAAAGCGCCCAATTCAAGTGTTGATCTGGGAGAAATTTCATTCAATGAAACCGGCGCGAAAATGTCGTGCTCTTCAAGTTTTTTCCGCACAACTCCCAGGGTAAAAGGCGTTCCATAGATCGGAACATTCATCTCTTTGAGAAGATAAGGCAATGCACCGATATGATCTTCGTGGGCATGGGTTAAAACAACTCCTGAAATATTCGATTTTCGTTGTTTTATGTAGTTCATATCGGGAATGACACAATCGACTCCCAACATATAGTCTTCCGGAAACATGAGCCCGGCGTCAACAATAAAGCTTGAGTCGCCATATTCAAACACCATCATGTTCAGTCCAATTTCCCCCAATCCGCCAAGGGGTATTATTTTTAGCATAACACTCCGTTTTTCTTGTTTTGTTCAAAGGAACCCAGGATGATATCTCTGACTTTTTCCATAAGGTCGTCTTTTGTTTCTCTGGTGTAATCCGATGAATTTATGGGTCTTGTGATTTCAAGGGTAACATTCCCGGGTTTAATTGACATCTGTTTTTTTGGCATGATTCGCTCTGTTCCGCGAATAATGATCGGGATAATCGGGACACCGGAATCCACCGCTAGAAAAAACCCTCCCTTTTTGAATGGCTGGACTTTGTTGGTACGGCTGCGGGTCCCTTCAGGAAAGATAATGACCGACACGCCGTCTCTGATAATTTTTGCCACCTTATTAAGGCTTTCCATGGCGGATTTCCGATCAAAACGGTCAATACTGATATAGCCGGCTCTTTTCATGGCATAACCGAAAATCGGTATTTTATAAAGTTCTGCTTTGGCGAGCCACCTGAATTGAACAGGAAGATATGCCTGGAGAACCGGGATGTCGAAATTGCTCATATGGTTGGGCATATAAATATAAGACCTGCCGGGTTTCAGGTTGGAAAGGCCCTTTACGCCGACCTTGATATTGCTTAATGCAAGGATGCATTTTGCCCAGATTCTTGCGACCTTGTGCGCGGTATCACCGCCTGTAGTGACAAAGGAGACCAATATGACCATTACAGCCATAAAAGCGGTTACGAGGATAATTTCGAAAATAATCATTGGGGTTCGTGCCACAAGAATATCATTTGCAATCAGGGGCATAGAGTTATTATAAAATGTTACCTAAAATGAGAATTTCAAACTGCACCATTTTTTATAAATTTAATTTCTTTAGAAGGCTAGGTTTTAATTTCGAGCGTATCAAATATCGAATCGGCAAGTCGGATAAGCCAATTTCGTTGTTTTTCAGTGGCATAGCCAATACAGTCGCATCGAATTCTATTTTTGGTGCGTATCAATAACTCAAAGGTTATAAGATTTGGTTCCAGGTCAACGGTAAAATAAAAGGGTTGACAGTCGGTATGTTCAGTCTGAATTTTGGTCAGGATATTCTGATCAAGCTGTATCCAGTAAATACCATCCACATCAGAGGAACTAAAGTTTTCCTCCAAATAGGCTTTAACCAATTCATAATCTTTGGGCCTGAGTTCATCAATAACGTATTGTTTCATAAAAACGAAATTATCACAGTTTGTTTTGCCGCGCAAGATGTATGTTCACGGCGGTTTTGGCGCCCGTTTTTATGTGTAATTGATGCGTCTTTTATCGATTACTTCGATTTTTTGCAAGCGGAGTTATAAACTTTTTTGGCATTATTAATTAGGAATGATCGTATCTTGATTGCCGAGTCAGGTAATGCTAAGATAACAATACCTACGCTGAGCGTTTCAAATTTTAAAAGGGGATAAAATATTTTTTATTTTTAATGAATTATCTTCATTTATATTTTTAAAATTTGAAACCCTTCGGGATTGCCGATTTTACCGGATCTGCTGTGTTTCAGGGTGCTTGCGGTAGCAGACTACAGCGGCGCACCCTGCGCCTTGCAGCTCCGGTGAACTCAACAATCGCTCAACTTAGGCAATATTAATATACCGAAAATTAGGAATGAGAAAAGAGGAAAGAGAATGGACATTCAATCCTAAAAAATAGAGTATATCCGGAGTGTTTAATGATCTCATTTAACGTGTATTTGATTGCCTATATCTGTATTTATTTTATCAGTGCTGCTCTTAAAACAGTCATTGAGCGGATAAACATAAATTATCTTGAAAAATTTGGAAAAACAGTTCCTGCCACTTTTCAGGGCGTGATTTATGAAGAGGAATTAAATAAGATCATATGGTACACGTCAGATAATGTTCGATTTAAACTTGTTCAAACCATTGTCATTAAAAGCCTTTTTCTATTTATTGTTATTTCGGGAATTCTTCCATGGCTCGCTGATCATTTGGCGAATACAAATTTTTTACTGGCAGGATTGGTCTTTTTTGCCTTTATCGGTCTTATGGAGGTAGTGGCCGGCCTTCCTTTTGATTATTATCACAGTTTTGTCATTGAGGACAGATACGGATTTAATACAAAAACCATAAATATATGGATTTCCGATTTGATAAAGTCCTTACTGGTGATGATCGTTTTGGGTGGTTTGCTCCTGTCTGCATTGCTGGTGATGTTAAAATATGCAGGAGTGAACTGGTGGATTTGGGCGTGGGCTGTTTTTCTGTGTTTCCAATTGCTAATGACTGTTCTTTACCCTACTGTTATCGCGCCACTTTTTAATAAATTTACACCCCTTGAAAAGAGCAATCTAAAGGCCGACATTGAGCAACTCGCAAAAGAAGAAGGTATCGAGATTGAGGGGATATATCAAATGGACGCGACCCGGAGAACCCGACATACCAATGCATATTTTTCAGGACTGGGAAAAGCCAAGCGGATAGTCCTGTTTGATTCTTTGATTCAATCACACAGTCAAGAGGAAGTTCTGTCGATTCTGGCACATGAGATCGGACACCTTAAAAAGAATCATATTAAAAAACAATTGGTTATAAGCGGTATTGTGTCGCTGTTTCTTTTTTTTGCGGCATCAAAACTGATCACTTGTCATGTGATGTATAAGAGTTTTGGTTTTTCAAACACACCGTATTATGTGGGTCTTTTTTTAGTTGGAATCCTGTGGGAACCCGTGGGCTTTTTCCTGTCACCCCTTGGGATGGCGATTTCCAGAAAATTTGAAAGGGAAGCGGATGTTTATTCCATCAAGATCATAAAGCGTTCTAAACCCCTTTCCACAGCGCTGAAAAAAATGGCGAAAGAAAATCTTTCAAACCTCAGACCGCATCCGCTGTATGTTTTTTTCAACTATTCTCATCCGCCATTGCTTGAAAGGATCGAGTACCTTGAAGCACATGACACGTTTTAATATTGATAAAAGGATGCTGGATAGAAATATGCGTGGGCAATGATAAAGGGGCTTTGTTCCCTGGTCTTGGAAGAAGACCAGGGAACACGAAAGTTTAAATCTGATTATGTTTCTTCCACTGTAATTGCGCCTGGTTCACAAACTTCAACACAACTTTCACAGCCCAAACATTCATCCGCATTTACAGGGACGGATTTGTCATCCTCCATCTCAAACACTTCAACAGGACAGACATCCACACACTCTTCACAACCCTCACATTTTTCTGGGTCAACAGTAGGAATAAAAGCCATTTTAAAAGCCTCCTTTCACAATAAAGTTAGGTCACGGCAAAAATATTACCGATTATCCGTTATCGGGCAAAATCCATATACCAATTGATTCAGTGAGTCAAGCCTTGTTATTTATTTTTTTAACTTTTACAGAATTACGGAATTTATCCTTTGAAATGTCCTATGCTTTGGTTGTTGACCCTTATGGGATCATTCGGATTGAAAGGCTCGGCCAGGCAAAGGAAAATAAATCAGGTCAGTATCGCTGGGGAGTTCAAGAGGAACAGGATGTGTAAAATTCTGAAGCAAAGGTTCACAAACGATTAAGCATGAGCGGACTTGAATCGATAAGAAGGGCCCATTTTGGTGTTGAATTTGTAGCACTCAGGACAGGTGATGGAATATTTTTCAGGTGAACGCTTGACTAAAATGCCACCCTGTAAACCATACCCTTCTGAAGTGGGTTTTATTTCAACGATCACCTTTCGCCCGCAGTCCGAACATTTACCATTTATTGTGATTGTCGATTTGTCGGGGTTAGCTTCAAATATTTTTTTTAGCACTTCTATCATTGACAGCCACCTCCCTTGGTTGTTGACAACAGTTAAGAATGTTCATTGTTTGATATTCTTGGTTTTTGCCTCCTATCCAACCCGATTCTTCTTTCCTTGCCGGATCTGCGCTCAGGGACATGCATGGTGTAAGTAAATTGCCGCCGGTCAATCCCTAAACGCCGGCCGCCGTTATCTCTATCAAATACTGTCATAATTTAATAAATTTATAGATATATTTTAACGACTCAAGGATCTGATTCGTTAATTTGGTTCCTCGATGATGGACAGTCCGACAAGTGAGTGTCCAGTGTAAAGATCATGAGAAATTTTCGAAATGATCTGAGTTTTCAATAGGTTGTTTGGCACGGACAGTTCCATGGGATTGAATTCCATGTGTAAAATGTCACCGACCTCAAGTTGTTTGAAGACGCTGGAATTTTCCTTTACCAGAATACATGGCCCATTGAAGGACATGTTTCTTAATTTGAACAGGTAAATCGGACCCATACCATTTAAAGAGAATTGAACGCTGTGGTAATTGTCCAGAATGTATTTTGATATAGTGTTGCTTTCAGCTAAATTGTTTGTGGAAATTCTTTTTCCCATGGTGCTAAACCTTGCACAGCATCTTTAAAACCAAGTTTGTCCGGCATGAAATAACATACCGGAATATAAACTTTGCCCTAATGAATTTTCAATTTAGGATTTCTTTTGGCATTTTAATCCATAAATTTCAAATTTTATTATGTCAAGTAGAATTATGTATAATTTATATATAATTCTACTGAATTAGAATATATTGTAGTTTATTAAAATAAATTACTATATATTGTGCACTCTCAAACCAATAAACTGAATAAAATCGGTTTGTTCTCTTTTTGTGTTCGTTTAAGTACCTTTATAGCTTTTTTCAGAATAACCTACCGTTTAAGCCACAGGATAATTTTTTTTCCATCGGCAAGAACTCGCAAATAAAACCGCGTAAAAGCAGACAAAACTAAGGTATTAAGATGACACTGCTTTAAAAACAGCTGCTGAATGGATTCGGAATCAATTAATATGGATAATAGGGATACGGGCGCCAATAGTAGGGGTATGGATAATACCATGGGTCATAGTAAGGTCTGAGATAATCTTCTTCTTTTGGCCACAGGTGAATTTCACGACTTTCAATCTTGAGATAGGTCTGGGCAAAATGGTCAACTTTTTCCACTACTGTGCCGACGATTGTGCCTGCTACGGTCACTTTACGGTCTTTTTTATAAATTTCCGGGTCTAAAAAGCCTTTGTGAGAGATGATGAATCTCCCTTCTGAATCATCCCTGGATTTGGGAGTTTCTCCCAATCCCAAGGGGACTTGGAGGGCTTTAACGAACGATTTGTCAGCCAGATTCTGAGTTTCCAGTATGTAGCCTCCCAGTATCACGGTATTTCCCAGATATTTGTCGGTTTCCTGTATAAGTGTTTTAAAGCTAACAGGCGCCATCGATTCTTTCCGGATCTGTTGAGAAATGACCGAACAAGACATGATAAAAAACAGCATGAGAAATACCGACAGTGCAGATTTCAAAACATTCATACAAACTCCTCCAACGAAAACTTCCACAAGTCTTTCATGATCTCTTCAACTTGCTCAACCGTGGGCAGTTTTTTGCTTTCAAAATCAGACATGTTTTATTCCTTCAATCATTACATGCTTTACAGAGGTTAAGAATTTTTTTAAAAAAACGCGAACTGATATGGGCACTATCCAAATATAGATTGTAAGGAATATATTATATAAAGTTGATGATTAAACAAGTCCAATTTTTAATCATTGTCAAATCATCTTTATCCAACGAAAAATAATCTCAATGAGAAATATTTTAAGCTGCACAGAAAAATATGCATTCATGCACAATTTTCTGTGCATTAGCAAATGAATTCCAAACAATTGTCCACCTAAAAATCACACAGCACGCTAAAGTTGTATTCCTCAAATTTACATCTTTTATAACCATTCAGCATCCGAATACATCAACTATTTTCAATTAAAACAAGTTCATATGATTTGTAATCAGTTTTGGGGGAAATCGTGAGGTTTAAAATTCTTTCAAAAACAGAAAGCTTTTGGAACATATTTTGCAAAATAGAGCACAGTGACTTATGAAAATAAAGTTTAAACAAAAATTAGAGTATTTAAATCAAGGATTTACCATTGTAGAGCTTTTGGTTGCCATGGTGGTGTCTTTTCTTGCCCTAGGGGCAATTTATTCGACGTTTTTAAACCAGCATAAATCGTATCTGGTTCAAGAAGAGATCTCTGCCATGAATCAGAATCTCAGAATTGCCCTGTTTTACGTGGAAAGAGAAATTCGGATGGCCGGGTGTGACCCAACCGGTAATGCCAATGCTAGGATCATAACAGCAAATGCGAATAAGATCCGTTTTACTGAAGATGTCAGGGGGGATCTTGACGGCAGTGATTCGGACGGGGCTACGGACGATGCGAATGAAGACATTACCTATTGTTTGAAAGCAAACAATCTTGTGAAAAATACCGGGGGCGGGAATCAGATGGTGGTCCAGAACATCGATGCCCTTGATTTTGTTTATCTGGACGGATCTTCACCTCCCAATGTGCTGAATCCTGACGGCAGCGGTGTTCCTGACGAAAGTCTGGATCAAATCAAGTCTGTGGAGGTAACCTTGGTGGCCCGGACAGACAGGAAAACGCTGGCCACCAAAAATAATAACGCCTACCTTAACCAGCGGGGATGGCAGATTTTAAAGCCGCAGAATGACAATTTCAGCCGCAGATGTTTAACTGCTCGAATTAAATGCAGAAATTTAGGATTATAGGATGATATCCGAGGCTGGATGACATATATAATCGATATGGAGGCTCGGATGGGAACATTGAAAAAAGAAGACGGGTATACGCTTATAGAAGTCCTCATCGCCGTTACCATTTTTGCAGTGGGGTTGCTTGCGGTGGCCGGCATGCAGACCTCGGCTATCAGGATGAACTCCACGGCCGGCACACTGACGAATCTCAGTACATGGGGCATGGACAAGATTGAAGAACTGTCGGCGCTTCGGTACTCGCATCCCTTACTCGATTCAGCCGGTAATCCGCACCAGGAACGATTAGGGGATTATACCATTTCCTGGACGGTAATTGACAACAATCCAATGACAAACACCAAGAACATTACGGTAACGGTTACCGGCCGGGGTAAGAGAATGGATATGAGTATTCTTAAACCAAATGTCTAATCGGCCATAGAGCTTGCACCTTAATTAGTGTCCATCCATAAATGGCCCTTTTTCCGCCGAGCGGCGTTCTCCGCGGCTTTCCGGCTGTGGCGTACATTGAGTACGCCTCGCCGCAAATCCTTGTGCGGCCTTGCTCGACGAAAAAATTGCTCATTTCTGAATTGGACACGCAATAATACCTCCACGATTCGTGGATAGGCACTAATTAGAAAAAGGGGAAATCTTATGAAACAAAAATTCCAGTTAGACAATGACAAAGGTTCTATAATGATTCTCGCCATGGTCTTGCTGGTGCTACTGACAATTCTGGGTATTGCAGCACTCACTTCATCAAGCATTGATACTCGGATCGCAGGAAATGAGCTGCGACATAAACTGGCGTTTTACGCAGCCGAATCTGCAACAGCCTATGTGACATGGCGCCCCGATTTATACGGCCCTGACAATATCACAGCAGGTACGCCTCATTATTTCCCTAATGATACCGCTCCTTATGTAGGAATTACTTCCGGTCTCCCCGCAGCATTATCGATGAATGCGACACAATCTTTTAATGGAGAAGTTGAATACGACAATGCTTTATCGCCTCCCAGAGGATCAGGATTTTCGGTCGGTAAATACAAGGCCTATCAGTATCAGATGGTATGCAACGGATATAGTTCTAACGAGACCACCAAAAATATCGTGGTTGGGTTCTATCGTATCGGCTACTAGATAAGCTGGTTTGAAAAAATATAAACACGCCAAGGAAATACTATGAAAAAAATAGGACGGTACGGGCTCATAACACTATTTATCAGTTTTTGCCTTGTTTTTATGGGATATCCGGTTTTAGCTGATGATACCTGTGTTTTTTTGAAGACCGACGATGACCAACCCCTTAATCTTGAACCGGAGAAAGATGCGGTGAAAGTTTCAGAAATCGATATCCTTTCAGGAACCGGTACATTTATGGCGCCGGTGGTGCCTGCGGCAAGAAGTACCAGCCAAGACAAAATTTATATGGCCTTTTTTAAACCCGGTAAAGGGAATTTCTGGGGAGGAAATGTCACCAAATATGGTATTTCGTCGGACAACCGGATTGTCGACGCCAATGGTAATCCGGCCACATGGTCCAATGGCGCCATGAGGGACGATGCAGTGCCGTACTGGGCGACGATCGACTGGGCAGATATTACCAAAAGTAACTATATTCATCACTCAAACAGGAAAGTCTATACCTATCTGACAAAATTGACCCAATTTGAATCGGCCAATGCAGATTTGACAGCAACCATCCTTGGAAATCCAACCAGAAGTAAGGCAGATATCATTAATTATGTTCGGGGTGCGGATGTCCTCGATGAGGACGGGGATGATGATGTTACAGAAAACAGAGCCATAATTACCGGAGATGTTCTTCACAGCAAACCTTCTATTTTTAAGTACAGATATGCTGATGGTACGTCCAAAACTATGGTCTATTTTGGCGCAAATGATGGGATGCTTCACGCTGTCCTGGATGTAACAGAAAGTTCGGGAGACCTCCCCACCGTGACATCCCATGGTACGGAAGAATGGGCCTTTATCCCCCCTGACCAATTGCCTCGCTTAAAAGAGATGATAGAAGGTTTTGATCATCAGAGTTATGTAGACGCCACCCCCAAGATTTATTTTAAGGATATCGACAAAGATGGTGTCGTAGACTCGGGCGATGGGGATAAAGTGATTCTTGTATGCGGCGCAAGAAAAGGGGGCACCGGTTACTTTGGGTTGGATGTGACCGATCCTTCTTCTTTTCAATATCTCTGGAGGATCAACCGGTATGATGATTCCGGACTCGGATGGACAGCCCCCACAACAGTCATTTCGGAGTTGGGTGAGACCTGGTCCGAGCCCCGATTCGGTGTTGTCAAGACCACTGACGTTGATACAACCGGGACGCCTGTATTTTTCATCGGCGGAGGGTACAGTTCAAACAGTTCCTCAGGAAGGGCAGTTATCGCCGTTGATGTACTCACCGGTGTTGTCGTGAAAAAGTTCACCGCCGGTATGAATTACAGCTTCCCAAGCTCAGTTGCTGTTATCGATGAAAATGACAACGGCTTTGTGGATAAAGTTTATGTGGGCGACCTTGGCGGCAGGATGTGGCGGTTTTCTAGTTTTTTTGGCGGCGGCGGTAACCCTTTGGCTTTTCCCCATTGTAATGAAAACATAAATTCATGGACCGGACAGGTCTTCTTTAAAACAGATGATAACAACTCCAGAAAATTTTTCTACCCACCGAGTGTTACCCTTGAAAAAAGGTATGATATGGTTTTTATGGGAACCGGAGATCGGGAAAACGCCTGCTGTAACAATAGCAACAATGTTTGCAGTTTTACCGGACCTGATATCATTGCTGCCGTAAAAGAAACACATTCTTTAACAACCATAGTGGGCGAAACAGATCTGGTTGATGTTACAGATCCAAGGGCCACACCTCCTAATTTGACTGTCGATCAAGGCTGGTATATCCGGCTGGTGGATGGCAGCGGCAATGCTGTGGGTGAAAAGGTTCTTTCAGAAGGAACGGTTTTTTACAAAACATTTTATATTACAACATTTACTCCCAACAACGATCCCCTTATGCCCGGAGGCGACGGCAAACTGTATGCACTGTCATACTTGACGGGTGCGGCGGTCCTGGATTTCAATAATGATTCAAACTTGGAACGCATGTCAACCATGGGAGAAGATATCCTTTCCAAACCGGTGATGCTAATAACCAGGACCGGCACAAAATTATTGATTTCAGTGGGAAGTGAAGATCCGGATGCCGCCAGTCCGACTACTGGAGCAGGAGTAAAAATTTTTGATCCGCTTCTGCCGCCGATCAATTTCTTTTATAAGTTTTGGAAGGAAGTTTTTTAATCAAAAGAATTCCTCGCAGCTCTGCTGCGGGGTAGTTCATTATTACTTGTATTTCATTTTTTAAGCATATTGGAGTGCACATTTTTATGTGCAAAAGAGAGCGGTTATGTTGTTTTATTGAAGGGCAATCCAGGTTTCCGAAAAGTCTTTTTTGTATTTCAGGGCTTAAATTATTGTTTTCTTCATCATCTTTTTAAGCCGCCGTATGCAGAGGATAGTTTAAAGTCTTTTAAAATTTGTCTGACTTTTGCCGCCTGATCCTTTTTGACCATGAGTCTCATTGGCACGGCATGAAAGATAAAAGGTGCAACATGTTCACCTTGAATAAAATAGGTTATTTCCTCTGCATCTAAAAAAGATTTGAGATAAGCCTGATCACTGGCATTATGGATTTCAAAAATCAATTCATAATCTATAAAGTTTTCTTTTTTCATCATTCATTCCTCAATCTACCGCTTTGGAACATTGATCTTTCTTTTTTCAGGATCCTTTTGCTGACGATAAAAAATTGCAATATGACCAATCATCCCCACCAACTCAGATGCGGTTTCTTTTTCAATGGTGCCGGCTATCTTTTCTTTCTGATCTTTTTCCTTGAAATCAATAAATTTTACCTTAATAAGCTCATGTTTTTCCAATGACTCATCAACAGCTTTGATTACAGTATGGGAGAGTCCTTTCTGGCCGACAAAAACCAGTGGTTTCATACCGTGGGCAAGCCCTTCCAGATATTTCTTCTGATAACCTTTCAGTTTTTCCACATATACCTCCGTTTTTGCATCTGTTCGCTCAATAATTCTGCAGCAATTATTGATCCCATCACCTCATTATATAGAAAAAAATATTAATTCACTATTCAGGGCTTGCCACTATTATCATATAACGATGAGGCATCATGAAAAAGGGGAGTGAAACAAAGCTTTTTCAGCCTCAACCTTAAAGGCATAATCGTCTGTTATTTTTTCTGCCCTCTCAGTGTCTCTTCGTTGTAGCCCCACCCTTTGCATGAGGGAACATCAATCAAGATCAGGTCGGAGTATTCATTAGCCTCGAGCACAAGCTGCTGCTCGATATCGATACGGGCTTGATCCTTTGCGGTCAGTGTTTGACCATTGGCAGAGATATGACCTTCGGTCAGATAAATAAAGATCCGTCGTCCAGCGGTGGCATGGTGCGTTACACCCTTTCCCGTCTCTAAGCTACAGCGATAGATAGAGGCGTCAGTATGAAATGAAACTGTACCTGGGATATCCTGGCCAGACGCCACGGGAAAGAGACGGTTTTTCCAATTGCTGGGATCATAGTTTTTCTGATCATAGGTTGGCGCAAGACCTGATTTATCCGGGAAAATCCAAATTTGGTAGAAATGCACCGGCTTCTCTGCAAGGTTGAATTCAGAATGGGTCAGCCCTGTACCCGCAGACATGCGCTGTACATCACCAGTTTTGATGACTGTCTTGTTTCCCATACTATCTTGGTGAGTCATCTCGCCTTCCAGAACAATGGTGACGATCTCCATCTCCTCGTGGGGATGTGTCGGGAAGCCTGTACCAGGTTCAACAACATCGTCATTGAACACTCGGAGGGCTCCAAACTGAATGTTGTGCGGATCGAAGTAGCCAGAGAACGAAAATAGCCAGTATGTCTTCAGCCACCCAAAATCAGAAAAATGACGATTGTCTGCTTTTATTATTTCTATCATATACTTTTTCCTTTTTAGGTTTTATCAGTTAGAGCAAAGTTGCTATGCTATCTGCTAATCAAGTCCGAACACTTTGAGCACATAACGGGAGCTTCAGCCGCAGCGATTGGATGTCGGCTGAAAGAACCAAGTTAGACATGGGATACGTTCATTTTGCTTCTTTAATCATTTCCATTGTGATAGCTTCCACTTCTTCAGAAACCTTCATTAGAGATTCTGAATTTGATAAAATCTCGAAAATATATTTCATCTGAAAGCCTCCTTCCATTCAAAGTTACCCGATTAAGCAATGAGTCAGCTTATCCGGACAGCTAGCATGGAGACTGAGCCGCAATTCACCCCTTGTACAGGAAAGCTGATCGGTTCCTTTTCCTTGCGAACGCCAAGCACATAAAGCAACGGCAGGTAATGCTCCGGTGTCGGAACGGACAGGGTCGCGTCATGGCCGAAACTCTGGTAATCAACCAGAGGCGCATCGTCGCCTTTGCTCAACATATCACGCACGTGTCCCTCAAATCGCACAGCCCAATCAAAAGGATGGATATCGTGCTTACCCCATGCATAGGCAGCGAGGTTATGAACAATATTGCCGCTGCCGATGATTAAAACACCTTCTTCCCGCAGTGGCGTGAGCCGTTTCCCCATTTCATAATGGAAAATAGGTGGCTGAGTCTCATCAATACTGAATTGGACGACTGGGATGTCCGGGTTCGGAAACACGTGGTTCAGCACCGACCATGTTCCATGATCAAGTCCCCAGCTTTCATCAAACCTTACCGAAGTAGGTTTAAGCAGCTCTTTAACACGCCGGGCAAGTTCGGGACTTCCAGGAGCAGGGTATTCTACCTGGTATAGCTCTTTGGGAAAACCGCTGAAATCGTGAATTGTTGGAGGAATAGGGTTTGAGGTCACCATACAGAAAGGTATGTAATAATGAGCAGACACAGAAAGTATGGCCTTGGGGCGTGGGATTGATTTACCAATAGAAGCCCATCCCTCAGTGTAAACATTTTTTGACAATGCGTTCATCGGATTGCCGTGTCCGAAGAAAATTGCCGGCATCAGATTGATCAATGAAAGACCTCCCTATTCATCGCTCAACGCCACGGTTAAGAGGTTGGCAAAAGAGCGAAGCGAATTTAGTCTTTTACGTCAAGCGTTTTGTTGGAAAAAGATTCATTATTTGTCAAACTCTGATTTCATTTCCTGTTCCAATGCCTGTATACGACGCATCACATTTTGCATAAATATTTGAGAAGATTCGCCAAGCTTTTGCATAGTGATTTGCTGTTTATTGATGTACAATTGGCCCAATTCAGACTCAAAAAATTGTATTAAGGACCTCAATTCTTTATCTGAATATATTGATTTGATAATTTTCACGTGGTTTCCTTTGATTTTTTCCCACGACAATTCTTCAACTAAAATATTCGTCATCTTGTTACTATATTTTTCAAGTAATTTGCGTTTATTTTCATTTAAGTTCTTTGCCTTGGAATGTTTATTTATTTGCTGTGAGATTTGTGTTTCTAGCATATCAAGTAATTTTCTGTTTTGATCCTTTTGCTTGGTAACAACTAAAAATTTTTCTGCGAGAATATCGGATCCATCTTGATTTGCATTTGAATTTACAGGAAATGACAAGAAAAATAAAAGCAGAATAATTGTAACGTATCTCATATAATTTCCTTTTTTGTTTTGTATGTATAACAGACTCGAGATGAGCTGAACCCCCGACTTGGGGAATAGATTCCTGTGGCCCGACCGCTGTTCACCGTACCCAGATAAAATAGAAACTTATAATATGAGGGGCGTTATATATTGAAAACACTATAAATAAAACTTTTAAGGGTAGTAAATATAGAAGTAATTATCGCCTTGTAAAAAAACAACCTCCTGATAGCATAGAGTTGGGAAAACTCAAAACAAAAAAT
>Ga0307425_1001048_pt1 | contig 17044 bp, 17 predicted proteins | sample SalMarWE160330MG_FD_202152 | JGI IMG/M metagenome (GOLD analysis project Ga0307425, IMG submission 202152) | Salt marsh sediment microbial communities from the Plum Island Ecosystem LTER, Massachusetts, United States - WE1603-30 | ecosystem: Environmental > Aquatic > Marine > Intertidal zone >... | reverse complement strand
TATAACTTTTTGATTTTAATTTAAAATAATGATATAAGAATGTAATATGTTTTGAGTCTTATGCGTCTTTGAAAGACGTGTTTGTCAAAATATTTAGGTCGTATAATACTAGTTATGTCTCAATTATAAAACTTGACAAAGCGTACGCTATGGCGTACTATTAGGGCATAGAAAATCCATTAAATCAGAGGAGAATCATGCCGACACTAACAGCCACTGAAGCAAGGTCAAATCTTTATCGACTTATTGACGAGGCAGCATCTTCCCACGAGCCAATTATCATAAAGGGTAAACGCGGCAGCGCTGTGCTTATTTCCGAGGATGACTGGCGCGCTATCCAGGAAACCATGTACCTGCTTAATATCTCTGGTATGCGCGAATCAATTCGAAAAGGATTAGCCACTCCAATCGAGGAATGTACTCAGGACCTTGACTGGTAATGTGGCGAGTCGTTTTCACAAAACAGGCTCAAAAAGACGCCAAAAAGCTATCTTTTGACGGTCTACGTCCAAAAGCTGAAAAGCTGATTGAAATCCTGCGTGAAAATCGCTACCAAGCTCCTCCACCATTCGAAAAGCTTTTGGGTGATTTATCCGGGGCCTTTTCCCGACGAATAAATATACAACACCGGATAGTCTATCAGATTCATGATGACGAAAAAGTGGTTAAAGTCATTAGGATGTGGACTCATTATGAATGACCAGGCATAACATTTCGCTTGCAGTCGGACTCGGCAAAGCCTCGCCGCTGAAGCGCCCGTTCGATGTCAACCAGAATTAAAAAGGTGATAGAAAGTGCATATTGAAAAACTAATAAATAAATCGCGATTGGGCGATGTGCTGTCTAAAAGAGAACTTGTTTATCTGCTTGCCCTGGCGCCAGATTCCGCTGAAACATACATGGTCATGGCTGAAGCAACCCGTCTTTCGAAAGAGCTTTCAGGCGGCAAGGCTGAAGTACATGCGCAGTTTGCGATCAATCTCGCACCGTGTCCTTGCGACTGTCTCTTCTGCTCTTTTGCGAAGATCAACGGTGTCTTCAACGAAGCAACGGAGCTAACTCCAGAGCAGGCCGTGGCCTACGCCCGCCAGTTTGAGACTGATGGTGCGAATGCTGTGTTCATGATGTCAACGGCCAAGTACCCCTTTGAACGCTTCATAGAAATGTCCAAGGAAGTTAGAAAAAGCCTGAAGCCGGAAACAACATTGATTGCTAACATCGGTGACCAGACGCTCAAGAATTCAGTCAGGCTTAAGGATGCAGGCTTTTCCGGCGTGTATCACGCCGTTCGCTTGCGCGAAGGAAAGGACACCACCCTTTCAGTGGAAAAAAGAAAACAGAGTATCAGCAACTTCAAAGAAGTCGGGCTTGAGGTAGGCACATGCGTCGAACCTGTGGGGCCGGAACACACCAACGAGGAGCTGGCTGAGATGATAGAATTCACGGCCTCCTTCAATCCTTCATACAGTGGTGCCGCCAGACGTATCCCCATACCTGGAACCACGATAGCCAAACGCGGGGTAATTAACGAATTGCGTATGGCCCAGATAGTCGCAGTTACCAGATTGGGAATGCCACGGTCTGTGATGGGTAACTGTACGCATGAACCTTGTACTCTGGGGGCCATCAGTGGAGCAAATCTCTTCTGGGCGGAAGTCGGTGCCAACCCCCGAGATATTGAGGAAAAGACAGAAAAAGGCAGAGGTGAAACCGTTAGTCGCTGCCAATCTATTTTTCATGAAAGCAATTGGGACGTCTGGAGCGGTCCATCACGTTACTACAATGGCACCAGATAGAAAAACCATCGAACAAGGCTAATTCAGCCGACTCAAAAAGCCGCGCGGCTGATTAGCGGCGTTAGCCAATTCTATGACCCGGTCGGATGCCGTGAAAATTAACCAATTAAGAATTGAAAGGAATTGAAATGAACTCAAAGATAAAGATTGGAATAGTTATCTGCGATCGCTACCGTCGCTGTGCGGGAGGAAAGTGTTTCCGAGCGATGAGGAACAAGGAGGGGGCTTTCAGCATATACAAGGACACCGAAGTTGAGTTGGTTGGTTTTACAACCTGCGATGGTTGTCCTGGCGGCAACATAGAATATTCGGGCGAAGAGATGGTGAAGAATGGCGCAGAGGTTATTCATTTAGCTACCGGCCTGGTGGTTGGTTATCCCCCCTGTCCCTATATCGATACATTCAAAACCTTTCTTGAAAAACGCTATGAGGTCAAAGTCGTTGTAGGCACGCACCCTATACCGAAAAAGTATCTTGAAATGCATACTCATCTTGGGACATGGGAGAACTCTGCATGGAAGCCACTTGTCGCGCCGACCATGAGTGATGAAGTGACCCGTGCAAGTTACGATTAAGCATAGTCACTAAAGGCCTGATTGAGGGTCTTGATGAATATCCATGACTCCGCTGAGCAACCATAGCATACTAATTCATCGCCTGCCGGCTGGCTAACCATGCTCTTGCAGCCGACAGCTAACCGCAGTGGATGAAGAGCGCCGTTGGGCCTACAAATATGGCATGGAAACAAGGGGATTAGCAACAATCCGCGGATTATGCAGCATTTAGAGGCTGAATTTGTGAGAGCTCTTTACGGAAACGCTGCTCGGAATCCCACAAATCCCAAGCATGTTGCGCATTCATCCAGAATTCGGGAGAATTTCCGAAAAGACGGGATAGTCTCAATGCCATGACGGGTGTTATGGCACGTCGTTCTCTTAAAAGCTCATTGATCGTCTGACGCGATACACCCAGGGCCGAAGCCATTGAAGTTGCGTTCAAATCGAAATCCGGCATGAAATCTTCTCTAAGCATTTCGCCAGGATGCGTTGGGGGAAGTTTCCTTTTTGCTGTGTTTGGTATAGTCATTGTCCTATTCCTCAATGGTAGTCAGTTATTTCAACATCGTAGGCATCGCCTTCAATGAAACGGAAACAAATTCGCCATTGTTCGTTGATTGATATTGAATGTTGCCCTTTTCTATTTCCTTTTAGGGCGTGTAATCGGTTGCTCGGAGGCACCCTTAAATCATTCAGGTTTGTTGCATAGTGGATATATTCCAACCGCCGTATAGCCCTTTTGACCAAGTCGGAGGGTAGGCGTTTAGATTTGCCTGTTATGAAAAGCTGTTGCGTTTCTTTATCGGCAAATGTTTTTATCATGCACACATTGTAATCTGTCACGTGACAGTTGTCAACGGTTAAATTCAACTTTTTGAAATACGGCTGAGCCCAACATTGCGCTTTCAGTCGGACTCGGCAAAGCCTCGCCGCTGTAGCGCCCGTTAGTGTTTTAAAACGTGGTCGCAATTTGCGACCGGCTAAAATTTGAAACCCTTTGGGCTTTGCTTTCAGCTTCGACCCAACAAGTCGGGCTTGCCGATTTTACCGGATCTGCTGTGTTGCAGAGCGCTTGCGGTAGCAGACTACAGCGGCGCACCCTGCGCCTTGCAGCTCCGGTAAACTCAACAATCGTTCAACTTAGGTCTAAGTTTCAAGCCCGGCACCTATCCGTGCCGGGCTTTTATTATGATCGACCAACGACTGAATTACATCAGCTGTCGATACTTAACACATCGAAAAAACTCATCCGGATCACCTGTTTTCCGGAATTTTGGCAGACAAGGCCCCCACCATATTTTTCATATCTGTCGGATCTCCGTTGGGATGAAGCACAACCATAAGCACAGCCCACTTGCCGAACGGCAATTCGGAAAGGTGAGTATTATATATCCCATTTCCATAGGAATCCGTTTTAAACATATATGGCGCCTTGCCTGCTCCTGTCTCATGTTTTTTCTCCTTGTTTATAAATATTCTGAAACTCCAATTGAACGAAAATGCACAATAGGATATTATTAATCGAAGTATGATTCGATTTCACTTGAATTATAGTCGTCTTAAGCATGAGGACCTTACATAAATCTCATCTCTTTATCATAATACTTTTACGATCAGCCACAGCCGACGCACTGCTCTTGCGATCTGTTGTGTCGTAGGGAAGAGGTGGAGGCAATGGATTTTAAAGAAAACAACTGTTTTTGAAGCCATCATCTTCAAACAGATAAACTGACCCGATCCCAATTCACGGGTTAATCGAGGATCAAAGATGCTCGTCTTTTTCTGGCTTGCGATAATTTCTCTTTTCTTGACGGTTGTCTGTACACTGGAAGTTGCCTTTGGAATGCGGCGAATGATCGCCCTTGACGATGTCCCGGCCCTGCAACAGGACAATGTCCCGAAAGTCTCCGTCATCATCCCGGCATGCAATGAGGCGGCAACCATCGAACCGGCCTTGAAGTCCATACTCAAAATGGATTATGCCGATCTGGAAGTCATCGTCGTCAACGATCGCTCTGTAGATCAAACCGGCGCCGTACTCGAACAGATGCAAAAACAATATCCCGGCTTACTGATCTATGACATCTTTGAGCTTCCTGAAGGCTGGCTGGGAAAGAATCATGCCCTTCAGCATGGCGCCGAACGGGCTCGAGGAGAATATCTTCTGTTTACCGATGCCGATATCATCATGGAAAAGTCTTCCCTTGCCAGAGCCATGAACCATATGCTTGAGAACCAACTGGATCACATGAGCATGTTTTTCAAAAGCATCGCCCCCGGCGGACTCTTGAATGCGCTTGTTCTGGATGCCGGCGGGGGACTCATGCTGCTTCTCAAACCCTGGAAGGTAAAAGATCCAAAAAACAAGCGATATATGGGGGTCGGTGCCTTCAATCTCGTCAAGTCCGATGTCTACAAGGCAATAGACGGCCACAGAACCATTGCCATGCATCCAATCGATGATGTGATGCTGGGAAAGGTGATTAAACACAGCGGTTTTTTACAGGATTGTCTTCTTGGCCACAACTTTATACACGTTGAATGGTACGTGACTGTGCGTAAATTTATTAACGGTTTAATGAAGAATACGTTTGCATTATACAATTACAAGATGGTCAATGTATTGTTCGGCGTCCTTCTTGTAATGATCATCAATATCCTACCGTTCTTGGCGTTCTTTTTTACTTTTGGAATTACCCGCATCCTTTTCGGGACTGTGGTTATGGTTCGTATTTTATCTTTTGCCAATGGCTTTTCAAACACAGGTATCAATCCCTGGTATTCGGTCTGGGGGCTTGTCACGCCTTACATCTACATATACATTGCATTAAAAGCCGCTATAACCACTACAATAAACAAAGGGATTATTTGGCGGGGCACATATTATTCCCTCGATGAATTAAGGGCGAACCGTCAAAAGACCAGGATTTAGAAAAACAAAAAATAGCGTTCAGGGTTCAAAGTTCACCGTTCCAGGCTATCTTCCTGACCCATCGAGGATCCCGCATTGCAGGGAAGGGACGGGATTTCGATGCCGCGATAAACCTGGCCGAAGCTACAGTTGTCGGAATTGCTGCCGGAGAGCAAGATCTCCGATAACAAGTGCCGCCATAGATTCAACGATGGGAACAGCCCGCGGGACCACACAGGGGTCGTGGCGCCCTTTGGCTTCCAGCACCGTTTTCCTGCCTTCGAAATCCACTGTTGCCTGCGGCAGGCTGATGGTAGCCGGAGGCTTAAATGCTGTCCGAAAAATAATCGGCTCGCCGTTGGTAATGCCCCCTTGAACACCGCCGCTGAAATTTGTCGTCGTACCCAGCCTGCCCTCTTTTGAAACAAAGGGATCGTTATGCTGTGATCCGAACATGCGAGTACCGGCAAAACCGGAACCGATCTCGAAACCCTTGGTTGACGGTATGGAAAGCATCGCCTGTGCGAGTTTGGCTTCCACTTTATCAAATACCGGCTCACCCCAACCCGCCGGCACATTCCGGCATACACAGATAATTATCCCCCCAATGGAATCGTTTCTTTCCTTTACGTTATCGATGAGTTGAACCATCTTATCTGCCGCGGGTCCGTCGGGACATCGAACAATGGTTTGATCAACATCTTGCCTTGAAATGACGTCCTCATCGACGCGGGGCGCCTCGACCTCTCCGACAGCATGCACCCATGCAACGATTTCTATCCCGAATACGTCATATAAAAATTTATCGACAATGGCGCCGGCCGCAACACGGCCCACCGTCTCACGGGCACTGGATCTGCCGCCGCCGCTGGCTGACCGGACACCGTATTTCATCTGATAGGTATAATCTGCATGGGACGGCCGCGGAATCGATTGCATGGTTTTATAGTCGCCCGGTCGCTGATCTTTATTGGCGACATACAGACCAATGGGCACACCCAGGGTTTTACCGCTTTCAACACCGGATAAAATCGTTACGCGATCGGCTTCTTCCCGCTTTGTCGTCAACCTGCTCTGACCGGGACGCCGGCGATCAAGCTGTTTCTGGATATCTTTTTCAGAAAGATTTATTTTTGCAGGGCAACCGTCAAGAACCGCCCCCACGCCTTTGCCGTGGGATTCGCCAAACGTTGTCACTTTTAAAAGGGTTCCGAAAGTACTTGACATTTTTAAATATCCTTACACATAGGCTGAACGTTTCAAATTTTAAAAGGGGATAAAATCTTTTTTGTTTATAAAATTTGAAACGCTCAACTCAGGTTACAATATGATGGTAGACCAAATAATGATATTCTTCACTTTCAGATGGTTAGCATATGTGGACGAAATCTTCAAATATTTCCATAGAAAACCTTCTGTTGGGTATATCTTTTTTTATTTGGAAAGTTTTTGATTTATTTTTTGGGCAGAATAATCTATTTTAATTTATAAAGGAAAAAACCATGCCATTTGCTGAAGTAAACAAAACAACACTCCACTACCATTTTGATGGGCCCGCGAAAGGACCCGTCGTGATGCTTTCCAACGCTTTGGCCTCGGACCTTACCATGTGGGAATTTCAGGTTCCCGCGCTTATCGAGGCCGGTTATCGGGTACTCCGATATGACAGCCGCGGTCACGGTCATTCGGCGGTGCCCGAAGGACCGTACTCCATTGAAATGCTGACAACCGACGCCGTGGGTCTTATGGATGTACTCGGTTTGGAAAAGGTTCATTTCTGTGGTCTGTCCAAGGGTGGGATGGTCGGACAGATGATGGGCTCGCAACATGGTGACCGATTAAATTCTTTGACGCTCAGTTCTACGGCAGCCTACATGGCCCCTCGTGAAATCTGGAATGAACGCATCGAAACCGTTCGAAAGGGCGGTATGGCAGTCGTGGTCGACGCAACCATTGACCGATGGTTCACCAAAGCAGGTCAAACACGCCTGACATCTTCCATTGAAAAGGTCCGAAGCGTCATTTTAAATACACTTGTAAAAGGATTTTGTGCATGCTGTGCCGCGATTCGAGATATGGATCAGCGGGAAATCATACGCACTGTTTCTACGCCAACGTTGGTGATGGTCGGCGAAAACGATTCCGGTACGCCGGTGTCGGCAGCGAAACAAATCCACCAGGGGATAACTTCTTCGGCGTTGACGATTATTCCCAATGCAGCTCACTTTGTTCATATGGAACAATCAAGCATTTTTAACCATGCACTCTTAGAGTTTATAACCTAAGCTGAGCGTTTCAGATTTTTGAAATGGTTAATTTAACAAAATATTTAGGGTATTCTGACATTTTGAATTTCTATAATTTGAAACCCTTTGGGCTTCGCTTTCAGCTACGACCCAACAAGACGGGATTTCCAATTTTTATCCGCCTCAGGAGGATCACCGCATCTACTGCTTCAGATGTTGTTCCGCATAGACGACTATAGCGAAACGACATCTTCTCCCGCAAGGCGGGATTTCGCTGAGCTCAACTTGCTTATCTGCGACAAACTTGAAAATCGCTCAACTTAGGTATAAAAAAAAATACGATATAAGCCGGGGAATCTTGTGAACTTAGAAATTTGGATAGCTTTTGTTCTTGCTGCAACAATCCTTCTGGTAATTCCGGGTCCGACAATATTATTGGTCATAAGCCAGGCAATATCTCATGGACGAAAGGCAGTATTACCGCTTGTTGCCGGTGTAACACTCGGTGATTTTACGGCAATGACACTCTCTCTTTTAGGGCTTGGTGCGGTTTTGGCAGCCTCTTCAGCGCTTTTTTCTGCACTGAAGTGGATTGGTGCTGTTTATCTCATATATCTTGGCATCAAACTTTGGCGATCAAACCCGGAGAAGCACGACATCAGTTTTTCGGCCACGAAAACTTCAAACCGGTCTTTATTTAAAAGTGCCTTCTTCGTGACTGCATTGAATCCTAAAAGTATTGCTTTCTTTGTCGCATTTCTGCCACAGTTTATCAGCAGCCAAAGTGAAACATTTCCCCAATGTTTACTTTTGGGGGCAACGTTCCTCTTTCTCGCAGCTTTAAATTCGGCATTATATGCCGTCTTTGCCGGCCAGCTCCGTGATAAATTGCAGGATTCAAAAGTGCGTCGCTGGTTAAATCGCGGCGGTGGAAGCGTACTTATTTGTGCCGGATTTGCCACAGCAACGCTAAAGCGCGCTTCATAATCGGCGGACAGTTCAGAGGCATGTTGTCATGTAAAAAGGAGAATCCCATGCAGGAAGGAAATCAAAAAAGTGCATTAATATTAGGCGTCTGTATTTTGATGGGCTTGGCCTTTTTAGGATATTTTTTAGGATCCAGTCTTATTAAGTTTAAAGAGTTTGAACGTACCGTAACCGTAAAAGGGCTTTCAGAAAAAGAATATCCTGCTGATGTTGCTTTATGGCCTATCCATTTTTCATCCGCAAACAACAACTTAGCAGAGCTCTACGCATCCATTGAAAAAGATACCAATAAGATCATCGGTTTTTTAAAAGACAATGGATTTGATAATCAAGAAATAACCGTATCTCCTCCCAGTATTATGGATAAACTTTCCCAAGGCTATGAAAAATCAAAGATCGAATTTAGATATACCGCCACACAAACCATTACGGTTTATTCGAAAAAGATTAAAGATGTCAGATCTACAATGAATAAATTGGCAGCGCTGGGAAAAAAAGGAATTGCCTTTACAGGCAATAGCTATCAAAATTCCACTGAATACTTATTCACGAGATTGAATGAAATTAAACCCATCATGGTAGAGGAGGCCACAACCAAAGCAAGAGAAGTTGCCGAGAAGTTCGCAAAGGATTCTAACAGCAGATTAGGAAAAATAAAAAGGGCAAGCCAAGGTCAATTTTCAATTAATAATCGGGATAAAAATAATCCCCACATTAAAAAAATCAGAGTTGTTTCAACCATAGAGTACTATCTGTCTGATTAATGGAGCTAAAAAAATGAATGAGGAATCTGAAATTCTGATTCGACGGCAGCATCGGATGACAAGCATCGTACTCAACCGTCCCCGCGCGTTGAATAGCCTCAACCTTGATATGATCCGTTCAATCCAGAGCGCCCTAGATGAAATAGAGACCGACGAACGCTGCCGGTTTGTCCTCTTTTTTGGTGCCGGTGAGAAAGGATTCTGCGCCGGTGGAGATGTTAAGGCACTGGCACAAGCCATACAGCAGAAAAGCGCTTTCGGCGCAGATAAGATTCTGGAACAAGAGTATGATATGCTCTTGCGGCTCCATCAGTTTCCCAAACCGGTGATCGTCCTCGCCGACGGCATCACCATGGGGGCGGGACTGGGGGTGGCTGCTTCGGCGGACATGGCAGTGGCCACAGAACGCACCCGAATGGCCATGCCGGAGACCAGAATCGGTTTTTTCCCGGATGTGGGCTCAACCGGTTGGATGTTCGATAAATGCCCTGCGGGTTATCCCGAGTATCTGGGGCTGACTGGCTATGAGATGAATGGCGCCGAAACCGTGCGTGTGGGGTTTGCCACCCATTTGTCGTCATCGGATCGGCTGCCGGAAATAATAAATATTCTGGAAGGATATGAGACAAACCTGCCGAGTTCGAGGAACCAGGCTGCAAAGCAGCTGGCCTCGGCACTTGATCCGTTTTTCAAAAAGGACATTGTCGCCAACACCGATATGGACCAATGGGTGGCAGCCTATTTTGAAGGAAAAAGCGCTCTTGTAGAGCTCATAGAATCGCTGAGACAATGCAGCATACAAACCCGCCTTTGCGACCAGGTCTTTGATCGGCTGGCGGAAAGATCGCCCACGGCACTGGTGGTGACCCTGAAACTTTTGCGGCACAATGAGCATCTTTCTCTTAAAAACGTCTTTCAGACGGAACTCTCAGCAGCGCGTTTTATTCTGAATCATCCCGATTATGTTGAGGGTGTCAGGGCGCGTTTGGTGGATAAAGACGACAACCCCCGCTGGCAGCCGGATAAAATAGAAGCGGTCGGAGATCTGGATCTGAAACTCTAGACTTACCGGTTTATCCTTAAGTTTCTTATTTTTTCTTTTACAAAATCATCAAAAATTGCAGCAATCATGCCCGTTTCCGCTCCACGGTTTTGCTCGCCTTTTTTATCTTGCTTTATAGGGAGCGACGCTTTTACCAGTCTGAGTTAAAGCCGGTAAATCTTTATCAGGTTTTTTGCCCGATAAAAATTTATCCTTAATAAAGGCTATGAAATCAGGACTGCCCAATAGTGTTGTTCAATATCGCGAAAATACACTTGAACTTTTGAACTTGAATCGATTACTGAATTGTCTATAAAGTTTTTACCTGGGATATGCGAATCAAGCTGAAAATCATTGAAGTTGATTAAATCCATATACTTTTTCCTTTATGCGGTAGCGAACGTTTTTGATAAGCATCGAGCGTGAGCGAGTCCGGCGGAGGCCGCTGGCCGGAGCGAACTTCATCAATTTGTTAGGTTGCTGTGGCAGTTTGATATTCATAGATTCAGACAACCGCCGAGACAATACTTACCCGCTCAGGTTTTGAGAGGGAAGTTTCATTTTCGGGAAAAAATGGAGCTGAAAGTTCTGGCGTAAGTGAATGGACCTCTTTAAACCCCTTAGTAAGCAACTTTTCTTTGAAGTCATCAGGCATAAAGTAACTCACGAAAGGTTCTCCAGCCTCCGAAACGCGTTGAGCAAGCTCACGCGACGCTGACGGTTGCAGAAATGTGATTACGGCTTCGCTCCCGCTTGGGAATGAGGTTATGTATCTCAAAGTTGAATCAATCGCTGCTTTGGTTAGATACATGGTTACACCCAGCCAGGAAAAGAACGTTGGCTTATCATTGCGGACGCCAATTCTGGCCAGCCCCTCCTCAAGCGATTCCTGATCAAAATCTATCCCGGCAAATACAACGTTTTCAGGAATATTAATATTTGCGTCGGAGATCATTGACTGTTTCAATCGTTGCGTATCTGGGTGGTCGACTTCACTTATCTTTAGACTGGCCGCCCAGTGAGGTTGCCTGAATGCAAAAGTGTCAAAACCTGCGCCAACCAGAACATATTGCCTTATACCGCGCTTAATTGATGATTCAAGCCTATCCTCGGCGTATCTGGAGCGAAGAACGACATGTGCACGGAGTGCTTTGGCTTCTGGTGACATGTATCTATCTTTGGAGCCCCGAATTCGTTTTTCAGCTTCGGGCCCGAGCAAATTCAATACAACCGGATCATCAAGGATGCGCGGCCCGGAATCTATGATTTGGTGGGCGGCGCGTAAATACGCTGTTATTAGAGCAGTGCGACTTGCACTTTGATCTTGCATATCCCGCTTGCCTTACGTCTATTGGGAAACCTAACGTCCAGCGTCTGTGACGAGCAAAGCGAATCCGACAGCACGCCGAGGTTAGGTTGTCTTTCTCTTGTTAATAAGCTCTTCTATTTGATCAAGATGCATTTTTCGGTGGATCGATCGATAGACCCTACTTTTTCCTTCAATGTCTTCAATTTTTACAATAAAATCAATAGAGATTTCTTCCAATTCACGATCTATTGATTCAGCGCATGAAACCGCCAAGTTGGCTGCCTCTCTCGGTGGTAATAAAAGCCACAAAGACAGAAATTAAGGGGTCAAATCTGCTCTTGACTCATGTTAGAATTTATAAAGCTTCCCGCAGCCCCGTTGAATCGGAATCTCCGCTTCACTCCGACAAGCTGCGGGGTATCAAAGCAGAATTCGCCGAAGGCGGAAGCTAAAAGCGAAGACCGATCATCCCTGCAGCAAGTTGCCGACGCGCCAAAGCCGCTATGGCGACGGCGCGCTGCAGGGTATTCTGGCGAAGGCGAATAAAATCGCTTTTTGCTACCATATATTGCGTTATTTAGTTCTTGACATACAAAATACATAATCTTATACGGATATTAAATAGATATTCTTTTAATATCTGAATTAAAAAAAGTGGTTTGCCATGTAGCCTATATTGTTCGGTAACGGAGGAAAGCGATAAAGGATAGATAACCATGGTTAAAAACATTGGCTTTATTTCCACACGCTTTTCGGGTACAGACGGGGTTACGATGGAAACCAGCAAGTGGTCGGAAGTTTTAGGAAAAATTGGCCACAGCTGTTTCTGGTTCGCTGGTGAATTGGAAAAACCTCCCCAAAGGAGCTTTCTAGTTCCTGAAGCGCACTTTAAGTATGAGAAGAATGAGTGGATCAATGAACGGATATTTGGGCACAAAGTTCGAAACCCTGCCGTGACTGAAATAATTCATGATCTGAAGATACTTTTAAAAATTAAGATTCGAGAATTTATTTCACAATTTAATTTGGACCTTCTTATTGCCCAGAATGCACTTACCATTCCGTTGCATATCCCTTTGGGAATCGCCTTGACTGAAATTATCGCAGAAACTCAGATTCCTATGATTGCTCATCATCATGATTTTTATTGGGAAAGGACACGGTTCTCCGTAAATGCCGCGGGAGATTACTTACGCATGGCGTTCCCTCCCAGCTTGAATAATATCGAACATGTCGTTATTAATTCCGCAGCCAAAGAAGAGCTTGCACTTCGAACAGGGATTTCCTCTACGATCATTCCCAACGTTCTAGATTTTGATAACCCGCCGGAAGTGGATGAAGATCAAACCATAGCCTTCCGCAACTCATTGGAACTTGAGCCACAAGACCGTATAATTCTGCAACCGACACGTATTATACAGCGCAAGGGTATTGAACATGCCATAGAGTTGGTCGAAGATTTGAAAGATCCTCGATACAAGCTGGTCATCTCACATGAAGCAGGTGATGAAGGATATGAATATGCTGAGTGGCTTCAGGAAACAGCTCGTGAACGAGGGGTTGATCTAAGATTAGTGAAAATGCGCGTCTTAGATCCAATAAATAATCAAAAGAATTCCAATGGTAAGCCGACACTTTGGGATATTTATCCTCATGCCGATTTCATTACCTATCCCAGCCTGTATGAAGGATTTGGCAATGCTTTTCTTGAGGCTGTTTATTTTAAAAAGCCACTATTGATTAACCGGTACGGTACATTTGTAAGAGATATTGAGCCTAAGGGATTCGATCTGATTGTCATGGACGGCTATCTTACTAAAAAAAATGTTCAAAGCGTAAGGGAATTTTTAAAATCACACAAAAGAAAAGAGAAGATGGTAAATCATAATTATGAGGTGGCTAAGCGGAACTATTCCTATGCAATCCTTCGGCGGGGGTTAAAGAATATTCTGATTAACTTCTTTGGAATGGATACTTAATTGTTTTCACGCGTTTAGATCTATATTTTCTATTTTCTGCCTTTTTAAACCTTCAATCCATACTCCTCTAATACGGTTACGATTTTGATATGAACCATCAATTCGAAACTTGTGAGTACTGCAAAATTTGTCACGTTTTTAAAACCTTAAGATTGTTGTGATATCGAATTTCAATAGTGTTATATTGTCGCCAAATATACATCCCCTCTCAGAAATCCATTTTGTTTGATCTGTTTATTAATCGTAGCAGATGAACATATTTGTGCTGGATAGAAAAATCAGAAAATGTGCACGGCATCATTGTGATCAATATGTTTAGAAAATAATTTTGGAAAGTGTACAAATCATATGCATTGATCTGAAGAAGAAAATAGCGAAAGCACTTGACAAATTTATTTTACTTGGGTAATTGGAAATATCTTTTTGCCCGATAACAAGATAAAATTCTTACAGATAGAGACAATCATGGAAATAAGACTTTGGTGCTGGTGGTGGCGGAAACTATGAAGCTTGCTCACCACCTTTGAAACAAGGGATGAATTGATTTCAGAGTCGTGAGAAGCTTCGGCAATTGATGTTGAAGAGGCTCATGGCTCTTTTAAAAAAGCCGGCGCTTCTTCAAAAGCATCGGCTTTTTGTTTTTCCTAAGCTGAGCGTTTCAAAATTTTGAAACGATTAACTTAAGTTTTTAGGTTGGAGAAAATCATTGAGTAAACCAAAATTAATGCTGGGAAATGAAGCCATTGCGCAAGGATTGATGGAAAGCGGTTGCGTCATGGCAACATCATATCCGGGAACGCCGGCTTCCGAAATTCTTGCCGCTTTTGCCGCTCTTCAAAAAAAAGGCATAGAAAAACGACATATCCAGTGGGCGGTGAATGAGAAGATTGCATTTGAAATCGCATATACGGGAAGTATGGCCGGATTACGCACGGCGGTGAGCATGAAACAGGTGGGATTGAATGTGGCCTCCGACCCGCTCATGAGTGCCGCATACCTTGGTGTAAAGGGGGGATTTGTCGTGATCAGTGCGGATGATCCAGGGCCCCATTCTTCACAAACCGAGCAGGACAGCAGGCTCATGGCCATGATGGCAAAAATCCCGGTGCTCGATCCGGATTCTCCCCAACAAGCCAAAGAAATGATTGCCGCGGCTTTTGAACTGTCAGAGGCCTTTGAAATCCCCGTCATGCTGCGTCCCACCACACGGGTGTGCCATGCAAGACAAGATGTTACCCCGGGAGAGATTCTACCGCTCAAACAGGAAGTTGACTTTCAAAAGGATCCGGCACGCTGGGCAGCCACGCCTAAATTTCGCCTTCACTTGCATCATGAACTGGAGAAAAAACTAACCGCCATTTCCGGGTATAAAAAAACAGCGCCAATCAGGCTCAATGCTGGGGCAACGGCTTCAAAAGCAATGATCGTATCCGGTGTTGCAGCCGCCCATGCCAAAGAAATCCTGAAAGATTTAAATCTTTGGGATGTCATTCCCATCTACCAGGTGCTCCAGCCGTTTCCTTTGCATCAGGATTTTGTGTCTCACATGTTCAAGACGTATTCTGAAATTCTGGTTATCGAAGAAACCACCGGCGTCATTGAAATGCAGCTTGCGGATCGACATTGCATCAAAGGAAAGCTGACCGGTTCAGTGTCTTCGGTTGGAGAGCTTCTCCCTGAAACCATTGAACAGATCATCGGCGAGTTTGCCGGAATCGGCACAGAACCCGTCGATCTGCCGTCCGAACCCGGCATACGCCCGACTCTTTGCGCAGGCTGCCCTCATCGAGCGGCTTTTTTTGCCGTTAAAAAGGCCGCCCCAAAAGGGATATATCCCAGTGATATCGGATGTTATACCCTGGGATTAAACTTAGGTGCGGTGGACACGGTGCTTTGTATGGGAGCTGCCGTCAGCCAGGCGGCAGGCTTTTACCATGCCTATAAACATGAAAAAAAACCGCCGGACATTGTGGCCACCATCGGAGATTCAACGTTTTTTCATGCCGGAGTTCCGGCACTTATCGATGCGGTGGTTCAGAACGTGCGGTTCGTACTTGTTATTCTGGACAACCGAACCACGGCCATGACCGGGAACCAACCCACACCTGCCATGGGGTTGGGTGCCTGCGGAGAATCGCTGAATTCCGTGGATATCGAGGGGGTGGTTGAGGGATGCGGGGTTAAATTTTGTCGTGTGGGAGATCCTTACCAACTCAAAGAATTTATCGCCCTGTTAAAGGAAGCCGTCACGTACAGCCGGGAAAAGGGACCGGCTGTCGTAATTTCAAGACATCCCTGCCTGATTGACCGGTTCAGAAAAGAAAAACCGGGATGGCAGCCGATTAAGGTAGAAGTCTCAGATACATGCGACGGCTGTGCGTTTTGCATCGACCATTTCGAATGTCCGGCCCTGATCTTAGACAAAACCGAAGAACGTGTCAGTATCGACCCCATCCTGTGCAATGGATGCGGCGTATGTATTAGCGTTTGTCCCAAAAAGTCGATAAAGGAGATAAAGAATCCTGGATCAAAGGACCAGGATTTTGAAAGTGCCTAAAGTTATTGTGTCGCTTTCAGCCGTCGTAGCCAAAGGCTACTATGGCGAAGTCGGCTCGCTCCGATGATTTTATATAATTGGCAGAATTCCTTAACTTTAGCTCACTTTAAACTTTAGTTCACTTCAAATTTTTGCAGTAATTCTTCAGGATATATGAATTCAATATATTGTATCCTGTATCTAATATCCTGAACAAGGAGTTTGGATGAACATTTCCATTAATCAGCAAATTGTCATCAGCGGTGTGGGCGGTCAGGGCGTCCTTTTTGTCACGCGGCTTCTCGCGGAAGCGGCAATTATGAAAGGTTTTTCCGTCTTTACATCGGAAACACACGGCATGGCCCAGCGGGGAGGAACCGTATTATCACACCTTAAGGTGGGAAATTTTTCAAGTCCGCTGATACGGCCCGGCAATGCAAACGGATTGCTGGCGCTGAAGGTAGACAGTTTGGCACGGCACGGGTACTTTCTGAAGCCGGGTGCATGGGCTGCGATAAACAGCGGTGAAGGTGTGGTTGTCGGACCTGAATTCTCGGCATATACCATCGATGCCGACCTTCTGGCACAACGCATTCTTAATCCCAAGTCGGTCAACCTGGTCCTTTTAGGTTTTGCCCTTGCAGCGATATCAGAAGCGACCGAAAACAGTCTTTTCTGTAATTTAGAAGATATAAAAACAGTTTTACACCATCGTCTGGCAAAAAAGAAACAAATGCTGGATGATGCCATTAAAGCACTTGAAACAGGATTTAAAGATTTTAGAGAATAGCTATTTTTTATTTTAACTGAACTCGTGTCCAATTCAGAAATGAGCAATTTTTGTTCTGATCAAGGCCGCACAAGGGTTTGCGGTGAGGCGTACGTCTGTACGCCGCAGCCGGAAACCCGCGGAGAAC
>Ga0307425_1001047_pt1 | contig 17048 bp, 13 predicted proteins | sample SalMarWE160330MG_FD_202152 | JGI IMG/M metagenome (GOLD analysis project Ga0307425, IMG submission 202152) | Salt marsh sediment microbial communities from the Plum Island Ecosystem LTER, Massachusetts, United States - WE1603-30 | ecosystem: Environmental > Aquatic > Marine > Intertidal zone >... | reverse complement strand
GAATAGACGTTTTTCTCATAATCGTGGTTGTAGGGAGAAATATTCCTTGTCTGTCCCTCCACGACGAGCGTACTGCTTCCCCCGGGGTCAAATTCCATGGCATCGGTGATGTTATAATTCAACAGGATCTCTGCCATATCCTGGTGGGTGGCGCCAACGGATTCACGTATCCTTCCGTTCACGGCCAGAACGGAAAGGTTCCCCGAGGAATCCGTTCCCACGGCAATTTTCGGTCCCCTCATATCCGTATAGTCTAGTCTTGCTGCCTGGGTTGCAATGGAATTTTGGGTTTTCCAGCCTTCTGCTTTCATGTTGATGCATATTTTACCGCCGCAGAGCAGCATGGGACCTGCTTCCACTGCATGCTCAATGTTTTCCATCCCGTACAGCAACAGTCCCAGTTCCGTGCCCGGTTTCCCGAATTCCTCAGGAAAGGCATCCCTGCTGAAAGAAAGGGTCAGTCCCACCGGTATGATCCGCACGTTCGCTTCTCCCCTTATGACCTCCTTGATCCGGTTGCCTGCCAGCCGGACGATCACCCTGCCGGATGCGGGTATTTCCTGGTCTTCAAAAAGCAGGTCATAAAATGTGCAGGGAAGATCCGGCTGAAGGCTGTTGTAGGCTTCCGGAGGAAACGAAATCCGTGTTTTTGCATAAGACAGTTCGAATCCCCCCGAAACATTAACCCTCCGGATCGTTATGCTGCCGTCGGTGCCAATCAGCATGGCCGCTTTATTGAACAATGGCGGTGAAAGCACCCGGTGGTCCGATACGATCATTCCCAGGGGTGAGCCGATGTACGTTTCCGGCAGGCCCAGTTTTCCCACCAGTTCCGGATTCAGGATATATCCCCCGTTCCAGGCAATCCTGGCTGTAATTTTCCGTTCGTTTTCAAACTGCGTGCAGAAGGAGGTAACCCTTTGCAGGCCACCGCCGGCCGATATGGCAAGGAATTGCCATTTTTTTCCCGGACCGGGATTTTTCGTGCTTGCAATGACCCCGTTCCATGGATGCCTGTCCCGATAAATTCCACTTACATATCGGTATTCCACTTCCGATGCATGTTCTGTCTTTCCCTCGAGTTTTTCAAGCACATGCTTTACGGGGGATCCCCCGGCTTCGGCATCCTTACGGAGCTCCTCCAAAACCGTTTTCTCCCCCATTTCCCGGCATAATTTCCGGAAGGTGTTCCCTTTCAGTGTTTCACTCAGTTCTTTTGCCGTCTGAATGGGTGTAGGATAGGCAATGGTGGACCGCAGTCCCGCCGGCACGTACTGGATGTATCCGCTATTCAGGGGGATTCCCAGCAGGTTTGCGGCAATGGGGCTGGTAACCTTCCCTATGTGAAAGCGGTCAATGGACACAATGTCGGTCATTACCGCGGCATTCCTCCGGTTGGTTATGATGTAACCCCCGGCCTTCTGGATGCCGTGCAAGGTTTTCAGGGCCCTGCCTCCCAGCTGCGGGAAATGGATCCCTACCGAGAGCTGTTCGGTTGGAATGATCCTCAGGATCTGCTTTTGATACAGGAGCTTCAGTTCTTCGTTCCTTCCCTTCTTAATGTACTCCTGGATCCCGGCTTTATTCAGTTGCCTGATGATCGACCGTTCCTGTGCGAACAGGTATACGGGTGCAATAACCATTCCCGAAGCTGCCAGTGTTTCTTCGGTAAGTTCTTCTTCGATCTTCAGCCTCAGCCTGGAACGCACGCTCTGTAGAGCAAAAAATTCCAGCTCATACATAAGATAATCCCCCGGAAAATACGCAACGGGCAGGTTCTCGTGCATCTTTTCCATCAGTTTGTACCGGTCGTCGATGGCCAGGGCCGGACTGGCGGTCAGTTGTAAAAGAGCAAGGTTCCAGTCAGTGAAGAAATGGGGACTCTCCCTGACCCCTATCCGAACATTCGGTTTGATGATCCGGTTGTAAAGCAGGTTGATGACTCCCGTCAGTTCCTGAATGGTATAATCCTGGTAAGGGTAATAATTCCGGTTGCGGTGACGGTAGGACATGGAATGGTCGTGGTGTACCTTTATCTCTCCTTCCCGGTACCGGAATATATTGTCCACCGCGTTATAAAACCGGGTGTTTTTTTCTTCAGGAATATCTGCGTGTGACGGATCCAGGGTAATGATCTCCCTGGCAAAACTCAGTGCAATGCCCCTGAACATCTGCTGCTCGATCCTGAAGTAACTGGGATCTATCAGTGATTTCAGCAGAACCATGAAGGAAAGTTTACCATACCCTGGCAGGTAATTGCGGTGTTCGGTATTCAGCAGGGCGTCGAGGTCGCTGTTTTTAAAATTCACCTTTCCCCGGAATATCCTCAATGCCTCACGTGTCAATTCCATGGATTCGCGGTTGGGCCTGAGCTGCCTGTACAGCCTTGAACATATCTGCATCAGGTTTCCTTCGAGCGAATGAAGGCTGTAGCGTTTCAATACCGCCCTCCGGTTATGCAGCACTTCGTCCACATATTTATTCGGGAAAAAGATCCGGTCGGTAATTTCCTTTACATGCCTGGATTTAATGTTCTTCCCGTCAAATTCTATGACTTTCAGCCGGTCCTGCTCACCGAGATGTTCGCCTATGACCTCCCGGTACACGTCCTTCGGTTCATAACGTCTGCAAATAATGGGGGTTCCGCATGCTGTTGCTTCAATGATCGGGAGTCCCCTGCCCTCGGTCTTGCTGGGCAACAGGATCAGTGAAGCAATGTTGTAAAGTTCCGGGATGCCAACGGGATTTTCAAAGCGCTTTTTAAACGATTCCTTATCCAGCTCACTGAACAGGCAGGCCAGGTAGATCCTTTCCCGGTATTCTGGTTCCAGCTGGCCCATGAACCTGGCAAAACGTTCGATAAGTTTTTCGAAATAGGTATATTGCCCGGTGGCAATGGGACCTGTAATCAACAGGGTCAGTTTAAGGTTCGGATTTTTTGCCAGGTGGTCGTTGAATACCGGGTCTGTGAAAAGCCTTCTGATGAGCCGGAAGCTCACTTCTATCTTTTTCCTTGCAATGATCCTGGTGGGCTGAAGGAAAACAATGTTCTCGGAAGAAAATTTCTGTATCGCCCGTGTCTTGGTGCCGATCAGGATCGGCCGGGGATTGTTGCTGTCGACCAGTTTGTTCTCCATGACATCCTTCACTGAGTACCCGACCAGGGCTTTCCTGTACCTGCTCAGGATCTTTTCAAACTGCACATAGGCATTGATCTTTTTCCGTTTTGGGATGTTCAGGTAAATGTCCGTATCGACGGCCGTGCTGATCTCGCAAACCGCAGCGGGATTATGCCCGTTTACTCTAATCAGATGCTCGGTCTGTCCCAGATTGATGTTCACGTTGATCCATGAACGGGATTCCCAGGGAAAAATCATTTCAATGATGGAAAAGAATTCACCAATGTCGGAGTTGGTGAAGAAAAAATCCCTCGGACCTTTCGATGCCCTTTTCAACTTAAGGTCTATGGGCCTGCTTCCCCCTTCCCAGTAAAAATCATGGTTGTTATTGATCACCGGGATGCCCAGGTATTCGGAGATCAGTACCAGGGCAAGGCAATAGGCCACATTCCCCGGGTTTGAACACACATTGATCACGTAAAGCAGCGATACATCGTTCCGTTCAATATATTCACCCAGCTTTTTACAGATTTTTTTTACCTGTTTCCAGAATTTCAGAATGAGGGTATTGTATTCCTGGCTTCCACGTTCCAGTTTTGTAAAATAGAAATCCCTGTACAGCTCCCAGTCGTCAAATCCCCTCAGCTCCTTCATCTCGAACCGCCTTGCGTTGGTTCCCAGCAGTTCTTCCGATTCGGGGTAAAACTCACCGGTAATATAATGGATCTGCATTCCCGGGAACTTTCGCCGGAATATCTTTGCATATTTTTCCACTTCAATGGTCACCCCGTCCACCGAATAGTGAAAGGTGGCAAATGCCATGGCACGGTTTTTCAGGTATCCCTTGAAATCCGCAAAGCTCCCGTGGAATTCACAGGCCGGCACCGGATTGTTTTCTTTGAAACGGTCAAGGTACAGTCCCAGATCAAACCAGGTTGCTATTTTTTCCCGGTTGATTTCCTGCATCATCTGGAACGACGACATTCTTCGTTTCACGATAATTAATATCTTTGGGGTCCGTTAAGATTGCTGATTAGGTAATTTAATAAATTTTCATGACCTGATATCCTTTTCAAACTATGTATAAAGCATTCCGTTACTGGAAAACCATCGGCTGGTCAGTCATTATGCTCATTCTGTTCCTTCTGCCGGCAGAAGAGTTTTCCAGGGCTCCCAGCATTCCTTATGTATCCCAGTTTTTCCATATCGTCCTGTTTGCCGGATTTACCCTGTTCCTGGTGTGGGACCGGTTAAGGATAAAATTTCTTGTAAAGCCTTCCCTGAATGTTTATCTGATGGCGATCGGCCTGAGTATCCTGTTCGGATCAATTGTTGAACTTTTACAGGTTATCAGTGGTGCCGGACGTAATGCCGAATTTCTTGATGTGTTGTTTGATCTTACCGGCAGTCTTTTATCGACAGGAATTATTGCCCTGTTTTTCTGCCTGCGAAGGTCTACAAATTAACCTTGTTCTTCCCTTCCCTTATTTCCTCAACGAAATCGGAAATTTTCTCCCTCTGGAACAATTCGTGCAGGCTTTCCCTGATTTCCACATATTTTTTATGCGCAGAACACGGCTCGTTCTCATTGCAGTCTTCTATTCTTATCATGCATTTTTTAAACAGGTCCTGTCCGTCTATGATGTCCACGATTTCGATCAGCGTGATCTTATCAGCAGGCTTGCCCAGCCCGAATCCGCCGTGAGGTCCTTTGGTAGAGGAAAGCAGCTTATGCTTTGCAAGGGTTTGCAGGATTTTTCCCAGAAAGGGTGTTGGTATAGAAAGTTCCTTGGATATCTGCTTTATGCCTATCTTTTTTTCCTCCCCTGCAAACAAAGCGAGATAGATGACAGCCCTTATTGCATATTTAGACGTATTTGAAAGCATATTTCCGTTATTTGTTGATTTATCATCAAATTTATACAAATTATTGATTTAATACCTAAAAGTATTAAACTTCCATTATCCTTTATTTGCTTTCGCGTCAGCAAAATCCATTTAACGCATTGTTAAATCACTGTTAATTAATATTGATTTTTTCCGGTGAAAATGCTTGCAAAATTTAATTTTACTTTTCTCTTGACCTTTTTATTTAAAATAAAAATTTTATTGTCATTACTTTCCAAAAAATGCCAAACAATTATTTAACAATGGTATGATTGTCTGATTATTAAAAGCATTTTACAGGAATTTAGCTAACATCTGTTAATTTTATCCTAATATTCTATCATAAAATAATTTAGCCTGATAAGAAATTGTTAATATCGTGCTTAATAAATTTTGAAAATTTGATTTGAATCCTTTCTTCATAGATAATAACAATATTAACACCCTATTATAATTATCATCTTTTATTAAATTACTTTATTAATATATATGAATATAAGCTGGGGAAATATTGGAAAAAAGGGATTTGTTGATATGGTGATAGATCCCGGTATTGATGTGATCGGTGAAATAAACCGGATGAGGAAGGAAAAGAATGCCGTGATCCTTGCACATTATTACCAGGAAGCAGAGATACAGGATATCGCCGATTTTGTGGGGGACAGCCTGGCGCTTTCTCAGCAGGCCGAAAAAACGGATGCAGACATCATCGTCTTTGCCGGTGTTCATTTTATGGCTGAAACGGCAAAGATACTGTCCCCCGAAAAAAAGGTACTGCTACCAGACCTGAACGCGGGTTGTTCACTGGCTGATTCATGTACACCGGAAGAATTCAGAAAATTCAGGGAACAGTACCCCGGTCATACCGTTATATCGTACGTGAATACATCAGCCGAGATAAAAGCCCAGACGGACATTATCTGCACCTCATCCAATGCAATGCAGATTGTAGAAAGCCTTCCTAGGAATGAGAAGATTATCTTTGCGCCTGACAGGAACCTGGGAAATTACATCAGAAGCGTAACTGGAAGAGACATGATCATATGGCAGGGGGCCTGTCATGTGCACGAAGAATTTTCACTGGAAAGGATTATAGAGATAAAGAAGCATGAACCGGATGCAAAGATCATTGCCCACCCGGAATGCGAAAAGCCGATCCTTCTGATTGCGGAACATATCGGATCAACACAATCTTTACTTAAATTCACTATAAAGGATGATGCGTTGAAATACATTGTGGCCACCGAATCGGGGATCATCCACCAGATGAAAAAAGCTAGTCCCCTTAAAACATTTATACCTGCACCCCCGAAAGATTCAACGTGCGCATGCAACGATTGCAGTTTTATGAAACGCATCACAATAAAGAAGGTCTATAATTGTTTGAAATATGAAATGCCTGAGATAAATGTACCTGAAGACATCCGGGAGAAGGCAATCCATTCAATCAAAAGGATGCTGGAGATTTCTGAAAGGCTGGGTATTTAAAATCAGATGAAGATCACAGAACTCATAAAAAAACTTAAAAACAGGATCATTCTCCTGCTTTTGATTTCATGCGGTGTATCGACACTGTTTGCGCAGGAAAATGTACCGAGGAACGGGTTTGTGAAGTTCTATTACCCCAGCGGACAGCTGGCAAGCGAAGGAACCATGAGGGATGGTCAGCCCGACGGGTACTGGGTGACTTATTATCCGACAGGGATAAAAAAATCGGAAGGAAAAAGGGACAATTTCCTTCTTGACAGCATCTGGACATTTTACGACAACAAAGGGGACACCCTTCAGAAAATAAGTTATATGCTGGGCAAGAAGAACGGTTATTACCTTATTTATGGTTACGAGGGACTAAAAGAAGGGCGGGACCATGGAGTCATTATATCCAGGGAACTTTACGTGAATGACAAAAGGGAAGGCCTTTCCTATTATTATTATGACGATGGGAAACTGCAATACGTAGTGGGTTATTTGGACGGGAAAAAACAGGGACTGAGCAAGGAATATGATAAGGATGGAACGATCCGTTCGCTGGTATATTATCACAACGGTTTAATGACCGAACGCGAAGATATAAACCGAGTCGATGCAAACGGGCTGAAACAGGGAGTCTGGAAGGAATTCTTCCCCGATGGAAAACTGAAGTCGGAAAAATCCTACCATAACGGTATGCTGGATGGACTTTTCAAGGAATTCAATGAAAAGGGAAACCTGGTTATGGTATTGAAATATAATGAGGGACAGGTGGTTGCGGAAGATGTGGATGAGGAGGAAAACATCGAGATACGCAACGAGTATGATGAACAGAACCGTTTGTTGAAAAGCGGACCTTACAGGGAGAATGTACCCATAGGGATACACAGGCAGTATAATGCACGGGGAGAGGTTATCGCCTCACAGACATACGACAATAAAGGCAATAAGATCGCCGAAGGGATCGTGGACGAAGAAGGCAGGAAACAGGGAAAATGGAACGATTATTATCCGGGAGGCAAAATGATGACGGAAGGGCAGTACCAGGATAATTATCGGACCGGCAAGTGGAACTTCTATCGCCAAAACGGCAGGATCGAACAAACGGGCGAATACAACCTGGGCAGGCCACACGGATTGTGGGTGTGGTATTATGAAGAAGGAAGTGTCCTCAGGGAGGAGGAATTTTTCAACGGAAGGGAAGATGGTAAACTGGTCGAATATGCATTCGATGGAAGCATCATCACCGAAGGGGATTACGTTGACGGGGAGAAAGAAGGTCCCTGGTATTACAGGGAAGGGGACCACATCGAGATCGGCAGTTACATTACCGGGTTACGCGATGGGAAATGGAAATATTTCTATGGCGACAGCACCCTGGAATTCGAAGGGTATTTCATACAGGGAGATCCGGATGGGAAGCAAAAGCTTTTTTACCAGAACGGGAATTTGAAAGAGGAACGATTTTATGTGATGGGAATAAAGGAAAGAAACTGGAAAAAATACGATGAATCGGGAAATCTTGTGATGACCATCACCTATAAGAATGACGAGGAGGCAAGGGTAAACGGGGTAAAGGTTGACCTGCCCGAAGGCTCCAGAGTGCTGATTCAATAAGCCCAATGCAAATGGAAGAACAATTCGAGGTACACGGGAAGGGACTGAACGAAAAGGACCGTGAGTATGAAAAACAGCTAAGGCCGCTGAATTTCACGGATTTCAGGGGCCAGTACAAAACCGTTGAAAACCTGAAAGTTTTTGTCCAGGCTGCCAGGCAGAGAGGAGAAGCCCTTGACCATGTTTTGCTTCATGGTCCACCGGGACTCGGAAAAACAACACTTGCGCACATCATTTCCAATGAGATGAAAGTGGGACTTAAAGTCACCTCAGGGCCGGTGCTGGATAAACCGGGGGACCTGGCAGGGATACTGACGGGATTGGAAGAATCCGATGTATTGTTCATAGACGAGATACACAGGCTTTCCCCGGTTGTGGAAGAATACCTGTATTCCGCTATGGAGGATTACCGCATAGACCTGATGGTTGACAAGGGACCCAGCGCCAGGTCCATTCAATTGAGCCTGAACCCATTTACCTTGATCGGCGCAACCACCCGCTCGGGACTCCTTACAAGTCCCCTCCGGGCCCGTTTCGGCATTAAATTCCTGCTCGAATATTATGATTCAAAAGTACTGAAGCAGATCATCATGCGTTCGTCAAGCATACTGAATGTTGTGATAGATGACAAGGCGGCCGAAGAACTGGCTTCCCGGAGCAGGGGCACACCGAGGATAGCCAACGCATTGTTGCGCAGGGTAAGGGATTTTGCTCAGGTAAAAGGCAGCGGGGACATCGACCTGGACATAACGCAATATTCCCTTGAAGCCATGAATATAGACCGGCACGGACTCGATGAAATGGACAATAAGATCCTTTCCACCATTATCGAAAAGTTCAAAGGTGGACCGGTGGGCATATCGACCATTGCAACAGCAGTCGGCGAAGACGGGGGGACGATCGAAGAAGTCTATGAACCGTTTCTTATAAAGGAGGGTTACATAAAAAGAACACCACGTGGAAGGCAGGTTACGGAGAGGGCCTTCAAACACCTGGGAAAACCCCTGATGGGCGATATGGAGATAAAATTCTGACCGGGATCATTCGTAAAGATTACCGATCCGTATCAGTCCCGCTTCATCCAGTATCCTGATTTTTCTACCGTTAAGCTCAATCAGCCGGTCCTGTTTGAATTCTGAAAGCAACCGGATCACCGATTCGGTTGCGGTCCCCACAATGTTGGCAAGTTCCTCCCGGGTCAGGGAGATCTGGAGGATTTTGTTGCTGTCGAGCCCGAAATCATTTTTCAGATGTATCAGGATCTCGGCCAGGCGTTCCCTAACCGTTTTCTGGGCGATGTCCGTTATGTAAGCATTGGCCTCACCAAGCTCTTTGCAGGTGATTTGCATGAGTTCCATGGAAAAATTCCCATTGTGCTTTACCAGGTGAATCAGAGTATCACCGGGTATATAACAGGTCGTTGCATCTTCCAGGACCTCCGCCGTGGTGCAGGCCAGCTCATTGCTCAGGACGGAACGGAAACCGATTATGTCCCCGGCCTGGGCAAAACGGATGATCTGTTCCTTGCCATCGATACCGGTCTTAAAAACCTTGATGATGCCCTTTTCAAGGCAATAACAGCCGTTGATCCTGCTGTTTTCACGGTAGATAACGGAACCCCGCTTGAAATTTTCAATCGTTTTTTCAAAGTTGAGCAGGTCGAGTTCTTCCTGGTTCAGATGCCTGAAAATGGAATTAGGCCTGATCAGGCAGCCATCGTTGCAGGTGAATGTCTGGAGGTTTTTCATACACCGCAGATCAACCTTTGATAAAGTAAGGGGACATCGGCTGTGCAATATACAATTTATCCCTAAATTTGCGAATTAATTAAATGCTAAAATGAAGAAGGAATCAATCAATCTGAAATGGATGGACGGCATATCATTCGAGGCGGATGTTGCTGGTTATAAGATCTATATAGATTCAGACCCGGAGTTCGGGGGACAGAATAGGGGACCCAAACCAAAGCCCCTGATGATGGTTGCGCTGGCAGGATGCACCGGGATGGATCTGGTCTCTCTGATGAACAAAATGAGGGTGGAATACGATGGCCTGAACGTCGTTGTTGAAGGCGATATTACCGAGGAACATCCGAAACATTTTACAAAAATGAAAGTCATATATGAAATCAGCGGCAAACACGTCGACCTCGCAAAAGTGGAAAAAGCTGTCACCATGAGCAAAGAGAAATACTGCGGGGTGAGCTACTCCTACAAAAAGGCCATGGAAATTGAATATGAAATACGGATCCTGGATTGATCCGAAACAGAACATCAAAAATCAATACCCCGGATCTCACCAGGCCGATCTGAACTGGTCAAGAAAGCGTTTATCGTTCTCAAAATAGAGGCGGAGGTCGTTGATCTGGTATTTCAGCATGGCGATGCGTTCCACCCCCATGCCGAAAGCATACCCCGTATGTTTAACCGGGTCAATCCGGCAATTTTCAAGAACATTGGGATCCACCATCCCGCACCCCATGATCTCCAACCATCCGGTGTATTTGCAAACATTGCATCCGCTGCCCCCGCAAATGCTGCAGGAAATATCCATTTCGGCGGAAGGTTCGGTGAAGGGAAAGAAGGATGGCCTTAAGCGGATTTGTGTAACGGGACCGAACATTTCACGGGCAAAATACAGCAACACCTGCCGCATGTCGGCAAATGAAACACCTTCGTCAATATACAATCCCTCTACCTGGTGAAAAATGCAATGCGCACGGGCGGAGATCGCCTCGTTCCGGAATACGCGTCCAGGGGATACGGTCCGGATGGGTGGCAGCTGCTTTTCCATGACACGCACCTGGACAGAAGAAGTATGGGTGCGAAGCAGGATATCGGGATTCATGCGAATGAAAAAGGTATCCTGCATGTCCCTGGCCGGGTGATCCTGTGGAAAATTCAGGGCGGAGAACACATGCCAGTCGTCTTCGATCTCGGGACCTTCAGAGATCACGAAACCGACCCGGCTGAAAATTTCGAGTATCTCCCGCCTGACAATGGAAACCGGGTGCCGGGCACCCAGGGGCAATTGCACTCCCGGCCGGGTAAGATCAGGTTTCTCCCTTTCCGCATCTTTGTTTGCAGCGGCGGACTGAAATTCATCCAGCTTTTCAAGGGCAGACTGTTTGAGCTGATTAAGCTTTTGTCCGACCTCCCGTTTTTGTCCGGGTGGAAGCGACCTGAATTCCTCGAAGAGCTCCGCAATAATCCCTTTCTTGCTGAGGTACCGGAGCCTGAATGATTCGGCATCGCCTGAGCCGGGGAATGCAAAAGCAAGGATTTCCTCCCTTATTTTGTCGATTCTGTCGAGCATATGCGGAAATGTCGCGTAAAAATAAGGAAATTACTTCAAAACGCTGATACGGATGATCTTTACATCATCAAGGGGGCGGTCCCTGCTGTCGGTCGGAACGGAGGCAATTTTGTCGATGGTCTCAAAACCTTCAACGACCTCGCCGAAAACGGTATAAGCATAGTCCAGGTGCGGGGCTCCCCCGGTTTCCCGGTAAATTTTCCTCTGATCAGCGGTAAAGGGAATGTGTGCCCCGCTTTTTTCCATGGCGTCAAGCTCTGCATCGGTAAATTTCCTGCCCTGAACGATGTAAAATTGGGATCCGTTTGATTCCCGGCCGGGATTCACCTGGTCTCCCTGCCGGGCAGCTGCAAGGGCCCCTTTCCTGTGGTAAAGGTCCGGGTGGAATTCCGCCGGTATCCGGTATCCTGAATCCCCGTACCCCAGCGCAACGCCTTTCTGGGCATTCCTTGAATTTGGGTCACCGGTCTGTATCATGAAATCCCGGACCACCCTGTGGAAAAGCAAACCATCGTAAAATCCCTCACGGGCAAGTTTTACGAAGTTCTCCGAATGCATGGGCGTCTCTTCATAGAGAATGCATTTCAGATTGCCTTTGCTGGTTTCAATAAGAACTGTTTGAGCGGGCGTCTGGGACAGAACCCTTAATGGAATTATGGCCAGGAAAACAAAAAGTCCGGTTAGTTGTATTCTGTTTGTCATCTTCTTGTAACTTGAATTCACAAAACTAAACGTTTTAAAATGAAAAAGAAAACCATCCTCGTTGCCGGTGCAGGGGGACTCATTGGCAGTGCAGTGGCCGGACATTTTAGCCGGAATGATGTCAAGCGGGCAGGAAGGAAGGATTTCATGATGGAAGATGAGGCTTTTGTAAAACGGTATGAATCAGCGGACGTAATCATGAATTTCGCCGGAGCCCCGGTCCTGAAAAGATGGAACCGAAAAAACCGGAAAGAGATTATGGAAAGCCGGATCGAAACCACCCAAAAACTGGGACTGATCATGGAACGGGGTAAAAGGAAGGAACGCCGGTACATATCTGCCTCTGCCATAGGAATCTATGATGATAAAGGCAGGCATACGGAAGAAAGTGTAAACACCGGTCGTGGATTTTTGAAAGAAGTGGTCGAGCAATGGGAAAGAGAAGCGATGAAACTGGAAGGTCCAGGATGTTCCGTATGCATTCTCAGGATCGGGGTGGTACTTAGCAGGCAGGGAGGAATGCTCACAAAACTACTGCCTTTTTTTCGTGCGGGACTGGGAGGAAGGATAGGCAACGGAAAACAAGCCTTCTCATGGATACACCTAGAAGACCTGCTGAGAGCAGTGGAATTCATAACAGATAACGGGAAAAACGGGATATACAACCTGGTTGCACCGGGGACATGCAATAACATTGAATTTATAAGAGCGCTCGGAAAGGCGTTGGACAGGCCCGCTATAATGGTAGTACCGGCAGCGGCACTAGAGCTGGTATACGGGAAAGCCGCAATGATGATATGCAGCGGACAGGCCGTCGTACCAGAGCGCCTCCTGAGGGAAGGATTTGATTTCCGATTCCCGGACATCGGGTCTGCGGTGAGCGACATTGTTAATTAATTTGCTCACGCCGGACACGGCAGTACCAACAGGCGGACTATCTTTGAGCCAGATCTGCAAGCTTAAGTGAATCCCATAAAACAACTGTTCGGACAAACGGCTGTCTATGGTTTTGGTACCGTGGTGCCGAGACTGTTGAACTACCTGTTGCTTACACCCTTCTTTACCCGGGTGTTCAACCTCGGCGAATACGGGGTGATCACGGAGTTGTATGCCTACGTCGTATTCCTGATGATCATTCTTACCTACGGGATGGAAACAGGCTATTTCAGGTATGCACAACTGTACCGGAACAGCAGGGAGATATTCAGCACCAGCATCATTTCCCTCCTGACAACATCCATGGTATTTATCCTGGTGGTCAGCCTGTTTTCCGATAACATTGCCGGATTCCTGGGATACCGGGAACATCCCGAATACATACGGTGGATCGGATGGATCGTCGGGATAGATGCCTTTACCTCAATTCCCTTTGTAAATCTGAGGTGGGAGAACAAGGCAACAAAATTTGCGGCCATACGCATTGCCAGCGTAACGGTAAATGTTTTCCTGAATTTTGCATTTCTTTATTTCATCCCTAACCTGTCGGATAAGGGAAATCTGCATGTATGGCTCGATAAAATCTACAACCCGGAGATCGGAGTCGGCTATGTGTTCATTTCCAACCTGGCAGCGAGTCTTTTCACCCTGCTGCTGCTTTCGGGGACCATTGTTAAAATGACACTGAGGTTTGATGCGAAACTGTGGGTAAAAATGCTTTCCTATTCTTTTCCGCTTCTAATAGCTGGACTGGCAGGAACGGTGAACGAAGCCCTTGACCGGGTGTTGCTGAAACACCTGCTTCCCGATCCAGATACAGCACTTGAGCAACTGGGGATTTACGGTGCGAACTACAAAATTGCTGTGCTGATGACCCTTTTTATACAGATGTTCAGGTTTGCCAGTGAACCATTCTATTTCGGAAAGGCTGACCGGCCTGACGCAAAGGAACTCTTTGCACAGGTAATGAAGTATTTCATTATTGCGGGACTGGGCATTTTCCTGGCCGTAATGCTTTACATGGATATATTCAAGCATTTTATCGGCAGTGCGTTTCACGGAGGACTCCGAATTGTGCCGATCATATTACTTGCGAACCTTCTGCTGGGGATATTTTTCAACCTTTCCATATGGTATAAACTGACTAACCGTACGCAATATGGCGCCATGATTACCATCATGGGTGCGGCCATAACCTTCCTGATAAACTGGATCTTTATACCCGTTTTTGGCTACCTTGCCTCTGCCTGGGCACACGTCGCCTGTTATTTAACCATGGTCATGGTATCCTACTTCCTCGGAAGAAGGTATTACGACATTCCCTATCCTCTTAAAAGTATCGGCTTGTATGTGATGCTGGCTCTGATTATTTTTATGGTCGCATCCCTGGCTGGAAACATGGGAATAACCGGCAGGTTAATAATAAATACCGGATTATTGGCAGGATTTAGTATCATTGTCGTACTCCGTGAAAAAGATAAGATACGAAAGATAGGCGATTGAGAAGGAAAACATGGCAGGCAGAATAGAAAAGCATTGAAAATGAACCTGGCCAGGAAAATTGAAGCTGAAGGGGAGTAAAAAAAATTACCGATAAAATGAAAGTTAAGGTAGTAAACCGGTCAAAACATCCATTGCCAAGGTACAGTACGGGATTTTCAGCAGGGATGGACCTGCGGGCAAACCTGGACGAACCCATTATACTGGATCCGGGAAAAAGGGTACTTGTCCCCACCGGTCTTTTCATTGAGTTGCCTACCCATTATGAGGCACAGATAAGGCCGCGAAGCGGACTAGCGCTGAAAAGCGGCATAAGTATTCTTAATACACCCGGGACTATCGATGCCGATTACCGGGGCGAAGTAGGCATCATCCTGATAAACCTTTCAGATGAATCCTTTGTGATCAACGACGGGGAAAGGATATGCCAGATGGTCATTGCAAGGCATGAAACGATCGAGTGGGAAACAACAGAATCTTTAAACGATACCAAAAGGGGAGCCGGAGGTTTCGGCCACACAGGACAATAAAAAAACCAACTGCAGAGTAGATTATAGAAAAAGAATGAAAAAAATGAAGAAGAAATGGAATGAATCGGGAATACTGGTCGTTGTTTTGTTGACCGGGTTGCTGGCAGGTGGATGCAATGCCGGGAAAAAGATGGAAACCTCGGGCGAACCAATAATCCTGAACGAAACACAGCAGAGGGAATACAATTATGCACTCACGGAAGCAACCAAGCAAAAGCTGTTCGGAAATTTCAAACAGGCAGCAGCTCTTTACATGAAATGCATAGAAGTAAATCCTGCAAGTGATGCCGCATACTTTGAGCTTTCTGGGATCTATATGCTAGGGAGAGACCTGAAAACGGCAAAAGCATTGAACCTTAAGGCATCTCGACTGGATCCGGATAATTACTGGTACAAGATCCAGTTGGCGCAGCTGTACCTGATGACGGAAGCTACCGACAGTGCGGTTGCAGTTTACGAAGACATTCTTTCAAGATGGCCTGATAAAATGGAAATAAAGTACGAATTAAGCCGGGTGTATTCGGAAACTGGCAAGTCATCCAGGGCACTCAAAATATTGAATGAAATCGAAAAAGAGAACGGGATTTCAGAACCGGTTACGATGTTAAAGGAACAAATCTATGTGAAAGAAAAAAAATTCGACCAGGCCATCAACGAGTTGAATGCCATCATAAAGGCAGCACCCGAAGAAATCCGTTACCTTGGAATTCTTGCCGAATTGTATACCTCACTTGACAGGAAGGAGGAAGCCAAGGAAACCTATAAAAAGATTTTTGAGATTGAACCGGATAACGGGATTGCACAGTTATCAATGGCCGAATTTTACAGGATTGAAAATAACCGGGAAAAGCAGTTTGAATTCCTGGCCATTGCTTTTCGTAACAAATCACTGCCGCTTGATCGGAAAATGACAGTAATAATTGAATTCCTGACGAACGAAGCTCTTTTCAAGGAAAATAAAAAGGAGATAGATTCGCTCATACAGATCCTGATGGAAGTTAATCCGGATGATTACAGGGTAAAAACAGCCAGGGCAGATTATCTTTCAAAGGTGGAACGCTATGAGGATGCCATAAAGGTATACGACGACGTACTGACCGAACAAAAAGGAAATTATTTCATATGGGAACAAGCGATATTTATAGAAAATATCCTGGGGAATACCGACCAGGTGTACAACCGGTGTACTGAAGCACTGAAGTACTTCCAGGACAAGCCTTTCCTCTATCTTTTCCTGGGAAACGCTGCCATGCAGAAAGGTAAAAATGAGGAAGCGGTAAGTTCGCTGGAAAAGGGACTGGAGTGCATAGGAAAAAACATCCCGCTGACCGTTCAGTTCTACGCTTTTCTCGCAGAGGCCTGGAGAAATCTGGGGAATTACAAAAAGTCGGACGAATACTTCGAAAAGGCCCTTCAGATGGAACCGGAGAATATAATGATCCTGAATAATTACGGGTATTACCTGGCGCTGCGTGAAGAAAAGCTGGAGAAAGCTGAAAAAATGAGTAAAAAGACCATTACTGCAGAACCGGAGAATCCGACATATCTGGATACCTATGCCTGGATTTTATTCAAATCGGGAAAATTAGACGAAGCAAGGGATTACATGATGAAAGCGATGGAAAACGGGGGTGACAACGATCCGGACATACTGGAGCATTACGGGGATATACTGCAAAAGATTGGAAATCATGAGGAAGCCTTGAAATACTGGCTGAAGGCAAAAGAAAACGGGGCTGAATCGGAAGAGCTGGAAAAGAAGCTAACGAAATGAAATGCCGGGGAAAGATTTGAGATATTTGTTTGCAATACTGTTAGGTGCTTCGATGCTTTTGGGAGGTTGCCGTTCAGGGAAGATCGTGACAGAGCCTGAGAAACCGGCAGAGGAAGACAGCAACATGAGACTGATCTCCATGCTTGAGCAAAGAACGCACCGGTTCAGCACCATGAAGATCAAACGTGCGGAAGTAGA
>Ga0307425_1001046_pt1 | contig 17059 bp, 4 predicted proteins | sample SalMarWE160330MG_FD_202152 | JGI IMG/M metagenome (GOLD analysis project Ga0307425, IMG submission 202152) | Salt marsh sediment microbial communities from the Plum Island Ecosystem LTER, Massachusetts, United States - WE1603-30 | ecosystem: Environmental > Aquatic > Marine > Intertidal zone >... | reverse complement strand
ACCATCATCTTAACCTTGGGCAGAAGTTGATGTTCTGAATAAACCACCCAATTTTCTTTGAACCTGCCTGCTTCAACACCGCTGGCTATGATGGTTTTACCATTTTCGGAAGAGTGATCGATCTGTAGTAAGACAATACCCGAGATGGAATTAGACTTGACATCATCTTCATCTAATTCTATTCTCAATTCTTTTCCGTCTCTGGTCACGTATAGCTTGTCGCTAATAACCATCTCCATCTCCTTTGTGCATAATAATTTTGGTTGAGGTTACCACAATCGTATGAAAGAGACAAATTCAGTTGTGAACGCAAGAAGATTCTTGTCGAATTAGAAAACAGGTTGTTTTGGAAAATTTGAACTTTGGATAAATTACAGATATGTTCGAATATATTTCCCAAAGGGATAAAAGGTTTCCGGTATTGTTGCAGGAGCTTGATGATGCGCCGGAAAAGCTTTATTACCGGGGTGAGTGGCAGGATGTGATGTTTGCGCAGTGCCTGGCTGTAGTGGGCAGCCGGCGCATGAGCGATTATGGGAGGAGGATAACGGAAAGGCTGGTGTTTGAGGTGGTTAGCAGGGGCGTGACCGTGGTTTCGGGGTTTATGTATGGAGTGGACATGGCAGCACACAAGGCAGCTCTAGCGGCTGGTGGAAGAACGGTAGCCGTGGTGGCCTACGGCATCGAACGGGCGTGTTTGGGGTATATGAAGGGTTTGTATGAGCAGATCTTGGATAATGGCGGATTGATCTTGTCCGAATACGGTGAGGATGAACCGCCTCGTAAATTTATGTTTCCCAAGCGGAATAGGATCATTGCTGGTTTATGTCAAGCCACTTTGGTGGTGGAGGCTGGGATTGGCAGCGGGTCCTTGATCACGGCTAAATATGCTGGAAGGTATGGCCGGCAGGTGTTGGCGGTACCGGGGCCCATTGATAGCCAGAACTCGCAGGGGACGTTGGAATTGATACAAAACGGTGCGGTCATGGTGCGGAGTGTGGATGATGTGCTGGGGTGTTTTGGGATCGCGGGTACTTCTGTGAATGATCAGACCAGTGAGGGCAGCTCATTGCTGAAAAGCCTAGCGGAAGGACCACTTACAATTGAGGAAATAGCGGAGAGAAGTAAAATGGGCTCTGCGGAATTGAGCCGCGAGATCACCATGCTGACGTTGTCGGGGCAAATTAGGGAAGAAAACGGGAGATTTTATGTTGATCATAGTTAATTCGGCCGCCGGCAAGGGCATAGATTCTATTTTAGTAAGAGTGGAGGTAAACGTGGCCAGCAGGGGATTTCCCAGCTTTGATATTGTAGGTTTGCCCAGCAAAGCCGTGGCGGAAAGCAAGGAGCGGGTGAAAACAGCCATTATCAACTCCGGCTTTGCCTTTCCCAACAAAAAGATCACTATCAATCTGGCTCCGGCCGATATCCCCAAAGAAGGCTCTTTTTATGATCTGCCTATTGCCGTTGGTCTACTGGCGGGTATTAGGGGGTTTGAGGTTTCACCTCTGGCGCTCTTTTATGGCGAACTATCTCTGGACGGCAGCCTAAGGCACACCAAAGGAGTTCTGTTGGCAGCCATTTTTGCCGGAAAACATGGTTTTGAAAGCCTTTTTGTACCTGAGGATAATGTGAATGAGGCGGCTGTAGTAGAAGGTGTAGATGTGTACGGAGTGGGGAGTTTAATAGAGCTATTCGAACATATATCAGGGAAAAGGAGCCTGGTAGCAGCCAAAGCGGGAGAGTTTGGTATACCGGAGGCTTGCTCGAGGGCGGGAAGTGTCGATGAAGTGGACCTGATTGATATTGTTGGTCAAAGCCATGCCAAAAGAGCTCTGGAAATAGCGGCTGCCGGAGGTCACAACATCATGATGACCGGTCCTCCGGGAGCCGGTAAAACCATGCTGGCTAAAGCCCTCAGATACATTCTCCCACCACTAAACTTCAAAGAAGGTTTGGAGGTGACCCGGATCTATTCGGCGGCCGGATTGCTGGTGCCGGGGGAGTCGCTTATAAAAAGCAGACCATTTAGAGCACCCCATCACACCATTTCTTTTTCGGGCATGTTGGGAGGGGGTAGTAATCCCAAGCCGGGGGAGATAAGCCTGGCTCACAGAGGCGTATTATTCATGGACGAATTTCCTGAATTCAACCGCAGAGTTTTGGAAAGTTTGAGGCAACCGCTGGAAGAGGGAAAGGTGTCAATTGTTCGAACTATAGGTAGCGCTGTCTATCCTGCCAGGTTCATCTTAGTAGCGGCTAGTAATCCCTGTCCTTGTGGGTATTACAACGAACCTAATTGTGTGTGTAATTGTACTCAATATCAAGTTAGCAACTATATTAATAGGATATCAGGACCTATGCTTGATAGAATAGACCTGCATATAAAAGTGGGCAAAATCCAAATTCGTGAAATAAGTGACCATGATAAGAAAAGAACAGGTTTTGAGGATTCGAACATGGTGATAAAAAGGGTGGAAAAAGCCAGAAAAATTCAGAGCGAAAGATATGGAGATGAAGGAATATGTCTTAATACCGAGGTAAATAACAAACTTATGAGCAAATACTGCCATATAAGCAGCAATTCAAAACAACTTTTGCACATGGCAGTGGAGAAATTCAATATGTCGATGCGTGGTTATTATAAAACTATAAGACTAGCACGAACGATAGCGGATCTGGAAAGCTCAGAAATGATAGAAAAGGCCCATTTAGCAGAAGCCTTACAATACAGAATAAGAAGATAACTCCCCACCGGGTCGAGAGTTTTAAGTGCCTGCCCAGTTGGCCCAGAAAACATACTCAACCCGGCGGTGTCTGTGTAATTGTCAAACAAGTATTTACGGAGCCCCACTTGATGGTCCAAATCTAATGGCTCCTCCTTGGTTCATGTCGTTTTGTATCTGTTGCGGGGTAAGAACGTAGTTATATAACTTCACATCATCAAGTTGACCTTTAAACTCTAGTGTTGAGGCTCCGGTAACACCCTGATTGCCATCACCAATGATGAGGTTTCCTGAATTGGAGATGTTACCAACCTCTGAGGATATATCAGTCGTAGCCTGAGGATCTAATACCCCATCTATATAGATATTCATATTGGCTGATCTATCATAGGTAGCTACTATGAAGTGCCAGTTACCGTCATCTACAGTAGCTGTGGTATATCCAGAAGCTCCGGGAAAGCCGTATGAACCGTATAGATATGAATTTACTCTACCGCTTGTATCTACATAAACCACGTATCCGACACCATCTGATTGTCTTTTATCCATGATGGTTTGCTCTTGACTATCGCCGCTGGTCTTTACCCAGGCAGAGATGGAGAAGTCCACCACAGTACTAAAATCATAAAGTCCTGAGGCTGGGTTTCCCATATTGATGTAATCATCACTACCATCAAAGTCTAAAGAGTAGTTGAATTTACCTGTTGTACCGTTGTTCCAAGCTTCACTACCGGTACCGCTATCACAGGTGCCTAAGGATGTATTGGTACCGTATGCTCCTATGGTGATGGTGCCATTATTACCTTTACCTGATGAGTCATAAGCTGTAGTTCCTTCACATTCGTCAAGCTTCCAGCGGCCAATAGGTCCACCACGGTTGTAGTTCCAGGCTACTTGTTCTTGGCTTAGGTCATAGTCATAAAGACGTAGGTTATCAATTCTTCCTTCCATATAGCTTGAATCAGTTGTTCGACCAATATCAAGATTTGAGGCATTTTCCGCTGTAGCTGATGTAACAGCAATGTGCTGCCATTTGTTGGCCACAATAGAAGTTGTTCGAACACCATCCACATATATTCTTGGTGTAGAGAAGCCTGTGGCGGTAACGGTACCTGAGTTTGCCCATATGTATTCTGAACTACCGGTGATATTGACAAAGTATTCGGTAGTGGTGAGGGGATAAGCCCAAAATTCTACGGTTTTAACAGAAGTTGGTCCGGTACCTATGTCCACATAGTCATTAGAACCATCAAACTTGAGAGCTGGACCAATCTTACCTATAGCCCAGGAAGGAGAGCTGTCCCCGGCGCCAAGTGTTCCATCATATCCATTACCGGTAGTATCATAGGCAGTCGTTCCTTGGTTCTCATCTAGTTTCCACTCACCAACAGGCCCACAAGAGGAGGTGGTATCTCCCGGAGGGCAGTAGCTTCTATCTGCAGAATAAGAGACATTTCCTGATCCATCTGTGCCCACGGCTCCTAGAACAGCTGAGGCTGCTTGATTGTACACTAGCGCTATCTGAGAGGCAGTTAGGGCAGAACTATATATGCGAACATCATCTATTTGTCCATACCAATACTCAGAACCACCTGTGGAAGAGCCAAATCTTAGAGAGTTGTTGTTTAGTGCCGGATCATCATGAGTGCCGGCTGAGGTGGTCTTATCCGTGCCATTGACATACACAAGGCAGCTTGTGCCGCTTCTCACTATAGCCAGATGGGTCCAAACGCCTTTGGTGATGATACCAGTAGCGGTATTACTGTTATCAACTCCACTTCCATTAGCTGTTTGACAATATACCTCATCAGACCCTCCTACAGATAGGGCATAGCCGCTGGTAGTGGAAGATCTCTTGCTCACAACTTGTTTTGAGGTGGCAGGAGCTGATACATCTTCATTTACCCAGACTGTGATAGTAAAATCTTCTGAATCAAAATCATAGGGAGGATCAGCCGTAGTGACATAGTCATTACCATCAAAATCTAGAGCCCCGCCATACTTACCATCCAAACTCCATGAGGGTTGGTTAGAGCCGGTGGCTAGATCTCCGTCATTTCCTCCGGTACCATGGTCATAAGTTACAAGACCATATCCCTCATCAAACTTCCAATGTCCTAAAGCTGAGCCTACAGGGGAACCTGGCGTGGGATGTCCGGCGTTCATATCAGAGATTATCTGTTGCTGGGTTCTGGCGTAGTTGTAGATCTTAACATCATCGATAAGACCATCCATGTCATAGGTAGAGTAGTCTTCGTTAGTGCCTATGAAAAAGTCTCCGGAAGAGTCATTAATACCGCTGGAATAAGAAACAGGCGTGGCTACGGAAACACCATCTACATAAAGCCTTAAGTAGGCTCCATCATAAACCGCTGTGTAATAATGCCACTCTCCTATGGGGATGTCGTCACTGGAGCCGGTGATGGCACCATCAAAGGAAGAGCCGTCGCTACTAACATCAAAGTATGGTTTCTGGCTGCTATCTATGTAGAACCAGTAGGAACGATTAGCATCATAACCTCCTTTAGCAGCAATATAACTGCCGTTATCATTAGATTCCAGCTTGACCCAAGCACCAAAGGTCATAGGACCTGTGATATCAAGACCGGTTTGGTTGCCGTCCGTAATGGTGAGGTATTCATTGTTATCATGTTCAAAATCACCGGCTTTATCAAACTTACCGGGAGCTGATTCCACTGTATTACCATCTGTAAGGCTGTTACCGTTACCTGAATAATCGTATCTGGTGCCGGATGGCTCATCCATTTTCCAATAACCTACCGGTCCGGGAGCCCATTGATAAAGAGCCTGAACCTCTGAAGATGAGAGGGTGCGGTTGTAGAGTCTAAACTCATCAAAAGTACCATCATAGTAGTTAGAATTGGCATAACCTACTCTAAAGTTTGTAGCATCTATGGCAGTTTGTGTGGTTATGGTGACCAAAGACCAGGAATCAGCTGAGATCGTGTTCGAAGAAACGCCATTCACATATGTTGTATAGTCTGTAAAACCCGAGACGGATAATGTACCGGATGTTGATGTTAAGTAGGCAGAGTCTGTTAGTTGTAGGTAGTAATTGGTTGTATTATCAGGATTGGCCCAAAAAGATATGCTCTTAACACTATCTATAGTGCTTGAAGCATTAAAGTACTGAGAAGAGGCAGGTACGTGTTCCGAACCATTGCCGTATTTTCCAGCAACATAGGTGGTTGTGCCGTTATTGGTTAATGTTCGATCATTTCCTGATGAGTCAGAGGCATCTCCGCTGGTTTCATCCATAGGCCAATACCCGACCAAGCCGTCAGTTAAAAACCTATCATCCTGGGAACCAAACACTATTCCCGCACCTTCTTCCGTAGACTGTCCGGCTTTGCCGGCGGTATAGTCTGTCCTTATTTGATCTTGAGTACGGGCATAGGGGTACACTTTTGTCTCATCGATAAAACCATCAAAGTCCCTAGTAGAGATGTTAACTCTGTGGCCTACATAAAGTGGCTGGTCAGTTGCCAGGGAACCGGTGGCGGAAATGCTGTTATCCGTGTCAATGAGCTCCCCGTCCACATAGAGTTTGAGACTGTCCACACCGTCTTTTACAGCCGTAACCATGTGCCACTTAGAGTCATCATAGTTAGCTGTAGTAGAGGAAACTGAGTCTTCCGGGAAGTTGACGTTGTCATCATCAATACCAAACACCAGATCTCCATCATTTTGCATATAGAGCTCGTATCCGTTAGCGCTGCTCTCATCTCCTCCTCCACCAACCCCAAACTCTATGACATGCCACCATATGTCAGTGCTGTCGGAGTAAATATAGTCCATGTTGAAGGTATCATAAGACTGATTATTGTTCATCTGCCAACGAACTTTGACTTTTTCGTAGTCAACATCTGTTTCCAAGATCTGTTCACCGGCCCAAGACGAGCCGTTTTCGTATACGTTATAGGCAATATTGCCGTTTTCATCTTCGTAGAGAACATACACATCGGTGCCGTCTACGGCTAGGGAAGAGTCCAGACCAGCGTCACTATCTGTGACTGGTGTTTCCCAGGTGGTCCATCCGGTACCGTCCAAATGTTGCGCAAGCGTAATGTAATCAGTAGCTCCGTTCTCGTCCAGGTACGAGACCCATGTATCTCCATTAGCATCCACAGCAATGCTGGGGTAAGCATCCTTGCGTACATCACTATCAATGTCCGTGGTTGTGAATGATGTGGCATTATTTTGGTTGCCCACGGCGGCTGAAAGATCATTATCTACAAAATCTATATAAATTACCTCAGGAATATCATCTTCATTGAGAGTGATGTTCGGGTTAGTAAAAGTCGTCGTACCACTATAGCTATCTATGGTTCTGGTGGTGTTCCAGCTGCCTCCAACCCTGTTCCTGTATTGAATATTGAAATCTAAAGAGAAATTACCCCAAGAAAATACCACATGAGGCACATCGGATGAATCCACATCTATGCTGCCACCCACATAATTGTTTGCTGAAGATAATAAAGTTTCAGGTGTGGTATCGAATGTTTCGTCAAAAGTTGTGTAATATATATTTCCGCTCCCTAACCCTGAGGTGTATAACAGGTGAATAGTGCTATTGGAATCGATAGCGGCGCTGACGTCCCAGCCCGATGACGGTGAGTTGGAAGGATCTTGTTGTGACCATGAACTGCCGTCGGAAGAACTCCAAATCTCCACATGATTGTTGGAGATGAAATCACCGTTGATGAGGATCGCGTACAAGGTTCCGTCTGTATCCCTTAAAATTTGATTGGCCTCGTCGTTAAAGTAAGCAGAAAATTCTATAAAATTAGAAGCATCATCAATGTTTACAGCATCGACCGCCAACGTTCCTGTCAAGACCTTAGAGAAGATGGTGTCTTCCGAACCGTCTGTTTGTTTCCCGTGTCTGATCCAGGTTTGGATAGTGAATGAGTCTGAACCATCAAAATCGAACAAACTGTTATCAGGCATGGAGACATAGTCTTCGCTGCCGTCATAGTGTAGGCATTTGCCAATCAGGCAGTAATCCTCACTCTGCCAGGCAGCACCGGTGATGGTGCCGGGATTGTTGGAGGAGCTGGAATCGTTGGCGGTGGTACCGTAACCTTCGTCAAATTTCCAGAATAAAATAGTCCCGGGACCTATTTCTTCTGTACCATAGGAGCCAAAAGCCGGAGTAGTGGGAGGAGTGGTGGCTAGTTTTCGAACAAAAATGAAATCAACAGCAATGGTATTTGTAGTGTCAGTGTTTTCCAGACGCACATATTGGGGCGAATTTGGTACTTGGGAGGTGTGATCCGTGGTATTGGCATCTACATCAAACGTAACTGAATTAGTGCCATCCCAGGTGATGGAGAAGTCATGCCAGGTGTTGTCTTCTGCCACGGCAGCGGTTGAGCTTTCAGTTGAGCCTCCATTGGCAGTTTCAGTTTCATGGTTGCCGCCGGTGGTACCGTCAAATAGGAAGGCAGCTGAGTCATCTGTGTTATAGCTGACCAGCAGATCCGAGGTATTGGAAAAGCCCAGACGTCCAGTGGCGGCTGTGTTTGTTTGTTTGGCTTTCATGGTTATTACCGAGGCAGAGTTGTCAGTGGGATTGGTACCGCCATATGTACTGGCTGAAGAGACTCCCTCCAAGTCAACGGCGTCATCTGTGGGGAAGAGTTGTAGATTGCCGGCAGTGATGGAGATAGAATCTTCGGTTTTATCCCAGACCGGGGAGAGTGTTGAGGTGCTAAAACTATCGAACATGTCAAAGGTGGCGCCTCCGTTGCTTTTAGCATTGGCACTGGCATTGCCGTAATACATATAGATGGTAGTACCTCCGTTGGGTATGGAGGGCACTTTGACCCAGATATCAAAGTCTGAGGAGGTGCAGTTTAGAGTGTCATTGGTAGTGGATTCGTCTTCCACCCAGTATTCCAGGTCCTGGCCGTTACCGGTGATAAATCTTAGGTCCTGGCAGGCGCTTTGCAGCTTACCGGCGGCGTTGAGGCCGTCCACGTCAACTTCGTCCAGTTCTACTTGGAAGTTGGTGAGTGTAGTGGAGCCGGAATAAGAGATGACTATGGATCTTCTGTAAAGCCAGCCGCTGTTCCACCAGGCGGCCTCAGTGGTTTTAGGATTGCGTAGGATGAGGAAAGCGACCGGCGCTAGTATAAGTAGCAAACCTGAGAAGAATATGGCCAATTTTCTGTCTTTTCTGAGCTGGCGCAGTTTTTGCGGCCAAGGGAGTTTATTTAAAACACTGCCGGGCAGGCGTTTTAGAGCCTGCCCAGTTGGCCCTGCAGGCTTGCCCGACAGTTTTAATGTGAGTTGTCTGAATAGGTTTTTAAGCTTTTGTATGAGGTTGTTTGGCTTTTTAAATGGATTGGTCGACGAAGAATAAGATGAACGGGTGTTTGCAATATCGTAAGCATACTCATCAGCGGAAAAGTCTAGCGTATCATAAGCATATTTTAAAAGGGACAGTACTTTATCAATAAAATAACTATAGCCAAAGATTTGGCTGTGTGTTCTGGGCATATTGTATGTTAAATTCTACATTGTTTTGAGGGGTTGGCAAGGGCGTTTTTAGCTGTAGTGGCGGGTAAAAACGGCTGTTGTGTTGCGTACTTTTTGTGTTCAGAAAGTGACCCTTTTAGAGTGGGGAAAAGTGGTGGTTGGGTAGTATTTGTGCTCACTAATGGGTAGTTTTAGTCAACGTCTATGCCATCAAGATCAAGACTGTTGAAGAGGAACTCATTGCAATCCACGAATTTCCAGTTAGAACCGTTGTTTCCGGAGTTGGTGCTGCTGGCAGCGTAGATAACGGCTGAGCCGGTTTGGTAGGAGACACTGACATCTGAGATCCTGAACCCTCCGGCACCGCTCCATGATCTGGGAGTGGTGTTGGTTGAGGCTATAGTGATGCTGTCTGCATCTCCACAGGTGGCTCCGTTTCCATAAAGAGTGATGCTGCCGTCATTGATGAGATCTCCACCTAAAGTAAGATCACCTGTGGAAGTATTGGACCAACGTCCAAAATCATCAATGTCCACGGCGGTTGAACCCTCTGCGCGTATGTTAAGAGAACCTTGTATGAGCCATCCTTCAACAATATTTAATAGGTTTGTCACTCTGAGATGTGTATTTGCTAAGGTGACCGATGAGTCTTCGTCTTTCTGTATGGTGAGGTCATAAAAATCTTCGTTAGTACAAGTATCGGCATCAGCACATCCGGAATCCAAAGTTACCGCCGCAGCACCGTCAAACAATACCGTACCGCTTCTAGGTGCAAAGGTATCATCATTGGTCCAATCACCAAAAACAGTGATCTGATTATCCTCTCCGCTCACTACATCCAGCGTACCGTTAGTGATGGTAAGGTCGTTGTCGACAACAAGAGGGTCTTCTACTTCGACTACTAAAGATCCTCCTCCGCCGTCATTTAAGACAAGGTTATACAGATCTCCGGTGCCGGCTGTGATGAGGTCTTCCGTGCCGGAAGCGCCATCAAAGGTAAGGGTAGAGGTAGAGGCATTGAAAGTACCACCGCTATCCAGTTTGAACGAACCGTCCACATTGATGGTCTCACCGGAAGAAGACGTCCACGTACCGTCTATTTCTATATCATGGCCGTTAGCATTGCCTCCGGGAATAAAAGTATTTCCGCTGGGCACATACAGTTCAATGCCGGATTCCCAGGTCAGAGTATCGGGGGAGGAATCAGTGGCATCGAACAACATATCTGTAGAGTTCTGGTCATTATCGTAAGCATCCATGTCAAGAATGGTGATGGTGTTGCCGGTCTCGGATTCCAGTATGATGTGGTTCTGATATAGTTTTAAGCCGGAAATATTGTCCACTACATGGTTTGTGACCACATTACCGAAAGTCGAACCCCCATCTACAAAAAGAGTGATCTGTTGACTGCTGCTCCCGCTGACTGCCACATCCTGTATATCGAACACACCACTGCTGGTAGTATCGCAATCGCCAGGTGTGAAGATGGCATCTACAGCAGCGCAGACATCCACGCCATCAAGAGTGGTGCCCTCATCATCGTCGGTGTAGGCCGTACCGGTGATGTCAATGAGAGGAGTTTCCTGACTGCCCCAGCCGCTGTAGGTGGGTTCGGGGGTTACTATCTTATGGACTCTTATATTATCGACCAAGACATAACTCGCAGCTGTCAAAGAGACGCCATGTACGTGTGATACAAGGTAATCGGCTGTTGTTTTTGTACTGTCCGTTGTAGAAACGTCGGATCCCCCATTTACATTAGCGATATAACTTGAACCGTTGTATCTTAATTTAATGCTATACCACGTTCCCGTTGAATAAGGACCATTGTTGGCACCTAGGTGGGACCAGGCGTTGCCAGTAAACCTGAACCAGCCTCCATCAGAAGCCTGGCTTTGCATACGCCAGTTATAACCATTTCCAAAATTTAAAGAATCAACACGAAAGCCCATTTGATGAATAATTCTGGCCGTACCCGCCATGTAGACGTCATATTCCAGTATGCCATTTTGCGTAGTAAAGGAAGAGGTGATCATTCTGGTGTCAAAATAGCTGTTTCTTGATTGTGATGAATCCGGATCATGTCTTACCGATGGAGCAGGGTTTCCGGCACCGGAGCTTATATAGATGGTGGGGTCAGTGTTGGCGGGATCTATGGTCCATTGACTTAGATCTCCTGAGAAATCATCAAAGAACTGGAATGTATTAGCCCCGCTGCTGGTGGTAGTAGCGCCGGAATTGCTGTAATACATATAGATATTGTTGGTGGACGGGCTGGCGGGTATAGAATCCACCTCAACCCAGAATGTGGCTGAGGTGCCATCAGTGTAGGTTTGCATCCAGTAATCCAGATCTGTTGTGCCATCAGTAGAGGTGAACCTCACGTCTCCAAAATCACTTCTGCAGCTGCCGCCGCAATAGACCTGATCTGATGTATCCGTGCCGGAAGCATAATAAGTCCGCACTCGCATGACATAGTCAGTTTGTGCTCCTCCGGTAGAACCGGTGAAGGTGAGACTTTTACGGTAATCCCAGCCGACTTTCCAGATAGCGTTGTAGGCGTAAGCTACATCACCGCCATATTCAAATCTGAGCGTGTGATTACCGGCTTTGATGGTTTTATGCACCACTTTGCTTGTACCGTCACACTCCCAGCCCGGATAGTATATGACATCTCCTTCCAGGATCTGTGGAGTTCTTTCCTGCTCGTCACAAGAGAGAGAAGTGAATTCGTCATCTTCTATGGTGGCTTGGTCGTTGGGGATTATCTTTAGATCATAGTTGCCGTTGGTCTCGAACCTGACTATCCAGTCTTCACCTTCTTCAGGCGAGGAGTGTACGTCAATGATGTTTAGGTCATCTACGGCTATTTGCCATTGTCTGCCCTCAGCAAAATCACCTATTTGCAGCGGACCTAACAAGTGGAAATCAGGACTGCGGTTGGGGGCGTCATATTCGTACCCAAGATAGTAGGTTTTGCCTTTCTGCCAATTCACATGCCAGGAGAGGGTGTTGGTGTTGTTGTTCGAAGTAACTTTAAGCTCACTAGCCAGCTCTCCGTTCAAAGAGTAGCCAAGAATTGTTTCTGCATACTCCTCGCTTATGCCTGCTATTTTATATTTGGCAGGCACTGTTTCCGTGACCAAGCCATTATAGTCCTCATTGGCTTTTACGATCATTACCACAGGGTAATTGGCCTTAGGGTAAATTCTGGTGGCGGTGACCCTTTCCAGGTCATAAGGTACGGAGGTAGACACTTGAAAACTATCGTTAATGGTAAAAGAGCCATTTTCAGTGATGGCTGTAAGTTCTAGGTTGTAAGTTCCTTCGCCTTGAGTTGTAAGATCGGTTTCAAAGTCAGGCTCTAGGATCATTTCTTTATTGTGACAGCCATCGTTGACCTTAATAAGTCCATTTTGGGTAGTAAGGCTGGTTCGAAATCTCTTTGGGCCGGTTACATTTAGGGCGACATCAGCGTCGCAGACCATGCTGCCCGTTTGATCCAAGACGCCTATGGAAAGCTTGACTTGTTCGCCGGGCAGGTAGGTAGCCTTGTTAGTATTGACTACCAGCACGCCCCAAGCAAAGTCTTGAGTGAAAGTTTGTGTTTGACCGCTATTGGTATACTCGAGCTCAAGTTGATATTGGCCGGGAATGGCGCTGTTTGTAAGAGGTTCTAGCGTGACTAGATATTCGTTCCGATTTAGTTTCTGCACCATGGCTTCCACCGGTATTTCCAGATTTTGAGTTTTATTAACCAGCTTAGCTCTGATGGGGGAAGCTTGTTCTATAGGTGCTTCTACGTTTATTTGTTTATCGACAAGAGAAATTGCGCTTCTTTTTTTAGGGTTGAACCTAAACTTCATGTCATCCGTGATTTGTAGCGAGGTTTCGGGCGGGGTAGTGTTCGATCCAGTAAATATTTCATTAAGTACACTTTTACCAAAGGTAATGTAGGCAGCGATCAAAGTGGGTATTAACACCCCTACAATGGCCAATAGTCTTTTGTTTTTAGTTAATCTTTTTACATACATTATTACGGTTGGGGAGGAGATTCCGTTTCTTTGGAAATATCTAATATCCACCAGTCGAAGGTGATGTCATCTTCTAGCGGTGTATCAATGGACACAGTGAATGATTCTTCCGGCAGTTTGCTGCTGACCACAAGTGACTGTCCTTGGGTTGAGGTGGTGGCAGTGATGAAGATCTTGGAATCTTCTTGGACATTAATGTTGGGTATAATGACTTCTGTTTCTCCGGCTAGTAGGGTAGAGCTGCCGACCAGTTCTGAGGTTTCTTTTATGGCATAGCTTCCGGCCTCGACTCTGTTTGCTTCCACGGTTCCAGCTAGGCTCATAGTACCGTCAGGTTCTAGAACTATGGCGCCATTGAAGAGATCCAGGTTTCCGGCAAGGTTTCTTTGCAGATATAAGGTCTGAAGTTCGCATAATTGAGCATCTTTTAGACCCGTTACGGGGTTGTAGCAAGGGGTGCCAAGTGTTTCTATTGAGTTATTTAAGGTATCAAAATTGATCAAACCGGCGGTTAGGGAACCGGTGACGTTGACATTTGAGAGAGTTGTATCACCAAGTACGATCATGTCTGTGTTTACCAGGAGCTCTCCCTGCTCTGTAGCTGATAGGCCTAGAGCACCTACAAAAGACATGAACGATTCATAGGTGTTAACGATGGCAGTGAGTATGCTTTCCGGTGTTTCCAAGGGGGCTGATTGAGTTGATTGCGAAGATTCGGATGACTCAGAAGTTTGTGAAACGCCGCCGGCAGTTATCAAGTCTCTGATGTCGGCCAGTTCTGTGCGAATACCTGCTATTTCATCGTAGACGTTATAGATGTCGTTTGTCAGGTCTTCTATGTCCGCGTTGACGTTGGTGGTACCGATAGCCATGTTCTGTATCTCTTGGTCTAGGTAGTCTATCTGCGTACCTGCAGTCAAGGCGTTTTCAGTAATGATGCCTTGTTGTTCCTGAATGGCCTTGGTCAAATATGTTGTCATGAGGGAGTATCTCATGCCCATATAGCCGTCTGTGGGGTTGGTGTAGGTGAGGGTGGGGAAAAGCTCTTCCATTTCTTGAGCTATGAACCCTACGTCAGTTTTCTGTTCGGGGTCGTTGATCCAGTTGAAGTTGTAGGTCTCTATTGCTAGCACCTTATCTAAGACGCTGCCAAGAGGTTGTAGATTGGTTTTTAGACGGCGGTCAGAAGCAGAGGTAGTGAATGAGCCGTCTGATTGTAAGTTTAGGTCGTAAGCGTATCCTCCTGACGGTACGGCGGTAACTCTGGCGTTACCTACTACAGTGAGGGCTTGTGTGGGGTTAGTCGAGCCAATGCCCACATTACCGGCTGTGACTATGAGGTTACCGGATGGAGTAATGGAAATATCTCCGGAACTGTTGGAGATGGTTGATGTAGAGCCTCCTACAACTAGCTTGGCTGCCGGACCGGTAGTACCTATACCTACATTACCGTTGGCATCTATGACCACTTGTTCGGTGCCGCCGGTGGCAAAGACTATAACGTCACCTGATGCTAGAGTGTCTATGTAGGTGTTCGAATCATCCTGGAAGGCAAATCTTGTGCCTCTGATCTCACCTACTACTTCAAGGGATACGGCCGGCCCGGTAGTGCCTATACCTATTCTGTTATTGTCCGTTATGCCTATGTTGGTAGCATTAGCAGGGTAGATGAGAGTCGTACCTACATCGATCCAAAGTCCGGAAATGCCGTTTATGACGTCGTAAAGGTTTTGGTCAAGCTTATCTATGGCGGTGGTTACCACATCATTATCAGCTACATAATTGTGTTCGGTGTAGGTTTTTGTGCCTATGGCGTAATCTATGTCATCGATGACATCCTGCACGGTAGAAGAACCGCTGTTAAAGAATTCATCGAACAATCCTATCAAATAGCCTCCGGAGGTGGTGGCTGAAGCGGTATCATTAAGACCTATATCGCCTACGTAGAAATCATTTCCCGGATAAACTCTTACATTACCGACTACTTCCAGAGCTTGTCCCGGCGCGGTTGTGCCTATACCTACGTTACCGCCGGAGAATTCTATATCATCTCCGTTGGCATCAAAGAGGATCTGCTCACCTCCGGTAATACCGATCCAGTTGTCATCCCCTACTGCAATGTTGCCGTTGACTTCCAGTTTTTGGTTAGGTCCTGTGGTGCCGATGCCTATGTTGGTGCCGCTGTTGAAGAGTGTCTGATCTACGGCCCAGCTGGCTCCATTATATCTAAGTGTTTGTCCAGCCAACGTACCTGGCGGCATGGTATCTGCAGCTATATTTCCTATGGCCGTGTCCAGCATGCCTAAGGCAATTTGTACGTCTGTACTAGCAGTTATGTAAGTGTAAGAATCATTATAAACTCCTACACGTGAGGCCCCTGAGTCCGTTACATCCGTACCTAGAGCGCTGAGGGCCACGCTGTTAATGTAAACATCTCCTCCCACATTGATGTTCGAACTAAATCCTGCACTGCCTACTACGTCAAGTTCGTAAGCAGGTGCAGTTGTGCCTATGCCTACCTGGGCGCCCATTAACTCTATATCGTTGCCGTTGGCGTCAAATATGAGCCTTTCTACCGTATCGCCGATTCCTATCCAGTAATCATCTGAAAGTGTGATGTCGCCTACTACTTCTAAGGCAGAGGTAGGCGCTGTGGTGCCGATACCAACGTTACCGCCTGAGAATTCTATATCATCACCGTTAGCGTCAAAGGTTATTTGTTCCCCACCTGTTATACCTATCCAGAAATCATCTCCTAGGGCAATGTTGCCGTTCACTTCCAGTTTTTGGTTAGGCCCGGTAGTGCCGATACCCACGTTCGTGCCATTATTAAAGAGTATTGAGCTAACAATCCAGTCTGTGCCGTTGTATCTTAGTGTTTGTCCGTTTAGGGTGGCCGGGGGAATTGTTTCACCGGCAATGTTTAGGAGGGCTGCATCAAGCTGTCCTATGGCTCCTTGGACATCAGTGTTGGCTGTGATAAAGGTGAGGGAGTTGTCGTTTAGACCAATCAGGGAGGCCCCTGAAGCAGCCACATTGTCGTTTAGACCTATGGCACCTATATACAGATCAGAGTTGGTAGCTATTCGAATATCACCATTTACATTTAATTTATACCCGGGATTTGTTGTACCTATGCCTACATTGCCTGTGTAATCTACTACGAACGGTGAGGTATCCGTATATGTACCATCATCATTTACCCTAAGGGCGTAGCCAGCGGCTCCGGCACTCGTGATATTAAGAGCTGTGCCTCGGGCGTTAGCTCCGGTCAAACCTACTTTTAGCACACTACCGGTAACAGCTGCATTACTACCTGAGGCTGTTATATTAGCCAGATCACCTGTTAGTCCTGTGGAGGTGGAGGTAAGATTGATACCTTTACCTGAAGTTAGAGCATTTAATTCCATATTTAGAAAGTTTCCTGTGGTTAGTGTGGTAGATTGCAGATCTAGTACACCCAAAGTATTGGCTCCATTTCCTATGGTGGTGGCTGTGTTGTTGGCCAGGTATATGCTGGCGGCGGTGTTGGAGATGTCAACCACACTTAGTTTACCTGTAGGGGCGGTTGTGCCGATACCTACGTTCGTGCCGTTGTTAAAGAGATTTAGGTCAGAGGCCCATCCCGTACCTGTGTATCTGAGTGTCTGGCCGTTTATGGTGCCGGCGGGTAGGGTACTTCCGGAGATACTAAGAAGAGCACTATCTAGTTGTCCTATGGCTCCTTGGACATCAGTATTGGCTGTTATATATGTTAAGGAGTTATCATAAAGACCAACAAGTGATGCACCTGAG
>Ga0307425_1001045_pt1 | contig 17068 bp, 14 predicted proteins | sample SalMarWE160330MG_FD_202152 | JGI IMG/M metagenome (GOLD analysis project Ga0307425, IMG submission 202152) | Salt marsh sediment microbial communities from the Plum Island Ecosystem LTER, Massachusetts, United States - WE1603-30 | ecosystem: Environmental > Aquatic > Marine > Intertidal zone >... | reverse complement strand
GCTCTCCACCCGCGTCCGCACTCGCCGACGCGTGACCCGCTGACGCTTCTTCGTCGCCCGTTGTCCGGCCATCTTGCTGCCGCTCAGATCCTCCCGCTGCGGTTGGCATCGCAAGAACCGACAGCGGGTCGACATACAGATCCCCACGCTTCACGCCCACGTGCAAGTGCGGACCTGCCGAGGAACCATCGCCACCCTCGGCGAGCGTGCCAACTGCATCTCCTTCTGCGACCGAATCACCCTTCACCACGGCGGAGCCCTCAAGCGGCAGCAACGTCACCGAGCCCGCTGCCGTTGCAATCGTTACCGCGCCGACGGTTCCACCCCCAGCAGCCGGAATACGGCCTGCGAAGGTCACCGACCCCGCCAGCGGCGCGAGGACCGTGCAGCCCGGCTCGGCGACCACGTCCACGCCCCGGTGCGTACTGACTGAGTCCGCGCTGCCGCTCTGATACTTCTGCCCGAACCCAAGCGCAACGGTTCCCGCCGTTTTGAGCGGCCACCCTGCATGTGCGTGTCCCGGTCGCACAAGTCCAATAACGCATGCCAGCACAACCATCGCCACGATCAGCCCCACCCGCAGCTGGCGCCATTTCCAGATCATGTCGAACCTCCCTGCCGAATCTGTCGGCGAGGAGCAGGAGTCGCGGGGCGCGTGCTTCGCCACCACCCTACCGTCGCGGTCTGACACGAACCTTTCCGGAAACAACAACGGCCGCCCGAGAGGGGCGACCGGATCGCACTTTGGAGCGGGTGACGGGACTCGAACCCGCAACATCCAGCTTGGGAAGCTGACGCTCTACCATTGAACTACACCCGCGCGCAGCGAAGTGTAGCCCAGCACAAAGCGGCCCCGCAAACCCAACGACACTCACTTCACACGATAGCCGTCACGACCCCCGCGCTTCACTTCATACATCGCTCTGTCCGCATATTCGACGAGCGTGTCCGAGTCAACGTCGTGGTCAGAGCTCACAGCAACACCAATGCTTGTCGTGATCTTGACCGAGCGTCCCCCCACATCGAGTGGCTCTCTAAACGCCTCGACCAGCTTGCCCGCCACAATCTCCGCTTGTTCGCGACTCGAGACATCAGGCATCAGCACCGTGAACTCATCACCGCCGATGCGCGCGACCGTGTCGCTGGCTCGTGCCGTGACGCGCAGCCGGTTGGCCACCTCCGCGAGCACCAGATCGCCGAAGGCATGGCCGTAGCGATCGTTGAGTGGCTTGAATTCATCCAGATCGATGAAGAGGAGGGCGACCCCCGTCTCACGCCTGCGCGCAACGTCCATCGCGACCCCGAGCCGGTCGAGCAGCAGCTTCCGGTTAGGCAGCTTCGTGAGTTCGTCATGGAAGGCCATCTGCCGAATCCTGGCCTCATCAACCTTCTGTTCTGTGACATCGCTGAAGAACACGGCGATCACACCGGGCTCCGTCTGATACGCGTACACCTCGAACGTCCGCTCCACACCACCTGTGCGCATTTGAACCTCGTCGGCCCGAAGAGTCTCCCCTCGGAGTGCCACGCGACGGAAGCGATCAAGCAGGTCGTGATTCGCCGAAGCGGCAAACGCATCGCCGAGATCCCCGCCGACAAATTGCGTCGCATCCTCGCCGAGAACAACGCTCGCATTCCGATTGGTGTGCGTAACTCGCAGGCAGCGTCTGTCCACCAGCTCGCACAAGAAAGCTCCAAACGGCGCGTTGTCGACAAGATCGCGCAGGCGTTGCTCGGCAGCTTTGCGCTCCCGCAGTTCGGCCGCGACCAGGTCGCCAGCCCATCGCGTCCGCGCGACTATGAGACCGTTCGTGACGGCCAGCGCAATCAGACACGCGGTGACCACCGCACCGTAGCTGATCGGAGTCGTGATCACAGACGACGGTCGTGCGAGTCCCTGCACCTCGAGCCACGTGAGAGCGACAACGGTAGCAATGGCCAGCACGCTCGCGGGCAGCGCCCAACGCCAGCCACGAGCGGCCTCGGCCAAAGCGACCAAGAGGAACTGGGCGCAGATCGCTGCCGAGAACAGGCCGCCGCTCATCCATGCGGCCCACGCGAATAGCGCCCAAATGCCGACAAGAAACGCAGCCGCGGCCTGAGTCACGAACCCGAGGCGCGTTAGCACGAGCAGCATGAGAGCAAGAAGAACCTCGCCGATAGTCGCGATCCACACGAGAGCGCTGATCGCGGGCACCGCGAGCGCGAGCACGACCATTCCCGGTACAACCAAGCCGAGAAGCACCCACGCCAAGACGTGGTTGTTCGCCGCGCCAATGGTCTTGGCATCGCCACCGAAGATGGGAAGACCCAGAAAATCGCGCAAGCGTATGCGGGGAGTACTAGCCACGGATATTCGACGCCCCTATGTTGCGAGTCAGTCTTGCTAGCTGCGTCAAGCGAGCCACCATTAACTGCTGCCGGTGGCCTCCTGCTGCCGGTCTGGCCCAGGTTTCGACAGTGCTCCACTAGGAATCTTCGTCATCTTCGGCGGTCTTCTACAGCAACCCGGCGCGTTCTGTGATGCGCAAACACGAGACGCCGCTGAGAATCACTCTCAACGGCGTCTCGAAACAGGTGATACCAGAACGCTACGACTTACCGATCTTGAAGATCTTCGTGCCGCAGTCGGGGCAGGTGCCCTGGGTCGCCGGGCGACCGTTCTTCATCGTGATCTCCTGTGGATCCTTGATCTCTTTCTTGGCCTTGCATTTGACGCAGTAACCTTCTTTGGCTGCCATACGCGCGGTCTCCTTCCCTTCCGTAGTGCGATCGGTTCGCTGGCTGCCGCTCAGCGCGGAGCCGCTCTTATCGACCGGCTTCCATTCCACTCCCCAGAAGCGCGGACGTGCGTCGCTTCGAAGCAAGTCTACAGATTCCGCTCCAGTTGTCACGCACCGTCCACTTCGTGGGCTGAGGCTACGGGCCTTCGTGAGCGCGCCTGGATCACCCTTAGCAGCACGCCAACGGCGCCGAGAAGGACGCCGCCGAGTGCCACTAGCGTTCCCCACGTCATCCCCGCCGCCATCCAGAACCCCATGGGAAACACCTGGATGAGCAAGGAATCGGCGGGAAACTCCCATGTCCCCGCCGAGAAGAACAGCCCATGAAACCACGCGAAGAAGCTATCGAAGTTCATCGTGCCCGCCACGACTCCGCCGAGCACGAACATCGCGCAGAATCCCGCGCCAGCCAGAAATCCCGCCGACATCGCCGAGTACCACTTCCGCGAGATCGCGATGGCCAGCCACACAGCCACGAGCAGTCCCAGCACACCAGTCACGACCTTCGCCCCGCCGAGAACCCCACGCACATCGCGCAAGTGCGAGACGGCCGCTGCGTCAAAGCCGGGACGCCCGCCGACGACCGCTGGCAGCGAATCACTGCCACTGTCTGCCACAAATGCTCGAACCTGCTCGGCCGTGCTCAGGATCTGCTGCCGAGAAAGACCTGTCTCCGCGACAAGCGAGTAGCGCTTCGCGAGCAGCTGAGTGAAGGCCGGATGCAACATCGGAAGAAGCGCCAGTCCGACGACAAACACCGAAAGTGCGAGACCGGCGATCACCGCCGAGAGCGCCCGCATGTCAGATGTCCCCGGCGTCGGTGAAGCGACTGCGCAGCAACATGCGCTCGTCGCTCATGGCGCTGGCAGCACTGGCTTCCACAACGCGATTCCCTCCCTGCTCGACCGCCGCTGCAAGCGCTGAGTCGGCGGCATTGAGCAGCTCATCGCACGAGGTACCGTCTGCCGGAAGCGACGCAATACCGAGAGAGACAGTCACACCGGCCCCATCGACGCGCGCCTCCCCGATCTCTCGCCGCAAGCGCTCGGCAAGACGAAACGCATCCGGACGCTGCGGCGGCCCCGCCACGTTCGCGTCCTCGGCAAGCAGCACCACAAACTCCTCGCCGCCGAAACGAGCGGCGAGGTTGGTGGTCATGAGCACGTCACCCGCATCTCCAACCGCGCGCGTGATTGTGTCGGCGATCTTGCGCAGAAGGCGGTCGCCCAGCTCGATGCCGAACCGGCGGTTGAACTCGCCAAAATGATCGATGTCGACGAGCAACGCATGCAACGGCCGCCCGTCGCGAAGCGCGCGGGCAATCTCAACCGAGAATGCCCGCAGGAAGTACTCGCGTGAATACAGACCCGTGCCTTCATCAAGCACCATGTGCTGCGTGCGGACGCTTGATCCGGCAACCTGTGAGCCTACGAGCTGCGTTGACACCGCCGCGGTTCCAGCTATGACCGCCAGTTGCCAGCCGTAGCTCACGGCGACGAAGACCGTGTCATGGTAGAGTTCGCCCCCCGAGAACGGCATCAGCACGTGAGGGACGATTCCCACGAACTCAAGCAGCTCGAGAGCTCCGAGCAATGCCGCACTGAGAGCCGCCAGCAGCCACGCATCTCGCCGCTTCGGCAGAATGAACGCTGCCTCGAGGATGAAGAGTGGATACATCGACCAGAACCACGAGTCCACGGAACCCGAGTAGTAGACCAGCACGGTGACCACGAGCGCGTCGAGCGCAAGTTGCAGGTGATTCCACAAAGCAATGTTGCCGAGCCGCTTGTAGTTGAGCTGGTAGAACGCGTTGTACAGGACAACGAATCCAAGGGCGATCGCGGGAACCAGCATGCGCGAAGCCAGCTCGACCAGCGGCATACGCAGCGAGTAGGCCAGCCCAGCGAAGACCGAGTAGGTCACGAGCACGACGACAACTGCCCACCGCAGCCTGATGACCAGGCCAACTCGGCGGATATTGGTTTGTAGCGCTTCGATGTCGTAGCGGGTCGGTTGCTCTCGCCACGAGACCACGAGGGCTCGCGCGATGCGCTTCCGGAGCCGGCTTGAGCTCACAGTGCCTCCGGTGGCGCCGGTGTCTGCGCGCGAGGCCAGGCGTCCTTGCGCGTTTCGTGAGTTTACTTCCGCGCGGTGAGACGCCGCAAATCTTCTGCCAGGAGACTGACGCAAGCACAACTCCCGTGGAGCCGTATACTGGCTGCATGAACGCCTTTTCCGCAGTCCGCGATCTCCAGTCGCTCGTCAACACCGTCGCCGTCATCGGCGTGCCCCTTCAGTGGTTCGTGGTAGGGGGGGCATGTGTGTTGATAGTCGTAGCGGTGTTGCCACCATTCGCCGAGTGGCGCTCGCTCGCGCTCGGAGCGATGACGGCCCTGCTCGTGATCGGCGAGGGCGTTTTGGTCTGGTTCCACATCCGGCTCTACCAGCTCACTCCGCTCGTTGACCCGAGTACCCACAAGCTCTCCGGACACATGGCTGTCTCGCTGTGGGTCGAGGGCGAGCGCCTCTACGTGTGGGCATTGACTGTCGCCATACTCGGCATGCTGCTGCGCAAACAGCGGGAGCATCTCCTGCCCGGCGTGATGCTGTCGGTCGGACTGCTGTCGATCGTCGGCATACTCTCGGGCAGCCCGTTCAGCAACCCCCTGCCGACGTTTCTGGCGCAGTACTCCCAGTACCTCCAAGCGATGGCCATAGGCGGTGGCACCGCCGCTGGCGCGTGGCAGGGCATGGAGGCCACTCGGCAGTTCTACTACAACGCCTGGTTCATGTGGGTGCACCCGCCGCTTCTGTACTTCAGCTACGCGGCATTCACGGTCTCGTTCGTGGCGATCGTGCAGATGATCCGATGGCGCTACTCCGGCTTTGAGACGATCGCCTACGGTTGGGCACGTCTCGGCTACCTGCCCCTGACTGTTGGCATGTTGATCGGCTTCCCGTGGGCGCTTGAGGCCTGGACCGGCGAGTCCTGGTGGTGGTCGGGCTTCGTCAACATGTCGATCATGATGTGGCTGTTCTACACCGCCTACTTGCACGCACGGCTCTACCTGCGTCGCAAGAACATGTGGCGTCTCGTGGCGGCGCTTGGCGCACTGTCGTTCGGGGTGCTGGTGCTCACCTACATCGCAACCTACGTGGTGCCGGGAGCGCACAGCTATGCAGCCATGGCGCCAGGAGCCGAAATGCTGCTCAAGACCGCGTGCCTCGCCTGCCGAGGAGGTCTCGCATGATCGCGTCGCTCGACGACATCCGTCAGCGGACGTGGGATTTTGCGCTCACCATCGTGACGATGCTCCTGCTCGCAGCGCTCGGCATCCAGTCGTTTGCCGGCACGCTGTACACGTGGTGGGCAATCCGCTCCGACCCAAGTTGGCAGCAAAGCGGCGGCTACACCAGCTACGTGGGCTTGATGAACGAGATCGCGGCGCCACTGATTGTTGCACTCGTCGTGGTCATGGGGCTGTGCGTCCCCAAGCGCTTGTTCGCTCGGCGGGCACTTCTGTGGGTGTCGCTCGCAATGGTGCTCGCGGGCGCCGCCGCAGGCGCGGTCACGCGCAGTCTGGTCATCGGACTCACCATCTACCTGCTCTTGTCGGCAGGCATTCAGTTGGCCGTGGTGGTGATGACCATCGCCGGAGTCCGCGCACCCAGCTACCTCACCGAGGGCCGACTCACCAAGACCGGCAGCGGCTTGCTTCATCTCGGCTTCATCATCTTTGCGGTCGTTGTGGTGGCCCTGCAGAAATCGCCGATGATGGCGCCCGTCTTCTGGCTGAGCGCCGCGCTTGTGGGCGCCGGGACCGTGCTGTCGTTTTACTCCGACCTCTTCGCGCGCAAGCGCACGAAGCCTGCCGAGGACGGTGCCGAGGACGACCTTGCCGCGCGCACCGAGCACGGCTCTGAGCGCGACGCCGAAGACGACGCCCCCACAGATGCCGAGGTGACGGACATCGCGGGCGCGAACACACCGCGGCAAGACCGCGACGAGATCGACTCCGCCGACACCAACTCCTAAGCCTGGCGAATCATGTTGGTGACCAGGTTGGTCACGCGCTCCACTAGCTCCGGCTCAACGTTCGCCGTGGTGTCCGTACGCCAATGCCAATTCACTGGAACGCCCGACGAATCGAACGCCATGAGCGTCAGCGCTTTGTATCCGCGGGCGAGCGCGGGAGTCGCGTCGGTCGACAGTCCCTTGTACACGCGCGGCTTGAGCAGAATCTCCTGCTCGCGAGAGACGCGCTTCGCCAAACCGATGAGCCGCTGATTCGCGCGATACCGCCGAGCCATACCCTCGGCAGTCACCCACGACAGCTGGCCAGCGCCCACGTTGTCGATGTTGATGATGAGCGCATCGCGGATGTCCTCGCCGTACGCATCGAGAAACGCCTCCATGCCGACCGTCCCGACCTCCTCGGCACCCGTCGCCACGAACCAGACCTCTTTTTCCGTCAGGTCGCGATCGAATCCCTCAGTCACTCGCCGACGAATCCGTGCCGCCTCATTTGCGGCGAACGCGTCATCGGCGATCGGGTCGTCGCCTCCCCAACCGCCCTTCCACCCAAGCCCGCCAGCATCGTCGTCATCGTCGTTCGTACCGAAGTTGTCCCAGGTGCCGATCTCTTCGCCGGCCTTGCGCGCATCGAAATCCTCATTGACGCCGAGCCATCCCTTCACGTCGGCGTCCTCTTCGGCCTTCTTGCGTTTCCCAAACCCGCCGAGCAACCCGCGCGCACGTTTCGCGCGACCGCCACGCTTTGGCGCCTCCACCACCTGTGGATGGTCGCTGCTGACATCACCAGCGCCAGGGAGCGGAGCGTCCTCGTCGAGCGTGCCGGCAATCTCATCGAGCGAAGGGCGCTCGCGGAGTGGCCTCTCGATGCCCCCCCGCTCGGCTGGCGCGCGATCCACGGGCCGCTCCTCGCGTATCCTCTCGCGTTCCGGCCGAGGCTCCGCTGGCAAGGGCGGCATCGAGCCGGTTCTGCGGGCAGACCGCGAGGTTTCGCCCACGGTCCCAAACTCAAGTGTGTCGAACTCAAGGAAGCTCGCTTGGCCGCTCGAAGGCCTTCGTTGCATCTGCTCTTCGGGCTCGGCCCATCGAAAGTCCTCCGGCAACTCAGTCGCTCGTTCCTCGCCACCTGCGGGCGTGTACGTCAGCAGCGACCCTTCCGGCACCAATCCTGCTTCGGCCGCCGCCTCCGGACCTCGGCGAATCGGAGCGAATTGCGATGTCGCGAAACGGCCCGCCTCTGGTTCGGACACGAGATCATGCAAGACGCCGAGCATCGCCGCCACTCCGGACGCGTTGTCGTTGGCGCCGTCGACGAACGGCATCCCGATTTCGCGCTGCACATTGATGAAGAGCGGGATGATGAGGTAGACGCCCAGCGCGACGGCAAACCACCACAAGGCCGCATGGATCGAAGGGGGGACCGTGAACGGGAGCACGTCGAGCACGCCGAGAACAAGCAGCACCGCGGGAATGCCGAACGTCGCGAACTTCATGAGTGCGAAGCTCAGCCGAAACTGACGAACAAGACTCGGTGCGAAAGCGAGCGATGCGCGAGCGGTGTCATAGTGCGCGACGATTACGACCTTCTTGAACTTCTCGCCCCGTCGTTGTTTGGGCACGTGCCGCGCGATGACGTTCTGGCTGGGCCTCTTGGGCATTATTCGCGTCAGTCCCCAATGAGTGTCCAGATCCAACCACATCACGAACGCTACAAGCGCCGAGACGCCAAACATCGGCCAGAGCAAGCTGCCTGTCAACACACCTTTCCAGGTGGCGGCAACCGCGGCGATGCTGAGCAGGTGGTAGAGCACGTACGCCCAGGAATACGTGCGCGGCGTATCGAACTCCTGAATCTCGGGCTCGAGACCGCGTGCGAGAAATACGGACTCTATGTAGGACGCGGCGCGACTCTCGGCGTCGCTCGTCGCGGGTCTTGGACCGATCTCATCAGCGAGAGCGGAAAGATGTTGCATCGTCTCGGCCATGAACTCCTCCGAAGGCTGCGCGGGCACGAGAGAGCGGCGACAGGGCATCCCCAGCTCACTGCTCCTGCACATGGTAACCCGACTGCCCCAAAGCGGGGAGGTTCGCGCAATCATCAGCGAGTGCGCGGGTCTTCTCGCCGTCATCCCGATCTCAGTTCACGACAGATTCGCCCGGTCGTTTCATACTGTCGATGAGGACTGGATAATCGGGCGACACGTTGGAGCGTCGGGGAAAGGCATGATGGGTCAAGACGACTGGCTTTCGGATCGCGATGAGCGACACCCCTCCGACCCCGAATTGGGGCCGTCACACCGCGGCGAGCGGCACACCTCAGGTGGCAGGCGCAGGCCGCCAGATCGTCACGAGAGACATGGCTCCTCGGTTCGACCTCCTCACGCACGCTCGACGAAGGGCCACAAGCACCCCCGCCGCTCGAAACGGGCGGCGCTAGTGCTCGTTGCGCTCGTCGTTGTGATTGCCGCACTCGCATGGGGTGGTTGGCTGCTCTTGCGCCCGAAAGGCCCGACCCCGGTTCTGGCGAGCCCTCCTTCGGCAGGACACCTCAACGCGACGCTGAACACGTCGCTGACCGGTGCGATCAACGAGTTTGGCTTCGACCTTCTTCGCCGAGAGTTCGCCCTCAACCCCAGCAATTCCAGCGTCGTGCTGTCACCAATCTCCGTCCACGCCGCTTTGGCAATGGCCGAGAGCGGGGCGGCGGGAGACACGGCGCTTCACATACGACGCGTGCTCAGAGTCGATGCGCTGAAGCCAGCCGTCGAACGCCAGGGCTACGCGAACCTGCTCGTGAGTCTGTCGGACACCGAGAAGGGTCAATTCTCAATCGCCAACTCGCTGTGGATCGACAAGGACCATGCGTTCAAGCAGGAGTTCGTCGACACTGACAAGCAGTTCTTTGGAGCTGACGCGCAATCGATCGACCTGCAGGCCGCGTCAGCAGCCGACAGCATCAACTCCTGGGTGGCCAAGAACACCGGAGATCGCATAGCGGGCATCATCGCAGCCCCAATCTCCAAGAACGCCTCACTGGAGTTGCTCAACGCGGCGTACTTCCTCGGCACGTGGCAAGAGCAGTTTGATCCGCACCAAACGAAGCCGACGGATTTTCGCCCGCCTTCGGGACCCACGGTCAAGGTGCCGATGATGAGCGTCTCGGGCAGTTTCGGACACACCAAGACGAAGCAGTACGAGGCTATTCGGCTTCCATACAGTGGCAGCAATGCGGCAATGCTCGTTATCCTGCCGGGCTCGAAGAGTTCGCTGTCCAAAGAGCTCAAGTCCGTTGACGCAGCACAGTTTGCCAAGATTCGAAGCGGCCTCCAGGAGTCCGACGGCACGCTGAGGCTGCCGCAGCTCGAAGCCCGCGGGACGCTGAAGCTTAACGGCGCGCTCGAAACGATGGGGATGTCCGACGCGTTCTCGAGTTCGCGCGCTGATTTCTCGGCAATGACGAACATGACGCCGCTGTGGCTCGATCGCGTTCAACACTCGACGTATCTGCGCGTCGATGAGAAAGGCACCGAGGCTGCGGCTGCAACAGAGATATCCGCTGCGGGAACGGCAGCTCCAAACCACCCCTTCACGATGACGGTCGATCGTCCCTACATCATGGCGATCGTCGACGAGCGCAGCGGAGTCGTGCTGTTTGTCGCGGCTGTCCGCGACCCTCGTGGCTGAGCTGCGACAAGCGCACGTCACGCAAGCCGATTCCGTGCTCGTAGGCGCCTCGAGCCACCAGCGCCAGCGGAACCGCTGGCCCCACGCACGGAGGCCGCCCTTGCGGACGGCCTCCGGTGGATCGACCTGCAGCGACCGGATGATTCCCAACCCCTAGCGCCCTGACGTAGGCGCTCTGGTCTTCCCCCTCAGCGTCGGGCACATCCGAACTCGTCGCCCCATCAAGCGTTGGCCACTTCAGACGTTGACGGTTTCGGCTCCAAGAATCGTTTGCAGGTCTTCGGCAGCGGTTGTGCCGATCGGCTTGATATCGAAGTTCTCAACGAGCACGCCCAGCACGTTGGGCGTGACGAACGCCGGCAACGACGGGCCAAGCCGGATGTCTTTGATGCCGAGATGCAGCAGCGTGAGCAGAATCGCGACGGCCTTCTGCTCGTACCAGCTCACGATGAGCGACAGCGGCAAATCGTTGACGCCGACATCGAATGCGTCGGCAAGCGCGACCGCGATCTGGACCGCCGAGTACGCGTCATTGCACTGACCGACGTCCATCAGGCGAGGTAGCCCGCCGATCTCGCCGAGTTGCTTGTCGAAGAAGCGGAACTTGCCGCACGCGAGCGTGAGCACGATCGTGTCGCTCGGCGTCTGCTCGACGAAGTCGGCGAAGTAGTCGCGGCCTGGCGTGGCGGCGTCGCATCCGCCCACCAGGAAGAAGTGCCGGATCGCTCCAGACTTCACGGCCTCGATGACCTTCGGAGCGACGGAGAGCACCGTGTTGTGCCCAAAGCCGACAAGCACCTCGCCCGCCGACGTGTCCTCGGCAAAGCCCGGCATCTCGTTGGCCTTCGCAATAACCGCCGAGAAATCCTCGCGCGAGACGTGAGGCATACCCGGGAAGTTGACGGGGCCTGTCGTGAAGACGCGGTCCTTGTAGGAGTCGCGCGGCGGCATGAGGCAGTTGGTGGTGAGCAAGATCGCCCCGGGAAAGGCGTCGAACTCGGCGCGCTGGTTCTGCCACGCGGTGCCGTAGTGGCCGGCGAAGTGCGCGTACTTGTGCAGCTCAGGATAGGCATGTGCGGGGAGGATCTCGCCGTGAGAGTACACGTTGATGCCAGTGCCCTCGGTTTGTTCGAGAAGCGCCGCGACATCGGCGAGGTCATGGCCGGAGATCAGGATCGCCTTGCCGGCTTTGTGGCCGAGCGGGACGCTCGTGATCGTCGGCTGGCCGTATGTCTCCGTGTTCGCGGCGTCGAGAAGCTCCATCGTGCGCAGGTTCACCGCGCCGCACTCCAATGCCAGCCCAACCCAAGCGTTGAGGTCAAGCGACGTGTCGCCCAGTGACGCCAGCGCCTTGAAGATGTAGGCGTAGATCGCGGTATCGGTCTTGCCGAGAGTGCGCGCGTGGTATTCGTACGCGGCGACGCCCTTGACCCCGAACAGCGTGGTCTCCTGAAGCGACTGAACGTCGAGATCCCGCGAGGTGTCCCAGGGCGAGCCCAACGCCACACCAAGTGCGACTTTGTCGGCCACGGTGCCATCGGCATCCACAGTAGCGAATGGATCACTGTACTGAGCGCTCCCGCCCGCAGCGCGCACGCGGTGCTTGAGCGCTTCGCGGATGGCAACCGCCTTGTCGACGTTCGCCGCGACAGTTTCGGGATCGAAGTCAACATTGGTAAGCGTCGTGAAAAGCGCATCTGCCGCAAACGCGCCCTCGAGAGTGACGTCAAGTCCGCGATTCTCGGCATCTTGGGCAACCACGGCCAACCCGCGTAGCGCGTTGACCAGCAGATCCTGAAGCGCGGCGACATCCGCCGACTTCCCGCATGCACCGGCTGTGGTGCACCCCTCCCCGTGAGCAGTCTGCTCGCACTGATTGCAGAACATCGCCATGTGAAGCTCCCTTCGAGTAGCAAACGGCGGCACGAACGTGCCGGTGTCCGCCGTCAGAACCGCTCTCACCGAGCGATGTGAGGGGACACCCGAGCAACGCTACCGCTCGGCGGCGGGGCGTTCTTTGACCGCAGTCAAATCCCGCCAACTCGGCACGTGCGAACTCGGTGAACGGGGGTAGTGCGTCTGCAGGAGGCGCGAACAAGCGCGACCCGGCGCTCATCGAACGCCGGGCCGCTGACGGGGGTGATCCCGGGCGCCTACACTCGAGTGTTCCGGGGGGAAAGGTTCGAGTGCAAACGGGGGCCCCTGGGACCAACGCGGTCATTGTGGAGCCGGGGTTCATCGGCTCGCATTGACTTAACTCATGTCTGCAAGAAAACTTCCCATGCGCGTGACGAGGTGCTCCGGTGACGTCCACGGGTTCGAGAGCGCACAACGGGCCCATTGCGCCAGCCCTTCGTGCCGAGAATCCCCAGCTAGCCGTGGATAAGTCTCGGAAGACAACGCACGCAGCACCACTGGTTCTTGCCAGCCATTCGCACGAGAACCAGTGCAGCCTCCGTGTCTGACGCTCCACAGAAGAAACACACTTGTGTTTCGGAGGCTTCGGGCTCCGATGCCGAGGCGTCATGAGCCAACGATGTTGTGAACGGCGGAGCCTCGCGAGTCTCGACGGCGAGCGCTCCTGTCGGGCACACTCCAAGACATGCGCCGGCCCCGTCACACAGCTCTTCCCGCAGTACACGGGCCACGCCATCAATGATCTCGATAGCTCCCTCGGCGCATGGGCTCACGCATTCTCCACAGCCGTTGCATAGGTCTTCGTCAATGTGAATGATCTGTCGAGTGACAACGTGCTTCATCGCATCCTCCAGCGCGGGCGCCAGGACCTCACCGTGATGGCATCTCCACCCACATGCTATCGAGCTGCGCAGGTGTATCGTGTGTGTGAGCCTAGTGAGCCACTGCACACCACTTCCTTGACAGTGGTCAAGAGAATGGGCCAATGCGGTAGGTAAGCTTGGAGAAAGCAGATATCCTTGCTTGCGAGGAGACGGAGGGCACTGACGCCATCGCCCCACGGCGAAATCCCAGTGCCTGCTGTGGGGGGTGCGTTCGGTCTGAACGACGCGCCCACGTCTATCGGAGGACCGGGATGGAAGCACCAGTGGACATCGCTCCGGCGGTGTGGTCCGCCCTTCGATCGTGCAAAGTGCTGAGCGAGGCAAGCAACGAAGGCGTCGCGTGGCTGGCGCAGGTCTCGACGGTACGGGTGTACGACAAAGGCGAGATGATCCTCTCCGAGGATCGCACGGCACGTGAGATCGGCGTCGTCATGCAAGGGCATGTGCGCGCCGTTCATTTTGGTGCGGATGGCAGACCCGTCACCGTCCTCATGGCATGGCCTTCCGAAGCGATCGGCCTCATGGCCGCACTCGCCTCAGATGAATACCGCACGGCATTCGAATCCGCCGAGGCTGAGACCCGTGTTGCTATGTTCTCGCTCGAGGCCTTTCAGCGGCTCATGCGAGACGAGCCCGACGTGATGATGTCGGTCATCAACGAACTCGCGCGGCAAATGACTGAGATGGTCACCATGGTCAAGATGCTCTCCGCTGACGTACCTGGCCGCGTGGCCATCTATATCGGCCTGCTGCTTCAGCAGCAGGGACGAATGGCACCGGGAGCCCGCCAGGTGGATCTCGGCGTGTCTCGAGTCGAACTGGCAGCCCGACTCGGCACTGTGCCCGAGACACTCTCGCGAGCCTTCCATGTGCTTCAGGACGAGGGCATCATCGAGAGTCACGCGCGGCAGATTGTGGTGCACGACCACGATGCCTTGATCGCGCGTTCCAACGGCGTGCTCTAGCCCCTGTGGCGACTTTGTCGGATATCCGCCCCGATGTCTGGGCAGCCTTCCGCGCATGTCGGCTATGGCACACGGCATCAGACGCCGCCGTCGCAGAGCTCGCAAGGCGCTCGTACGTGAGCGATGTCCCAAGAGGCTCGCTCTTGGCGACAGAGGGTGATCGCGGCGATGAGTTCGGGCTGATTGTGGCTGGAAAGGCCCGCATCTATCACCTCGGGGCCGATGGGCGCCAGATCACGTTCGAGACCGTCAGTACCGGGCAGCCTTTCGGCGCAGTCAGCGCACTCGCTGGCTCGCGCAATCCGGCGAGCGTTGAGACCGCCACCCCCGCCACAATAGCGCGCATCGCCGCCGAGGCGCTGTTCGATCTCTTGGACGCCGAGCCGCGCGTCGCACACACACTGATCGCTGATCTCGCTAACCGCGTCGTGAACTTCACGGCCGTCGTCACGACACTTTCGCTCGATGTGCCGAGTCGGGTTGCGGGTTATGTGTTTCAGCGCGCGCTTCAGGTCGGCAAGCCGACATCGCAAGGACTTGAGGTCGCCCTCGGCATGAAGAAGGGCGATCTCGCAATGGCGCTCGGCACCGTACCGGAAACCCTGTCGCGCGCGTTTTCCAAGCTTGCCGCCGACGGCATCATGGAGGTACGCGGCCAACTCGTGACGGTGCTCGATGTGCGCGCGCTCGCGGCCCTGAGCAGCGGCTACGAGGAGCCGGGAGGCGTCGGCCAGTAGGAAGTCGCTCGGCCGAGCGGGGTGTCGCAGGCTCGAACTAGCTGCCGCCGGAGGGCTGCAGGCGATGGGAGCACTCAGAGGTTCGCAAGCGCTCGGTCGGCCTGCGCGGCTTGCTTCTTCGCCTTCGTGTACGCGTCCGCAGCACCGCCAGCCACCTTTCGGAAGCCTTCGCCGGTCGCATAGCCGGGAGCTCCTGGCAGCAGCTCCAGCGCGGCTGAGGACCTGGCGACATGCGCCCGGTATTGCTTGAAGGTGACCGCCGCCGCAGATCGCTCGAAATCCAGCCACTGAGTTGCCGCCCTGCCGAGCTGTGCGGCCTCCTTGGCCTTGCTATCTGTGTAGGCGACGTAGCGGTCGAATCCTGCCTCGGGAGAGGCCGACGCCGCCTCACTGAAGAGACGGCGAGCGTCCCCGAGCCGCTCCTTGATCACGTTCACCGACACCGCCGCTGCCTCAACACCTGATGGCGTTCCTTTGCCGTAGTTGCTCGCGGCCGTGGTTTCCGTGCGGCTTGCCAGCTGCATCTGCCGCCACGCCTGATCGCCGAGAGTCTTGGCTCGAACCGCCTTGGCGCTGGCGACGAGAATCGCCGGAGCGCGGTCGATCATCACGAGTCGTGCGCTCGCCGAGGACTTCGTCAGCACCGCTCGTTCGCGCTCGCTGCCAGCGAGATGCGGCGCGGCCTCGTCCGCGAGCTTGACGGCCTGTCGCAGTTCTCGGCGGGCAACCAGCGTCTCGGCTGCGGTACTCGGAACTCCGGGCGCCGCGTCAGTGGAGAGCTGCGTGTCCACTTGCTTGTCGATAGTGCTCACGGTGCTTCGTGCCTGCGCCAAGAGTGCGCTCGCGGCCGCAAGGTTCTTGCGCGCGTCCGCTTGCGCACTCAGTGCTGGCCAGAGTACGAACCCGGCAAACACCGCAACAGCGGCCAGTCCGAGCGCCAACACGCCTGGCCTGTAAGCGGCGAGACGCGCGGCGGGGCTGCGCGGCGGGGCTGCGTCGTCGGCACGCCTGGGCGGGTGACGGCGCTCCCTCGCGGTTCGGCCCCTGCGACTCGATCGACGTGCACGCCGAGCCCTTCCGCCGCCGTCGGCCGAACCGTCCTGCAAGCCCCCGTGCCGACGGTTGCCGTTCTGTTTCCTTGCGCTCCGCGCGGACCGCGACCTGCGCGCCGAACGCCGCACTTTCCTCCGCTCGTGCGGATACGCATCGTCGACTTCAGCTGGACGTTCGTCGCTCATGGATCCCCAATGACAGTTGGCGCGAGTCTGCTTCCGCACGACTCTCTCACCCTTGTACCGCACGCAGGACCTACCGGCAAAGCGTTGTTCTCGCTGTATGACGGCTGCCAGACGCAAAAGACGGAACGGTTTCCTTCCGGTCAGCCGGATATTGGCATGCCCATTGCTTTACTTGCGATCGAGCAGTGGCGAACCGCCTTCTCCTCCCCCCTCAGAGGCGGGGACCGCCCGCTCGAGCATTGAACGACCCGCGCCCCCCACGCGGGTCGTTTCGCGTTCCGGGACAGTTGTGGGGAAACCGCGTGCCGTACAATCGAACCCACGCGACCACATGCTCGTATCGGAGTGGCATGACCGACCCTGTTGAACGCCTCGTCAACCTGGCCTTCTACCTTGCGCATGCACGCGAGCCCGTAAGCGCCGAGCGCATTCGCGTGGACGTCTCCGGCTACCCCGCCGATCAGGACACCGAGACGTTCTTGCGAATGTTCGAGCGCGACAAGGATGCGCTCCGCGAGAGCGGTTTCGCAATCATCGTCGATGATGAAGGCGCATATTCAGTTGATCCCGCAGCGACATTCGCAGCCGAGATCGAACTCTCGGCTGAAGAGGCCGCCGCTGTTCGAGCAGCCGGTACCGCGCTTCTGGACGATCCCTCCTTCCCCCTCAAAGACAGTCTTCGACTCGCGCTGGCCAAGATCGCTTCGGCGATCGAAAGCAGCAACGTTCCGTCAGCGGCACGCCTTGCTGACGAGGATCCCGTACGCCAAGGCGAGTCGGTCGCCGCACTCGTTGGTGCGGCCGAGCACCGCAAGCGAGTCAGCTTC
>Ga0307425_1001044_pt1 | contig 17069 bp, 14 predicted proteins | sample SalMarWE160330MG_FD_202152 | JGI IMG/M metagenome (GOLD analysis project Ga0307425, IMG submission 202152) | Salt marsh sediment microbial communities from the Plum Island Ecosystem LTER, Massachusetts, United States - WE1603-30 | ecosystem: Environmental > Aquatic > Marine > Intertidal zone >... | reverse complement strand
CAAACGTGCGGTAATGAAATCCACTGAAATGTGATTTTGGGTGATCTGGGTGTAGGCAATTCCGCAGTACACCAGTATGACAATCATCAGCTCTTCCAGTTCCACCGTCCCCACCAGCGGACGGCTGAACACGGCCCGGCTGATGACGTGAGCCGTCACCAGAATCACCATGAGCAGGGAGGTACAGGCGCCTGCAGCGTTAAGATACCGGGCTATTGGTTCAACGCGTTTTTCAAACCCTTCTACACGCTCCATGAACGACATGCTTTCCTCCCTGCTCAGTTTGACCTATTGGCGCTTATCGGTTCTTTTCAGCCATGACGGCCAATGCCTTATCGAGCAGCTTCTGAGGATCGGCATACCCCTTGGCCTTGGCCTCCTCGATCCATTTTTCACGGACCGGTGCTATTTTTTCGGCCCACAGTTTTTTCTGATCCGGAGACAGAGTGAAGAACTTGTCCCCTTTCTTGGCCATCCAGGCCACATCTCTTTTCTGGGCCGCATCAAATACCTGACCGGATTTCTTGGCTGCCGCAAGACCGCTGATGGCCTCAATGGCCTTCTTGTCCTGATCTGATATTTTGTCCCAGACGTCTTTGTTCACCGTGATAAAAAAAGAGGCGGCCATCAAATCGGCGTTGGTATGAAAATGGGTCAGATCCGCAATCTTCTGCGTGCGAAGCGGCGCATAGGGAAGAAAGCAGCCTTCCACAACACCTTTTTGCATGGCCAGGAAGACCTCCACCATGGGCATGGCTTCCGGGGAGGCGCCCAGCAGTCTCAGAATTTGGGTCTGGGTGGCGCCGCCTGCACTGATGACCACATTGTGAAGCTCTTTCAGGTCTTTCACCTGTTTTTTGGTGAAATGAAGCTGAAATGCCGGGTTCATATAACTCCACAACACCTTCACGCTCTTGAGCTCATTCTGCAACTCAGGAGTTGACTGATACAGTTCCCAGAGGGCCTCGCTGTTTTGAAGCGCTTTTTCGCCCGCCACCATAGGCTGATCCATCACCGAGTTCAGGATCAACCGGCTCCGGGCATAAACGGGGAGTACAATACCGATATCCCCCACCCTCGAAGAGATGGCATCCAGTGCATCCTTGGGTTTGAACAGGGCATTTGAGTAGAACATGGTCACCTTGACGCGGCCGTCGGTCACCTTTTTCACCTCATTGGCCCAGGGGGCAAACACCTCCTTGCACAGGGGATGTTTGGGGCTGTACATGACGTTAAACCGCAAATTCAGCGCACTGGCTGAACCTGCCAGCAAAAAAATACTCAAGAATAATCCCATGGCGACCATCAATTGCTTTTTTTTCATTTTCTGGTTTCCCCCATTCTAAAGGTTTACATATGACTGCCCTCAAACACGGTGTTTGAAAGGCTTACCCATCTTCAGGTTCATCCACCTTGGACACGCACAGCTGCGGCCCCGGATAGGGGAGGGTGCCCTCCACTTCCACCACCCCCTCCTCAGGTTTCCAGACACTACCCGGAACCTGGAACCGGCTTCTGTCCAGTTTCGGGATCTCCTTTTCATTCGGTTTTTCCAATTGCGGAACCCAATCATAGGGGACCCGATAGGCCCGGTATACGAAGTTTGCATTCTTGTTGATGCCGTAGTAGGGGCTGACATATTCCCAGACGATTTCAAATCCCTTGGTCACCTCAAAGATACGTCCTGAAGAGCCTTCGGTGATCAGCGTATTGCCGTTGGGGAGCCGCTGGGCCGAACTGATGAGCGGGGAATAGAAATCGCTGTTGTTCATTTTGGGCAAGAAGCCGGCTTCTTCATAACTGTACTGCCAGATCACCTTGAGAGTAATCGGATCAAATTCGATAATGCGTGAATAATCCCTGAGGGCATTGTTGTGTCCTGTGGGCGCCCCGGGGTTGGGTGAACCGTATCCAGAAAAACCGCCGTTATCAAACACCAGGATATGCCCTTCCCCGGGCAGACCTCTGGGAATCATGTGCGCGTGGTGCTGGCCGATAATCCATCCCAGTTCCCGAAGGGCCTGGCTTCCATCATAATCCGGCCCGACCTGCCAGATAATCCTGCCGCTTTTCTTGTCCGTAATGGCGATGATATTGGTCTGACGTCCGTCCCAGATGATGTTGTCCGGATGAAAACGTTCATCCCCTTGATCATACCAGCGGTTGGGCCCGAGAGTGGAGATGCTGTTCATGTGCATCCAGTCCCCCAACTCCCCTTTGCCCACCACCATGGTGGGGTTGCGGCACAGGGCATTGCGGGCCGCCTCGCTGAAGTCCATTTCATCAAAGTGTTCACTGCACACCCATTCCCAGGTGATATCTCCCTCCCAGTTCACCTCGTAAATCACGTCATCCAGGAGCGGTTTGTCGCTGATTCGGGGATCTTTCACATCTTTATGGCCCAGAATCAGGGTATTGCCCCCCTCCACCAACGGGGCCAATCCAGGTGCGTAATAGCCCACCGGACTCCCTTCCCTTTGGTAATCATGGTGCTGCCGGGCCATCCACATGCCTTCCTGCCCCGGATCTTCAATGTACTCATACCGGTCGAACTTCCAGACCACATTGCCGTCCCAGTCTACCTGCACCACGTCCATATAGTCCATGAAACCGTATCTTGGGTTGCGCACGCCGAGGCTGCCCATCACCTGACCGCCCGGCAGCGGCTTTGTGGGAAATCCGTGGAGCCCTTTCCAGAGGTGAACCACATTTCCATTCATATCCACCAGGGCGCATCCGGTCTCCCGTGCAATGAAGAGTGTGTAACCGCTCCAGCATTTGCCCGGGTCAAAAAGGGTGGCACCGGTGGGATAGATTGTCGGGATACCCATTGATTTATCTCCTTTTCCATCAATATGTTATGTTTTTGAAACGGTGCTGTTGTCAGGGTGCAGTTGTCGGATCAATCTGCACTCATTTTGAGATCTCCGTCATTACCATATAACGTCTGGCGGCGGTCCGGTACTTAAAAAGTGCACTGGAAGGCAGCGGCTCAACCGTTTTCAGACGTTCATCAACCGCCCTGGCCAGGTCAAAGAGCCTTAGTTCATAGGGGTGTTTCTTGGATCCGGTGGCCTTCTCAATGGTTTTGGCGGTCTCGCCGATTTCTTCCGGGGTCAGGTAACGGATGGTGCCATCCTTTGAAATCATCGGGGCTACAATGCTGTAAAACTGATAGGTCGGAAACTGTGCCGCAAGGCTGATGGACGTTTCCAATGCATTCGGGTCAATGGGTTCCCCTGCAAGCGCTTCATACAGGTCGGCCGGGCCTTTCACTTCCATGACCATCCGATCCCCCAGATTTTCATCATGAACCGCTTTGAGCACCTCGGAGTTGCGGCCATCGGTGGCAAGCAGGATCTTCAGGCCATTTTGCTTTAGATATGCCATCACTTGCAAGAGATCCCTGGCCCGTGAAGGGTCCCCGCCCGAAATGTTGAAGCCGTCAATCCATTCACCGTGAAGGGTACTGCGACCGATGAACCCGTCAAGACCGTTTCCTGCCATAAGATGACCGATTACCACGCTCACCCCCTGGCGAATGACGCTCCCATCGGTGTAAACCGGGAACTCAACACCATCCTTGTCACGATAAATCTCCGCCCGATGGGCCCGGTAGAACTTTGTAAAAGCGTCTTTGCCGTCGGCTTTGATGTCGTATTCCTCGTAGTCCATGCCGTTTTCCTTCATGAACCGTTTGGTGATATGGCATCTGGCGCACCCCGTAGCGCTGTAGATTTGGTGGGTCATTTTGATTTCTTTCCTCTATTTGGGGGACGGCCGCTCGGTCAGCTCAACAGAGGCCAGTTCAGGATGGGCGTGACAAAGGTTTCGTCGGCCTGCCCGCGATCGCCTCGGCAACAACCATGTCCTGGTCAGAAGCCACATGCGCCAGGCCCGTTTTGCCGTTCACATCATTGATGCCATCAATGTGCGGCACCTGGGTACACATGGTATCTCTCTATTCTGGGCCAGTCTTATAGTAAGGGTGGACACCCTAAAGAGACATTTGCTGCCTATACCAAAGCCTTGGATCGTTCGGAAAAGAATAAAACGAATCCCATGGCTTCTTTGCTGGGCTTGATCGACGTATCCATGGAACTGGGCAAGGAAAAGGATGCCAGAAAATACGCAGATGCAGTTATGAAGATCAATCCCGATTTTCCATTCAAATATTTCCACCAGGTTTACCCCTATAAAGACCCTACTCACCTGGAACCGACCGGACTGGTCACGGATAAACTGGTATCTCACCTGGGCATCCGCGAGAAAATGCCTACCGGCTTTTTTAAGATGTCTCGCTCCTGCCATAACATCTCGTTTTCCTTGCGAAGACGGGCAAGTTCCTCGTCTTGCGGTCTCAACATGCCGTTACCTGGAAAGGCCTCCAGCGGGGCTTCTTCAAACTTCTTCTTCAAACGGCCCAGCACGCTCTCCCGTATCCTCAGGTCCCTCGATGCCTGCGCGATGCTCAGCCTCCCTTCAGTATCAGAGCCACCACTTACAGCTTGAACTCCCGACTGAAACTCCGACGCTTCTTGACCATGCAACACCTCCAGACTCCCTATACGTCCTTTTCGAGGCGTCCATCAATACGGGGAACTTCAGAATATACGCCATGCCTCTCTAAAAATGTCTTTGCCCAACCATGCCCCCGGAGACAGGGCACGAAATGAAAATCGTCTACGATCTTTTCTGAAACAACCATATCCTCAGCCCATCCAAAAAAAGCGAGACAAAACTACCAATCCGACAATATAAAGAACACGGCTTAGGGAAGTTCCGGCAGAGGCACCCCTTGATCCACAAGGCGTTCCCGTAGTTTGTTATAGTCGACCTCTCTCGGCGCCACGCCCTGTCTTATGGACAGTGCGGCAGCGGTGCCTGCGGCCTCTCCCATGGCCACACAAGGTGGAATGAGATTCATAATATCATTGGCCACAAGGTCAGAGGAAAAACAGCGTCCCGCTACCAATAGATCCTCCACATTGCGAGGGATCAGAGAACGATAGGGTATGGAACGGTTCGGCTTTTCCGGAGAGGCATTGCTTGTGAGAGGCGGAAAAAGCGCAATGGTATCTTCGTACGCCGTCCCTGACCGCAACTCTTCCTCGGTGAGGATATGCTCTCCGATCAGTCTTCGGGAACCGCGTGTTCCCACCTGTGACGCCGTATCCAGGATGAAACTGTCTTCAAAGCCGGGCACGTTTTCTCGAAAAAAATGGTGCGTGAGAAGCATCTTTTTGCGGGTTTCCGTTTCCATGCAGGTTAGATCCTTGACATTCAGGCAGCTCAGATCGGGAATCCAATTGTTAAACCAAACCACGTCATTTCTGGGTGTCGGCATGGTCACCGTGAACCCGCCAAGCCGATTGAGTTCTCCCATGGTTTTGGCGTAACTGCTTTCTTCCGAACCTGTTTCGTAAATGGAGGTGGTCTGTGTTTCCTTTCCTTTGTACGCACGAAATCTTTCATAATCGATGTTCCCGACCCTGAAAACCAGTGCCAGCTTTGACGATCTCAGTTTAGGGTCGAGGGTTGCATCATGATCGGCGCCGGCCGATGCGAAAATATCCCCATCCCCGGTAGCGTCAATGATCACCTGTCCGAGAACCGCTTTGCGTCCCTCTTTGCTCTCAAAGGTCACACCCATTATGCTGTCGCCGTCCATCAGTGCTCTGCAGCCCCAGGAGTGAAGACAGAGTGTGACACCGGAATCCAGCACCATATCATTTAAAATGCACTTCAGTATTTCCGGATCCACGTAGGCGGACAGCCGGATCTTTCCGTCCACCACAAAGAAACGGTAGCCTCCCCATTGTTTGATAAGCTTGGGATCGGATGATCCGATGGAATCCTCGGGCGGATGGATAACGCCGTTCAGAGGCGCCAGCCGATCCAGCCACTCCTTTTGCTGCCCTGCGATGGCCAGCCGTTCGGTCCCATCGCTGAGATGGGGGATTAGAATCACCAGTCCTCCGGTGGCCATTCCGCCCAGATGCCCGTATCGTTCAATGAGAACGGTATCCGCGCCGTTTCGGGCCGCGGCCACCGCTGCGCTGACGCCGGCCGGCCCCCCTCCCACCACAACAACTTCTGCCTCTCTATAGACTTCCAGCTGTCTGGCCGGCTCTTCAATCGTCTTCAAGTGTGGTTTTTTATCAATCACTTTTAAATCCTCCTCTACACCATCTTCGGGATACGTGGTTCTATCAATCACTGGTGATCTTTTCAGCTAATATTGTCTTCGTCCTTTGCCGCCAGGAGCGCATCGTGGCAGTTTTTAAGACCCGTGTCAGGTTTCAATGTTCGGGTTATTTCATCAGACCCGGGATAAACAAAGCGATTTCAGGAAAAGCTACGAGCAAAACAACGGCTGCAATGCAGGCAACTAAAAAGGGCATAATGCCAGCAAATATTGTCCCCAACTCTGTGTCCCCTGAAACGCCCCTGATGACGAAAACATTCAAACCGACAGGGGGGGTAATCAAACCCACTTCCAGGACTACGACCATGATCACACCGTACCATATGGGGTCAAATCCCAAGGCACTGACAACGGGAAAGATGATCGGCGTGGTGAGAATCATTATTGCGATACAATCCATCACGCAACCGAGAACCAAATAGGTGAAGATGATGACTGTCAGAATGATATATTTGTTAAAGGTGAGTCCTGCCACATGGTCGGCAAGCTTCATGGGTAGCATTGTTGCACCCAGAAATTTTGACAAGACTTCCGCACCGATAATAATCAGGAAAAGCATTGCCGTCGTCTTTCCCGTCTCAAGAAGCGCTTCCATGACGCCCTTGTAACTCAATTTCCCCTTAAGCAGCGCGATTAGAAAAGCGCCGAAGGCGCCCACTCCTCCGGCCTCCGTTGGCGTAAATACCCCCAGATAGATACCACCCATCACCAGAAGGAATAGAACCAGCATCCCCCATATTCCTCCTAAGGACAAAATCCGCTCTTTAAGGGGAACGGAATCGCCCGGAGGACCCATGGACGGCTTGATTTTGCATTGCAAAAAAATTGTCAGCATGAACAGACCGGCCAGCATGATCCCGGGCAGAATTCCGGCCATAAAAAGCTTCCCGATAGATTGTTCAGTCAAAATACCATAGATCAGAAATCCCAGACTTGGCGGTATCAGGATTCCCAAGGTTCCTCCTGCCGCAACGCAACCGGTCGCCAACTTCGGATCATATCCATATCGTTTCATTTCCGGAATGGCGACCGTTCCCATTGTCGCGCTGGTTGCCAGGCTCGATCCGCTTACCGCTCCGAATCCTGCGCAGCCCAAGATGGTCGCCATGGAAAGCCCTCCGGGAAAGCTTCCTATCCAGGAATACACGGCCTTGTAAATGTCCCCACTAATTCCGGAGATGTACGCGAACTGGCCCATTAGAATAAATAGCGGAATGACGGTGAGCATATAGGAGGAGCCCGCAGAATAGGGCACCAGGCTGAGAAGCGCCAAACCCGGGGATACGCCCATGAGGAAACAATACCCCACAAAGCCCACGATGAGCATGGCCATCCCAATCGATATCCCCGTTGCAAGGAGAAAGAAGAGCGCTGCAATTCCAAGTATGCCGATCAGCGTAGGGTCCATGATTCACATTTCAACCATCTTTTACTAGCCTGAAAATTCTCTTTCCCAGTTCAACGCAGAACACAGAACAACCCGTGGCAAGAATGAGAAAAAATGGCGCAACAGGTATGCCGAGGATGGGTGTATGCTCATTTATTTTCAGGAGCTCATGCCACCTGACAAGGCTCATTCCTGCAATAAGGAGTATCATCAAGAAAGATAGCAGCTGCGTGATGATTTCGATGACGATCTTCAGTTTCCCGGGTAGGACGTTTACGATCAGATCAACGGCCACATGCGCCTTTTTAGCCTGGGCGTAGCCAATAAAAAAGAACACCACGGTGACCATCATGGCCTCGCTGATCTCGTAGGCGCCGGTGATCGGCAGGTTAAATATATACCTGCCGGTCACGTCGCAGACGGTCAATATCATCATGCCGAAGAGAACGTATCCTCCAACATAGGCCAGCATGACGTTGAGAGAGCCTAATCGCTTAACAATGGCCTTGAGCATTCCTTACACCCTCACACCACTACGGTTGGCTTTGAGGTTCGATCTTCCGTTGCGGGAATGCCACGCCCGCAAAGAGACTTCAGGGCTGTTCGACGCAGTGCCCTCCCCCATCCATAACAGACACCGTTTCCAGTCAACCGGAACGCCGTTTCTAATCCATACCGAGCAGACTTCGGGCTTCCTTTAAAACCGCGTTTCCCGGAAGTCCTTTGGCTTCCATTTCTTTTGCCCAGCCTTGAGAGATCTTGTCCCCTTCCTTCTTCCAACTGGCTAAGTCGGCCGAAGGCAGATCATTGATTTTTACGCCGGACTCAATGACCTTTGTTTTAAGGGCCGCCTCGGTCTTGTCATAGACAATCCCTGATTTCCTGGACATGCCGAGACCGATATTGTCTTCAAAAATCTTTTTTACGTCGGCCGGCAGTGAGTCCCATCTCTTTTTATTCATGACGATGGCAAAGGTCATGGTGTAGAGGTTGCACATGGTGCCGTAGTCGACAACTTCATACTGCTTAAAGACCCACATCCCCTCGAAAGGCATTGCGGTGCCGTCCACGACGCCCCTTTCCAGAGAACTGTATACCTCGGGCACGGGGATGGCTACCGGGGAGGCGCCCAGGGCCTTCAAACTCTGCTGTATATAGGGATTGGTGGCGCGGATCTTCATTCCATTCAAATCAGAAAGGGTCTTGAGCGGTTTCTTTTTGGTGAAGATCTGTCCGGGGGCGTGCACGTAAAGCCATAAGACCTTTACCTCCTTGAATTCATCCACGAGATATTTTTCATAGGTCTTCCAATAGGCCACCGATGTTGCTTCCGCTGTGGTGACCATAAAGGGAAGCATAAAGACAGAACCCAATTGAAACCGGCCCGGCGTATAGGCAGGGATGCTTAAAGCGATGTCACAAATTCCCTTGGCAGCCATTTCATACTGATCAGCGGCCTTTCCCAAAGCCTGTCCCGGAAACAAAGTGATGGTTACCCGGCCGCCCGTGAGTTCTTTGATCTTCTGGGCCCACGGTCCTATCACCATGGTGTGCATGGGGTGTTTGGGGGGCCAGGGTGACGAGAACTTAAGGTTTACATCTTCGGCTCTGGGGCATTCAACAAACACCGTCGTTCCCAAGAGAAAAGATGCGGCAACTACCAGAAAAAAAACCAAGGCCTTGCATTTCATTTCAGTTTCCTCCATCGCTAAGGGTTGATAATGTATATCCTACATCCATTTTCGCCGAAATTTTCGGCAACTCAAAATCGATTTGTCGCTTCGAAACAATTCCGCCCACGGAAGTACATACTGCGTACGGAATTCTGAGATCTGCGTCTGAACGTAATGGACCCTATCTCAAGCAGGGAACAGAAAATGTTAAACCCGGCAGTAGCGTCGGCTATCTGGTCAAGGCAAACGTCCGTATTTTTCAACGGCATTCACCATGGCGTGGACGTTTTCCCTAGGGGTGTCCGGCGACAGCATACAGCCTGATGATAAAATAAATTTGCCGTTGAGCCCCGCTTGCTGGATGACCTTTTTTGAATAATCTTCCACATCTTGCGGAGTTCCAAACAGAAGGGTGGTGTTGGGGCAAACATTGCCCATTAGACAAACGCCATCACCTACCTTTTCTCTGGCCTTTTGAAAGTCCACCTTTGTATCCAGGCTGAGGATATCAAAACCCGCATCGACAAACGTCTCCAGCCTATCTGTGGTGTCTCCGCACACATGCAATTTGAGCGGCTTACCTGTTTTTTTCAGGGCATTGGCAAGCCTTTTAAGGTAGGGAAAGCCGAATTTCATCCACGTATCTCTGGACATGACATTCATTGAGACGGTGGGATCGGAAATGGAAATGATATCGGCGCCGGCTTCGGCCACGGCAATGCCCCAATGGATTAAACCTGTGAGAGAGATTTCCAGAAGTTCTTTGAGTTCCTCCGGTGCTTTCTTTGTATCCCGAAGAATATGTTCCAGCCCTCGCAGCATGGCGGCGTGCCTGAATGGGGCTTGGCAATATCCAATCACCGGAATATTGTCTTCACACAACTCTTTCAGCCTGCGGATAATGGTGAGCATTTGGGGGAGTCTTCCATCTTTGTATGGATTCGGCAGCCGCAAGCGTGCCAAGTCTGTGGAGTATTCCCGAATGATCGGCTTCAGGATGGAGGGAGGACTGTCTTCGGCGATCAGAAGCTTGCTCCCCAGCGCTTCTGATTCTGCATGAGTGGCAAAAAAATCAAAGACTGCATCGTATCTGTATTCTTTGACACAATAGTATTGGGAAAAAACGTACTTTTCAGGCTTTCGCATGGCCTCGCTAAAGGTGAATCCGGCCTGCCGAATGCACCATTCTCTGACAGACGGAATAACGGGGACACGATCCAACGGTTCTCCCCGAATCGCAGCCATGACCCTTTCATAGGAATTCATTGTATCCATAATTCTCCATAACACCGCTCTTCCAGGCTGGTGACAGGAAATGGACAATTAGAATAAGTGGGGCAAAAATATATCAAAGGCCAAGATATCTTCTTCGATATCATGGGGTTGGTGTTTTACGCCTGCGGGTATCCGCATGAAAGTGCCTGCCGATACGTCAAAATCACCCTCACCATCCACCCACATTTTCCCCTTTCCCTGCAAATGGTAGACGATGTCGTCTTGCTCATGGGTATGGGCCGGAATTTGAGAACCCTTTTTGACGTTCACCATCACAATGCTTAGATCGACATTGTCTTCTGCGTGGGTGAGCAGTTTCTTGATGAGAAGATCCTCGAAAATAGGGTGTTGCGACCAGGAAAGCTTTTCTACTTGAATATTCTTGATCATTGATGACTCCCTGCTTTATGTGTTATAAGAGTTCAATACTCGAAATAATCCTTCTTGTCAATTTAGCGCTTATCTTTCTGATCCTTATCCAAATCCGTGGCGTTCACCACACAAAAAATTTCGGCCCGCTGATATGGCTTGACGCCGGGCACTTCGGTGACCTCAACAGCACCGGGTGCGGCGGCGCCCGGCATGCGAAACGTGGACACGTCCACGGGCTCCACGGTAGCCTCCTTTGGCGGCTCCGACTGGGGAACCCACTCATAGGGAAGGCGATAGGCCCGGTAGATTATGTTAAATCTGGCGGACTGGCCGAAATGGGGGCTTATATATTCCCAGACGATGCGGTGGTCCTGCGTCACCTCTATGAGGCGGCCGCCGGACCCTTCAGTAATCAGGGTGTTGCCGTTGGGAAGTCGTTGGGCGCTGCTCACAAAGGGGCTGTAAAAGCGGTTAGCGTCCATGGGCATACGGTATCCTGCCTCGACCGGAGTATATTGCCATAAAATCTCCAGGCTCAACGGATCAATCTCCAGTACCCTGGAATAATCTCGCAGGGCGTTCTTGACGCCCGAGGGCGCACCCGGGTTGGGCGCGCCATAGCCCGCCCAACCGCCGTTGTCAAAAACCAACAAATGGCCTTCGCCGGGCAGGCCGCGAGGGATTACGTGGGCATGGTGTTTACCGATGATCCAACCCAGCTTTTTCAAGGCCGGGCTGGTGTTGTAATCCGGCCCGATCTTCCACACCACCTTGCCCGATTGCTTGTCGGTGATTGCGATGATGTTTGCTTCACGGGAGGACCAGATGATGTTATCGGGGTGAAAGCGGGCATCACCCGCATCAAACCATTTATTAGGCCCCAGAACTGACATGGAATTGACGTGCATCCAATCGCCGCCGCAGTTGCGCACGTTGGGGTTGCGGGACAAAATATTGCGTGCTTCCTCACTCCAGTCGAATTCGTGAAAATGTTCGTTCAAAATCCATTCCCAAACGATCTCCCCCGCCCAATTGACTTCAATGAAGACATCGTCAAGCAACAACTTGTCAGATATGTCCCGGTTTCGCACATTCTTATGGCACAGAATCAAAGTATTGCCGCCCGTGGTCATAGGTTCCATGCCCGGGGTGTAATAGCCCACGGGATTGCCTTCCCGCTGGAAGTCATGGTGATTGCGGGCCATCCACTGCGGTTCTTCGCCTGGGTCTTCAATGTATTCATATTCGTTGAACCGCCAAACGACCTTGCCTTCCCAGTTTACCTGCACCACGTCCAGAAAATCCTGCATACCGTATTGCGTGTTGCGCTCTCCGGTCGCCCCCAGAACATGACCGTCGGGCAGCATTTTGTTCGGTAGGCCGTGCAGACCCTTCCACAACTTGACCTCGGTCCCATTCATATCAATGAGCAGGGCTCCCAGTTCCTTGGCTTGAAAAATAGTGTAGCCGTTCCAGCACTGTGAGGGATCGTAGATCGTTGTCCCCGTGGGGTAGATACTCGGGTAGGTCATGACTGCCGCTCCTTGCGATGGGGTTCCGAATCCATCAAGCCGTTGTTGCCGAATTTTTTTTCCCAGTCGTCGAAGGCCGGTTTTATTTCGAGCAAATGGTTATAAAAAAGAAGCCGTGCCCCATCAGCGTCTCTCTTGGCTATTTTTTCCAAAATGGCCGGATGGGTTGTGGTGTCGTGATAGAGACGATCCTTTCGCCTCAGGTGCAAGACCATGTCTTCGGAAAAATCCAGAAATATGTTGACCTGCATGGCAAACAGGGGATTCTGCGAGGCCTGAGCCACCATGCGATGAAAGCCTATTTGCCAATGCACGTATTTATCTGTTTGTTTTTTGGGGATGACCTCTAAATATTGACTCATCTCCCGCAGGTTCTCCCCAGTGGCCCTTTCCGCAGCCATTGCCGCCACGGCGGGCTCGATGAGCAGGCGCACCTCAATGATATGGGCCGGCCTCACCTTGCCAAGACTGGCCACGTCGCGCATCACCGAGGTGACAGCATCGTGCCGCATCTCCTGGACAAAGGCCCCGCCATGGGCGCCCCTCTTTAACTCCACCAGTCCGGATTTCTTCAGGTCCCAGATTGCCTCCCGGACGATGATGCGGCTGGTGCCAAAGGTTTCGGCCAACTCTCTTTCGTTGGGCAGCCTCTGCCCAGGCTGGTATTCTCCGCTGAAGATGGATTTACGCAGTTGGCGCGACACCTGCAGGAAGAGACGGGATTTATCGATACTCTTGAACGTCATAAACAGGACCTTTCCCTTACAGAAACAACTATTCTCGTAAAAGGTTCGTATTGATCCGGGACTTTGTAAGGCGATAGCCTCTCCACCCTCGCCGGGCGATGCCAATAGCGCTGTAAGCCTAATCGCGCCGTTGGCAAGGAGGTGCCACGGCGAGCCGGCCGAGCTGCTCCGGCCGGCCCACACCAGGGCGCCCGCCTTATTCCGACCCGGCGGGAATCTTGATTCCCTGCTCCTTGTAATATTTGGCCGCCCCCGGGTGCAATTGCATGCCACCATTGCGCACCGCATAATCCACGGTCAGATGCTTGAGCCAGGGGTGGGTTTCACTGTTTTTCTTGGCCTGCTCCCAGAACAGCTTGGTGAGTTCGTAGGCGGTGTCGTCGTCCATTTTTTTATTCACGGACACGCCCACAATAGAACCCAGGGTATAGACGGTTTCCTTGTTGTCCACCCCCTTGCCGTAAGCGCCGGCGGGGATGATGCCCACCTCTCGGCCGGGCTTGGTGGTCACCTTGATCGCCGCCGGGTTGGCTTCATACTCCTCCTTGGTCAGACCCAACAAATGGAGATTGGAGGTCAAGGCCAACTGTTCAACTTGGGGGAAGGGTGCTATTCCGCCCACCACGTAAACGTCGAACTGACGATCCTGGAAGCCCTGGAAAGCTGAAGACCAGCTGCCTTTGACGTTGTCGAAGTCCTTTTTGGGCTGCATGCCGGTGGTCGCAACCACCCATTCTCGGGCGGCGTTCCAGGCCCCGCCGCCGGGAGGACCCAAAAAGACCCGCTTGCCCTTCATGTCCTTAAGCTGCTTGATACCGGCGTCGGCATAGGTGACGAAATGATATTGGCCGTAGGGGAACCAGAAGAGAAGTCTCAGGTTCTCAGACAACGCAGGCGCGTCCTTCAACTTCTGATACATGACTTTCTGGTTCTTCATGAAAAAATAGATATTCGGGTTGGTCATGCACATGTCGATCTTTCCTTTGGCCAGATCGATCATATGTTTGGTGGCGGCTCCCGTGGCATCTACTTTAATCTGCAGCTTGTCCTGCGCCTGGTTGATCATGGTGGCCATGGTGGTCATGGTCAGATAGGCCGACGAGCCCGGAGCAATGGTGGCCATCTTAAGTGTCTTGCCCGCTTGGGCCATGGTGACCATGGCCAGGAGCAAGGCTCCGGTCAAAACCAACTGTGAAATAAATTTTTTACTCATGCTGTCCCTCCTTAATTGATGGTTGTTGCGGCCTACGAATGGCCTGCAAGTTCAATATGAGACATCCCGCCAGCAGCCCACCTCCCGCCAGTCCAGAAGGTACTCCCGGAACAATCAATAAAATCGCCGCCAACAGACGTATCGCGCGCTGCCAAAGGGGCAGTTTGTTCCATTCCCAGCCCCCAAGCCCAGTGGCTATCCCCCAGGTGGATAAAAAGAAAATGAACAGGGCCCAGAGCAACCCGCCGAAATCGAAATCTCCAACGACGAGCAATATGTCTGGATGAAAAACAAATAAATAGGGGATGATGAAACCGGCTATGGCGAGGCGAGTTGCCTGTAAGCCGGTCTCCATGGGATTGGCCTCCGCAATGGGGGCGGCGGCAAAAGCCGCCAGGGCCACTGGCGGCGTAACCACACTGAGAACGCCGAAATACACCACAAACAAGTGAGCCGCCATCAAGGAAAGCCCCAGCTTCTGCAGGACGGGCCCCAGCACGATGGCGATCATCAGATACGCCGCTCCCGTGGGCACTCCCATGCCCATTACCAAACAGGAAAGCATAACGAAGACCAGGGCCATCCAAAGATTGCTGGAGGCCACCGACAAAACGGCCTCGGCGAACATGAGGCCGATGCCGGTCATGTTGATCACCCCGATAACAAATCCGATAGCGCTGACGATGACCATCAAAACGGCGCATGTTCTTCCTGCATCGATCAGGGCGCGCCACCACCTTTTGGGCCGCCGAAAATCCGGGAACAGAAACAGGCAGAGTACGAAGGCGCTGATGAGTGCATAAAAACCGGCGTTTTGTGCAGTGCGGCCGGTGATCAAAACCGCTATGATCACCCCGAGAGGGATCACCAGGGCCAGACTCTTCAGCAGGTCTTCCCTGGTCAGCCCGACGCGCTCCTTTCTGCGCAGCGCTGCGATCCCCAGCCTCTTGGCTTCAATAAAAATGACTATGAACAGGGAGCTGTAGTACATGATCGAGGGGATAAGGGCTGCGATGATGATTTTGACGTAAGGGATGCCCGTGATGTCGGCCATGAGAAAGGCCACCACGCCCATCACCGGCGGCATGATTTGTCCCCCGGTGGAAGCAGCTGCTTCCACCCCGCCCGCGAAGCTCGGTTTGAATCCGATTTTTTTAATGATCGGGATGGTGAACACCCCGGTGGAAACCACGTTGGCCACTGCGGTCCCGGATAGTGAGCCGAACAGGGCCGAGGCGGCTACGGCTGCGTGGGCCGGTCCGCCGGCAAAGCGGCCGGTGGCGGCCAGGGCTATCTTAAGCAACACCTCGCCCGCTCCCGACTGCTGTAATACTGCGCCGAACACGATGAACACCAAAACCGTCCTGCTCACCACCTCCACCGGGCGGCCGAAGACCCCATCGGATGAAAACCATAAGTTCTCAACTGCGTGCATCCACCCGACGCCCGCTCCCCCAAAAGTGGAGGGTAACAGCAGATAAGCGGCTGATACGACCGCAACCGCCAGCATTGGGATGCCGAAGAATCGGTAGGACAGATAAGTGATCAGGGCGATGGCGACCCAGGCAAAGGCGTTCTGCTGCAGGCTGATGGGTATGATGGTTTCCTCCTGCTCGAACATCACCGCGCCCCATTCCCAAAAAATGTAAACCAGGGAAAGGGCCATCAGGCCGTGCAGGGCGAGGCGTAGTTTATTTGGGGATTGTTGGCTCTTGCCGTGCTCCATGCGGAAAAAACAAATCAGCAAGGCTAATAGGACGGTGAGTCCGGAGACCACCACCATGTCGAAAACACCGATGGCGGCGACGATCACCGCAAAGACGGCCAGCCCTGCACACAGCAGGTCTGATATGAATCCGATGCTACGAGTCAAGGCAATTATCCGCTGTAACTGTACTGCGCGTAAGGACCCTCAGAAGGACCATGCATGGTGACACGCTATGGAGTACAATGATGGATGCGCGCGCGAAAATGGCACGCCCTTCAGAGAGCTTAGTGGTCAGAGTTGTATTCCCGGAGGAATTGGATAATAGGTTACCCATTAAAATTTACGTTTGTCAAGGAAATAATGAGAGATATACACAACATAATAATTAATTAATCAACAAATTGAGCTGTGTTATGCTCAGCCCATGAAATAAATTACAATGCGGTTCTCTGAAAAGCTCAAGTTGCGAAATATTCAGAAATCGGGTCCATATCTTACTTTATTTCCGAATAGGTAATTTTAGCTGATGTTACTGCTTGTTGGACAATGCGCATGAATTTTTTACCAATGCTTTTTGACTTTCTGCGATTGAAACGAAATACGTACTCATCAAGATAATTTTGAAGGTATTTAGGTTCAAAGCGCCCTTGAAAAGTTCCACGTATAAGTCTTTTAATCAAAGAAGTAACCAAATGAGCGCCATATAGTCTTTCATTGTCCTTGGAACTGCTTTTGGAAGGCGCGCTGGTAGAAAAGTAAATTTCCATCGCACGCTGCCTGGATTGTGATCAACCGGACGCTCTTTAAGAATTCAATATCATGCATCAGTTCGGCCCAAAGAGAAAGTGATTGATGAAATGATAGATATTGGTGAGGAACCAGATGTATTCAAACTGAGGATATCCGGATGATATCTCATAATGTCAATGGGTTGTGATTACTTGACAATCTGTCG
>Ga0307425_1001041_pt1 | contig 17095 bp, 16 predicted proteins | sample SalMarWE160330MG_FD_202152 | JGI IMG/M metagenome (GOLD analysis project Ga0307425, IMG submission 202152) | Salt marsh sediment microbial communities from the Plum Island Ecosystem LTER, Massachusetts, United States - WE1603-30 | ecosystem: Environmental > Aquatic > Marine > Intertidal zone >... | reverse complement strand
TCTCCGAAAGTCTCTTTGATCTGCTCCATCTTTTTGAGTAGGTCTCTATGCTTCAAATGAGGTGTGGGAACATTGAACAGACCATCATCCAGTTGGACAGCACTCCAATTACGCTTCGGAATCGCGCTTTTTGTTACAAGCCCCCTAGAATGGCTAAGCCGAGTTGTACTACGAATGACTACGGGAACTTGATACTTCCGTGATAAATTCAAAGCATAGGGAACGATATCTTTTGCTTCTTGGTATGTTGAAGGTTCAAGTAGAGGAATCTGAGCGGCTTTGGCGTAGAATCGAGAATCTTGTTCATTACTTGAGCTATGACCTTTAGGGTCGTCACACACCACAATTACTAATCCCCCTGGTCCAGTTCCTGAAAGATTCAGATTAAGTAGAAAATCAGAAGATACATTCATTCCAAGTGATTTCATTGGGCAAATTGCTGGAACGCCAGCCCAACTTGCTCCTGCTGCTGTTTCCAATGCTACCTTCTCATTTACACTCCATTCAACATAGATGTCATAATCCTCTGCCAATTCGTGTAGAGTCGTTGCTATCTCTGTTGAAGGTGTCCCCGGATATGACGCACAGAAACCTATCCCTGCTTCAAGTGCTCCTCTAGCTATAGCTTCATTGCCGCTCATGATTATTTCGTGGTTAGTGTGAGTCATTATCTCATAACTCAACGACGCCTCAGAAAACACTTTCGAATTTGATATACCTTTCCAGAAAAGTGAAAAAGGGTAACTTCTACTGAGGGAAGGTATTACGATGTCTAATACACGAGAAAGCGAGTCCAAAACAGTGAAGAAAATCACTTCACTTCATGCGATATCCCATGACAAAGACGTAGATGGATTAAATTCAGCAGCAATTGTATGGAGATATGCGAAGTCCAAAGGTCTTGATTTCAGTGTCACTCTCACTGATTATGGGGGATTTGAGCAAGTATTCTCCAGTATTGCTTCTAGAAGAGATACACTCATTGTTGTATCTGATCTGGGAATTGATGATACTACAATCGATATAGTTGTGCCAAGTCTTTCTCGTGCAATCTCGCAGGGCTGTAAGATCGTATGGATAGATCATCACCAATGGTCTGAGCAGGCAATCAAAGCGATTCTTGCATTTCCTAACAAACCAGTATTGAGAATTAATCACGACTTTTGCGCTGCAGAAATTGTTCACAAAGTACTGATGCCTAGAGATGAGATATCTGCTGAACTTGCACAAATCGCTCATGATACAGACTTCAACATCAGGGAGATTGATGCTGCATCTGCTTTAACTGATGCCGTTTCTGTGGTCCGCTTTGGGGCAATAGACCGTCGTGAAGATGTATCCGATGCCCTCCATCCACTTCTCTCCAAACTTGCTGAGAGTGGATTGGCTGGAGTGTGGGATGACCGTACAAAGAAGTTCAAGGACTCTCTCTTGGACAAGCGCGTCGATCATTATCGAAAAGACAAAGCAAAGAAGATGCGGAAAGCTCTTGCTGGTCATTGTGACACTGTTATTCATGAGCGACTTGTTCGTGTGGTTGAGATTCCTAGTGGAGTCACATCGACCGACATGGGAACATTCGCTGCTAAAGAAGAAAACCTGAAAGTTGATGGGAAATCCCTGAAGGTTGCTGACTTACTCTTTATGCTAAGTCAAGGTGGAATGCTAGGAATCCGAAGAGGCCACGATACCGTTCTTTGTAACTTGGTTGCAAAGCAATTCAATGGTGGTGGACATCCGTTTGCCGCAGGCGGTGAATACGGTCTCTATGAAGATTTCCAGGCAGTATGTGATGATCTATTTCAAATTCTCTCGAACCGCACTGATTGGTTGATTCAAGAGTAAATTTATTGATTCTCAGGAAACATACTTGTATCCACTGCTTCATCATTTATTTTATCAAAGGTTTTGACAGCATCATCAATTAATCCAGGATTATCTTTACGTTGAATTAGAGCAGCCACATCTGATTCTGCAGCATGGGTTAGATAGAGTAGCATCTTGTCTGAATTCAGACTCACCATGCGATATGTTTGATAATTCTTGGTAGCTATTTTGAATGAAATATTGCCTGTAGCTGAAAATTTAGCGAAGGTATCTGCTATGTGTTTGACGTAATTTGAAATCAGTTCTTTCGTAAATGCTATATTTCCTTCTACCGGCATTAGCAAACCAACTATCTTTACCCCATCAACAGCTCTTGTTATGAGACTCATTTCAGCCATACCTGATTTTTCAAGTCCTTTATGAAGGATACTTGCTGGTGCCATTACTCGAATTGTATCTCCAGATTTTGCAGATTCTCCAAATTCCCTGATCACTGTACTGCGAACATTTTCAATGCCTTCAATAATAATTGATCCTTCTGTTGATGCCAATCCCATTAATTGATTGTATAGTACAAAAGCAATACTCTCAGAACTAACCGACTTCAGTAGATTCAATTTGGCTGCAAATTCTTGTTTTTTCGCTATGCATTCTGAAATTGCTTTTTTCTGTTTCTTTTCAAATGATTTGACAATCCCTGATTCTGATATTGCATACCTTCTTGGCGTCTGCACGGGATCAACTACCAAATACCCCTCATCTTTCATATCTGCTAAATGTCGATAGACATAAGCTTTGGAATATTTTTTCTTCTCCAATTTCTGAAGACTCTCATCAATATCTTTGTATGTGACAAATTTTGAAGGCCCCTCTGCAGCTACCATAGCAGCTTTCATTACCATCATTTGACTGGAATCTACATCGATTCCTAATCGACTGAAATCACTTGAATCTCCAGTGTCTGCCACCTTCACTTTCCCCCTATATCAACGATATCCACTCCGTTCTTGTAATCTACATCAAATCTTTCTATTGCATTATCAACCAAGTCTGGATTTGCACTTCTTGGTATCCACGTTGCAGACATAGGATTCTCAGAAACGATTAACACAATACCATCATCATTTCGCCCAACAAATTGATAGGTCGAATCCTTTCGTTCGCAAATCCTTAATCCTGGCTCATATCCCAGTGCTCGATAACCTAGTGTGAATTTCTTGAATATCTCTCGCTGCTTTTTTGTAACCTTATTATGCTCAAGACCTTGGAAAACGACTCCATTTCCCATCAATTTTTCTAATCTATCTAATCTAAGTGGAGTGATCATATCCGGTCGACTCAACCATTCCAGAGAAAATCTAACAAGGTCTCCTTTCTTGACATGACTGTAGACCTTGTCATCTATCAGTTGGAGAACATTTTCCCATCCTTCTGCGAATATAGGTTTCTCAATCTTTTGCTTACCAGCAACAAGTAAAATCATATCTGATGCAAGATTTTCCAAGTCCATGTTGGAGATATATTCAATTTCTGAATCGATTTCATTGAGTTCCTCTTCAATCTCAGATGTTTTCTTGTTTAATTCTCTACGAAAAACCTCGTGTATGAGGCCAACATCTGAATTGTATCCATGTTTGTGCTTACTTCTATCCACCCTAATGAAACCTGTTCTCTCCAATCCCGACAAACTTCGATAGATAAGAGAATCTTTTCCTTTTTTCCCTCCTTCTTTAATTGCTAGTTGGGTTCTAATATCCTCAAAATCAACGAATGATGTAGGGTCATTTTGGCTCTTCAATATCGCCCCGAGAATGACAATGTCTTTCCTAGTCATTTCAAAATTTAGGATCTCGAAGACCTCTTTGTATTGTTCTTCAATCATGCTCCTTAATCCGACTCCCCATTATTTTTTACCCTCTTCTACAGATAAAACTTTTCTAATTATTCCTTCGGGTTTAGCACCAAAAGATTTGAAATCATCAGGAGTAAGGTTCAGAATCGACTTTGATCTCTCCCAGTCTTTGTCGAACGTTTCCACTGCGTTATCAATAAGATCCGGGTTAAACTCTCTGGTTACCCATGTTGCAGTAACTGGATTCTCAGCAATGATAAGTGCCATACTCTCGGTATTGATGCTGACCTGATTGTATGTTTTAGGTCCTATATACAATCTTCCATCAAACTTCTTACCTCGTGCTCTCAGGTCAAGTAACTCATTCATCATCCCCACTAGGCTTTGAAGACCTTGCCGACCTCCGGTATCATTTTCTAACTGAAATACATCGGTCGAAATTAGATATCTTATTTCCGCTCCTTTCTCTGCTGCATCAAAGAACCTCCTTACTCTTGTTCTAGATGTTTCATCAATGAACGGTCCTGCCCAGAGTAATGTTGCACGAATGACGTCTCCTTCTCCTGCTTTCTCAAGCATATTAAACCGCAAGACCCTATGAAGCTCCTCAACGCCACGAACAATTCGTGAACTGACTTCTTCTGTTCTTCCTGTGATTCCTTTAACAAATTCCTTTGAGAGGTAACCGCAGTCCAGACCAGATACTTCTGCTATTTCAGTTTGGATTGCTTTGGCCTTGACTTCAAGCTCATCAATCTTCTTACCCTTTAACTCTTCCAAACCTGCCATCAGCGTATTAACATCAGCTATGTACTTCTTCCGACGGGTGGCTGGATTATCTAGTCTGACAAGCTTCGCATCTGTGAGCATCTTCAGTACTCTATGAACCCACGCCTTTGTTAGGTTCGTGTTGGGATCTTCTTTCAGGAGCTGGTTGTAGATATCTGAAAATTCTAACGGAATTGGGGGATCTTTCTGAAGTTTGAGAATAACTTCCAGTGTACTTATCAAACGGGAATCTTTGCCTCCGGTAGTGAATCCGAGTAGCTCTAGGTCTCTTGCAAGTTTCTTTTTTATTGGAATTTACACACACCTCTAGTCGTTGTTGAGTAATACTCAAATTTATTCCTTTACTAACTTTATGACTGTACACAACCACACGATATATATATCCACCTAAGTATAGATATTATCAGCAGCTGATGCTGCCAAACTCCGGGTGGATGGCTTTCCATTCACAAGAGGCATGGTACAGGGCAAACCGGCGTCAGTCGGGCAAAACGAAGCAGGTGGGCGCGGGGGGGTGTCCCCTGCTTCTCCTTCTTTTCTCTCTCACTTTTTTTATTTTTATCAATATTGAAATCCGGCTATCTTACTACGAAATCAATTTGGTCATTGGTACATTCAGAACAAACCGATTCATATTGACATCAGTTGTTTCATAGGTCAACATTCCATTAAATTGCTCGGTTACCATTTTTGCGGAAAACAAGTCAAGTCCCATGACTGTTGTCTTTGGCTGAAGTGAGCCAAATAGCGAATCTCTGACCTCTTCGGGTAAAGAAAAGCCCTCGCGAGTGAACTGCAGTTCAACCTGCGATTCGTTCTTTGCAATGTCGATTGAGAGCGGGTTTGTAAGTTTAGAATCTCTTCTAATAATAAATGCAATTAGATTGAAAATAGCCATGCTCAGAAACTCATTAGCCATTACCCACATCACATTGGTATCAAAATTGATCCGTATATCGATTTCGTAAAAACCAGGAATTTGCCGAACCTCATTTACAACATCGATAATACATTTGTAAATATCAACTGGATAGTATGTTTCTTCTGTTGATGCCTTCATTCCCACAAGCATTCTAACTTGCGTTGTTGATATAGCTAATCTGCGGATAACCTCATAAGAATCACTTAGAAGTTCATCATTTGAGCTAGTACCTATTTCGAGAGTTAACAAATCTAGTACTCCGACAATACCCTGTAGCATATTGCCTACTTCATGGCTCCACATATTGAGATAATACTCGCTCTCAAGAACTGAGTGTTGTAGCTCGTTTGTTTTTTCAGTGACAAGTGCTTTTAATGACCTGTGTGGTTCGACTATTGCTACTGCAACCATTGATACTGCTAGAAAAGAAAAACCAGCAAGTATTGATCCTAACCCAAATAGCTCACTGATTTCGAAACTCAAGGTTTGACTTCCAAAATAGATAATGGAAAATATCCATAGAATACTTGCGTATATTTGTGCAAGCGCAAAATGGTGTTTTGTCTTAATCCATTTCTTGCTATTCTTCACAATTCCTATGACCATGAAAATTAAAAAGAGGACCATTATCAAAAGGCCTGTTACTGTCAACTCGCCTGAAGATGAACTGAGTATAAACATCGGTAGCGGTGAAAGAATAGAAAGGATTGCAATTATCGGAATAATGATGAATCCTATGACTGCAGAAAGCCCTTTCCCTATTCTGCTGCTATCTTTGCTCCCATAAAGGGATTGGAAAACAACGCTCAGACCAATAACAAATGCGACAATTACTAGTATCTCGACGTTTTTTTCTTTGGAGGGAGCAAATGGCAATGCCAATGCGTTCACCTCATGAGATATGAAATATAGGAATGAGAGTATGAACACATCAATCGAGCATATTGAAAATATCAAGTCGCGGTTCTTTCCTTCTTGCATGAAAAAGATAAGTGAGTGAGATGCTACAACTGCTGAAATTCCAGCTAGCATCACAATAATCAATGCCAACCATGATATGAAAGTATCTTTTAGCATGACCTCATAGGTGAAGGATTGAGTCAAGCTATATGCAAAGAACAAGAAAAAAGGGAAGAACATAAATGTCAGTAGAATATTAATCGGATGAAATACTGCTCTTTGCTTCACGCAGATCACCCAAATTAGTAAAATACATAATTAATGAAGTATTGATTAAGCTTATTCATATAACCATATGTGGCATCCTAGTCAGCTAAAATAATGACACCTTTGACGTGCGAACTCAGTAGTAATAGTTGCGTTCAGCTACAGTGACGTCTTTGGCTTGAATCTAAAGGTAAATAGGCTGCCTAAATTATAGACCACTCACTGCAATGCTTTTCATGTAGCCAATGCCTAACTTCATGACCATCGGGAGAAATTCAGAAATGAGAGTCATGTATGTGCTGATCCCCGCGTGCCCCTGAATCAACTCATTGAGAATCTGGGCGTCTAGTTTACCTCCAAGTACAATCTCTGCTGCAGCGATTGGATCATTGTGCATGGCGAACTTGGAAACTGCCCACATACCCTTACCGGTGTTAGTTATGTTGGATGCGAGTTTGCTCTTTCTGTAGTCCTTTTCATAGAGCTCGACACTCTTCTTTGAGAAATCACCAGAATCAACCATTCGCTTAGCATGCTTTGCTAGTACCTGGCCTGCATGAAAACATGTGGTTACCCCGCCGCCTACAATTGAAGAAACCTGTCCTGCTGAATTTCCGCATAGAGCGACGCCTGTATCGGTAAACCTTGGTATAATTCCAGCGCAGGGAACGACGCCACCGTTGACCGAGTCTATCTTTGCGTTCTGAGTTTCGGGATGGGTATTCATGTACTTCTTGAGAACATCCTGCATCGGTGGTAGCTTGTCCCAATTTGCCTTTGATGAAGGAACTCTACCTATGCCCAGGTTGATCTCCGTTTCTGAACGAGGGTAAAGCCACAGGTAACCGAGGCCCACGTCTTTACCGACGTAAAAATACGCTGTGCCGGGATCGATTCCCTTGCAGTTAGTAAGTTTGTATCTATAGCCATACGAAAGAAGCCATTTTGGATGAGTAAAGCCTGCGGTTTCCGAAACCCTGCTGAATGAACCGTCAGCGCCAACCGTTAGATTTGCGCGTGCTTCATCATCTTGATTGTACTTGACTCCGACAACGGAATTGCCCTCTTTGATAACTGACTTTACGAATGACTCGTATCTGAACTCGGCACCATCAGAGAGTGCTCGGTCCCTCATGAGTTCTTGGCATTTATCTTCATCAAAAAGGTAGGAGTTGCCAAGAAGTGTCCTGTCTACGATGACGTTGGATCCAGTATCAAGGCTCTCTCCGATGATTGATGTGTATTTGTTACCGATGTATTCAGAATTGGGTCTGACTCTGAGGAAATTCAGTGCCTTGTCAGTGACCAGTTCGCCCATGAGAGAATCAGTCACTCTTTTGCGCTTCTCGAGTACTAGGGTCTTCAGTCCATACTTTGAGGTTCGTTCTGCAGTCATGAGCCCTGCTGGACCAGTTCCAGCTACAATTACATCGTAGACCATGGTAAAACCACCCATTGTGATAGGGTCCAACTCAAGTTGGGGTGTCTATAATCCTTTCTCTGGGGTGGTGAATTTAAAAATACGTACCGTTGGTAACATATAATACAAGGCCCCATTAATGAATTACTCCAGAAGTGTTTTCTATGAGAGCTAAATCGGTCGGGTACACTGTATACATGGTCCTATCAATCATGGTAAGTTTGACAATTGCAGCAATACCTGCAATCATTCTATTTGCCTATGTCATGCAAAATGTAACGACCTTTCTCAATAATTTAGGATGGCCTTTTGTAACAATCTATGATATTGCCTATCCACACCTTACAACCCTCTTTCACCCGTTCATTGTAGATTACTTCTGGCTCTTTGTGCTCTTTGTGCCACTAGGGTTGACATGCTATGGTGTCTTTCTTGGCTGTCTTTTAGGAATGTTCAGACTCTCTAGAAGGGGAATTCCTTTCCTCGAAGATGGCTACTACGATTCAGAAAGCGAAGCTTGGTTGCTATACGAATACTATGAGATCTATTACGTCTTGTTCCCATATTTTGCTGGCTTCTTCTCGGTTTTTCTTGATACCAAACCGCGGCATCAGGCATTCGGATGCAAGGTTGGAGCAAACACAATTGTTGGTAATGGTAGGTTGTTTAATCCAGAGCGTACAATAATCGGGGACAATTGCTTCTTCGGGTATGATGCGATACTCAGCGGTCATGTGTACGAGAGTAGACGACTTTACCTCAAGACTGTGAAACTTGGAAACAATGTCACTGTAGGAGCCAATGCTGTAGTCCTACCTGGTGCAGACATTGGTGACAACGTCATTGTTGGTGCAAACACTGTCGTTCCAAAGGATACTACCATTCCACCTAATACAATCTGGGTCCATGGAAAAGCAATCCCAAGAAAACCAAAGAGTGAAGCTGAGACTCTTCATCAACCAATTAGTGGACCTCCTGCACTCGATTCTGAAGATGAAGTAGATATTCCAGAGAATGGAGAACGGTTATAGAACCTGTTCTCAGAAAAGGTGCTATCCTTGCGATTGCTGATGTTTCATGCAGAGAGTTTCTGGTATCGGTTAAATGAGTCTGAAGAAAAACCTACTCAAATTGGAGAGTCACTACTTGTTTGGATTCATTCAGAAGAATCAGATGAGGATGATAGAAGTGGTGTTCTTCGAAAGATGGTCAAAAATATTCGTTGGCTTTCAAAGAAAATTGAGTGCGAGACCGTGGTGCTTCACTCATTCGCCCATCTGGATGATAGCAAAGCTGATCCTGCCTTTGCTGATGACCTTATAGAAGAAGTTGCTTCCAAATTATGTGAAAGGGAATTCAATGTTCATATTGTGCCCTTTGGACATTTCTATGAGTTCAATCTTCACGTAAAAGGTCCTTCATTAGCAAAGGTCTTCAAGAAGATTGATTGAGTCCTGTAAAAAAGGGGGGAATGGTCATGTACCGCTCATGACCATTACTAAGTGTCCAATTATTCCTATAATTCTGAATAACACAGTTACTATCTCCGGAATGAGACTCTGTAAACTTCAGTTCTTACATCTGACTTGAGTTTGTGGAGCTTTTCCAGATCTATTCCAGCACTGTTCTTTTTCATTAGTTTTGCGAAAGCCATTACTTTACACCTATTAATAATTGGACATCATTTGCATATAAACTTTGCCAAAACTTAGGCCGATATTTAGGCAAATATAACTGGAAATATATGCCATTAATTAATGGTATTAAATCATAATTTATCATGCCATTAATTAACGGTAAAATATATATGGTTCAATTGCCAAAGTATAAGTAGTATTCACTCAGATATTGTGAGTGATTTGGTGATGAAATAATGTCCCTGAATGCTTCGTTGGACCCCCTTGATAAGAAAATAATTCGTGCTTTAGAAGAACATGGAGCAAAAGTATCTACTCGGGAACTAAGCGAACTTCTGGGTAAATCAGATCGTACTATTAGATACCGCATTTCGAAGATGAAGGAATCGGGATTTGTCTGCAAAGCGAAGGTGCGGACGCATGAAAGGAAACTTGGTCTTGCAGAATATGTTCTTGTTGTATCAAGTTCAACAGCTAATGAATCAACATTGAAGAAGATTATCGAAGAGGTTCCTATGTTCTACTTCCACGCTCAGACTTATGGAAAGTATGAAGGCTATCTAATATACATGGTTTATCCTCTTGGTAATCATCAAGTCGTTCAGGATGTAGCCTCAGAGTTGAGGAAACGGGGATTGATTGAAGATTACATTCTCTTTGATGTTGTAGATTACTCAAGCAAGGAAGTGGACCTATCAAAACTCGAAACTTGGAATTGGGAAAAATGGTCAAAGATGCTTCCTAAGATAATGGTTAAATCTAAGGAACTCAAACTGGATCTGGACGAGTCCCAGGAATTAGTAAGTTTTGATTTCAACGATACATTAATTCTTGGACACATGGTCGAGAATCCTGATATCACGTTGAGAGAATTGGGAAAGATTTTGGGTCTCTCCCAGCCGCAAGTTCATAGTCGGATTAAGCGACTTGAAGAATCTGGAATCATTAAAGGGTATAAACTTCACATGAGCCCCTTTGATTCTAAAATGACAATAGCTTGCTTCTTCAAATCAAAGGAAGCAGGGAAGATACTGCTTTGGTTCGACAAACTTCCATTTCCCCATCAAATTACAATGGAGGATAAAACGAGTTACTTCGTCCAAATTACCTTACCATCAAATGATACGAATGAACTCCTCAAAAATCTCCGAATTCTCAGACAATATACAGATGAGATGTTCGTACAGTTCATTTTGGATGTCTCAATGAAAGGATATCGTCATCTAATGAATCTCTTCTGTGAGGAAACTGAAACTTGGCGACTACCGTATGATGAATTCAATGATGTAGTCAATAGGCTCATGTAGGAAGAATCCTAGAATCTTCAGATTTATCAGATGGGTTCTTAACATCTCAGTCGGACATGAAACTGCGATGACCAAACCCAAGTATACTCCTCGAGGTTACCAGACATACATTCTCGATAGAGTGAGTGAGAATCAGGATACTCCTCTTTTACTGGAACTCGATTGTGGACTTGGGAAACGTTTCATCACACACCAAATTGTTGCAGAGAAATTTCCAGATGCTGGAGTTCTCATTGTTGTTCATTCATCTTCCTCGTTGGTTGAAACTGTTGATTATCTCAAAGGTGAGTATGGAGGTCTCGAAGATGACCTCGGGGAACTATCATCAAGGGTTAATTCTGGACGTCGAAGGATGAATCTGAAAGAAAAGCGAGTAATAGTAGCAACACCTCAGGTGCTTGCAACCACATTCCAGAAGGACCCTTCAGTCTTTGACCGTTTCAAAATCGTTCTAATCAACGAAGTAGACACATTGGTACGAAGAGCTGGAGGCCGAACTGCCCTGGTATTCCCTTGGCCAACCCTTCTTATGTATCTCAAAGATAAATGGGTGATTGGAATGAGTGGGACCTTGCGTGATGACCATGCTGTGTTCACAAAGGAACAGGTTGAGATTCGTGACGAGTTAGCAACATTGATAGAATATATACCCGGAGCACAGCTGATCTCAATGGAAGACCTCTATGGGACTGATGTTGAGGACTTTCTTGAACCAACATTTCTCACGGTTAGTACAGTGAATGATTCTAAGATTCGTTCTATTTCGAAGGTTCTTGATGAACTAATTCGAAATACAAGAATGGAGATAATGCACGAACTTGAAGAGGATGGAAATCTTGACATGGTTGATGGTGATTCCAGACGAGTTCACCTACTTCTTGAGCGATTACCTGTAACTGATGAATTGAAAGGTCGATACTCTGGACTACTCATGCTTAGAAAGTATATCTACGCTATGCCACCAAAGCAGTTCCTTCGCATGTTTTACGGTGATTATATCAAACACTATTTCAACGTCAACGAGTTGCGAAAAGCACTTCCAACAATTTCTGCTAAGGTTACTCGAGTCTTGAAGATTGCACTTGAACACAAGAAGACCCTTGTTCTTACATCATACTTAGAGATGGTTTCACAGATACAAGAAGTTCTGGAAAAATCCAACTTATCAGTTCTCACTATTACCGGGAAGACCCGGGATAAGGGGGAAGTACTTCGTTCATTCAGAGAAGACGCAGACAAGCAAGTGCTTGTTATGTCACCTGTAGGAGAACGAGACCTAGATATTCCACATGCAGAGGTCATGGTTGTCTGTGACTCTATTAATACGACGAAGACGATGTATCAGAAATTCAAACGTACACGAGGCGGCCTCGTTATCCTGCTTGCATATTCAGGAACCTCTGAGGAACGTAAAGTAGGTCGTCTAATGGACACTATTCTGAAACGTTACCCTTGGTCCACTGCAATCATGGAGTCTATTGAAGAGAAGCTTGGATAGCCCAGTCATTATGATTATAAGAGTTACAGACTCGTTGGGGGATTGAACCACATTGACTGATGAATCTCAAATCTCAGTGGACAAGCAATTTGGTCTTGGAACTGATATAGTTGAGATTGGACGATTTCGCGAAATAGACCCCGATGCTCCGTTCTTCTCACGGGTCTTTACACGTGATGAGTTAGCATACTGTCGGACATTTGCGGATAATGCACCACACTTTGCTGCTACCTTTGCAGGAAAGGAAGCTGTTCTGAAAGCAATGAACTCTCACATGCAATTATCCGTTTCAGAAATTGAAATCCTGAGAACTTCTGATAGTTCTCCGCTAGTACATCTTGAAGAGAATACAGAAGTTGAAGTACTTGTAAGTTTAGCACATTCTGAACACTATGCTGTAGCTGTGGCCTTAGTGATTCCCAAGTCACAATCAGAGAATGTTGAGATGTTTCGTAAACTACTAAACGAAACCATCCATGAACTACTACCTGAGCAGTGAATTACAATGAAAGAAATCCTTGAGTCTGTAAGGCAAGATCCCTCGTACCTTAATCTATGGAGTGCATACAAGAAGATACAGGACCTTGACCTACAAGTTCCTGAGGATGATGTGAATGCAGTACGTCTCGCTGTGATTGGTTCAACGACTTTGGAACCATTAGCTGCATGTCTAGATGTAAAGACTAGACTAGAAGGTTTTCATGTGGAAACCTTTGTTGGTGGATTCAATACCTATCGACAAGAAGTTCTCGATAAAGGTTCAGACTTATACAAAATCAGACCTGATGTAGTAGTTCTTTCAATAGACGCATGGTCAATTCTTGATAAGATGTTCCTCGCGAATTTTGTAAGGATGAATGTAAAAGAAAGACTTGCTGTTCAAAAAGAACTAGTTGAAAACGTTCTTTCAGTTACATCTAATTTGGAATCCAATACCTCGGCTCTTATTCTCGTGAATAATTTCGTAATTCCTGTCTTCACACCTTTTGGCATTGTGGATAATAAACAGAAAATTGGTCTGAAACGATTCTTTGAAGGAGCAAATGAAATACTTGCAAAGAAGCTTGAGAACAACTCACGAGTATTTCTTGTGGATCTGGATGCTATAGCGGCATCATTTGGGAAATCTCGCATCACTAATTGGAATACCTGGTATCGCGGCTCAATTCCCTTTGGCGATGACTTTACACCAATTCTTGCTGATGAATACATACGATACATCCTTGCAATGAAAGGACGTGCAAAGAAATGTATTGTCCTAGATTTGGATAACACTTTATGGGGCGGTGTTATTGGTGAGGACGGTATCGAGGGGATAAAGCTAGGCAATACAGCTCCTGGCATTGAATATGTAGAGTTTCAGAGAAGTCTCCTCAGCCTCTACAATCGTGGTATCATTCTTGCAGTCTGTAGTAAGAATAATCCAGATGATGCATTCAAAGTCTTCCGTGAGCATCCATCTCAGGTGCTGAAGGAAGAACACTTTGCTGCAATGCGAATTAATTGGCAGAATAAAGCTGCCAATATGACTGAACTTGCCCAAGAGATCAATATCGGTCTTGATAGTATGGTCTTTTTGGATGATAATCCAATAGAACGCGCTCAAGTAGCACAGGCTCACCCTGAAGTACTAGTTGTAGACATGCCAAAGAATCCCCGTCTATACCGCGAGATGATTGAGAACCTCAATGTATTCGATGTACTTTCTCTTACAAGTGAAGATATGGCTAGAGGCGAAATGTATGTTGGTAAACGTAAGCGTACCGAACTTGAGCAGAGTACGACATCAATCGAAGATTTTCTTAGAACGCTGGAACTTAAGGTTCGAATCAATGAAGTGACTGATTTTGACACTCCACGAGTTGTTCAACTGATTGGTAAAACGAACCAGTTCAACCTCACAACAAGACGATATACAGATGCTGAAGTGCGTGAATTACGAAAATCCAAAGATGCTGCAGTTTACAGTATGGCCGTTCACGACAAATTTGGAGATGAAGGCGTTGTTGGAGTCGCCATTGTAAGAAAGAACGATGGCGATTGGTGGATTGATTCTTTTCTCATGAGTTGTAGAGTAATCGGCAGATCCGTTGAAACTGCATTCTTGGCGAAGATTGTTGCTGATGCAAGGAAAGCAAATGCAACTCGTATCATAGGCGAATATATTCCCACAAAGAAAAATCCTCCTGCTTCTGACCTCTATGAGCGTCATGGATTCGGAATGCCTACGACGTCCGGTGATAACGTGACTACATGGGTTCTAGACCTTGAAGAAAAAACAATTGATGTTCCTGAATGGATTGAATTGACAGAGGAATAATAATGACTGACATCGACGACACAGTACATGATATTCTCTCGAAGGTTCTCATGGTTGAACCGGATGAGATTACTGATGACCTACGACGAAAAGATTTCGAACCTTGGGACTCGATGGCACATCTTATGATTGTCAGTGAGATTGAGAATCAATTAGAGATATTCTTCGAAGATGAAGAAGTCGTAGATATATGGACTGTTGGAGATATCAAGAAGATATTGAAACAGAAGATTGCTTCCCAATCATCTAATGAACCTTAGACAAGACTGAATTAATGCTGATTCATCCATAGTTTCAGGGTTTGCCAGAAACAAAAATTTTCAAAAAGACTCCTTTTGAATGTTGTAGATATACCTATGAACATGTTACTGTTGGTAATGTTCCATTAGATTCAGCAGTTTGGTTCTAAATGACTCTGGCATTTCAGTATCCTCCAACCATGAAGGAATCAACTTTACTCGCTCCGAAACCCAGTCAAAATCGCCGTGCGCTCTAGCTATTCGCAATTCTGTACTTGTAGCCGCTATGTGTGCTTCCAGTACATCAAAATAATTATCCCATACAAGTTTCCTTGAAATAATAAATCCCTTAAGTTTTAGATTTTTCAATTCAACAATCTCGTGAAGAAGTAACCAGGGGTGCTCAAGAACATCATTAATTGTCGTTGTATCTCCGGTTGGCGTATCATCACTGAAGTATTCTACAAGCTCCTGGGGTGTAACATCATCTTGGTTGATTAACGCTTCAGATAGAAAAGCTTTGTTCTTTGCGATTGCCTTTGCAATCTCCTCGATTAACATATCTATTTTCATACAATCCCTCATTACCCAATATCTGCAGATTCTCTTTGGATTCAGATATCATCTTAATCACGAGTAAGAGTTGCTAATCATTCTTTGGCTCCAACCTCTGGACCATTCTAGCAGGATTCCCTGCGAATAGGGTTAGAGGTGGAACATCTTTACTTACAACAGCTCCCGCCGCGATGATAGCTCCTTCACCAATCGTCACACCTGGAAGAATTGTAGCCCCTGATGCTAACCACGCGCCTTTTCCAATAACTACTTTCTTAGGTCCTTCATGGAAAATTTTCCTCCGTTGATGATACGGACTTGCTCCTGAATGAGCCATTATCTTCACTCCAGGGCCAATACTTGCCCAGTCATGAATCTCGATGAACTCGGGATATTCTCCATCCATCATTACAAGGAATCCCATGTAAACTCCTTTTCCAACCTTTATTCCACATTTTCTATACACACTGGCTCTAAACTGATAGGATGGCGCTATCCATGCTAATATTCTCAGGAACCTTCCAAGGAACTTACCCAACATTCATCTCTCCATATACACGCTGCATCTGTGTCTTCCATATCACTCTTCTCAGATAGTCTGAGAAAACCCAGTTATCAATATCTCCTGTTAGAAGTAAGCAGAAGGAACTATCACCTTTCCACTTGTTGTGTGTTTTCCAGTATTTGACAGCCTGACTTGGCGTTGGACACCAGGCTCCCAATCCCTGCGCATGTTCGACTACTTCTCGAAGACATACAATATACTCAGGTTGCCCCATTCTGATGGGGTGGAGATCAAACATAATAACTCCCCCCTTCTTTGATGCATCTAGTACGGTTTTATTCAAAATCCTTGTAACTTCTTCCGGCCCCATACCCTCTCTATCTATCATGAGATCATCACTCCAAATATTGAGGGGTATGTAGGTAATCTTTGAAGGAGTTCCTTCGACGTCGACTTGAAAGAAGTGAGTCTTCTCTCTATGTTCTGCTTGGTATCCAAATCCGCCATCCCATACGAGATTGTACTTCTCAAGCATTGCAGGCATATCTGGCGTATAATTATCATATGGTGCTCTGAAACCTTCTATTTTGATTCCTAGTTTTCGAAATACTTGAAGACTGAGTGCAAAATCTTCTTCTCGGCTCTTTGAACTAAGTGTAGGATATCTAACATGATTGAATCCATGGGAGGCAACTTCATGTCCCTCTTTCACAATCTCCTTTACGAGTTCGGGTCGCATTCTCGAGATTGAGGCAATTGTAGGAAACGCAAATTTTCCATCTGCCTCCTCAAGTGCTTCAAACATGTTGTGTAGAATTGTCTTGAACGAGGTTCTATGAAGTCGCATCATTTTATACAACTGCTTGGGAGCTCTCATACCCCATCTTTTTGAAAGCTGTCCGGCATATCCCAGACGCGACATAATCACAACCTCAACGAATTATCTGTTCATGTTCGTAATGTGTTCCTTTCATAAAACTTGTGGGCAACCCAATGGTAAGACTTATGCCGATGCCAGCAAACTTTCACGTATGAAGCTCAGTCATGTTGGTATCAT
>Ga0307425_1001040_pt1 | contig 17097 bp, 18 predicted proteins | sample SalMarWE160330MG_FD_202152 | JGI IMG/M metagenome (GOLD analysis project Ga0307425, IMG submission 202152) | Salt marsh sediment microbial communities from the Plum Island Ecosystem LTER, Massachusetts, United States - WE1603-30 | ecosystem: Environmental > Aquatic > Marine > Intertidal zone >... | reverse complement strand
AAAGCCTTTCGATTTTACGATTCAGGCTCGGACGGCTGTACTGGCCACGGGCTTTAACCTGACTCCCATACAGCAGAAAAAAGAGTACGGTCAGGGAATGGTGGAAAATGTCATTACATCCATGCAAATGGAACGACTTCTGGCGCCTCATGGACCCTATCAGCGGGTCATACGTCCTTCCGACGGCAAAGAGCCGGATTCCATTGCCTATGTTCAATGCGCAGGTTCCAGAGATAAAAGTCTTGGTATTCCTTATTGCTCAAGGGTTTGTTGTATGTATGCCATCAAGCAGGCCATGTTGCTTTCAGGGGCTTTGCCCCTGGCGGATATCACGATTTATTATATGGATATCAGGGCGTTCGGGAAAGGTTATGAACAGTTTTTTCAAAATGCAAAGGCCATGGGCATAGAATTCGTCAAGGCCAAAATCGCAACCATCCGTCAGGGGGACAACCAGTACGTTCAATTGCGTTATGAGGCGCAGGAAGAAGATGGACGGCTCGTGACTCGGGACCATGATCTGGTGGTCCTGTCTTTGGGTATGGTTCCGGACTGGAATCCCGTAGGGACCTGTTCGGTATCCATTGATGACGATACGTTTATTAAAAGCGCCATGCCAAAAATAGCACCGACCTTAACGGATATGGAAGGTATTTTCGTGGCAGGTGTGGCCGCCGGTCCCAAAGATATTGTCGACACTATCGCAGAGGCGGGTGCTGCAGCAATGGAAGCATCCATATATTTAAAGGAATTTAAAAGAGATCAAGCCGCATAATGTGTAAGATCAAAAAATGTGTCTCATATATTTTCGATTTGGATTTTAAAATCGGGAGATTACTGAATGTTATCTGAAATAAAAAAGGAAGAAAAAGAAAAAAAAGTCGGCGTATACATCTGTCACTGCGGAGGGAATATATCCGATCATGTAGATGTTAAAAAACTGGCCGAAAACGTACAAAATTTGCCCGGCGTGACCGTCTCCCACACCAATATGTTCATGTGCTCTGATCCGGGTCAGGAGCTGATTCAGGAAGATATTAAAAACGGCACCGTTAATCGGGTGGTTGTCGCTTCATGCGCACCAAGCCTCCACGAACTGACGTTTCGAAGTGCCATCAGGCGGGCCGATATGAATCCGTATCTATATGAACACGCCAATATCCGGGAACAGGTAAGCTGGGTTCATCACGGGGAACAGGCGACTGACAAAGCCACCGCCCTGGTGGCGGCAGCTATTGCCAAGGCCCAGGATCTTGAACCTTTAGATCCGATCCGCGTGGATGCTAAAAACCATGCCACCGTCATCGGAGGGGGTATCGCAGGACTGCGTGCTGCACTTGATCTTTCACGACGAGGGATCGAAGTGGCTCTGGTGGAAAAATCACCATACTTGGGGGGTCAGGCGGCTAAATTGGACACGCTGGTTCCTACCGGAGAAAAGGCCGGCGATCTCATTGAACAGCTTGCAACAGCCGTATTGAAGGATACGCAGATTACCGTTTATACATGTTCTGAAATTGTTCATTCAAAAGGCTATGTGGGCGATTTCAAAGTTATTGTTAAGCAAAATCCACCGGAAAAGGTGACTGAACTCGAAAAGCAACAAACAGAGATGAATAATCCGCAGAAAATGGGATATTTTATCCCATTTTCCGGTTTCTATCCAAAAGGTGAGCCCGTTGTTTCGAGGGAACTGGCTCTCGATACCGGCGTCATTATTTTTGCCACAGGATTTAAAACCTATATTCCTCGTGAAGGAGAATACGGATACGGATCCAATCCTGAAATCATCACACTTCCGCAGCTGATTCAGTGGATGTCTGAAGAGAAAACATCCGGTCCTATTTTGAAAATCAACGGCCGAAGCATACGTCGAGTTGCGTTTATTCACTGTGTCGGGAGCAGACAGATACCCGGGATACATGAACCGGATGAAAGTGGGTATCTCAATGAATACTGTTCAAGAACTTGCTGCAGTGCAATCCTACAGGCAGCCAATGAAATCAGGGAAATGTATCCAAAAACCCATGTTTTTGAATATTACCGAGATATCCGTACGTATGGACGGGGGCACGAAGAATATTATGACAGGGCCTCCAACAACCATGTCATCTTTTTCCGGTTTGAGCCTGAGGATCCGCCCCGGGTTGAAAGGACTAAAGGAACGTCGTATCCACTAAGAATTAAAGTAAAAGATACCTTGACATTGGGAGAAGAGATAGAGGCTGAAGTTGACCTGGTGGTTCTTGCCGTGGGTATGGAGCCCAGCAGGATATCAGATCTAATCGAAATGATGAAACTTCCTGTGGGAGCCGATCGTTTTTTACAGGAAGTCCATCCGAAATTGCGACCGGTTGAATTGGCGAATACCGGTATGTTGCTGGCCGGAACCTGTCAGGCGCCAATGGATATTGGTGAAGCCTGTTCTGCAGCCCAGGCCGCATCTGTAAAATCAGCAATCCTTTTGTCCAAGGGCTATGTTGAATTGGATCCTTTTGTCGCAGAGGTCAATCTGGACAAGTGTGTTGGAAGTGGCGCCTGTGTGGAGGTATGTCCGGTTGAGGGCACCCTAAGCCTGATTGAGATGCAAATGGAAGGAGAGACGGTTAAACGTGCGCAGGTCAATCCCGCCCTTTGTACCGGATGCGGAATCTGCGTGGCTGTTTGTCAAAGCAATGCCATAGATGTCAAAGGGTGGTCTCTTAAACAATATGAAAACATGGTTGATGCCATCGTGGCTGCCTAAGTCACAACGCTGAAGTCATTTTAAGGATTTAATTCAAAAACAGACATTACGCACTTTAATTCTTAAATTTTTTAGGAGCAAGTGATGGTAGAAAAAACAGATAAGGAAGCTTTAAAGAAACTACGTGTAAAGCGGAAAGCTTCCATCGACCGGGCGAAAAAAGCCATAAAAACTCAAAATAAGATTATTAAAGATATCAAGGAACAGATAAAAACCGAAGGGAAAACGGTTCCTGAAATTGCACAGACTACAAACATACCCACAAACCAGGTTCTATTATATGTTGCAGCGCTTCGGAAATACGGTGTGTTAATTGAAGGCGCAAAAGACGGAGACTATTTTAAATATAAATTGGCCGGTTGATTTATGCTTTGATTTTTTTAGAAACGATAGGGGAGATAAATTATGAGTGCACAGGTTAATCCGGATTTATTGATAAACCTGAAAAAATTCGGGGTTGAAGATGCGTCCGCCTGCTTTAATTGCGGTAATTGCACGGCCATCTGCAATTTGTCATCGGAGTCCATTCCTTTCCCGAGGAAAGTCATCCGTTATCTACAGCTGGGTTTGAAAGATAAACTGATTCAAAGCCCTGAGCCCTGGCTTTGTTATTACTGTGGTGACTGCTCCGAAACCTGCCCGAGACAGGCCAATCCAGGAGAAGTCATGATGGGGCTCAGACGCTATTTGACATCCCTTTATGACTGGACCGGTATTTCACGGCTGTTTTATACCTCAAAAATTTTTGAAGTTTTTGCCATTCTTTTAGTAGCGGCGCTGGTGGGCCTCGGGTTCTATGTTTATCACGGGCCGATGTTGACGGACCGTGTTGCCCTGAACGTCTTTGCGCCCAACAGAGTCGTAGAAATATTGGATCTGATCATGCTGGTTGGTCTCTCCTTTTTGCTGTTAAGCAATGCTTACAGAATGTTTAAAAAAGTGATGGGAGATCCGAATCAGTATCCTGAGCCGAGCCAAACGGCCAAACAGCAATTCCAGAATCGGCTGATTCGAGGCATTCCTGTTGCGACTTATGTGAGTGAAGCGAAAGAATTTATTATCCAGTTTTTTACCCAAAAACGGTTCAATTCGTGCGGCACAAGATCTCAGAAGACTCAATGGATCGTGCATCTTTTAATTATGAGCGGATATTCAATCGTATTTTTTCTGGTTGTGGTGGGAATTCGTTGGTTTCAGCGGGATGAAATCTATCCGCTCTGGAATCCGGTCCGGCTTCTGGGATATTATTCTACTTTTGCGATTTTATATGGCGTCACTTATGCCATTGTCGGCAGGATTAAAAAGAGCAAAACCGTATATGAACATTCCCACTCCTCTGACTGGGCCTTCTTAATTCTTCTGTGGCTGACAACGTTTACCGGTATTATGATCCACGCCACACGGCTTTTGGAATTACCCATGACCACATATTACATCTATGTAATTCATCTGATGATTGCGGTCCCCATGCTGGTTATTGAAGTCCCGTTTGCCAAATGGACCCACCAGCTCTATCGGCCTTTGATTTTGTATTTGATGAAAGTAAGACAACGGGCCGTCAATGCGCAATATTAAACATTTTGGTGAAAAATAAATATGATAAACCCTTAAACGAAAAAAAAAGAAAGGAAAAGTAACCAATGACGGAAAAACAGGAAAAAATCATGTATTTTTGCACACATGCAAGTGACAATCCGGAAAAAACGGCCATGCCCTTTGTGATGGCCAACGCTGCCCTGGCGATGGACATTAAAGCCATGGTCGTATTACAGGGTGAAGGTGTTTATCTGGCGAAAAAGGGATATGTGGATAACATGATGCCACCGGGGGGGTTCCCTCCGTTAAGCAAGTTGGTTCAGGACTTTATGGAGCTGGGTGGCGAACTGAAAGTTTGTGTTCCCTGCATCAAGGAGCGTAACATTGATGAGTCGAGCGACCTGATTGATGGCGCCGAAACAACGGCCGCCGGGGCATTGACTATTGAAGCCATTGAGGCCGATGCGGTTTTTATATATTAAAGAGATTGTGGATGGCGGTTTCTCCCTGTTGCGGGATATAAGCAGGCCAGGCCTATTTGATCGATTTTAAACTCACATCTTACAACCTGTTTAAACGATGTTGAGGAGCAAAAATGGAACAGTCCAATATTAATAATTCACCCAAGCGGATAACCGATCTTATTGAATTTAAAAAAGGAGGAGCGAACCTCGTATGTCGCACGGAGTTCGAAATTCTTCCGGTCGATTTTTCCCATCGAGACAATCCGTTTCGTGCCTATGTTTTTCTATGCTGCTATACCGGCAATATTGACGGAAAAGAATTTCTTTTCAGGAAATGTTATGCACGGGGGTGCCCGCACAATCTTTGCCCCCATGTATCTCAGGCTATTATGATCGCCAATCGGTATCTGCAAAGAGACTATCTTAGATTAAAACAGGAGGGAATCGAAATCGAGAAAAAACTCTTTACCCTGGATGAAATGGTGGTCAAATTTGAAGATTTAAAAGAAAAACGGGGGGCGATTCTAACGATTCACGATTACATCAAACTTGCCAAAGAGGGGAATCAAATTTCGGTGGATATCGTCCTGGAATATGTTCCCGCAGTGGAACATTTTGCCAACCATAAAAATGCTCAGACATTTTTAACCGTTGATTTTACCATTGACTGTCTAGGAAGCACCAACTATTATGAGCGCTGTCTGGCCTGCTATCCCACCGAAGAAGCCGATGGAGAAAAGAAGATCGCTGCGGAGGTTGCCAATGAGAGATTACGACTTCTCTACCAGGAATTTGATGCGGTCGGAATCACATACGAAAAGCATTTTTTTGAATAAAAAAGATCCAAAGCCCGGACAAGTCGGAAAAGAGACTAACATTGTAAATGGAATTTCAAATATTTTTTTGAATTTATCACAAAAACACGAAAGATAGAACATCGGTATGCTTAAAGGGCTTCCTGTACCATATGTTGTTTTTCATTCGATTGCCGCGCACAATTGGAATTTTCGTTTATCTCACCCCAGAAAAGGGAATCCTAATCAATCAATTCAATGATGAAAAAGGTTCACTTCTGGATCGAAACAAGCTGTGTTTACAGGGAGGACAATCAAAATGAAAAAGAGAGACGTGATCATCATTGGCGGTGGTCCGGCGGGGCGTGTTATTGTACATTCATTACTTTCCCAAAAGAGTGGTATGTCTGTCGCTCTTATAAAAAATGAAGAAATCAATGTGAACCGATGTGCCATTCCTTATGGAATTCCTGATTCAAAACCCATTGAAAAATTTGTAGTTTCCAATAAACTGGTTACCGATTTCGGTGCTGACTTGGTTGTGGATGAAGTGGTAAAAATAGATCCGTCAAATAGAGAAATTCATACTCAGGGAGGAGATACTTATGCTTATACCAACCTGGTCTTGGCCACGGGTTCCCGCCCCTTGGTTCCACCGATTCCAGGGGTAGAGTCCGGCCCAATTACCCCGGTACGTACGCTAGCAAATCTTTCCCGGCTTCGTGCCTTCGCTGCGAAAAATAAAAAAGCGGTGATTATCGGAGGAGGTTACATTGGCATTGAATTGGCCGTTGTCCTTAGGCAAATGGGTTTAGAGGTGACCATTGTCGAGATGTTGCCGAAGATACTTTTGGCCACAACCGAACCGGAATTTATCGGGGAGGTTGAAAAAATATTGACGGACAACAGGATACAGCTTCTAACAAACCGCAAGGTTGTTGAATTTGCGACTCATAACGGTGAGGGCCTGGATGTCATCCTTGATGACGGCAGTACTGTTTCTGCCGACTTTGCAGTCTTATCTGTCGGCGTGGTCCCCAATATTGAGCTGGCCGTTCAGGCGGGCCTTATGACTTCGCGCCTCGGTATTCAAACGGATCAATATCTGCGTACAAGTTCAGAGCACATTTACGCCGCAGGCGATTGTGTTGAAAAAATATCTTCTATCACCGGGAAATCTACCCGGGGCGAATTTGGAACCAATGCTGTTTTCATGGCCAAGATCGTCGCTCAAAACATCTTGGGCAAAAACAAAATATTCCCAGGTGTTATCAACGCCAGTGCCACAAGCGTTTATGATTGGAGTCTTGGCTCGGCAGGCTTGACGGAGAAGATGGCCCAGGAAAGTGGAATCAATACCGTAACCGGTTATTCCGAAGTCCTTGACAAGTATCCGATGATGAAGGGTGTAACCCCAATCCGAACCAAACTCGTATTTGACAGGGACACCGGACGGTTAGTCGGAGGGGGTGTATTGCAAAAAGGGGATGGTGCCGCTCGGAATGCGGATTTCATATCCCTTGCAATCCAGATGAAGGCAATACTGGAAGATCTGTTAACCTGTCAGTATGCGACGCATCCGGAACTAGCAGCCAAGCCGTCAGACAACACCTATGTGTTTGCCGCAAAGGATGCTCTTGGGAAAAAATAGAAGTCTGACATTTAGAAGCAGATCTTTCTATGAACAGTGCGCATCAGGATAATTATCAAAGTTAAAGAACTATGGAAGGTAGAATGGAAAAATTAGAACAGCGTATTAAAGCACTGGAAGAACAACTGGATGATATTAAGAGGAACATGCCCCAAGATCAGCTCTCCATGGTGGTGTTTTCGGGAGATCTGGATCGGATGCTGGCCGCTTTTATCATTGCCGTCGGCGCTTCCGCCATGTATGAAAGAGTAGTGATGTTTTTTACGTTCTGGGGCATACCGGCCATGCGGGATATTAAAAAGCATGTGAAAAAAGCCGATGTCATGGCATCCATGTTCGGACAAATGCTGCCAAAGGGCTCGACAAAGTTGAAACTTTCTCATATGCATATGGGTGGATTGGGCACCCATATGATGAAAGGATTGATGAAAAAGAAAGGCGTTATGTCTCTTGAAGCTCTCATGAAAACAGCGGCGGATTCTGGCGTGGAAATTTTTATTTGTGAAATGTCCATGGATCTGATGGGATTTAAAATGGAAGAGTTGATCGACTATCCGAACATCAGCTTGGGGGGTGTGGCCAAATTTTTACAGGAAGCCGGAGAGAGCAAAGTGTCCCTTTTTATATAATTGAGATATCGAAAAATAACAAACAATTTAAGACTTAACCAAGTTCCAAAGGAGAAGTATAATGGTCGAATGTGAAAATGTAGTTGTTGCCTTATCATGCGGTACGAATAACACGAATCGGGCAACCAGAGCGATCCATTTGGCAACAGTGGCCCACAAGGAAGGAAAAAACGTAACCCTTTTTTTGCTGGACGAAGCGGTCTATCTCGCAAAGAAAGGAATTATTACCCATGTGCGGGCGGCCACCGGAGATGTTGCTGATGATCTTTTGGCCTATTTGCAGGCCTACGAGGTCCCCATTTTGGTTTGTACGCCGTGTGCCAAAGCCAGACAGATTTCAGAAGATGATTTAATTGAAGGGGCACAGATGGCGGCAGCTTCGGAATTGATTCACAGGGCCTGTGATGCAGCAGTCATCAGCCTTTAGTCCGTTCTTGACAATTTAAAGACAATAAACGAATTTAACGGCAGCCTCATAACAAATCAAAGGAGAATCATGAAAAAAATTGTCTTGTTCGCCTTCAATGGCGATTTCATGTGTTTCATTCATGTCCTATTAAATGCTTTAGATATGAAAGAAAAGGGGTATGAAGTTAAAATCGTCATCGAAGGGTCTGCGACTAAGCTCATTCCGGAGCTTAAGAAAAAGGGCAATCCCATGTATGCTTTATACCAAAAGGCAAAAGATTCCGGTCTGATTGATGGGATTTGCAAGGCCTGTTCTAACAAGATGGGCACACTGGGGGCTGCCAAGGAAGAAGGACTTAAGCTGTTGGGTGATATGAGCGGTCATCCCGGAATTGCCGATTATATAGAAAAAGGTTTTGAAATCATCACCTTTTAGATGTGAGGAAACATAAAGGAGGTCGGACTATGAAAGAACTTAAAGTTGGCTGTGGAAAGCCCACCGGAGCCACTGTGGGTGAAAAAACCGGAAAAAAGATGCTCCCTGATCAAACTCAAGGGGGAAAGGAGATTGCGATGTCTGTTGTTAGAGTCGGCCAAAAGGCCCCGGATTTTGAAGCGCCTGCTTATCAGGGTGGGAAGTTCGGTCAAGTTAAGTTGTCTGATTATTTTGGTAAATGGATTATCCTCTGTTTTTACCCGGGAGATTTTACCTTTGTCTGAGCCACAGAGTTGGCCGCAGTTGCGTCTAAATACAAAGACATTAAAGATCTGGGTGCTGAGGTATTATCTGTGAGTGTTGACAGCCATTTCGTTCACAAGATGTGGCAGGACAATGAACTTTCAAAAATGGTGGAAGGTGGTGTTCCATTTCCCATGCTTTCTGACGGACCGGGAAACATCGGCACAGTATATGGCGTATATGACGAGAATGCCGGTGTCGAAATGCGGGGCCGGTTCATTATTGATCCGGATGGCGTGGTTCAAGCTATTGAAATCGTTACACCGCCGGTGGGTCGTAATATTATGGAGCTGATACGACAAATTCAGGCATTTCAACATGTCCGAAAGACCAATGGTGCAGAGGCAATGCCTAGTGGATGGCGACCGGGCAAAATAACCCTTCATCCAGGACCCGATCTTGTTGGAAAGGTTTGGGAAGTCTGGAAAGTCGAACATGCCTTTGATTGATCCCTTCATTTGATTCCCGGCTTTTGGATTAAGGGCATATCTTTTTTTTAAAAGCCGGGGATTTCATCACTTAATTATCTTCAAAGACAATACCGGTTTTAAAATGCCGGGTTATAATGAGACACTGTGATCCAATGGATGAGGCTGTCTTTTGTCCTTGATTTGTGATATGCAACTTTTTTTAAATTTCGATGCTTTTAGATTCAAAAAGGGGTGTTCTTCTAAATGTCGGATAAAAATGTCCTGATTATCGGTGGCGGTGTGGCCGGTCTTTCTGCGGCGGTTGAACTTGCCAATTTGGGTGTCCACGTTGAATTGGTTGAAAAATCGAGTTTCCTGGGCGGGCACGCTATCGGCTATACCTGCAAAGCTATTGAGAATACCTGTGTAAAATGTGGCGCCTGCATGGTGGAAGAAAAATTACAAAGCGCGGTTTCTCACCCAAACATAAAAATATTGATCGGCAGTCAGATACAAAACATATCTCAAAACGGCCGATTTTCAGCCAACATTCGCCAAGAATGTTTGGTTATCGATCCCGAAACGTGCACCAACTGTGGGTTGTGTTTGGATCGATGTCCGATTGATAAAGCGGTTCTTCAGGGTTTTTCAAAAAACAACCATCCCTTTTATGCGATTAATACAGAAAAATGCCTTTATTTCAAAGATCAATCCTGCACCATATGTCGGGATGAATGCCCTGAAACAGCCATTGATCTGGACAATAAGGCATCGGAACATGCCATTAAAGCAGATGCCGTATTGATTGCTGCCGGATTTCAACCCTTCAATCCTAAAGACAAACCATACGGGTACGGGCGTTTTAAAAATGTTGTTACCGGTTTGGAATTGGAAAGGATGATTAAACAGACCGGATGTGTGAAAAAGCCAATCGATAACAAAACACCGGGACAAATCGCCTTCATACAATGTGTGGGATCAAGGGATGCAAAGCTGAATCATCTATGGTGCTCAAAGGTGTGTTGTGGGTCGGCACTGCGTATGGCAAGGCTGATCAAAGAAAGGCAGCCGGAGACTGAGGTCACCTTTTTCTATATGGATGTTCAGACCTTCGGAAAAGACTTCGAACAATTTTACGAAGAGACTCAAAAGGGAATTCGAATGATACGGGCCATTCCCGGCGATGTTTACGAAATGGATGATCAGCGGCTGAAAATCAATTTTGTGAACAATTCTATACATGAAACCATGGAAGAAGTATTTGACCTGGTAGTACTATCTGTCGGCATCACTCCCTGTGGAGATATTGGAACCCTGTCCTGGATATTTAAGATAGGGCCTGATGAATCCGGATTTTTCAAAACCGATATTAAGGGAATATCGATTTCCAACAATGGTGTATTTACAGCCGGGACTGTCCAAGGACCCATGAGCATCCCCGAGACCATTGCCGGTGCCCGAAGTGCTGTGTGGAAAATCAAAAAGTATATTGATGGATTGATAATTGACGATTGATGATTGGGGCTGAAAAGGAATTTAAGCTTAAACCTAAGTTGAGCGATTTTTGAGGAAGAGATGCGCAAGAGATCGATGCAGATCAAGTCAAAAATCGCTCAATTTAGGTTGAAATAAGAAGGTGGCATTTTTGAATAAACAAACCTTAATACTCGGAAATGGGCCTTGCGCAGTTGCCGTTGCTGAAAATCTTTTAGACACAGGCACGGGAATTATCATTGCAACCAGAGATGACACTATTGCTCTTGATGGATCCGCCGATTCCGAAACCTTACAAATTCTGACAGAGATGCGTCTCATTTCATGCAAAGGTTCTGTTGGTAATTTTAGAATCGAGGCGACACAACACAATAAACCTGTTATAATAGATGCCGGTCGCATCATCATTGCCGAAGAAGATCAAAGGGCATCCAATTTTTCACTGTACGGATTGAAAGCCTCTTCCAACGTCATCACGCTGTCTCAAATAAAGAACCTTCTGCACGATTCATCGCGTGGAAAAAGCGTCCTTTCGGAAATAAAAAAGATGGTTTTCCTGACAGGCCTTGTGAAGGAAAGCACGCCGGTCATTGCGAAAGAGGTGATGTTATCTTCTCTTTTACTTCAAAAAGACTTTAACGTGCAGACCTATATCCTGACGAAAAACTTAAAGGTGGCTGGAGATGGTCTCGAATCCCTGTACAGAGAAACTAAAAACGCCGGAACAGTTTACATTAAGTTTACGGATGCGGTGCCCGACATTTATCAGGAAGAAAAAGATACTATCCGAATCGAATTTTTCGATGAAATAACATCGAAAAATTTTAGACTGACGCCGGACATGACAGTGGTTGATGAGACCATCGTTCCATCTCGATATGCAACCGATTTTGCAAAAATACTCCATATCGAAACCGATGCTAACAGGTTTGTCCAGGCGGATAATGTTCATAGATATAGTGTGCTGACCAACAGAAAAGGAATCATGGTTGCAGGTCCTTCAAGAAGCATACTGACCGGTGATGATCAAAGAATCGATGCTGAAAATGCGGTTCTTGCCGTCATGGGTCTTGATGAAGGAGAAACGGAGACAAAGTTAGAAAAGGCGGAAATCCATCCGGGACAGTGCATACGATGTCTGACATGCTACCGTCTTTGCCCGTATCATGCGATAACGCTCAATACCCGGGTGACGGTTGGGCCGGATGTCTGCGAACGGTGTGGCATATGTGCCTCACAATGTCCAAGGGGTGCTGTTCGCATAAAAGATCTTGAACCCGGGGCGATTTCAGATCGTATAAAAACCAGCGATGTCGCTCGAACCGAACAAACATTCACGCCGTTACTGGTGGCCTTTTGTTGCAGCCGGTCGGCGGCCCAGGCCCGGGATTTGGCGATATGCATGGGTCACAGACTGCCCCAAGGGTTGCGAGTGGTGGAAGTGCCGTGCTCGGGCGCCGTATCTTACGACCATATTTTTGCAGCGTTGGATAACAATACCGATGGGGTGATGGTGTTAACATGCCATAAAGGGAACTGTCATTCAGAGCAGGGGAATATTTACGCAGCGGAAACAGTCCAACAGATCAAAGATATGTTTTCACGGACCGGTTTTGAAAAAGAGCGACTTTTATTGCAAACCCTTGCATCCAATATGGGAACAGAATTTGCTCAGATTGCAAATCGCTTTGAAGAGACGATTGTGGCACTAGGCCCCAGCCGGCTTAAGAAGAATTAATAAAGGAAATAGAAAATAGGAAAGAGGATAGAGGGAAGAGGATATAGGACTGGTTGTTGATAATACAATAACCTAAGTTGAGCGATTGCCGAGGTTGCTGCAGATATAAGGAAGATGTCGTTCCGCTATAGTCAACTATGCGGTACGGCATCTGACACAGTAGATGCGATAAGATCGGCAATCCCGACTTGTTGGGTCGAAGCTAAAAGCGAAGCCCAAAGGGTTTCAAATTTTAAAAATATAAACAAGCGTAATTCATCAAAAATAAAAGATATTTGATTTCCTTTTAGAATTTGAAACGCTCAGCTTAGGAACAATAAATGAGGTGTTCATATGACATTACCATCTGAAATCATCGATATGGATCAACTCGATCACGACAGGTGTAGAACCTGGCCGTTTTTGCAGGATTTTTGTGTGACTTGCGGAATGTGTGCAAGCAGCTGTCCGGCTTCAGGGATCGACGGGTTTGATCCGCGCATGTTGGTCCGAATGGTCTCTTTAGGACTTGTCGAGGGCTTGGTCGACGCCCGGTGGCCGTGGATATGCACCATGTGCGGTAAATGCGAAAATGTTTGTCCTATGCAGATCGACATTGCGGATCTGATCCGAAAAATTCGATCCAAAAGAGAACGTGAAAAGGTTCCCGGAATTTTACACAAGGGTCTTGTGGCGGCTCTGGAGACCGGCAATAATCTTCGCCTGCCAAAGGAAGACTTTGTCTTTATTATCAAGGATGTTGCCGAAGAGGTTGCAGAAGAGCCTGGATTCGAGGGATTTGAAGCACCTATTGACAAAAAAGGTGCTAACATACTGACCACCATACACAACAAACTGGTCAATACCCATACCGAAGATTTAAAGCACTGGTGGAAAATTTTTCATACAGCCAAAGAAGACTGGACCGTAACCTCGGAAAACTGGGAGGGTACCAGTTGGGGATATTTTACAGGTGACGATGATGCCATGAAGGTCATGGCCGGCCGGATCGTAGAGCAGATGGAAAAGCTTCAAGTCAAAACCCTTCTCTGGCCCGAATGAGGCCATGCGTACCTTGCGACCCGGGCGGGTCTTGAAACATATTATCCTGAAGCATTGACCAAATTCGAATTTGTTACGGTTTTTGATTTGCTGATAAAGTATATTAAAGAAGGTCGTATCCATTTGGACAGATCCAGGTTTACGGAACTTGCCACCTACCATGATCCATGCAATTATGGAAGAAAGGCTCAAAAACGTTTCGGCCATGGCTTTTTTGAAGAACCCCGCTGGATTCTAAATCAATGCATGGAAAACTGGGTTGATCTTTATCCTAATCGAATGGACCAGATCTGTTGCGGCGGCGGCGGCGGAGCCCTGACCACCGGATATAACGATGAGCGTGTCTTTTATGCCAGGAAAAAAATCGACCAGATAAGGGCCACAGGGGCAAAGATGATCGTAGTACCCTGCCACAGTTGCCACGGACAGTTTAATAGTGTGAAATCCGAATACGATTTCAAAGATCTTGAGGTGAAGTACCTGTGGGAACTGGTGGCCGATTGTCTGATTCTTCCTTAGAAAATTTCCCGTACGTGTCACATTGCCTTGCGAAACTTAATTTTACAGAATCATAAGACGGGTCAAAAAGTATCTTGGCTGTTCAATTTTTTTGGTATGATATTACAATCAATTGAACCGACCTCAGATTTCAGAGATGTTGTTAATATACGAATTGAAATAAGTCTGATTTGTGCAATCACCATTAAAGATTTTCAATTTGCTCCATTCACGGATATCATCGGACAAAGCATAATATTTAATTGGTACAAAACCGGTGATCGATGGCAGTGATTGCGGTTTTTGAGTTTCGACCCTATCAGATGATCATTGTTTTTACTTGCCCGTTTGGGAGGATTTCCCGCATAGGTAATTTCCCCAGAGAAAATGAAGGCATGCTCCTATGGACAAAACAAACAAAATCGATAATAAACACTTTGACAATCGATTTAAGAGGATTTTCTGTATTCATATTCTTGGAACAAAAGATTGTTGTAAACATCGGTAGTGTAATGGAAGACAATTTTAATAATAACCCAATAGACCATTTTCCGGATTTAGAGCGCTTCATTCGAAGCATTCAGCATATTGAGGGGAATCCGGACTGTTTTGGAAAAGCAGACGGATACTGTGAACGGGAAGACTGTCTGTGGCGTGAATACTGCCTAAAAAAATAAATATTAAGTAATTGTCTTAAATGAAGAAAATGGGCTTGTAATTTTCCAATGTAAATAAACCTAAATTGAGTGAAGGAGGAAAAATGGCTATTTACGCATCTTATTTAAAAATGACTGCGGCAGGTAACAAAGAAATTAAAAAATCTCGGGAGCGTTTCGAGCAAGGGAAAAGAGGAATGAAAAAACTCGGCGGCAAGATATTAGATGCATATTAAATTGTTAGCAAAGGGGAGTACTTAATCATCAGTGAATTTCCGGATCATGATGCACGTGTCAAATCGATGGTGCACACCCTCCAAGAAGGTAATGTAAGCTATGAAGTCTTTCGGATGTTGCCCATTGAAGAATATTTTAAATTGGTAGAGACCGTCTAATTCTAAATCTACTCCAACCATGGCCGAAAAGAGTTAACGATGATGAAAAGCGATTCGAAAAGCCGCTAAATACGGACGTCTGAAAACCGCTTGTCCGCAGTTACCGGTGCCCATGATAAAGTGGAAAAGAAGAAACGCGAGTCTATATTGTTACATTGAAATCCTGGTCCTCCCACGCAATGCGGGATCATCGATGGGCCAGGATTTTTATCATTTATACAACTCAGATAATCGCTTTTTGTCCGAAAGATTTTAGCTTCGTGTTCACTGTATTCTTCAGTTGTGCGAATTAAATTAGGGATCAAATTAAAGCGGCGCTTCAACGCGACATCAATACCGCTCCATGCTTCTTCAATCCCGTTTTTATACTTGATAAACCGGTTATAGGTAGCAATAAACCAGGCAACCGATACGAACAAAACAAAAATAACAAGAACAACTATAGGTTCCATGACAACTCCTTTATTAGCTTAAAGTCGTATCAGCTTGCCGCAGTCACAATTAAACTGTTGGCCAATATTCTTTAACGTCACAAAAGCAAAATTTTAATACGATGGAATCACTCCAGCCCTTTAAATAATTTGGCAGACCTAATCTCAACGGGCTGTTGCCCATGCCCGTTGAGATAAGATCATATCAAACATGTGTCTGTATGGAGTAGATTTCGAAAAACCATATGTTTTGGGTGATTATACAATTTTGCCTTTTTGCAGGTTCCTTAAGTAAATTTAAATCTGTTACTCATTCTTTTTTTTGTACCATTCCAGCAGTCGATGCTGCTTTCTTTTTCACAGCCTCAGTTGTTTCTTCGGTCTTTTCTTTAGCAACTTCAACAGCTTCTCCTGTTTTTTCTTTCACGGCCTCAGCTGTTTCTTCGGTTTTCTCTTTAGCAACTTCAACAGCTTCCTGAGATTTCTCTTTTGCCGTTTCAACTGCCGCTCCTGCTTTTTCTTTCATAGTGTCCGTCGCTGCCTTAGATTCAACTTTAGTTGGTTGTTCACTTTTATCGCCTTGTCCACATCCGACGAAAACAAATAAGCAGAAGATTCCTAATATCAACATCACTTGTTTCATAATAATACCTCCTTCATCTGAGCATCATGGCTCTCAAAATATGTTTGACATTGTATCGTGAAGATGGGGCTTGTTGATTTACCCCATCTTCAGTGGCGTATGGTTATTGATTTATGGGTTCTTTATTGAACCGGAGTTAATTCAACCCGCCTGTTTTTGGCCCGGCCTTCTTTGGTTTTGTTGCTGGCGGCTGGTTTCGTAATACCAAAACCCTTCGTGGTGAGTCGATTGGGATCAATCCCTTGATCAACGAAATATTTCTTTACAGCTTCGGCCCGTTTTTCAGAAAGGGTCATGTTATACGCTGCAGTTCCGGTACTGTCTGTATGTCCATCTACCTCAACCTTGAGATCCAGATTCTTTTTCATTATCAAAACCGATTCTTGGAGCATGGGATATGCTTCGGACTTTACCTCTGCGCTGTTAATATCAAACAGCACCTTCGCCGCGTAGGTCCAGCATCCCCTGGCATCAACCGTGGCTTCGAGAGGCGTATTGGGGCATTGATCCAGATTGTCCGGCACGCCGTCCTTATCACTGTCCATGGGTTTTGGTATTGGTGCCGCTGCCATGGGGACAGGCTTAGGAGCAGGCTTGGCTAAAAATAACCCTTCCACAAAACCGGCCATGTTCGCCGAGGAAGCAAGCTGATCGGCAGTGGTTGAACTTCCGCAACCACTCGCTCCTGCAATCTGTTCCAAAATCGTTTTGCCGCCAGAATCATCTCCCACCTGTACCGTGTCAATGCAAAGCCTGTCGCCGAAGTTACCTTTTAGAGCCTTGGCAGCCTCCACCGGTGCCTGGTCCATGTCCGCACCATCGCT
>Ga0307425_1001038_pt1 | contig 17117 bp, 12 predicted proteins | sample SalMarWE160330MG_FD_202152 | JGI IMG/M metagenome (GOLD analysis project Ga0307425, IMG submission 202152) | Salt marsh sediment microbial communities from the Plum Island Ecosystem LTER, Massachusetts, United States - WE1603-30 | ecosystem: Environmental > Aquatic > Marine > Intertidal zone >... | reverse complement strand
TCCGCCAGCGCGTCCTTCTGCGCCAGCTCCTCCAGCGCTTCCAGCGTCCACGCGTTTTCCACGCGGAAGGGGCCGACCTGTTCGCGCACGAGCGTAAACACGCATCCCTGGCTTTGCAGCAGCCCGCCGAGGTCGCGCGCGAGGCTGCGCACATAGAAGCCGCCGCGGCACTTGATGCGCAGCGTCAGCAGCTTGGTCTTCAGGTCGCCGGGAATGCCGCCGGCGAGGTGGGACAGCTCCCTCAGCAGTTCCTTGCCGGTGGGGCCGTCCTTGTAGCCCAGAACTTCAATGTCGTCCACCGTGACGCGCTTGAGCCGGTAGGGCACCTCCTCCCCCGCCAGCGCGTAGCGGTAGAACTCCTTGCCCTCCACCTTGGTGGTGGAGAACGCCGGCGGCCGCTGGCTGATGTCGCCGATGAATTGGCGCAGCGCCAGCTTGGCTTCCTTGTCGCTCACGCGGCCGGCGTTGCCCGTGGCCAGTGCGCGGCCGGTGACATCGTCGGTGTTGGTGGAGAAGCCGAGCAGGAAGGTCGTCAGATAGGACTTGGCGAAAGTGTCAAAGAAGTTGAACAGCTTGTTGGCGCGGTTGATGCCGATGGGGAGTACGCCGGTGGCGGGCTTGTCCAGCACGCCCGAATGGCCGAGCTTGCGGATGCCCGTCACGCGCCGCAGGTGGCTGATAACCTGGAACGAGGTGATGCCCGGCGGCTTGTTTACATTGATAAAGCCGCTGACTGACGGTTGTTGTGCTCTCCTCAACGACATAGAAGCGCAGGATTGTATCCCCTCGCTACCAGTATAGCAAGTTCGGGGACGCCATCGGCTGAACTCAAGGAGCAATCCGCCGCTATACAACCGATGGCGTTTCTTGAGCTAGTTGCGAATCCTATGGCTGGAAGGTATAATGTAGTTGCCTCGCGAGCCCGACGGAGGGATCGACACCGATTACCGCTTGAACGTAGGGTGACCCGAGGCGTTTGTTTTGCTAGCTAGGTGACCAATACCATATGTTGAACTTCGGGAAGAGCTCCTCCAGAGCCGACTTGGAGTACTTCCCCCAGCTTTCCCGCAAGAGATTCGGAAGGCCACACCTCGATTCGACGAAGCTCCGCAGTTGCGTTTTCCACTTGTTCTTAGTGGGCACATTGGCGTTCAGTACTGAGCCCATCAGCAAGTCGCAGACCTGACCAACATTGTACCGCTCCAAGTGGGATTGGTACTCAAGTATCTGACGGTAACGAGGCTCAGCTAGACCCCTGGAATAGGCCTTGCCAGCGGTGCCGAAAGAATCCTTGATTAGTTCCACAAAGCGGTCTCGGGACACCTTTGAGCGCTCGTCCATCAGCAGGGTGGCGCCGACAACGTTGCGGGAGTTATGTTCGAGAAGCAGTTCCGTGAATCTCTTGTAGGCAATGGCCTTCCTCATGCTGGATTCCTCGGGCAGGCGGCCAAACTTGTCCCAGTCGAACCACGCCGCCCCTGTTTCCACAGCAATCGCCCTGAACCAACTCGTGCTTTCCCAGAACACGGCTAGTGCTTCCTGTGCGACCTGGAAATCGTTGCGCGTGATACAACGGTTGTACTTGAGTTCGCGTGGGCGACCCGCAGGCGCACACCTGTAGTCAGCTTTCTCTTTGATCTCGGCTATCCTACGATGAAGGAATCTGTGGTGAGGATTGAACAATGCGCCCAGTATGAGCCAGTTCTGGTTAGGTTGGTCGTAACTCTCGTCCAGATAGACAAGCACTGAGAAACCTCACATGCAGTCTGCTGCCCCTTACCCCTCCGGCGGGGCGTCCAGGGGCGGCGGGGGCTCCAGCGGAGAGCGGCCCTGGCGCTTGGCGATAATGCCGGCGATGACCGCGATGAGGATACCGATGGTCAGAAGGATGCTGAAGGCGTGGCCCGCCCGCTCGGCGTCCTGCACCAAAAACCGCGCGCGGCCGACGAAGAGGGAGACGCGGGCCATCACCGTGCTGCCGAAGCTGGCGCCGAACGCGACCATCAGCACCCAGATGCCGATGTCGGCGGTACGGCCGATGGCGCCCTTATGCTCCACGCTGAAGAAGAAGTAGACCAGCACGGTGAACACGCAGATGAAAAGCAGCAGCGCATTGACCAGCGCGGGAACGAATTCACCCACCGGCGCGCCCACCACCGGCCCGAGGTTGACCCACGGGAAGGTGGAATAAAGCTGCGCTAGCAAGTAGCTGTTCACCGTGGGGCCGATGGAGGTGCCCGCACCCCAGCCGACGATGAACGCCAGCGCCCAGCGGCTGAGCCACGCGATGGCGGGCACCATGCGCGCGAGCATTATCAGGCCGAGGATACCGGGCACGAGGTAGCTGTAGTTTGGCGTCCAAGGCTGGCTGGGCTCCAGGTTCACGAACACGCGCCCGATGAAGTCGGGCCGGACGATGGTCCACCAGAGAAACCACACGATGTAAGCGTTGCTGATGCCGAGGTAGAGGTGTTCGCCCAGGCGGAAGAAGGGGTTGTCCTTGTAGAGGAAGGACAGCATCATCAGCGTCAGGCCGGCCGCCACCCAGATGCCGATCAGGTCAAACGCGTTCATCGCGCCTCCCCCTTCGGCCGGCGTTCTGCCAGCTTGCTCTGCACGTAGAGGAAGTTGCCCAAGAGAATGAAGATAACCAGCAGCACGTGTACGATGGACTGGCTGTTCATTCCGGCGGAGGCCGCGCCCTTCATGTGCACCAACTCTTCGTATTCCGCCGCGGCCTTGAGGCCGCCCATCAGGCCGTTGATCTGACCCGACTGGTAGAACGAGAAGTAATCGGCGAAGGATACCGCGGTGCAGCCCGCGCCCATCGGGTAGCCGCCGGGCGTGGAGCCATAGGCGACCCACGGGCGCACGGTCTCGCCCGCCGCCAGGTCAACCAAGTACTTAATGCCGCCGCGCAGGCGCGGGGTGCGCTGGATGATGGGCATTCCGCGGGTGGACCGGCCGAAGGCGTCCACCGTGAACATGCGCCCGATGTTCTGGTTCATTCCGCGCACCACTGCGACCATGTTGGGCTTATAGCCCAGGAAGACGTAGTCGGTGCCGTTGACCTTGCCAAACTCGTCGCCCACGGTGGTGAACGCCGTCATCCCCAGGCCGGCGCCGGCGGGGTTGAACAGGCAGACGCCGAGGACGTACAGGTCTTTGCTGAACGCGTGGCGCATCACCGCCAGCAGCATGGGATACAGCTCGGGTTCGCTGGACGGGTCAAAGTCCACCGCAACCATAATGGTGTCGCCGGACTGGAGGTTCTCGATCGTGTTATAGACAGCCTCCACCTCTGGAGTCGGCAGGTTGGGCCACCTGTCGAAGGGGAAGATGAGCGGCAGGAAGACGCCCAGGGCTATCAGGATGTAGAGGACGGCGCGCTCAACCGGTCGCACGTGCATTAGTCGCCGCCTCCCATGTAAGTCTTCTCAATGCCGAAGATGATGCGCACGCTGGTGGCGATGATGCCCAAGCCCACACCTAGCACAATGCCGCGGAAGCCCGCCGCGTTGGGCACGTTCAGCAGCCAGCCAGTGATGTTCTCCAGCCGTAGCCAGGCGAACGTGCTCTCCGGGCTGATCCAGCCGGTCAGCGAAGTGCCCAGCGGCACCCGACCCAGCATCACCAGCACCGCGGCGACGAGCAGCACCAGCGCCTGCGAGGACTTGGCGCGGAAGCTGCGGTAGGCCGCTGAGGCGATGTAGAACGCGAGGATGGAGAAAACGGTTGCCTGCATCGGCACCATCATATTGAAGAACATCCACGAAAACACGCCGGTGGTGTTCTCCAGCCCGCCCCAGGGGTAGTAGGAGGTGACGGGGGCGCCGAGCTCCGGCGCACGCCACCAGGGAATCCAGGCGATGGTCATCGCGACGAACGAGAGGATGAGCACCCACGAATACCCGTAGCCCGGGCGGCGCTTGCCCACCCGCTCAATGTGCTGGCCGAGGATGGAATTGATGCCCAGCACCATGGCAAATGCGCTGATGATGGCCACCCAGGAGTCCAGCGTCAGGCCCGCTTCCTGCGATGCCGCGCTGGGGATGAAGAAAATGATGAACGTGAACACGCCCAGCACGAAGGCGATAATGATCGGTAGCTGTCGGCGCATGAAGGTCATGGGCTATCCCGCGTGCTGGTTGAACACCTCCATAAAGTACTCCATCCATTCGCCGAACACACCCAGCGGGTGTTGCGGATTAGCCTTGGCGCCGAAGTACAGCGCAATAGAAAACACCAGCCCCGCCAGCAGCGCGATGAGTATTACCGCCTTGGCCATATCGCTGGCCTTGATGCTGCCCATCAGCTTGGGCTCGCGCGAGATATAGGCGCTGGCCGCGTAGAGCTCCTCGCCGATGAGTACATAGTCGCAGGACGTGATAAAGAAAGGTATCTGGACGTTGGAGTCGGTGCCCGCAATCTGGATGGCGCCGGTGGACTGCCCCACCTCGCCGAGCAGCAAGCTCTCGGCGTAGTAATACCCGAAGAAGAAGTTGGCAGCGGGCTTCTCGCGCACCATCATGCCGTTCACCGCCGCCACATAGCTGAACTGGTCGTTGGTGAGGAAGAATATGTTGTCCGGGTTGTACGCGTCCGGCCGGCCGGCCTCGAAGTACGCTTCGCGCACCGTCTCCTGGCACACGCTCATCACGATGGGGTCAAAGCACGGGACTTTGACCTTGCTCTCGTAGTTGGCGACCTTGCGCGCCACATGTCCCAGGAGGTTGGTGGCGGCGATGGTGGAGACCGTCGTCATCGGGTCCAGCCCGCAGAGGTAGAACATGGGGCGGCCCATCTCGGTGGCACGGCCAATAGCCTCGTCCACCGCGTCCAGGCCGGCGATGCGCCGGATGTACATATCTTTGCGGCGCGCCGTCTCGATCATGAAGAGGATGACGCCGACGAACACCACGCCCATGATGAGCACGTTGAACTTGGACCAGTCAAACCACTGCTCCACCGGGTCGGCGTGCAGCACCAGGTCAAACAGCCTTACTGAACCGTTGGTGGTCACGCCCAGCTTGAAGTAGAGGTTCTCCAAGTCGTACTCGTAGAGCACCGGCTCCGGTCCGGCAGGCAGCCCGTTCGCCAGCTTGTCCTCGTACACGAGCATCGCGTTCTCATACTCGTTTGCCGCCGACTCATCAAACGAAGTCAGGTTGATGATGGCGTAGTGGTAGTTGCGGTGCTCCCGCTTGTAGCTGAAGTACTGGAGGTTCTCCGCCATCAGGTTCTCGTCCAGGCTGATGCTGCGGAAATCAAAGGGCAGCGGCTTGTACGGCCCGTCCGGCCCCTCGGAGAAGTACACCGTGTAGCGCACCTTCTCCGGCTGGCTGGGCGACTGGCGCCAGGTGATAACGATGGAAGTGCCATCGTCGTTGGGCAGATCGCGCACCTCTATTTCCTCAGGTTGCTGGAACGCCAGTAGCACGCGGGGGGTAATCGGCGGCGGAACGGCGCCGGCAAACGGGGCGGCGCTGCCTACATCGTTGGCGGCATGGGCGAAGGGGATGAAAGCGAGCGCAGCGAGAGCGGCGATTAGACAGAAAAGCCGGTTACGGGTACCCGCGCGCAAACTCCCTCCTGGTGTGAAGTTTTCCGATTATACGCCTGCGCCTCGAACGCGTCAACGAGCCTGGCGGTAGAAAACACCGCGGAATCTACATTTCCGGCGGATTGGCGACCACGCAGACCTTCAGGTTGCCCTTACTCACGCATTCCTCGCCGTCGGATACTACGACCGTGAGCACGGCATCGTAATGGGAGCTGGTGCACCAGCCTTCTTCGTCGTTGCAGAAGAACACATCCACCGCGGCCGGTATCTTCAGCTCGCCCAGCGGGCAGTCATCCGCCAGTTTCACCTTGACTTCGACGGCTTTGGTGCTCTGCAGCATCCCATTCTTGGCCGTGGCCGGGGCCAGCTTCTCGCCGGGCCAGGTGTAGGTGAGAGGCTTGATGGACACCGGCAAGTCCTTGAGCGCTTCTTCCACAAAAACCACCGCCGCCGCCGGGTCTTCGCCAAAGTGGTGACCGGCGGGCAGCACGAAGTAGATGTTGAAGGTCACTTCCGCGCCAGGCTGGAACATCACGGACGGCACCTTGCCCTTCTTGGGGCAGTTCTGGCAGCCCTCGCCAGCTTCCTTGACCGCAGAAGTGATGATGAATACCAACGCCAGCAGCAGAATGGCCGCCGCCGGAGCGGTTCTGAATCCACCGAATCTCACAGGCAGTCTCCTTTATAGCCCCGCCGGGCGGCCGCCAATTGCCGCCGCCCGGCGTAAGTTTCAAACCGATTAAGCCTATTCCCAGCTTACATACGTTCCGACATACAAATTAGAAATGGTTGGAACGGTCGCGTGCGTCGCATAGACATTCAAGAAAGGCTCATAGGCGTCCAACGAATGGTAGACCGATATGTCCTCCTCGTCTTCGTACCAGTCTATCCACACCTCATTGCGCCCCATATCATCCAGCATTGATACGTATGTGTCAGCCCAGTAGTATCCGGGGTCATCTACGTACCCGCCATCTACGTAGGTCATCACCGGCCCGTACTCTACACGGCACTGGGACATGGTCATTGAGTAGGCTGCTTGCGACGTGAACTCGTTGAGCACGTAGTCACCGACCTCGTCGTCCCATTCCAGCAGGTAGCCGCCGCCGCCGCCGCTGATGTCGGCCACGGTGATGCAATAGTGCTCCAGGTCGTCCAGCGTGAGAGTCAGGCCCTTGTTCATACCCGCAGTTTCCGGGAAGTTGAAAGTACTGCCAGCGTAGTCGTCGTATACACTGACAGAGTTAGTAGCTCCTTCCAAGTAAGCGGCGACAACTGGCCTGCCGTCGGCGTAGCGCGCCGCGACGTCATACTGGCTGATTACGTTGGCAGTGCTGAAAACAACCTTCAGGGAATGAGATGCCATATTGTCATCGGATTCCAGCAGAACAACCTCAGAATTACTCCCGGGGCGTTGCGTCGCAATATAGACATCCTGCGTCGAATCGGTTCCAAGAGCGATCTGCGGACCTGTAGTTGGAATCGCCGTGAATGTCTCCAACACCGCGGGGCTGCTGAAGCCGTCGGTCGGATTACCCGACATGTAGACCATCTGGCTGCTGCGCTGGTAGGCGATGTGGAAGTCGCCACTCGCGTCCAGCGACATGGTGGCGCGGCCCAGCGTGCCGGAGGCGTTGCTGTCCAGCTTGGTGTACTCCCACTGGCACCAGGGCACATGGGAGAAACCGCCCATCTGCATCACGCCAGTGAAGTGGCCGAACCACAGGCTGCGTTCGCCGCTCTGCGGATCAATGTCGGAGAACACCACGTTCGGCCGGCCGTCCTCTCCGAGGACCACCGCCTGGTTGGAAAGCAGATGCCCCGGCGTGGCAAAGCCATCTGCGATGTCTTCCCAGGGGCAGCCCGAAGACATGTCGTCCCAGAACTGCACCCAGGCCACGTCGCGCATGGCCGCATCATAGCAACTGAAGTGGGCTCCAATGAAGCCGGAACCATCGTGGATGATTTGGGCGCCGCCACGGCCCACGTGAGTAGGCTCACGGTACTCATTGTCGTCCACGTACTCCAGATTCCAGGTATAGTCCGGATCACCGCGGAACCCTTTGAAGAATGTGTACTCGCCACTGTGGCCGACCGCATACTGGTCGCCATTACCGTAAACGAACAGATCCACCGCGGCGCCGTAGGGCCCATCACCGCTAGTGACCGTCTCCCTGATGTAGCCGTCATCATCCCGGGCCCACCTTACTTCGTTGTCGGTGCACCACAGGATGTTCTGGGTAGCGGTTCCCGGCTGCCAGCGCAGAACCGTCTCCGTGATGGGATCCGACGATGTGCCAGCTATCTCCGAATCGTTGTTCCAGGTATCCAAGTCGAAGGAGTAGCAGAGGCGCACCTCCCAGTTAGGCGTATAGTCCGGGCTGTAGAGGCCGAAGGTGATGCCGGCGATGAACGATCCACCACCAATCGCACTAGTCCTGCGCGAAGATGCGCCGAGCGAACTGGGCCCGTGCGGCGGCGAGAAGACTGGCAACTGGCTTACATCCACCGAGCAGTAGAAGCCGACCTCCTCGCTATAAGCGCCGTCTGCGGTGTAGACCGTGTTCACCGTCCAGCCCGATGCTCCCGACATCCTGTAACCGCACTGAACCTGAGCCCCGTTCATACTCCAGGCCAGCACAATGTCAACATTGCCGGAGCCATCGTCGTTCAGGTACATATCCAGGTCGTCACCCGGAGTGTCGGTGGAGCCGGCCTGGTAAACCTGTTCGTCACCGGTCACGCCGACACCCGGTTCCCAGGTGCCGTACCGGACTTCGCTCATCCAGCCGTAGTGCTGGTAGGCGTAGTGGACTATGCCGTTTGTATCAACCGCAATTCGGGGCCAGCGCATCTCCTCCCAGGTTGAAACAAGTACTTCACTGACCCACTCGCTTTCACCCGAATCCCAGTACGCGAGGAAAAGCGTTGCTTCACTGTCGTAATTGTTCAAAGTATTGTCCGTGAAGATGACGTATTCAGCGCCGGAGTTGTAGTCGTAAGCCGTATCGGAGTACTCGCCCATATTGAAGCCGGCCGCCACGCCCTCGGGCAGGCTCTCCTGCCACCCGTTGAGCGCGTGATAGATGTAGTGGTTGCTGGACACGTCGGTGGTATCGTGGCGGATTACGTAGACTTCGCCCACCAGCGTAGTGTCCGCCGGCATGGGGAACGATATCTCCGTATCGGAGAACAGCGAGAAGTCGTCGGAAGAAACCGACACTCCGTTGAAAACGACATCCACGTCGTCTTGGATTGTGCCGAAGTTCCTTCCAAGGATGTGTATTTCGTAGTCCCCGTTCCTCACCGCGTAGTTGGGCGTGATAGATGAGATGTAAGGAGCGTAGGTAGCAATCACGTCAATCCAGCAGTGATTGGTGACCTCCCCGTCAATGAGCATCTCAAACTTGTGCAGCCCGGTCGTGATTTCATCCGGCACAATGGCCATAACCTGATCATCCGACCATGACCTGAACACGCCGCCATATGGCACATCATCCACCAGCAGCAGGTTGGTTCCGTCCGGAAGCCCGAAATTAGCTCCGTAGAAGCTGAGAGGATAACCGGTGTTCACGGGATCGGGATCAAAGGAAAGGATATAGGGCGACAAGCACTGGAAATCGCCGCTGGTCTGTTGCTGGGTGCTGTTGCTCTGGACGGTGATTCTCCCAACCGTGCTGCCAATGGGAACGCTCACGCGGATGCGGTTGTCTTCCCAGGTGAGAATAGTCGCCTGCACCTGGTCGACCCGCAGAGCGCTCGGCCCCTTGTTGTTCTTGACACCGGTGAAATACACCGCGTCGGTCGCTTCGTTGTACTCGCTGAAGCGGCGGCCGGTGATTGAGACCGTTTGGCCGACCCTTCCCTGTATCGGAGAGAAGCCCTCAATCATGAAGTCCTGAATCGTGATGCTGCGCTGCTGCGAAAGCCGGCTTTCGTCTCCATCAATATCTACGGCAGTCACCCGATAGTAATAGGTGACGCCCTCCGTGGCAGAGAACTTGTCGTCGAACAGAATGGCCGTTGTGCCCTCGGGCGGTTGTGGCACCTGATTGCCACCATTCACCCGCAGCGCGGGATTGGCCTCTGTAATCGGCTGGGTGTCGCGGTAGGCGTAGTAACCCGTGGTGTTGGGCACGTTTACCCGCCACCAATACAGCTTCACCCCGCTTGGCGCGCCGGACACGTCGCGGGTCATCACTAGGTCAAGGCCTGCGTCAAAATCCTCGTCCAGCGCGCCGTCCGGGCCACTTGCAAGCGGTAGCGAAAGGCTCCGCTTGCCTCCGCCGCAGGATACCGATGAAAGGCCAACAAGCAGAATGGCGGCTGACACCGCCAGCGCAGTTGCAATCAACCATGTTTTCATGCGCAATCACCTCTGTGGGCGCATCCGAAGCCGACGCTGCCCGCGCCCACGATGTCAACGAACTATATCTGCTCAACGCTGTACAGGTCGGGAGCCGGCGGGTATACCGTGAACGCCATGGCGTTGCTCAAGACGCCGTTCTGGAACACCCGGATATCGCTGTTGTACCCGTTGAGCGGAACCGTCACCGTAAGCTCAGTGCCAGACCAAACGAGTGCGGGCATAGGAACCGAGCCAAGCAGCACCACCGCGCCCGGAACATATGCGCCGAAGTTCTCACCGGAGATAGTTACTACATCACCAAACGCGCCAGCCGTCGGCGCGACCGACGTAATCACTGGCGGATCGTCAATCAGGAAGTTGCCTACTTCAAAATGGTAGCCGTTGCTCGTCATTCCTGCACGCACGACGATGACATCGCCGCTTTGGGCGTACTGCGGTATCTCGGCTTCAATCACCGCGTTCCCCCAGGAGTGGATTGTGAGATGATTCAGCCCCAGGGACACTCGGTCGCCCGCTCCCTGAGAGAACCCGAAGTTGTCGCCCAGAATCGTGACCACCGTCCCCACGGGCCCGCGGTCGGGCGACACAATGGAGATTATAGGCTTGTCCGGCAAGTCGCCCGGGAGGATAACGTCAAAGAACATCCCGTTACTCTCGTAGGAAACTGCATTCTCGGTTCGAGTGACCGTTACATCGCCGTCCTCAGCCCCTTCAGGTATCTGAACCACGATGCTGGTGTCGCGCCACTGGGTCACCAGTCCCTCAACGCCCGGCGGGAAGGAGATGAAATCGCCTTCCTCCTGCGCAAAACCGAAGTCAGCGCCGTACACTGTGACGAACTCGCCGACTTTGGCCTGGGGTGGGAAGATGGAGTAGAGCACGGGAACCGGCGCAGCCACCGCGACAATGTTCAGGGTTTGCGAGTAGGCGTAGAGCGTTTCTCCTGAGTAGTCCTCCACCGCTTGCACAACCGCCGGGAAGGTCCCCGGCTCATCATAGGTGTGAACATACAGTGCAGATGCCTCCAGGTCTACGGGAACGACCTCGCCGTCGCCGTAGTCCAGCGTGACTTCTGCGCCTGTGCCTACCCCGCCGGCGGAAACCTCAAAGACCACCTGGAGCGGAGAAAACCCGAAGGTCACATCAGCCGAGAGCGATACATGGCGCAGGTCTACCGTAAAGTCGTCCGAAGCGGTGTCTCTCACCGCGTCGGTCACCGTGACGGAGCCGCTGTAGATACCGGCCAGCCCGAAGTCGTGCGTGACCTCGCGGTCGGTAGTGGTGAACCCGTCGCTGAAGGACCATTCAAACTCCAGCGGCGGAATGCCGCCTTCCACCACGGGTAGGAACAGCCGCTCAAAGGGGGCGGCCGGGGTGGTCGGCAGGACGGCTGTGCTGATAGAGGAAAGCGGTAGGAAATCCGTGGTCGCGTCTATCGTCGTGGAGAAACTGGGTGAAATCTGCCCGGCAGCGTCCTGAGCATATACCGACACCTCAAAGGAGCCCTCGGAGTAGTACACGTGGGCGACAATCTGGCCGCTCATCTCCTCGCTGCCGTCGCCGAAGTCCCAGAAGTACTCGATAGGTTCCACGCCTCCATAAGCGAAGGCGCGGAAGTTCACTGTGAGAGGAATGGGGCCTTCCTGGCGGTCGGCGAAGCCGAAGCACAGGAAAGCGTCCGACGGACGGGCGATGAGCATGTTCTCGGCAATCACGAAGAAACCGAACGTCCGGGTCTCGAAGTTCACGATGCTCCCGGTCTCAACAAAGCCGTCGTCTATCGGAGTGGCATGCCCCGTGGTGCTGACCCGGAAGAGGAACAGCCTCGTGCCCCGCGGCAGGTCCTCGCTGAGCCGTACGCGCAGCCGGGCCGGCGAATCGAACACCGCCCACTCCGGGCGGATGACAAACGCGTCAATCCCCCGGAAGTTGCCCGGCAGGTCGCTGGGCATGCGTCCGCCCGCCAGCGCCTGTTCCAGTGTCATGCGCTGGGCCGACACCAGGCTGGCGCTGAGCGTCGCATCCGGCGGCAGCGTAATCGTGATGTCTATCGGCGGAAGCGGAGTTGTGGTGTTGATCGGCGCGATAACCTTGCGGCTTCCGCACGCGAGCAGTGGCAGCACTATGGCTGCTGCCAGAGCCAAACTGAGTAGTCGCCTTGCCATAAGCGGTTTCACCTCGGATAACCGGTCTGAAAACGCAGAATCCGGCTGGTTCCCCCTAGATGCTCATTCCGCATCGTAACGCCTGTTAATTATACCGCAACGCGCGCGCCAGCGCCTACTATCTCTGAACACGTGGGCCTAGCGCCCGAAAAAACTCAAGTACCAGTCGAGCAGCGGGGCAGCGGTGAACAAAGCGATGGCTGCCCCGAGTGACAGGTAGGGGCCAAAGGGAATCTCGGTGCGCGCCTTGAGTTTCTTGCCCACATACAGCCTGGTTGCGATGCCGATCGCCGCCAACCCGCCGATGATGAACGACAGCATTGCGACCACTAGCAGCTGCTGCCAGCCGAACAGGACTCCCAGGCCCAGCGCCATCTTGACGTCTCCCATGCCGAAGCCTCCGATGGCGAGGGCAAAGATGAAGAAGAACAGCGAGAGGAGAAACATCCCAATGACGCTGCTGGCCCAGCCGGGGCTGAAGCCGGGGCGGAGCACGACCACCGCCAGCCAGGCGGCGGCAAACAGCGCGATGTTGAGCTGGTCGGGGATCATCTTGTGCTCAAAATCAATGACCAGCACCAGAAAGAAAACGCTCACACAGACGATGGCGACGCCGTGGTGGAAAGGCGTTACCTGCTCAACCAGCACCCGCGTGTAGCCGTATGCGCTTCCCAGCCAAGGGACGCCCGCGAAAATGAGGCCGCCTGCCAGCTCAACCAGCGGGTAGCGCATGCTGATGCGGGCGCCGCAATGGCGGCACTTCGCCCCGAGAAGCACATACGACAGCAGCGGGATATTGTCGTACCACCGGATAGGGTGGTCGCATTGCGGGCAGCGGCTGCCGGGGTGAACCACCGAAAGATCGCGCGGCAGCCGGTAGATGAGCACGTTGAAGAAACTGCCGAACACGAGCCCGAAGATGAACAGCACGACCAGGGAGAACCACGGCATGGCAGCATTTTAGCGCATCCGCCGCGAAAGGAGCGCAGCTTTACACTCCTTGCCGGCCGCACATATAATTGAAGCACGCGCCGAAGTGGCGGAATGGCAGACGCAGCAGACTCAAAATCTGCCGGGGGCAACCCCATGGGGGTTCGAATCCCCCCTTCGGCACGTACACATGCACTCGGCTATCATTTGGCCGCGCCGGCGCTCCGTTTGTTTCAGCAACCCAGCCACTCGTTTGCGCGCTTCTGCTGGTTCTGTTGCATTCTGCGCCAAATTGAGGTATCATTCGCAAGTCACAAGGGGGCGCGTCACACTTGACCGCCAACCGCCACGGACGGCCATGGGAAGTGCGGGTGGATTGCAGATGGTTTTGCACCGTCGTGGCGGCTGGAATGTGGTCGCCGTCAAATGGTCGAAGCCAAACTTAAACGGTTCTCCATTGAACTGCTGAATGCAGGCGATGTGCTGGACGCAGACCTGTATGACGGCCGGCTGCTGCTGCTGCCGGCGGGCACGGTCATTACCGACTCCTTCATCACCAAGCTCCGCGAACGCAGGCTGACGATGCTCAGCAGTAACAGCACACTGCTGCAGCAACGGGAGGAGAAACTTGCGGAGCTGCGCGTGAGAGACCAGGCAATCCTGGAGCAGCTCGTCAAGGCTGAAGCCGAGCTGCACGAGGCTGCCGGATTCGTCCAGTCAATCAGCGACGAACTGGTGTCCACCGCCCAGCAGAGCGTGGATAGCTTCTACAAGTGCCTGGCCGAAGCCGAGGAGCCGGATGTGGAGGATGTCAATGGCCACGCCAAAGTCATCCTTGAGAGAGCGCTGGAGCTTCGGGGGCAGGAGCGGGTGGTCCACAATTTGATGGACATGAAGAGCTACGACCCCTACACCTATACCCACTCCGTGAACGTGTCCGGGCTCTTTGCCATGGTCGCGGCTGACGAACTTGAGACCGCTGAGAACGCCCAGGACATCGTACTCGGCTCGCTGCTGCACGACGCAGGCAAAGTACAGATTCCGGTACAGATTCTCACTAAGCCCGGAAGGCTGACCCCGGAAGAGTATGAGGTAATGAAGACGCACACGGTGCTGGGGCATGAAATGCTCAAGGATAAGCTGGGCATGCCGCCGGAAGTGTACCAGGCGGCGCGGTCGCACCACGAGCGCTTTGACGGCTCGGGTTACCCGGACGGGCTGGCGCGCGACGAGATACAGGAGCACGCAGGTGTGCTCGCGGTGTGTGATGTATTTGAGGCGCTGGTGACGAAGCGCACATATAAGCCCAAGATTGAACCCTCTGCCGCAGTGCGTATTCTCGCGCAGTCGAGCGGCAGCCACTTCGCCCCGATGCTCGTAAGCAAGTTCATGCGCACTCTAGGGCTCTACCCCAACGGCACTTACGTTGAGCTTAGCGACGGGAGGCTGGGAATGGTAGTGGCTCAGACTGCAGCCTTGCTGCGTCCTCGCGTAGCGATAATCGGCTCGCCCGACGCAGGCATCGTCTATGAAGGAACCGAGGTTGATCTCAGCAAAGATATGAGCATCTCCATCAGCCGCGCCCTCAACACCGCGCGGCTGTAGCTGGAAGCCCACGAGCACGGCGTGCTTCGGAACCCGTGGGGGCGCATTCCCCGGTGTTATAATGCTCCTGGTGGTTTATGAGCGCTTCTGATAACGGCAAGAAATACAGCATCAAACACTCCATCACCCCCGATGAACTGGAGGAGGTGGCTGCACGCGAGCAAGTGTGCGCGGAATACCTGGAGGAAGCCATTAACGCTGGAGTCCTCATCATCCCGCGCAACCGCAACCATTCACAGGTCCACCCAGTGGCTATCGGGGCGGGAGTGTCAACCAAGATAAACGCCAACCTGGGCACTTCCGCGCTGGCCTCCAGATGGGAAGATGAGCTGCACAAGCTGGAGGTGGCGATTCGGGCGGGCGCGGACACCGCGATGGACCTCTCCACCGGCGGCGACCTCAAGCGCATCCGCCAGGAAATCCTGGCCGCCAGCACTGTACCCATCGGCACCGTGCCGGTGTACGAAGTCGCCCGGCGCGTCAGTGACATGGAGCTCGCCAACGGCTTTCTGGATACACCGCGCGAGCTGTTCTTTGAGGTGGTTGAAGAGCAGGCGGAGCAGGGCGTGGATTACTTCACTCTCCATGCCGGTGTCACGCGCAGGGCGCTGGAAGCTGCCGTCCGGAACCCGAGGGTGGCGGGCATCGTCTCCCGGGGCGGCGCGCTGATGGCCAACTGGATGCGCGCCAACAACGCGGAGAATCCCTACTACGAGGATTTTGAGCGCCTGTGCGGCATCCTCGCAAAACACACGGGGACTTTCAGCCTCGGCGACGGGCTGCGGCCGGGGTCGGTCTGCGACGCGACGGATGAGATGCAGCTCGCCGAGCTGTACGTGCTGGGCGAACTGACGCTAAAGGCGTGGGAGCATGGCGTGCAGGTGATGATTGAGGGGCCGGGGCATGTGCCGCTGGACCAGATTGAGATGAACGTCCAGCTGCAGAAGCGGGCCTGCCACGACGCGCCGTTCTACGTGCTGGGGCCGCTCGTCACCGACATCGCGCCGGGATACGACCACATCACCGGCGCCATCGGCGCGACCGTGGCGGCGGCGGCCGGAGCGGACCTGCTGTGTTATGTGACGCCCTCCGAGCACCTGGCGCTGCCGGATGCGCGCGATGTACATGAAGGAGTAATCGCCTTCCGCATCGCCGCGCATGCGGCTGATCTGGTGAAGGGAATCCATGGGGCGTACGCCTGGGACGAGGCCATTTCGCGCGCACGCAAGGAGTTCCGCTGGGACGAACATATCAGGCTGGCGGTTGATCCGGTGCGGGCGCGCGAATACCGCGAGCGGGACCGGCTGCCGCTGGATTACGAGGGCTGCACGATGTGCGGCGAGCTGTGCTCCATGCGCGAAAAAAAGCGGAGCGCGGGAAAAGCCGCCGGGCCTGAGTGGCGATCAACCGGCTCCCAGTTGAAATAAGGTTCGGCGAATCTGGACAATCCGATGCTGCAGGTGAACGAAGTCGTCGCCTTGGTGCTGGCGTGCATCAGCGCGCTGTTTCTGTTCTTCCACCGCGACCTCGCCCGGCGCTCACAGGAGTTCCGTCCACTGCTGTTTGCCTTCGGATTTGTCTTCCTCGCCCTGGTAGCCACCAACCTGGAAGCCGTGGTGCTGCGCCACTTCTTCTTGCTACTGGAGCACTTCGCGCTGGCAGCGGCGGGGATGTGCTTGTTCTGGCAGGTCGTGGGCTTCAGGCCCCCCAGTGAGGAGCAAGAGTGAGCGACTTGGTCAGGACGCTGGTTTCCGCCGCTGACGGCATCGCCTGGGTCGCCGTGCTCTGGGCCATAGTCGTCTTCATCCTGCGCGGCCGGCTGGGGCTGTACGGCTCTCGCTTGATCCTGTTTAGCTCAATCCTGCTAGTCTACTTCTACATCAACACCTCCAACCTGTTGGAGAACACCGGCATTTCGGAAACGTTCAATATGCTGGAGGACAGTGCCGAGCTGCTGGGGCCGTTACTCTTCCTGCTTTTCTTCTATTCGTATGAACGGCTCGGGCTGGTACGCGAGCTGCGCCGGACAGTGAAAGCCCACGAAAGCGCCCTCTTGCAGCTCAGCACCGCCAAGGAACGGCTCTTTGGGTTGCTGAACACCGTGCCGGATCCCGTCTTTGTGGTAACCACCTCCGGAGCCGTCACTTTCGCCAACGACAGCTTCCGCCGCACCTTCCTGCGGCGGGAAGACGCCGACGCGGAGTTCAAACCACGTCCCATATCCGAGACGCCGCCGACGGTGCAAAGCCTGGTGGCGAAGTGCCCGACGCGCGAGCTGGTGGTGCGCCGCGAGGCGGTCACGCGGACGATCAACCTCCCGCATATGGGATTTGCCGGCGTGGTGTTGCAGATTAATGCCCTACCGCTGCGCAGCGCCGAGGGAGAAGTCACCGAAGGCTTCTACCACATCCATGACATCACCGCCGAAAGCAGGATGCTCCAGTCGCTGGCGCAGGAGCGCAAGGCCCAGTCGGTTTCCAACCTG
>Ga0307425_1001037_pt1 | contig 17122 bp, 17 predicted proteins | sample SalMarWE160330MG_FD_202152 | JGI IMG/M metagenome (GOLD analysis project Ga0307425, IMG submission 202152) | Salt marsh sediment microbial communities from the Plum Island Ecosystem LTER, Massachusetts, United States - WE1603-30 | ecosystem: Environmental > Aquatic > Marine > Intertidal zone >... | reverse complement strand
CTCTGTGAATACATCTTGTCCGATTGATAGACGGAGACGCGCCGGAAGCTCCTGCATCAGCGTTCCCCCTACTGCCTGAGGTGAAGGAGGAAGCACGGTGGTGAAAAGCGTGGCGTCTTCTTCCACGCCCGGATATAGCGAAGAAGATGCAAAAAGCGACAGAACATCCCGCCCGGCTGCCGCGTCGGCCGTGATTTGAATCGTCACCACAACCGTCGCCTTTTCCTGTGGCCCCAAATTTAGTTTCGCGTTGGAAACGCTCACGTCAAACTTGTGAGATGAAGTCGCAGTGACATCTATCGTGTCCTGAACGTTTCCTCGATTCACAATCACTACGTCGTACGAAACCTTCGCTCCTGGTGGAGCACTCTGCGCATCGGGCATGACAATACTGATCTGGTTTACTGGTGCGACAGTCGTGGTTGCACTCACGGACGCACGGTATGTCGGGTCGCTTTGCGATGTGGCTGCAAGAGTAATCTTGTAGGTCCCGGCAATTGCGCCCGGTGGAACGGTGACCGTAACGAAAATGGTTCCTTCTTCGCCAGCGGCAAGCGACAGCTCCGTCGGCGCTCCCAATATTCCCCAACCGGGAGGGATTGCGAATCCGATGTCGACCGTATCAGCGGTTAATGCGTCGTTGGTAACGGAGAAGACGTGCGTGACGAACTCGCCCGGCGCGGCATGTTGTGGGGATGAAAGAACACTCGTCGTGACCTCGCTCCACACGCCGGTCGAAACCCAAAACAAAAGGCAGACTGACGCCAACAATGTCAGCCATGTCCGTGATCCCGTCGTCATAACACAGATTAGGTTAGGGAAGCACCGTACTGCGTACAAGGACCGTCACATGATCGATATGTGACTTTTGTCGGGGCGGTCGGTGATGCACGTTACCTACACCATCATCGCTATATAGTGGCGCTTCGATCACGTACCGAATATCCGATCCCCGGCGTCACCAAGGCCGGGAAGGATATATCCGTGCTCGTTCAGTTCGCGATCGAGTGCAGCCGTGTAGATGGGTACATCAGGGTGCGCACGCGACAGCGCATCCACGCCTTCGGGGGACGCCACCAAGCAAAGAAACTGGAGCTTCCGTGCTCCTTCGCGCTTCAGGATATCGATTCCGACGATCGCGCTACCACCGGTGGCGAGCATTGGGTCGACAAGGATTACTTGCGCCTCCTGCAACGACTCTGGAAACTTCGCGTAGTATTCGACCGGCTTCAATGTCTCCGGATCGCGGTACAGGCCGATATGCCCAACCGCGGCGGTAGGAATAAGATTGAGTACGCCGGCAAGCATTCCCGTGCCTGCACGGAGTATTGGCACGAGAACGACTGGTACATCGAGGACATGGCCGACTGTCTCTTCCAGCGGAGTGGTGACGACCTCTTCGCGTAGCGGGTAGTGCCGCGTGATCTCGTACACCATGAACGCAGTCAGCTCTTCAAGCAACAGCCTGAAGTTGTGGTTCCTGGTAGACACGTCACGAAGCAACGTGAGCTTGTTCTGAATCAGCGGATGATCGAGGATGTGGAGATTAGCCATTGCCTTCCTCCTGATGCGCCAACAATACACAACGTCCCCGTCACGCACAAGTCCACGCGCCGTTGTCACTCGTGCGTCCCGATATGCTAGTATGGAGGACCCAAGCACAGGAGATGAATTCACCATGCAAAAGACGCTGAACTGGTACGAGCATGTCGACCTTCTCAACACCGCGCTTGCCAACGATGGTGCGTTCCTTGTCGTCGAGGATGCGACTAAGAGACCGAACGCAATGACAATCGGCTGGGGGCAGGTGGGCATCATCTGGAGTCGCCCGATGTTTACGGTTCTCGTCCGCCGCTCGCGCTACACACACTCCTGTCTCCTCGAGAAAGACGCATTCACAGTCAGCGTGCCGGCACGCGGAAGAATGTCTGCGGAGCTTGCCTTCTGCGGCAGTAGATCGGGGCGTGACGTCAACAAGGCCGAAGCATGCGGTCTTTCGTTTGTCGCAGGGAGAATCGTCAGCACACCTGTTATTGCCGGCTGCTCGCTGTACTACGAATGCAAGATTGTTCTGAGGAAGGAGTTGGCTGCTTCCGATTTCTCCTCTGCCGAGATTCTTGATAAATTCTATCATGACGGCGACCACCACATGGTCGTCATCGGCGAGATTGTCGCCGCCTATGTTGCTTGACCGAGTATGGTCAAGGGGATCGGATCATGTCGCGTGAGGCTTTTTTACCGCGTGACCGGCGTGCGACCCGCTCCGCAATGCCCGTCCTTTCCTGGCGCACCAGGCAAGGCATCCTCGTGTCTGCCGGATGCACCGCCCGCAAGCTACTTCATGCAAAGGCCTTGAGATTATCCAGTCTACATCTCAATCGGAAGCGTGTCGTGACGCCAGCGTCCCTCGCAGGGATTCCCAAGCGAGATCTGCGCTTCGATGTGATCCGGGCAGATCTCGAGGACCACACTCGATACCGTGCCCGTAAGTTTGCCCACGTATTCTCCATGCCGACAAGGACTGTTCAAACTGGGATTCACGCGCCCGACCGACACGTCGAAGTGGCTTGAGAGAATCTCTTTGACGCGCTGGACACTGACCGTGCCCCGAGCTGCTGTGAGAAGCTCGCGCACCACCCGATACCTGTAGTCCGTACTCGACGGATGCTCCCGGAGAACAAGCGCAGGCTTAATCGAATCAACAAGCGCATGATTCGTGACCACACACTCCTGCGCCCCCGACGAAGGAGGAACAATCACCTGGTGCCCAGCTGTGGCCTCGACAACACGGCTGTCTTCGAAACGGTCCGCAAACAGGAAATTGAAGGCGGTTGCTGGTGGATGCGCCACCAAGCCAGCCACGGCATCCGCTGTGGAGGCGCTGGTCTGCGCAAGGTTCCGCTGGAGGATCCACATGGGCATGTTGTAGGCGAATTGGGCGTCCGTGCATCCATTCTCAAGAGAAAGCCCGAACAGTGCAAGTCCCTGGTCGTTCCACATCCGATGATAACCGATGTAGCCAGGAACCAGCGGAACGACAAAGTCGTGTCCCACAGCCGGGTGAGCCCTGAGGAGCACAAGAAATTGGTCGATGTACCGGCCGCCATCATCATTGTGACCGCAGACCATTTGTCCCTGGGTCGTAGAGCTTCCCCATGCCGACAGAGACGAACACATGTAATCTGCGTGCGTCTCAGGTGTAGGCAGCGAGTTCAGGAGATCCCACCCGCAGTTGAGGATGAGAATGTCCTCGTAGGGTACATCTGCGCCATCGGCAAGGCCATGCATTTCCTCGATGTAGACTGTTCCCGTCGCTTCTTTGACCGCCTTCTCGTATCGGCGAGCCTCTTCAAGTATCCGAGCTTTCTCCGTTCGAGTCGCCTGGCAGAGCCCCTGGATGAATCCCTCACAGACTGTTTTCACAATGGGAATCGTCTGCTGCCCGTACTCGCGCCCCATACTGTAGGGTTCTCCCGCCACTTCAACAACGGGGATCTGGCCGCGCCACGGATACAGCATCTCAAACGTTTCTTGCCAGGTTTCCTTCATTGATTGTACCTCACTTTTTTCTTACGAGTCTCGGATCCAGCGCATCACGAAGTCCGTCGCCCAGGAAGTTGAACCCTAGGACCACCAGCATGAGTACCAGGCCAGGGAATGTCGTAATCCACCAAGCCGTGGTCAAATAGTTCCGCCCGCTCGCGATGATCCCACCCCATTCAGGAGTCGGAGGCTGAATCCCGACCCCAAGGAAGCTCATGCCAGCAGAGAAGAGAATCGCCCAGGGGATCTCTAGCGTGCAGTACACAATGACTACGGAGACCGTGTTCGGCAGAAGGTGTCGCCAGAGGATGCGATGCGTGGACGCGCCGATTGCTCGCGCAGCTTCGATATAGGGGCGTTCCTTTTCCGTAAGAACCTGTCCACGCACAAGGCGGGCGAAGTACGCCCAGCTGATGAGAACCATCGTGACGATCAGGGGGACTAGCCCTCCTCCGAAACTGCCGGCGATCACAATTGCTAGGACCATCGCTGGGATAGACAGCACAATATCGGCTGCCCTCATCAGAAGGTTGTCGAGGATGCCCCCAAAGTACGCAGAAATCGTCCCCAGCACGACTCCTACAACGCCCTCCATGACGACCACACCAAACCCAATGATGAAAGCGAAGCGTGTCCCGTACAGCACTCGGCTGAAGACATCTCGCCCCAACGGGTCGGTTCCCATTAGATGCGCCAATGAGGGGGGTTTGAGTAGCATGCTGTAGTTCTGCTTGATCGGATCATATGGAACCAACCATCCCCCGAACGCCGCGGCGAAGAGAAAGAGGAACACGATCACAGCACCGACTACCGCAAGGCGATTCTTCCTGAAAACCTTATACAACGGCCTCAGCGACATTCTAGGTCCTTCCTCCTTGCTATCTGAGCGGCGCCAGCCTCTAATTCAAGCGTACTCGAGGATCCGCCACCGAGTAGGCGATGTCCGTCATAAAGTTGCCGAGAACGACGGCAAGTGAGTAGACCAGCGCAATGACCTGAACGACCGGGTAGTCACGGTCGAAGATCGCCGAGGTAAGCAGGCGACCCATTCCCGGCCACGAGAAGACGGTCTCCACGATCACCGACCCACCGAAGAGCCACGGCAGCTGAAGCCCGATCATGGTCAGGATTGGAATGAGACTGTTGCGGAAGGCATGCTTGAAGATCACTGTGCTCTCCCGGATCCCCTTGCTTCTAGCTGTCGTCACGTAGTCTTGCAGTAAGACATCCAGCATACTCGACCGGGCAAGTCGGGCGAAGGTTCCCGCCTGTGGGAGCCCCAGCGTCAGGGCAGGGAGGATGAGGTGTACCAGCCCGTCCCAACTCCATAAGGGGCCGCCGCCGCCGGAAATCGGCAGTCCTGGGATATGCACAGCGAGCAGGAGCATTAACATCAACCCCAACCAGAAGGTCGGCATCGACAACCAGAAGAGGGCGAAGACGGTCACCGTGTTGTCCAGGATGCTGTACTGCCGCACTGCCGATATGATTCCCGCGACGAGCGCCACGACAAGTGTCACCACAAGCGCCGCAAGGGTTAGCTCCAGCGTACGCCCAATTCGTTCTCCGACAAGTTGCAGGGTCGGGGCATGGTTTGCAATTGAACTACCTAGATCACCATGCAGCGCATTCTTGAGCCATATCGCGTACTGGATGTAAATCGGCTTGTTCAGGCCCAGTTCGTTACGAACCTCGTTGACCTTCTGCTGTGACGCCAACGGCCCCAGGATCTGGCGAACCGGGTCCCCAGGAGCCAGGCGCATGCTGAAGAAGATGATCATTGAGACACCTAATAGAACCGGGATCATCAACAACGTGCGACGAACTAGATAGCCTACCATCTTTCCCCTTTGTTTGAACTGAGAAGATCGTGAGGGGAAGAGATCTCCCCCTCACGACGGTTCAGTAAGTGATCCGACTACTTCTTGACATAGAGTTCAAGCGCGGCAGCAAGATCCAACCACCACGGGTTCTGCTCCAGATCGTCAAGTCCACCAACTCGCGTCTTTGCGACAAGGCTATCGATGCGGACCACGAGCGGGATATCGATTTGGTCCTCGATAATCTGCTGCTGCACTTGTGCTGCGGCAGCGCTTCGTTCCTCATCGGTTGCACCGAGCCGCACGGTCTGCAGCAGGTTGTCGATCTCTGGGCTGTTGTACCTGGCGTAATTCGGATTCGGGATCGACTGACTACCCACGATCATGTCCAGCGTAACCTCGCCGATGTTGTATGCCCAACCGGTCACCGTGAAATCGAAGTCGCCCGCCTCCAGGCGCGCATTGGCAGCAGCGGCGTCGAAAACCTCTAGATTCACGTCGATGCCGACTTCCGTAAGCATCGCTTTCACGACCTGTGCGGGCAGCTGATATCGCGGCACGTTAAACGTGACAAGATCGAGCTTGAGCACCTGTCCATCCTTCTCGCGGAACTGCTTGCCGTTCGGCAGCACCCAACCCGCAGCATCAAGAAGCCTTCGCGACTCATTTACATCGTAGGTTAGGATGGACGAGGCGAAGTCCTTGCTGCCGGACCAGTATCCGGTAGCATTCGAAGGAAGCAAGCTATAGGCGAACTCGCCGTATCCCCCGAATGTTGCGTCAAGTATCGGTTGTCGGTCGATTGCATGATTGATTGCCTCGCGGACTTGCTTGTCCTGCATGATCGGCTTTTCCATGTTGCAGGAAACGTAGATAACCCGGAACGAGGGGTGCAAAGCCACCGTGACGTTGGAGTCCTTCTGCAGCTGCGCAAGCATGTTCTCGGGGACCGTTCGAACAAGATCCACGTCCCCGTGCTGGAGCTCAGCAACCTCGGTGACCGCTTCAGGGATCTCTCGGAAGATGATCTCATCGGGGTATCCGGGGCCTTGGTTCGTCAGGAAACTCGGGCCGTGGTTGTAGTCGGGGTTGCGCTTGAGCACAATCCGATCTCCACGAACCCAGCTGACAAACATGTACGGGCCGGTCCCAGAAAGGGCATTGAAACCGTATTGGTCTCCATCATTGGCGCGGGCCACTGGGGACTCGATGATGTTCCATGGATCACCGAGGTATTTCAGTAACATTGGATACGGCTTATCCAAGACGAACTGGATCGTGTATTCTCCGGTCGCAACAATCTCTTTGACCGGATCGAACTCCCATCCGTTGAACGACTTAGGGATGAAATAATCCACAAGATACTCCCTCAGCGTCTGTGCATTGAATGGAGTTCCGTCATGAAAGTTGATGCCTTCCTTGAGCTGAAACGTCCAAGTAAGCTGGTCTTCCGACACCGACCAGGACTTCGCCAGCAGCGGCTGCACCTGGAGGTTGTTGTCATACACCACCAAGGTCTCGCAGACCATACCCAGTACCCGCAACGGCGACGCCAGAGCGGAGGTGAAAACATCCAGTGTATCTAGCTTCTCATTAAGCGCGATGACCAACGTGCCACCGCTTTTGTCCACAGTCGACTGCTGTGCATAGACGCCAACTATCCCAAACATGACGATGGCAAGCACAACCAGAATCCCGCTAGCAACTCTCAAGTTCCTCATCGATATACCTCCTTCTTGCAAACTGTGTTCGTCCTCCTATGCCATAAAACCACGCGCTTCCTACATGCACGCAATCACCTCCTTATTCTTGGATGGGAAGAGTCATACTGTTCATGGCGTAGCTTTGGGAAGTCCGCGCCCAGTGAGAACAATTCCTTGTTGGAACGTAAGCTGAGTCCTTCTCGCACGAATCGCCCCGTTCGGGCATCTTGGGTGTATTGCCCTTCGTAGCGGCCCCGAGAAATCCCCTCGAGAACTTCCACAAGGACATCCACTTCAGCCCGCGTGTTGTACATCCCGAAACTGACTCGGGTCAAGCCAGGCATATGCACCGGCACTCCTTTGCCCAGCTCCTGTGAGAGACGGGCTACCGTGTCGGCTGACTCATTCAGAAGCCGCAGCACGTACGGATGCGCGCAGAAGAGGCCATCCCTCACACCAATACCGGCCTCCCCATCAAGAATTGCGGCAACCAACTCGTGAGGAACCCCCTCGATAGAGAACGGGACTACGCCCAGCCGGTCAGCTGATCGATCGGCTTCCGTGTCGCCATAAACTGCAATTCGCTCGATCCGAGACAGACGACCCAGCAGGTGTTGCGTCAAGCCCGCCTCATGGGCGGCGATTGGCTGAAGACCGACATCTTGGAGGCAGAGAATCGTCTTGCCTAGGGCAACAGCGCCAACAATGTTGGGTGTGCCGGCTTCTTCCCTCGCCGGAGGCGCGGACCAAAGAATGTGGTCGCGGGTCACGAGGTCGACCTGGCCTCCCCCAACGTGGTCGGGAACACCTTCTTGGAATAAATCCGTCAACCCCACCAGCACACCGATGCCAAAAGGCGCATACATCTTGTGTGCGGAGAACGCCAGATAGTCGATGCTTCTTTCTACCGCCACATCGTCCATCCTGATCGATCGATGCGGTGCAAGCTGCGCCGCATCCACGCACAGCTTCGCGCCGACCGAGTGGGCCATCTCAGCGATGTCATGGATCGGATTGACAACCCCCGTGACGTTCGACGCCCCCGTGACCGCGACCAACCGCACCGCATTGGCGTGACGATTCAACAGGTGCGCAAGATGACCGAGATCTAGCACCCCGCGCTCGTCTACTTCGACGCACTTCACCTGCGCTACGGCTCGCCACGGCAAGTCGTTGGAGTGGTGTTCCATCGCCGTTGAGATGACGATGTCGCCGGAACGAAACGGGATCCGTCGTGCAAGCTGGTTAATGACCTCCGTCGCATTCTTGCCGAATATCACTGTATGACGCTTCGGATCCGCCCCGACAAATCGGTAGACGAGTTCACGAACCTCTTCGAGCGTCTTCGTCGATAGGCGGCTCTTGATGCCGGCACCGCGTCCCACGCTGGCGTACCACTGCATGAACTCATTCAACTTGTCAAGGACCGGCTTAAGCGCTGGTGTGGTCGACGCATTGTCGAAGTTGATACAGGGAGAGTGGGTTCCATCAAACAGAGGCACCAACGTTTCCACGCCGACGATCTGGTCCCGGATCGTGGAGATTGTCAGTCGTTCGCTCAACGCTCCTCCCTTCGGCCTGCCGGTCGGCTGGTCGTTTTGGCGCCCATCACTCGCGTACGCCTCCGTCCCTTCACCCAGCACCATCCTGTCCACCGCATTGGTCCACCCAGGACCAGTCCTTGTCCGTCGAGACAAAGGCGTCTCGTTCCTCGGCGGTTGTCTCTTCGAGGCAGAACTCGCAGTACGGATCCCCGTCCGGCAGTGCCTTGACGTGCGCCAGCTTGTAGTCCGGGTTGTAGGCCATGTATTTCGCCGGATCGACATAGCAGTAGAGCCGACCGAGCCGCTCCTCGCCATAGGTCTTCCAGACCTTGGCCATGACGCACCCGTACGCCCGCAGTCGTTTTTCGTTCCCCACTTCCATAACCTCGCTCCGCTCGTGCATGCCGACCAACGGAAGACTCCGACTCCTATCGATCCCGTAGTTGTCAGGCGTGGCCGCAAGCCCGGCCTCTTGCACGGCAGCCCTCACCTCACGGCCGATCCAGGTGCCATAAAGCTTGATCGCTTTCAGAATCAACCGGCGCCCCTCATCTTCCCCAAGGGTATCAACGAGCGCTCTGGCATAAGCAAGGTGAAGCAGGCCCAGGCGACGGCTGACGAGTTCCACCTCATGAGCGGCATCTTCCCGAGACATAACCTCTCTTTCCTGGCTCATCTCTCCCCCCACTCCTCGTCAAACGGGTCAATCTCCATGCCATCTTGGATGAGTGTTTCACACGCCAGGCGTCGCTTTCCGTTGATCTTCATCGCACATCCTCCACACACCCCCCGACGGCACGAACTCCGGTAGGCGATGGTCGAATCCAGGTGTTCGCAAACATACTCCAGCGCGTTCAGAACGCTCATCCCCTCCGCCTCCGGCACCAAGTACTCCCCGAGATGCCTCCTTCCGTCGTCGCTCCACGTGCGAATCCTTATGGTGATCTGCATATCACTCATTCCTTTTCATCCTCCCACAGGGCTCCAGTCCTTGCTGCACGCAGGATCGATTCCTCGTATGGAATGCGTTCCTTGTGTAGGGGACGATCCGAGACCACGGGGAACCGGACGAGCACTGGATGACCATCGTCTTCTCGAACCAGGAGGTGCTTTCTCCAGGCGCAGTTGTCCACAAATGGCCGATCCTCTCGGACGTGCACGCCACGGCTCTCGTTCCGCTCAAGCGCAGCCAGAGCTGACAGACAAACGCACTGGATCATGTTACGCAGCTCGATAGTCTCTCCCCACTCCCGGTTACAAGCGCGGCGCGTCGCAGTTAGTCTGACTCGATCGAGCGCACTCTCGATCTCCTTGAGTTCGGTCAATGCTTCGCTCAGATCTCCTCCAGTCCTCAGGACGCCAACCTTGTCGTAGGCGATGCCCCGTAGCCTCCTCCGCAGCTCGTAAACCGAGGGCCCCGTGCTGCGGGCAAGAAGGTCCTCCTGCGCTTCCCTGATGGCCTGCATCTGCTTGCCATCGAGCGGGAAGATCTCAAGCGTCGCCGCACTGGCAGCGGCCTCGCGCCCGGCGATCTCCCCCTCGACGACCATCTCCGTCGTAGCCGCTGCGACCCGATTCGCTCCGAACAGGCCGCCGCTACATTCTCCCGCCGCGTATAGGCCGGGGATTGAGGTCTCGCATCGTGCGTTGATCCGAATTCCTCCCTCGAAGTATTCCGCCGCCGGTCCGACCTCCACAGCCTCTCCGGCATGCATCCTTTCCATGAGCTCGGAGAAGTCGTCCCCTTGGAAGCGCCAGCCCGGGTGCGTGTTTTCTAAAGCATCGAAGAGGTTTTTCGGCATGTGATGCATCGAAAAGAACACTCCGCCGAGCGGGCCGCCACGTCCGTTCTTCACCTCGCGCATCGACGCCTTGGAGCATAGAAGCTTGTTCCACTCGGTCGTTGCAGCAAGTTTCGCCACCTCAGGCGCTTCCCACGACATGAACGCATCCCCGCGTGCGTTGAGGAGCATCCCAGGAAGAATGTAGAACCACAGACTCCCGCTATGCCGAGGCGGTGCAAGGAGGATGTTCGGCGCAAAGGTGACCATCTCCATGTCAACGAGCTCCGCACCCGCGCGGTAGGCCATCCCTTGGCCATCACCAGTGAGCTCGTCCGCCCCTGCGTTAAATCGATACGCTTGGTGCCACCCGCCGGTTGCCAAGACGATAGCCTTGGCGCGAAACACGATGAGTGCGCCGGAGCCAAAATCAACGCCAACCGCCCCGACGACGCGCCCCTCGTTCACCAGGAGGTCGATGATCGTCACACCATCCACTTGAGCGAGCGATCGCTCCCGTTCGTCTACCCCACGACGCAATGCGGCGCAGATCGACATCCCGGTCGTAAGCAAAGCGCGCTCTTCCGTTCCTCGAACCGTCATACCCCAGGCGAGGAGCTCCTCCACTCGAGCACCAGCGTTCTCAACATATGTAGCGACAAGGTTCTCATCGTTCAGATGGAAACCCTCGATCACGATATCCCGAGCCCACGCCGCAGGATCATCCTGCGGAAGATCTGCATAGCCAAGTCGTGCGAGGCTGCCGCCATCGGCCATGATGTCCGCTCCAGCAAGGATCGTCGCACCACTTCGACCCAGTGGGCCCTTACTTACGATGGTAGTGCTTGCCGTCTCCGATGCGGCAATCGCAGCACGTAGCCCGGCTCCGCCACTGCCAATGACTAGTACGTCAGTCTGATATTCCTGCAACGGTCCTCCTTGTCACACACCTGAATGGCGAGTAGCAGCACTAGCCAAGCTCTACCTGACGTCCTGCTCCCGGCTGTAGGATCTGCCTAAGTACCCGTTCTTTGGACCCCAAAATGTGTTTCTCGAGCAACCTCCTTGCCTTTTCGCCGTCTCGTTCGACCAGCGCTTGAACGATCCGTTTACTGTCCTGCTGCTCTTTGCTAAGTCCATGGACGCTCATCAACGGGTCGCGCATGCGTAACCGCGTACCGTCACGCAACAAGCGGGCAATGAAGCTGGCAAGTCTGGTATTTCCTGACAGTTCTGCAATATGTAAGTGAAATGCATCGTGGAAGTGAAGGTATTCCTCAGGGGAGAGTTCCTCCTGGCTTAGTTTCTTCGCCCAAGCTCTGTCAGATTCCTGGACATCTTCCAACTCCGCTTCGGTCGCCCTCTGGGCAGCAACAGCCGCCGCTTCTCCCTCAAGGACGACACGCAAGTCAAAGATCTCATGTATATCTTGGATGCTGATCGGGGTAACCCGATAACCTATCCGCGGCAAGACCTCCACCAATCCATCCTGGCTGAGGAGAGCTAGTGCCTCGCGAACAGGGGTCTTGCTGACGTTGTACTCCTCAGCTAATCGGGCTTCTACAATGATTTCGGAGGACGAGATCTGCCAGGTAATGATCTTGTTGCGAATCGAACGATAGAGCTGATCTGATAGAGAAAGGCGCCCTTTCCCCTCGTTGTTGCGCACTGTTCTCCCGCCAAATGAACTCAAATCATCACCCTGTCTTTGTCGACGAGATATACTTCGCAATATGGTTGGCAATATATAACATCTTGCTGCCTGTCTGTCAAGCGACGGAGGTATCACATCAATCACTTGACATGACTGCCTGTTACCCATTTAATGAGACGAGCAATATCAAGAGAGGGCTGATCGAGCATGAATGACATACCGTACAAAGTAAGGGCAATGACAGGAGATGACGCATCCCAGGTTGTCGAGCTGTCGCAGTTGTTCGAACCGGTTTCCACGACTCTGTGGCGCGGACTTGATGCCTCCGAAGGGATCGCGTGGATCCATGAACGCTTGGCATTGCCCAACTGGGCCGGTTTCGTCGCGGAAGTGAGCGGCGAAATGATAGGATTCGCCCTGTGCAAAGACATGAACGATGACAGACGCGGCTTCGTTTTCCCGCAAGCAAATGAGACGGTGCATCTCATCTACCTGGCGGTCGACGAAGCGTTTCGTGGTCAGGGAATCGCGCGCGCACTACTCACCGCGTGCGAGGAGTTGGCGCGTACTTGGGGCCGAAGCGGTCTGCTACTGGACATTACCGATGACAACCCGGCACTGCGCATGTACGAGCGATTCGGCTTCGAACAATTGGGGTCGCTGCTGTTTCTGCGTAAGGTGATCTAGATTCAGCCGGTGTTGGGCACCGTAATCTCGTGCGAGACCGGATCGGACATCTTCCCGGCCGCATCGATAACGACCAATTCGACGGAGTACGTTCCTTCAAACGGGTATGATACTGTGAGTGTCGGAACATGCACCGTCTTTGTTGTATCCAATGGGGCGATCGTCACATCCTCACCGAAGCTCCACATGTAGGTTTTTATCTCGTCTCCGTCAGGGTCGCTCGATCCCGCCGCATCGAGAACAACGACCAACGGATTCGAGTCGGTGTTGTAATCGACTTCAAACGCCGCAGTCGGGGGGGTATTGGGAAAGAGGAAGCAGCCGCCGATCCCGACAACCGCGACAAGCAAGAGTAAGGCCAGAACCACACGTCTTTTGTTCATAGTGCACCTCCATGTCTTACCATAGCAGAAACACGTCGGGCTGCGCCAATACTACTGCGATGTCCGCAGAACACGCGCGACAAGCTCACCGATTGCGTCGCGGCGATAGCCGGCACTGGCTCGGACATCATCGATCGGAGACACCGCCTGCATCGCGTCTATTCTTGCCTGTTCGATCAGTTGCTCGTCGATGTGCTTTCCTGCCAGATACTTTTCCAGTTTCCTCAGTCGCAGCGGCCGCGGCGCAACCGATCCCGCCGCGAGTCGAATCTCACCAACTGCGCCGTCTTCTATCTTGAGCAGCGCTCCCAACGAGGCAATGGCGATGGTCAGGGCCTTCCTCCGCCCGATCTTGTGGAAGAACGGGGAAAGCTCAGGATTCGGGATCGGGATCGATATCGCGCGCACGTATTCGCCATGAGCAAGCGCTGTCTTCCCCGGAGAAACAAAGAAATCCTCCACCGCCACACTTCGCTCTCCACTCGATCTGATAAGCATTACTTGTGCGTTGTACAGAAGCAACGGGATCGCACTATCGGCGGCCGGTGACGCATTCACAAGATTACCGCCTAAAGTGGCGCGGCTGCGAATCTGAGGCGACCCCAGCTTGTCAAGTACCATTGCCAGCAAGGGTAGCGTGCGGCGTATCATGTTGGACGCGGCGATCTCGTCGATCGTCGTCGCACTCCCTATCTCTACGCAATCAGACCGGCGTTCGATCCCCCGTAGGCCCTCGGTTTCAGATATGTCGATCAGTGTGCGCGGGTCACTGACTCCCGCTCGCATCTTCACAACAAGGTCCGTCCCTCCACACAGAATCTGAGCGTCCGGCTCCATTTCAAGGGCGAGCAGCTCGCTCATTGTATTTATCTTTACATATCCACGAGTCATGCGCCTCCTCTTCCAACAACGTCTTGCGGTCGGTCGATATCCGTAACAACACCCGGATCGGCTACTTCAACTAACACAAGCTCGCGATCGTGCAGAGCGATAAAATCGCGCGCGCCGGCATCGCCGATGAGGGTTGGAGATAGATCGGGCTTGTAGGACGCATCAAGATAGACCGGGAATCCACGCGTACCGCGATATGATGGCGCAACTATGCGCGCACCGGCGCGCGCGCGATCAAGAACGGCGCGGATTGTCTCCTCCTCGATGTACGGCATGTCGGCGTGCGCGATCAAGAATCCGTCCGCTTGTTCCAGAACGGCCTCCAATCCCAACCGGAGAGAGCTCGCCATTCCCGTCTCATAAGCAGCATTAACCACAACAATGCACTCTTCCAGATTGACTTTCGCGCGCACCTGCTCCTGCGCATGACCGAGGACAACAACGATCCGCGCGACCCCGGCCGTTTTCAACACCTTAATGACGCGCGCCAGCACCGGCTCGCCGTCGATCATAACGAGCGGTTTCACTGCGCCCATTCTCTCTCCCTTTCCAGCCGCCAGCACGATCGCTTCGATCACCGCTCTTCCTCCATCAGTACGGCAGCGTGGCGCACGGCATCGAGAATCTTTGCATAACCAGTGCAGCGACAGAGATTTCCCTCCAATGCAGTCAGTATGTCCTCATCGGTGGGATGTGGATTGCGCGTCAGCAATGCGTATACGGACATGATGAATCCGGGGGTGCAGAAACCGCACTGCACCGCCCCTTTCTCCACAAATGCACGCTGAATCGGATGCAGGCGCCCACCCGGTGCCAATCCCTCAATCGTCGTTATCTCTTTGCCTGCCGCCTGCGGTGCGAGCATGAGACACGAGTTGACCGGTCTTCCGTCGATAACAACAGTGCATGCGCCGCACTCTCCCTCGCCACATCCCTCTTTTGTCCCGACAAGATGAAGATCCTCGCGGATGAGATCAAGCAGGCGGGTCTGTCCATCCACCTCCCTCTCTACGGAGCGCCCGTTGACTTTGAAACTGATTCTCATAAGTGCTCCTCTACTGCGGCAAGCGATGGGGCAATCTCGATCGGCGTTCCCGCGATCTTTCGAGCAGTCGCGATGTCTTTGAGCCCATTCCCGGTAACCATCACAGCCGCACGCGCACCGGCAAGCTTGCCTTGGTCGACCAGCTTCAGCAGACCGGCAAACGGCGCCGCGCCGGCCGGCTCAGGGAAGACGCCGCTCTTGCGCGCCATGATAGCAATCGCGTTCATGATCTCCTCATCACTCACTGTGATGAATTCGCCGCCGTTCTCGTGCACGTAGGTGACCGCCTTCACGATATCGCGAGGCTTGCCGACACAGATACTGTCCGCCACTGTGCTTGCTTCGATGTCTTCAATCGTCACTGTAGAGCCATCGTAGCCGGCGAACGCCGCTGCAATTGGCGCCGATCCCTCCGCTTGCACGCCGATAACGAGCGGCAAACGATCGATCATGCCCATGCGCTTGAATTCTGCCAAACCTTTGCAGATGCCGCTCACGACCGATCCGTCGCCCACCCCAACCAATACCACGTCGGGGGGATTCCAGTCAAGCTGCTCGCAGAGTTCGAGCGACCCGGTCTTCTTCCCTTCCACAAGATATGGATTGACAGCGGCAGAGCGATTGTACCAGCCGAATGCCGCCGCCGCTTCTGCGGCAAGGTCGTAGGCCACATCGTACGATCCATCCACAAGGAACACCTTCGCTCCATAGATGAGAAGCTGCGCCACCTTCGCTTCGGGGGCAGTATGAGGGACGAAAATTATCGTCTGGAGATCGGTAGCCGCCGAGAATCCGGCAAGAGAGCTGGCAGCGTTTCCAGTGGACGCGCACGTGACGACCGGCTTCTTCTTCTCCTGTGCCTTGATCACCACAACCGAGCTTGCGCGGTCTTTGTACGATGCCGTCGGGTTCTGACCGTCGTCCTTTATATATAGGTCTTTGAGATTCAGCTCATGCGCATAGTGCGCGAATGAGTAGAGCGGCGTGTAGCCGACTCGAAGCGGCTGGATGAATCGTCGATTATCAATCGGCAACAGCGGCAGGTATCGCCACATCGTGTGTTCATGATCGCGCGAGAGCGTTTCGCGATTGAACCAGGTGGCTATACGGTCGTAGTCGTAGATGACTTCCAAGGTCCCTCGCCGCGGGCCGCAATCAGGGCAAGTGTAGTCCACCGACTCAGGCGAGAACTCTCGCCCGCACGAAATGCAGCGTAACGTCTTCATTTCTCCCATCTTTTGATCCTCTCTTCTTGTGCAATCAGTCAATCAGGAACGGAAGCGTTTCTTGTACGCCGCGCAAGACAACGTCCATCATTGCAATGTGAATAAGGGACAGCTCACCGGCAAACGCCTTCTTCATGCGGATGTCGTCTATCGATAGATTCGCCGACAACGTGACGCAAACATGATCGTCCTCGTACTCCAGTCCGTTCTCGGTCTGCGTGAGGCTTGCTTCGCCGCCGGCTAGACGATGCCGTATCTTCCCTCGAGCGACGTAGTATGCGTTGTCATCCTCATTCACGAAGTCAAGCTCATTAAGGAACAGGCGCGGCTTATCAACGTACGGGCGTCCCTCATGAACGCAGAATGTCGCACACGTGCCACATTCGTTGCAGAAGTCATCGACGTGGACTATCTGCCGTGTCTGTGTGAGCACAAATTCCTCTTCTCTCACCGTCGCGAGGCGCCCGTCATGGCAGCTGAGCACCGGAAGTTTTGCGTGCAGGGGAGCTATTGCGTACGTGTAGTTGGCCCGGTTGGGGCAGACTTCGACACACTTGTCACACACCGTCGAACATTGCAGGCAACGTGCTCCCTCTCTTTGCGCCTGTTCTTCGGACAGTGTCTGTTCCACGAGATCGAAACCATCGCGGCCGGACGAAGCCAACATCCGCGATTGCGCCATTGGTTCCCTTCGCGCCCTCGCCCGCTTCACTTCCACGATATCATCATCACTAAGCACGGGATGGGCCGCCTCAGGAACAAGGCCGGCAATGCCGAGTTGCACGCATATTGCGCTTGCCGCTCGCTGTCCGTCAGCACAGCCTTGGATGATCGTCGCCGGGCCG
>Ga0307425_1001034_pt1 | contig 17142 bp, 13 predicted proteins | sample SalMarWE160330MG_FD_202152 | JGI IMG/M metagenome (GOLD analysis project Ga0307425, IMG submission 202152) | Salt marsh sediment microbial communities from the Plum Island Ecosystem LTER, Massachusetts, United States - WE1603-30 | ecosystem: Environmental > Aquatic > Marine > Intertidal zone >... | reverse complement strand
GCCCCGTGGCTTGAAGGATATAAACCTGTAAAAAGAGAGGCATGGGTTGGTACCGACCAGTTAGAAGTTGCCAAAACTGATTTGAATAATATCCCTTGAGATGCGAGAGAATCAATCTGCGGGGATGTGGACAATGGATAACCATAGCATGTTAAATGGTCTGGCCGCAAAGCATCAACTAAAATCAGGGTAATATTGGGAAGATTTTTACGGGATACAGTCTTCTTTGTTTGTATCTTGTTTTTTTCAATCAGGATGTTGACTTGTTCCAGTCCAAGAAAAGAGAGAAAGATGAATATCGAAATTAAAGAAAAACTAAATCTCCAAAAAGCTGTATTCGATCTGAAGCGGATACGCACTCTTTTTTGGACATGATAAATTATTGGCATTAAAACGAGACAGAGGAATCCTGCTATGGCTATTAGAGATAGAGTTTTTAACGAACCTTTGTTCGTTCCCCCATAGGGATAAATATCTGTCAGATAGATGAAGATTTCCAAAAAAAATCCGATTCCAATATAAAGAGAAAAGTAGAAAGATGTCAGATTCTCTTGCTGCCTTTCAATTTTTTTTCTAATCAAAAAGTAAAAGATAAAAGAAGCCAGAATGCCAAACAGTCCACCTAGAACGGAATAGGCGAGGACTGCCTCTGCAAAAGAGGGGATGTCGATTAGGAAATTACCCACAACAAAGAGAAGGTAAAGCGATTCAAAATAGGATAGAATTAATCCCACAAGAATTCCTGAATAAAGTGCTGAAATGAGATTGGATAGAAACAAAGAGGACGGCTGATTATTTTCGGTTTTTGTCATTCTCTGAACCTATGAGCTTATCAGGATTCTCCTTAATTCCCTTAAAAAGAATTTTCTGCTCTTAGAAGACTCCTCATTAAAAATGAATTTGAAATTTAATCATACAGTGCTCTCGATACTCCTTTAAAGCCAATTCTTCTCAGTGTTCTTAGAAAAAATGCGGGAATATAATAGTCGAGCGGATACCGAAAAAATCTTCTTTTCCATCTCCATTTAGCAATCCGTTTTAACCAATTAGCAAAAATGGGAACGGGCAAATCTTTGAACTCTTTTCTTGCGATGCTCTTGTAATAACCGATGAATTTTATTCTTCTATCCATATAAGGCGCAATTTTGATCCTTTGAGCCCAGGTATTTGCCCATCCCTCCAGAGTATTAGGGAGATGAAATCCTTTTTCCTCAGCGACTCTGCTTAGAAACGTTCCAGGCCAAGGGATGTAGATTGCAGGAGATCCTATAGAAACATGCGCACTTATCTTTTCCAATTCATCCATAAAGCTGAGCGTCTCTACGACATCGGTCCAGTGTTCTCCAGGAATCCCGATCATGAAATTTAATAAAGTCTTGATGTCATATTTGGAACATAATTCCACAGTTTTTTTGATTTGTTCGATTTTTAGATCTTTCTTTATTAGATCCAACGTTCTCTGGGATCCTGACTCTGCACCTATCCGTAGCTCGAGACATTGGTTCTCAGTCAATTCCTTCACAAATTCTTCTCCCCATTTTGCAACATAATCGGCCCTTATCGTGGAAGACCAAGGAATATTCATGGCTCGAATGATTTCCAAGGCTCTGTTCTTGCTAGCAAAGAAATTGTCGTCTTCGAAAATGATCGTGGAAACTCCGAATTTTTTCAAATAATCGATTTCTTCCGCAACTTTCTGGGCAGATTTGAACCTGAATCTCCTTTTGTTGACGGCTTGATTATAACAATATCCGCATTGCCAGGGACAACCTCGGCTCGTGATCATGGCCGACACTCGGTTTCCTCTCAACTTTGATCCAATTTCAGTGTAGAAATTTTTTCCTGCATACAGGTATTTTTCGATATCCAAAAGATGCCAGGCAGGGGAGTAATCATCTAAATTTTTTAAAAAAGGCCTGGGCTCATTTATGTGTAGTTTCCCGTTTTTTTTGAATCCCACTCCTTTAATGTTTTTTAATTGGTTTTGGTTCAGATGATCATTCTTTATACACTCGGCTAATTCAACGATAGTCTCTTCACCTTCTCCTATGGCGATGATATCGATGAAGTCATTCTGTAATGTCTGCTCAGGAAGCATCGTGGAATGTAAACCTCCCCAGATTACAGGTGTTTTAACCCTTTTCTTTATTTCTATGGATGCCCGCTTCGTGGGGATGAGACTTGAGCTCGTAAAGGCGGAGAATCCAATAAATATTGGATTCTCTCTCTCAAGGCTACTGATAATGCTAGCAATATTGGCTTTGTTTCCCGATCCGTGTATCAATTTGACTTTAAATCCTCTTTTCTCCAAAGAATCAGCAAGGTAGAGAATTCCAAAAGGAGGTGCAAATTTATGCGATCCAAAATCTGGCTCGAGCTTAACTAGGATTACATCGGTCATATGTTCTCGTTTTTAAAGAATTATATTTTCAAAAATTTTCCTTTGGCATCTTGTGGGAGAAAACTCTTTCCTTTATCTCCCTTTGAACGATTTTATCCTCTTCCTGAAATTTAAAAATTACTATAAAAAAAACATACGTGATTGGAAAGATAAAAATTGTCAAAGCGAGAGTCAAAAAATTATACTCAATGAAGACATAGTGAGTCAACAACCACTGAATTATAAATGAAAAGATCCCTGCAAGCATTGGTTTTACGAAATCTGGCCTGTAGGGCTGGATTTTAAAAAGCAGATATACCTGACAAAGTTCGATAACATTAAAAAGGGCGATGGAAATTGATGTTCCCAGAGCAGCTCCTATCATCCCATAGTGTGGAATGAATATTAAATTCAGGATGATATTGCTAAATAGAACGACTATCATATTGATGAGATGGAGTTTTTGCCTTCCTGACATGATGATCATCTGTCCCACAGAGCCAACAGCAGAATAGATGATCCACCCCAGGCTTAGTATGATCAGGCTTGAAGAACCTTCTGTGAAGTCTTGCCCAAAGAATCTCAAGATCTGTTTGGATAATAGGACTATTAGGAGAAGAGTAGGGAAGCTAATGGAAAAGATCCACTTGGCAACCATTTGAAAATAGATTCTGAGTTTTTCAAATTCGTTCCTGTTAAATAAATCGGATATAATAGGTGCGAATATAGCACCGAATGATGTGCCAATCAGACTGCCTATCAGAGCTGTTCTTTGGGCAGCTCCGTATATACCGACTTCTGCTGTAGATTTATAAAAACCGAGCATCAATGTGTCTATCCAGAGAATAATTAAACCAAAAAATTGGACAAAAAGTAGAGGTAAAGAAAAATGCAAGAGCTTCTGGATCTCCAAAACGGCTCTGACACTCTTTTGCTTGATTTCGGGAAAGACTTTTTTTAAATATAAGAATGAAATATAAGTCCCAATGATTGAGGGGATTAAATAAGCGGCGAGAACTCCATATAGCTTCCTAGTAATATTAGTCAATATAAAAAGCAGCATAATTCGGGTGAAGGGTTCGAAAATTTCTCTCACGAGAACCCTATATTGCATTAACTTAAAGCCTTGAGTAGCAAAAATGAATATTGTCGTTAGCGTTGCAAAGGGTATGGAAATAGAAAAAAATCTTATTATGGAGGCTACTTGGGGAGCATGAAAGAGAAGTGATGCGATTGGTTTCGAAAACAGGAAGAGTAATACGCTGACAATTATACTTGTTTGAAGTCCAAGATTTCGTGAGGCTTTAATGATCCCTTTGACTCTTTTTTTATCATTTTGTCCATTAAAAATAGCGACGTATCGAACAACTCCGTTTGGCAGCCCTAGTTCTGCTAATATACTTGCAATCTTAAATGTGGCAAAGCCCAGAAAAAAAAGTCCAAAAAGCTCTGGCCCCAGATTCCTGGCGACGATAACATGAAAGATATATCTCAAGCCCGAGCCGATTATCATACCGACAAATGTAATCCCTGCTCCTTTGGCAATGATAAGAATATCGAGGTCAAATGCTCTTGATTCGCTCTTTTCCATTTAATGCCTTTGTTTCAAGCACGGTTTAAATTCTAAGAAAATATCGCAGATTGAAACAAATAATTTATAGAAAAATAGAGGACTGCCTAAAAAAAATCATATCAAATCCAATTAACGATTCGCACATCGTGAATTCCTCAAATCGCATGTGTTTCATTCTCTCATCCTTATGAGCTTCGGGATTCCCAGCAAACTTTTTACAAATAGTTCTAAGAGTAATTTGAATATCTAGACAAAAGGACCAATTTTCAATATTCCAGATATCGTGCACCAAAGCCGAAATCTTTCTTGTTCTGTTTATGACAACATTTAGATTAGACCAAAATCAGCCAGATTCAAATATGCGATTTATTATGATACAGAACCGCCTTCATGTGATCAAGACCATCAGCTAAAGACATTGCCTTAATCCCTAGTTCCTTCTCCATGCGGTCTGTAACAAAAGATGTATCTGAAGGTCTGACTACAATGTTCTGGAAGAAGGAACTCTTTACAGCCTCAATCAGAGATGCGTCTAGTCCAAACGTTGAGGCGACCTGAATCCCCAATTGGTATCGATTTACACGATCTGCCCCTGCAAAATGAAAAATACCGGAAGGCCTTTTCTGGAGAACCGTCCACAAAGCTCGGCCACACTGGAGATTATAAAGAGGATTCTCGGTGACATCGTCAACCAGCCGGATACCTTCACCATTCAAAAGTTTGTTGTAGATCCAGGTCACGAAATTAGGCCGACTAGCGGCATAATTCCAACCATACATATGGATGGGACGGACAATACAGACTTCCCCCCCCTCCTCTCGGATCGCTTCCTCACAGGCGAGTTTGATGCGACCGTACTGGTGGATAGGGGCAGTTCGATCGCCCTCCCGGTATGGCGCTCTCTTCCCGTCGAATACCGCGTTGGTCGAGATGTAGACCAGATAGGCCCCGTATTTCTTACAGCATCGCGCCACATTCTGTGTGCCAAGAAGATTGGATCTGTAACCTTCCTCAGGATTTTCCTCGATGTAGTCAACCGAAGCTAGGCCTGCTGCATGGATCACGCAATCAAATGCATATTGTGAGAAGAACGATTCTAGAGCCTCTTCATCACACACATCCAGGATCTGATGATGACCAAGAGGATTCTCGACCGCATAGTCCCCGAGATGGATACCGAGCACACTTGATGTATCGGATGCGGTTTCAAAAAAGCCTTTGGCTAGCAGCCCGGTGCTGCCAGTGATTAAAATGCGCATGCTATCCCTTCGAGAAATCTCTTTCAAAGTCCTCAACGCTTGTCCCGCTGGAAACTGCTGCCGCAATGTCTAGAGACATCCTGATGGAATGGTCCATATTGTTATACCAAAAATAACCGCACCGGCCAAACATATGAACATTGTGACATACTGATCTTATCCGAGCGAAGATATTATCGAGGTCCTCTCTGTATTGAAGAGAGTATATCGGGTAAGTATTATGCACAGCCTGGACGTACCCTGCCCGGATATCGTCATAGCTCTCAATCAGTCCGGCTTTCATCATGTGTTCCCTGATCGCTGCGTCTTTTTTCAGGGGATCATCCAGCAGGGGATCCCCAGGAAGCATAGGTAGCTCGATGCATATCCCATGCTTTCCAGGGGGCGCATAGCCTTCATTAAATAAGGTTGTTATACTTCCCCGGCTAAATAGGGTCTTCGCACCTGCATAATAAATCCACTGATGATCAATCAGGGGAGGTCTGTCAATGGCATAGAAATAAAAAATCGTACTGAGATAATTAAGTTTTGGTACATCTTCAATATTTAGAAGCTCCAGAATCCCAGGGATGGGAGCGGACCAGAATAACTCGTCAACATCGAAAACATGATTTCCTACCTCAAGCTTTGTGATCTTATGATCGGTCATGTGGACTTTTGTAACCTGAGCATTACATATAACACGGCCTCCCAGCTGTTTGATCCTTTGTTCAATTCTGTTGATAAAAGTTCTAATGCCTCCATCAGGGCATATGAAATGGGTCTTGAGTTTCTTTTTGAAAGCGGATTTGATCAGTGAAAAAAGATTGTCCACCTTAATCCGCTTATCGATAACCGCCCGGTCGACTCCGGCACTGGCATAATCCCTGTGAATCTCAGAACAGGGCACTTTTAGGGCCTTAGTGTAATAGGGATCAAAAAATTTATACAGGAGGGTTTTTCCGTATCTGTTCAACACGAAGTCTGCAAACGTTACTTCGGGACGTCCCTTTTTAAATAGCAGATCCAAAAAACTGAAGAAGGCAAAGCCAGGAGGAAGTTTTACAGCATCTCGCAGCTCAAAAGGCCAATGATAATATTTGTTAAAGATGTGCAGAGCGGAAGCTCTTGCCACCTTTACATAATCCTTACCCAGAATATCCATGATAAAGTCGAATACCTCTTGATCATCCGTGTAGAATCGGTGGGGACCTAAATCAAAGACAAAACCATCGAATTCGAACGTCCTGGCTAATCCACCCAATTCTCTCTCTTTTTCTATGATGACCACATCATCTATTCCGGCCTGCAGAAGTTTGTAAGCCAATGAAACTCCTGCAACCCCTCCTCCGATAACGATTTTTGTATTATTCATAATGACGACATTTCCACATAGGCGACACTGTCTAAACCGCTACGAATACTCTTTGGCCATCCGATCCAAAATGTTATTAATACGAAGATTTTGTCTACCCAATTCCTTACAACGTAACAAGCACATTCCTCTTCAAAATAATCACCTTACCAAGCTGTAATATTTCATCCTAATAAGCTTCGGGATTTCCAGTGAACATCTTCCATATAGTCATAAGAATAATCTGAATGTCTAGCCAAAAGGACCAGTTTTCGATATACCAGATGTCATGCTCCACTCGTTTTTGCATCAAGTTTGGGTCCCGTGTTTCTCCGCGGTAGCCATTGACCTGTGCCCAGCCGGTGATGCCTGGTTTCACAAGATGCCGCAGCATGTAATGATGGATATTATCTTTGGATTCAAGATTGAGCGGAGTCGGATGAGGGCGTGGGCCCACGATCGACATCTCTCCTTTCAAGACGTTCAGGAATTGAGGCAGCTCGTCTAGATTTGTTTTCCGCAAAAATCTGCCGGTGGGAGTGACGCGTGAGTCATTCTTTGTTGCCTGGATGTATTGTCCGTTATCATCCACATCCCTGCTGTCTTTGACCATGGTGCGGAACTTGTAGCAGATGATTCTTTTATTTTTTCGCCCCCATCTTTCCTGTTTGAAAAAAACAGGGCCTGGCGATGAGAGCTTTACAATTATCGCCAGGATCGGCCATAGCCAAAAAAATATAAAAGCAAAACAGAGAGTACCGACCGCCATATCAAAGGATCTTTTTAAGAGACGCAAGTGCATTTCCCCAAGAGGGTTTGCCCTTATGGAGATGATGGGGAAGTCTCCAACAATGGAGACATTGAATCGGGGAGCGAAGAACCGGAAATAATCGGGGATAATCCTCACATTGATTGGAAATTTTTCACAGCAAGAAATGACTTGATCGATCCGGTCTAAGGCATCATTGGGTAAGGCGATGATCACCTCATCCACGCCTTCATTTTGAAGAACGTCCTCGAGCCTATCAAGGGTCCCCAGATAATCATGCCCAAGGTCGGGTTGATCCCGGTCATCCAGAAAGCCGATCAAAAAATAGCCCATCTGAGGATATAAAAGGATTGTTTTGTGAAAGGCTCTCCCCACCTCTCCAGCACCCACAATCAGCATACTCCGCAGGTTGCGCCCTCTTTTCCTTATCCGTATCAATAGAATGCGCAATCCGAGTTTCCACAGGGATATCAATATCAGTTGAAGAAGGAAATAGGCGACAACGAAGAACCTCGATATCGCAAGAGTCTTGAACATAAATAGGATAAAAACGGCGGATATGAATTGGATCGAAGCGCATTTAAAAACAGCAATAAGTTCAAAACTGGTTGTCCGCGAGCGGAATTCGTCATACAGTCCAGAGGCTTTGGCGGAAAAATACCAGATCAGGTAAAAGACAATGAACAGAACGATTTCCTCAGGTTCAATATCGAGGAATCGGACTTCCGGATTTACACGATATTTCGCTAAAAAAGATGAGATGAAAAAAGAGCTAGCCAATATAAAGAGGTCGATAGAGAGTTTTAAATACATGTAGGATTTTCGAAGGTTTTGCATCAGCTAGCCCCGGTCATTTTCTTGAAGAGTTCCACATACTGGCCGGTGATCTTTTCCCAAGTATAATGTTCACGGATCCTCTGTATCGATTTTTCCCTCAATTCCTCGAGGCGTTCCGGATGATCTTCCATCTGACAAATGACATTTTTCAGATTATCGGGATTTTTTGAGAAAAAAAGCCCGTATTCCCCATTCTTTAAAACTTCCCGGTTAAACACAGAGTCCAGAGCGCACACGGCACTGCTATGGGCAAGAGCTTTGAGCAGGGACGGATTCGTGCCGCCGAATTCATGGCCGTGAAAGTAAGCATAGCTTTGATTGTATAACTCCCCTAGCTCGTCCTGGTCACGGATATATCCCGTAAAAATAAGCCGTGGATCTCCGCTCTCTTTTATACTTTGGGCAAAAATGTCTCTGTACGGCACATCGCCCACAATGACTAACTTTCTGGGTGAATCGGTTTTAATGAATTCTCGAATGATCACATCGACATTGTTATCTGGAATGAGCCTGCCGACAATGAGGTAGTATTGCCGCTCATCCAAATCTCTTTTCCTGAGGTAAGCAGGGTTTTTTGACTCCTGGATGCTGGCGCCATAGGCAATATAAGTCGAAGTGCTGTTGAATTCCTTTTCATAAATTTTTTGCATTTCAACAGAGTCGGTTATGACCTCATCATACAATCGGGTGGCCATTCTGGAGGCCCAGTAAAAATATTTTTGTCCCAATCCTTTCCATTTTGGCCTCATCCACTCCACTCCGTCCACATTGATCGCTGTTTTTTTGCGGAAAATCTTAGCAAAAACTCCGAATGGTCCATTGGCTGGATTAACGACCAGGATGATGTCATTTTTTCTTAAACAGGCATGGAGCATGGCCTGGAAAGAATGGATGAATTGACTCAATATTTTTTTCTCGATGGTCGGGATATAGACCAAATGAATATTGTTCACAATTTTGGGGCGTGTTTTGAACAAGTTGCGATGGCAGTAGACGGTGATGTCATGTCCGCTATGGACGAGCCTCTCGGACAACTCCTTCACAAATGTTTCAAAGCCGCTGTAGACATATGGATATCCGCGTGATCCGACGATTGATATTTTCATTTAAAGGCCAATTTCTCTCATATTATAACGTGTTCCATATAAAATTATTAAATCAAACTGATAAGCCTTAATTTTTATGCATTTCGAATCAAAGGGATCATTTTTTGAAAGGATATTTAAACTCATATTTTAATATGACTTCCCGTTATTATCAAGCCTAAAGTCGAACAGCCTGAGATCAAACTGGCAACTCCGTAGAATTCATGACTGAGGTTCCTCCGGATAAGACTTTTATGAGCGAAAACTCATCCGCCTTAGCCATATCCAACCCCCCCCCCCCCCACAACCATCCGACTCATAAGGACAGTGACTCGCTCTTTTTTGCGTCTAATGCCCGTATCACGGAAATAAGGATGCTTACTAAAGTCGTTGAATTTTGTTGGCAGTTAAGTTTTAATTATCTCTGTTAGCTTTATCGGAGGAAATCGAACAGCTTCTGTCTTTTTAGATTATAGGAATAGCTGATTCAGGAAAAAAGGCATCCCAGACGCTATGAATGATTCAATGAGAGATGGAGAAAGAGATCAAATAAGATTCAATAAAAAGATCATATTCTTCGCCGTTATCGGTATTGCCCTCTTTGCGGGAATCTTGCTCTCCTTCAAACCCCTCCTCGTAGCGGGGGCCGTTGGATTTTTCGTAAGCCTTATAGCCTTTCTTTTAAAGAGGGAAATCGCCGTATATTTGATTTTGCTCACTCTTTTTTTCGAGGCGGATGTCTTTTCGTTCCTCGTCTTGGGAGCCCGGATAAGATCCAGTCTAGTAATCGCATCCATCGCCCTGGTCGCTCTGGTTCTTTTGTTCGTATTCCGGAAGCTCAATTTGGAAAGAACACCTTTAGATATTTTTCTCTGGATGTATATCGGGATCAATTTCCTGGCTCTCAAGAATTCTACTTCACTGAGCAGAGGCTTGAAAATCAGTATCCTTCTTTTGGGGTTAGCCCTTTTGTATTATGTCGTGATCAACTGTGTGACCTCAAAAAGGATTTTTCTTCGAGCCTTCAATTTGATGCTGTTCATCGGATTGACGGAGATATCCTATGGTCTATATCAAGTGATAGCCGGGATGAGCAATATGTATCTGGGGACGGGATTGCCGATCGGTCATTCCGGGATCATGCAACAGGCATACTTGAACTCACCATGGGGAAGACCCTACGGAACCTTTGTGGAGCCCGATTGGTATGGAGCTATTGCCGCATTTTACACGTTATTTTTTCTCATCCTCTATTCGTCCCATCCACATAAAAAAAAGAATCTCTATCTAGGAGGGATGATTCTGTCTCTGATCGGACTTTTCTTCAGTTTCGTCCGTGCAAGCTGGGTGGCAGTCCTAGTTGCGCTGGTCATCATGGTCTTGAGCAGGAATATTATGAGACTCAAAAACGTGAAGTTCGACGTGCTGTACAAACTTTCCTTTCTGTCTCTCTTCATGGTCGTGCTCTTTTTATCCTTTTCGCCATCCCTAAGCTCTATAATCAGAGAGCGCCTGACTGTGAAATTAGACCCCTCGACCCGTTTTGTGCTCCCGCGTTTAGCGACAACAAAATATGCGATAAAATCCTTTTTGAAAAACCCGATTATCGGGAATGGACCGGGGAATCCGATCATAGAGGAGGGGAGTGATGAGTATGACGAAATGGTTGAGGAGGGGCTTTCTCTGTTCACAAATCGTGAATACACCTACAGCATTGTGGTGAATCTTCTCAATGACACGGGTGTGATCGGGCTGATAGTGTTTATCCTTTTCCTTGCTAAATATGTGAGGTTCAACATTAAAAATATCCCCACAGTGGATCCTGATTTCCAAATCATTAATTTTGCACTGTTCGGGGGAGTTTTAACTCTGTTTATCTCATACTTGGCCACGAACGGACTGTGGATCCCTTTCACCTGGGCATTTCTTGCTCTGAGCGTAGCCGGGATAAAAGTTGCTCAGGAACATTGAGACAAATGGTCGGGCCAGCCAATTCTTACGGGAGATAAATGAAAACAATTGGGATAGATGCTCATGCAGCGGAACGGGATGGGACGGGCAATTGCACCTATGTTCGGGGGCTGATCGGAGGATTGATCAATGTCGACCGGCACAATGAGTATATCCTTTATGTCACGAATCCAGACCATCCCTTTTATAAAACTTTGGAAGATGTGGACAATTTTTCTTTGAGAGTCCTGAAGCCCAGATCCCCCCTGATACGCATCCCTCTTTCTCTGGCAAAACAGACCTTCAGCGACGCCTTGGACTTACTCCATGTGCAGTACATCGCTCCGTTTGCGCACAGAGGCAAATTGGTCGTCACAATCCATGACCTAGCGTTTTCACGTGTTCCGCAGAGTTTTAGCGTGTTCGAGAGATTCCGGTCCAGGATCCTGGTGCCACTCAACGCAAAAAAGGCTGACACGATCATCACCGGGTCTGATTACACGAAGATGGACATTGTGAATCTTTATAAGGTCGATCCTGGCAAAATCGTTGTCACACCCTACGGCGTTTCCTCGCTTTTTCGGCCCATCACTCGCTCGGAAAAATTCGAGAGGATCTTAAAGAAGTACGGCATTTTAAACAAGTACATTTTTTCCCTCAGCCGGATCAACCTCAGGAAAAATCTCTCACAATTGATCAAAGCGTTCGAGAAATTGAGGGAGCACGAGCCGATGAAATTTAATCTGGTTCTGGGAGGGCATAAAGATTTTTTAGCGGAAAAGGTCATCAGAGAGATAAACAATTCCAAGTATGCGGAGGACATTATTTTTACAGGGTACGTACTCGAGGAGGACTTGCCCTATCTCTACAGTGCTGCCGAGGTCTTTGTGTACCCATCGGTGTTTGAAGGATTTGGTTTTCCGCCGTTAGAGGCGATGGCGTGTGGGTGCCCGGTCATCACATCAGACGTGACATCGTTGCCCGAAGTTGTTGCGGAGGCTGCTCTGCTGGTGAATCCCGGTAATGAGGAAGAGATCAGTCGGGCGGTCTCGCAGGTTATGATGAATGCTCCCCTACGGAAAGATTTGAAAGAGAGGGGATTGCAAAGGGCAAAAGGCTTCAATTGGGAAAATACAGCAAAAAAAACTCTTGAAGTCTATGAACGAAGCTCTGCTCAAAGATGAGTCATTGATGACTCTTTTCAAAGTAATCCATGAAGAAAGCCACCATGGTGAAGATCATAAACCCGAGAATGAAGGCCAAGACAATATTCAACCTCTTTTTTGGGAACACGGGATTGATCGAGCGTGTCGGTGCTTTGATCACTTTGGTATAGTCGATATAACCTTTTCTTTCATTTAAATTGGCAATGGTTGTGTCCAGCTTCGCCATGTTGGATGACTCCTTCTGGATCCTCGACTGGATATCTGCTTCGCCCTTTCTCTCTTTGCTGAGTTTTTCGTTAAGGATGTCATAGTAACGCAAACTCTGCTGAATTTCATTGGAGAATAGCAACATCCCTATACTCTCTGCTTCACTCCTGCTCTCTTTTCTGAGAATTTTCAGCTGTTCCTTCTCCAGCTCCTGAATCTTAAATTTCACGGATTCCATTTCTTTCAGAATGTCTTTCTCTCTCTGTCCGAAAATTTTCAGCTTGCTTTTCAAGATTTCGATTTCCTTGGCAGACCTTTCCTTTTCGATCTCATCGGTCTTGATCAAAGTGTCGATATTGTCGATCTCAACATCGATTTTTGCATCCATCTCTTCCTTGAGATAGGTGATCAAAAGATCTAAGGCCTTTTTCCCCAGATCGACATCGCTCTTTTTGAGCCAGATGTGGACTAAATTTGTGTTCCTGATATTCACTGCCATAATGTCCGGGATTTCACGTTCCTCGATCTTGAGGTCTGAGGCCAGCAAAGCATTATAAGACCCATGTCTCAGTTTGTCTGCGATTTGAATGGGATGCTCGACAGCGAATTTATTTGAACCCCCATCCCTGGACTGGGAGTAGAACATGCCGGGTTGGATAATACAATCGATCTCGTAAACCGGCTTCAACGAGAAACTGACTACTCCCGTTATTACGACCAGGAGAATCGTTCCGGCGAGGATGATCCATTTTTTTCCTTGAATGATCTTTAAATAATCGATGAGTTCGAAGCTTTTTGCTTCCATTCGGTTACCTCTTTATTGTATTTTCGGCAGCCATGAATATTCCAAAATTTGTTGTTATTTGAGCCAAGGATATTTTTTTCTCTATCTATTAACACTTGGTAAGATATTTGTCAATCTTATCTGGGTTGTGTCCTCTTGGTCTCATTGAACTTCATCATCGAGGCTGTTTTATCTTTCATCACGTTGTTTCAAGGTTTTTCTGATGATTCGGCTTAAAATACTTATGAAAAAATGATATATCTTGGTAAAGAAAAAAATAATGGAAAAAAATAATCCCCTCAGTTCTTTGAGAACCCTATCCAAAAATGCTTTAGCCATCACGGTTGGACAGTTAATCAGTAGGCTGCTCTCGTTTGCCCTCATTGTTTTTATCGCAAAATATTTGGGAGATGTGGGCCTCGGAAGATATTCGTTTGCCCTTTCATTCTGTGGATTGCTTGTAGTCTTTTCAGAGCTGGGTTTGCGAGAACTGATGATCAGGGAGGTCGCAAGGCATAGGGAGAAAGCAAAAAAATATCTGAGCAATGTCATTCTCATCAAGTTTCTTCTTTCTGTTGGCACCATCGGGTTGATTATTGGCGTAATCAGCCTGATGAACTATCCCGAAGAAACCACCTTTGCTGTGTATATCATCGGTTTATCTGTTGTTCTGAACTCCATGGCAAGATTGATCAATTCTCTTTTTAATGCGTTTGAGAGGATGGAGCTAGAATCGGTAACTGTTATCCTTGAAAGGCTTGTTTCGTCAGGATTTGGGATCTTGGCGCTGATTTTAGGATATGGGCTGCGGGAAGTGGTTTTGGCTCTTTTGGCGGGGAGTGTCATCAATGTGCTGATGAGTTTTTTCTTGACAGTCAAGATAATTGTCAAGCCGACCATCGAGACAGATTGGGAATTTTGGAAAAAACTCGTTAAGGCGGCTTTCCCCTTCGGATTGGTCTATATTTTTGTTGTCATTTATTTCCAGGTGGACACAGTCATGCTGTCTTTCTTAAAGGGGGATGCTCCTGTAGGGTGGTACAATGCCGCTTACAAGCTGATTTTCGCGTTACAAATATTCCCCGTAGCTTTTGTCAATGCGCTTTTTCCCATTATTTCCAGGTATTATGTATCATCTAAAGATTCTCTGAAGATAGCTCTGGAGAAGGCGTTCAAATATCTGATAATAATCGGTTTTCCTATAGCGGTGGGAGTGACGATTCTCGCAGAAAAGATCATTTTGCTCATTTACGGCGAGGGATTCATCCCGTCGATTATCACTCTTAGGATTCTCATTTGGGTGGCCGTCCTGATGTTTATCACGTATTTATTCGGGAATGTTTTTGGTTCGATCGACAGACAAGTGGTTATTGCAAAAGTCTCCGGAATAAACGCTGTGTTGAATATTGTTCTCAACCTGATTTTGATCCCGAGATACAGCACGATCGGTGCGGCCATAGCGACATTGGCCACAGAAACTGTCGGATTTGTCCTTTATTTTTTATTTATTGCGAAATATTTACAAAAAATCTCATTACCGAGATACTTGTGGAGGCCGGTCGTTTCAGGGGCGTTGATGGGAATTTTTGTCTACTTTTTTAAAAATATAAACCTTTTTTTGCTTGTGACCATAGCAACTGTTTTATATTTTGTGATACTTCTAATGCTTAAAGTTTTTCCGGAAGAAGACTTGGCATTATTTAAAAGAATTGTCAGAGGAAAAGTGGAAATGAGATGAGAGATAAATGAGAATTGGAATAAACTGTTTTTTCCTGAAATATATTCCGGTGGGGATAGGTATCTATACAGCCCAACTCATAAAGGCGCTCGGTCGAATTGACAAGAATAACGAGTATATCTTGTTTTTATCTGATAAAGATGGATCGGCTTTGAACTTTTTGCCCGCGAACATGCTGGTCAGCCAAGGTTCTGTATTGCCCTTCCCCAACGATCTTTTGAAGGAGTTTTTCTGGGAGCAGACAATGTCTTTAAGGTTGAAAAAGCACAAAGTCGATGTTTACCACATTCCGTATTCTGCGTCAGGCTTTTCCAAAAGGACAAGAAATGTCGCGACCATTCATGATATGGCTCTTTATCAATTTCCCGTTTATAAGGGTGGTTTTTTCCGGCGGTTCTACCATATGTATACCGCGCACTCCGTAAAAAAGGCGGATTTTTTTATCACCGATTCGGAATATTCATCCAGGGAAATCACAAAATTTACAGGCATACCTCGGGAAAAAATCTCTGTGATCCCTCTTGCAGTGAATGAGGCATTCCGTCCCATCGATGACAGGTTGAAGCTGGAAGCCGTCAAGAAGAAATACAATTTGCCCGAGAGGTTTATTCTCTATATCGGGGGATATGATATCAGAAAAAATGTTGGGAATCTGCTCCGGGCCTTTGCTTCTCTCAAAAATGAGTACAATATCCAGCATAAGTTAGTGCTTGGCGGAAATGTTCCCTTAACAAAAAAATTAATAAAGAGAGGCGCAGTGACAGATGTGGTCCGATCGATAGAGGAATTAGGGATATCGACGGACGTGCTTTTGCCTGGTTTGATTGAAAAAAACGATCTTTCTGCCCTTTACTCCACAGCCGACCTGTTTGTCTATCCTTCCCTTTACGAAGGTTTTGGCTTGCCTGTTTTGGAAGCGTTGTCCTGTGGAACTCCTGTAATCGCATCGCGTTCCACCTCGATCCCCGAGATTATAAATCGTGAGGAATTGTTGTTTGACCCGATGAATGTGGATATTATGAGAGAAAAAATGAAATGGCTTCTCGGTGATCCGAAGTTATGCAGGCATCTTTCCCAGTGGGGGATTCAGAGGGCCGGAGATTTTTCCTGGGAAAAAACGGCAGAAAAGACTCTTCAAGTCTATATGCGTGTGTATAACTCCTGAGGACTTAACGGCGGAATCGTGCGAATAGGAATAGAAGCATCGGCTTATTACAAGAATATCGCGGGAACGGGTGTGTTTGTGCGCAATATTATCGAAACCTGGAAGGAGACATTGGAGGATGAAAATTCTCTTTTCCTGTTTTTCAGCCAGAGACCAAGTGTGTTGGACCTGCATAAAAAAAGAAATTTTGCGATACGGTTTCTAAACGGATTGAAAGATATCTTTTGGATGCAGATCATTTTGCCGATCCATCTCAGGAGAAACGGAATAGATATCCTGTTCTCACCATCCTTTTTAACGCCCATACTGTCCCATTGCCCGAATGTTGTGACTTTTCTGGATATGAGCTTTATAAGATATCCTGAAAATGTAGACAAACTGTTTCTTCTCTACCTGAAAACTCTTCTCCCTTTGGTCAAGAAAAAAGCGAAAGCTTTCCTAACCATATCTGAATTTTCAAAAAAGGAAATTATCGAGCTTCTAAAGATCCCAGAAGAAAAAATCCATGTCGTTCGGTTGGCCGCGGCTGATCGATATCAGGTCATGCATGATGAACATCGGATCAACAGGATTAGGAAGAGGTATGGATTGAGCGGCCCATTTATTTTAAATGTGGGGACGTTGGAGCCGAGAAAAAACATCACCATGCTCATTTCTGTTTTTGGCGCTCTGAAAAAGAAAGGCCTGTTTGAAGGGAAGCTGGTTTTGTGCGGACCTAGAGGATGGTATTATCAGAGCATTTTTGAAAAAATCGAAGAACTGAAATTGAAAGAGGATGTTATGGTTCTTGGGTATATTCCGGATGAAGATTTACCCTGTATCTATAACGCCGCAGAAATATTTGTCTATCCTTCGTTTTATGAAGGGTTTGGCCTGCCCGTTTTGGAAGCCATGTC
>Ga0307425_1001033_pt1 | contig 17151 bp, 20 predicted proteins | sample SalMarWE160330MG_FD_202152 | JGI IMG/M metagenome (GOLD analysis project Ga0307425, IMG submission 202152) | Salt marsh sediment microbial communities from the Plum Island Ecosystem LTER, Massachusetts, United States - WE1603-30 | ecosystem: Environmental > Aquatic > Marine > Intertidal zone >... | reverse complement strand
TCGTCGGAGCACAGGAGGCTTCCCCCGCGGGCTATGTAACATCTAAGCCCTTTATATGATTATCAAATCTACTCTTGACCCTTGATGCACGATTCGCTTTATTAACAGAGGGATAAAACTTGACATGATAAAGGATAAGCGAGTCAAAAAGAACATTGAAGCCATGAAATTTGAATTAAGCAAGGGTCAAGAGTAGATTTGACCCCTTTTCCGGTGCCGGTCAGCACCGCGATTAGGCAGCATAAACGATTATTACTTAAAGAAAGGATGAAAATAATGAAAGAAAAACTTGGTGCTGTTAATGCCCTGTATCCTACGCCCACCACACTTGTGGGAGCTACGGTCAGCGGAAAACCCAATTTTATCACCATTGCCCATATCGGCATTATGACCTATACTCATATCTCACTGGGCATGGGAAAAGTCCACTACACAAACGCCGGAATCAAGGAGAATAAAACCTTCAGCGTCTGTCTTCCTTCTAAAAGCCTTGTCGTGGAAACAGACTATTGCGGAATCATGAGCGGAAAGAAGACGGACAAAGCAGTTTTATTCAATGTATTTTACGGCGAATTGAAAACTGCCCCTATGATACAACAATGTAGGGTGTGCATGGAATGCCGGCTTGACCGGATTATTGATTTTCCAACCCACGATGTCTTCATCGGAGAAATTGTTCAGACTTATGCTGACGAATCGGTTCTCTCTGACAAAAATGTTGACGTTTCCAAATTAAAACCGTTGCTGTTTGATATGAACAGTAAAAAATACTGGTCGCTGGGCGGTGAAATCGCTAAGTGTTGGAATATCGGCAAGCAACTCAAAACCGGGGAAACCTGATCGCACTAATCAGTAAGAATAGGGCATAACCCAATGGTCAAGCGGACGGCGGAAAAGCACCGCCGCCGGTTACCATGTCGTTGACAAAGCATGCTTGACAGCCCCGGTTTTACGACGGTAATTTGGAGGGGATTCGAAGACTTTTTACAAAAGCTCCGGGTTTTTATCACACCAGTGTTTCTGTTGCACAAAAAAAGGGGATTCCATGGAAAAACCGGTCATTGAATACCCCTGCAAATGGTCTTTCAGGGTGATCGGTTCCGATGAACCGTTGATGCGAAAGGCCGTTGAGACCACCATGGACGATTCCGCCTATTCTCTCATGGTTTCGAACGCCAGCAAAACGGGAAAATATGTCTCCCTGAATCTTGAAACCGTGGTTCACAATGAAGGCCATAGAAATCAGATCTATGGGGACCTGAAGGCGGCTCCGCCCATTAAAATGGTCCTTTAGAAAACGGTCGCCCTTGGAAAAAAGAAGACCTCCGACAAGGGCAGAGCCCTTTTGTAGCAGGGAGCTGCGCATGGAAAGGAGAACCCTCAATGGCAGGGTATGCATACAGGGAAATTCTGAAACGTATTGATGAAGACGACCTGGTACGGATTTGCACGGAACTCATTCGCTTCCGGAGCGTCAATCCCCCGGGAAATGAACTGGAGATTGCCAGGTACGTGGGAGCTATGCTCAGCCAGGCCGGGCTTGAGGTGGATGTCATGGAGCACACACCCGACCGGGGCAGCGTGGTGGCGCGTCTCAAAGGTACCGGGGAGTTGCCTGCTTTAGTGTATTCGGGTCACCTGGATGTGGTGCCGGCGGAGGAAGACGACTGGCTCTATCCGCCATTTGAGGGCCGGGTTGCCGAAGGAAAGATCTGGGGCAGGGGCTCCACGGACATGAAAAGCGGGGATGCGGCCATCCTTGCTGCAGTTAGGGTGCTTGCCGCGGAAAAGGTCCCGCTCAGGGGAGACCTGATCCTGGCGTTTACAGCAGGAGAGGAAACGGACAATTTCGGTGCCGTGGAGATCCTGAAGAACCGGGACCTAAGACCGGCCCAGGCCATTTTCATTCCCGAGCCCAGTAACAACGGGGTGTTCATCGCTGAGAAGGGCGCGCTCTGGGTGGAGATCACCACCCGCGGCATGGCGGCGCACGTCTCCAACATCCGGGACGGGAGAAACGCCCTCATGATGATGGTGCCCATCCTTTCCGAGCTCGACAGACTGGAAGTGCCCTATGAATCCCATGCACTGTTGGGGGATTTTGCACGGAGCATCAACACGATCTCCTCAGGGACCAAGACCAACACCATCCCGCCCCGATGTGTGGCCACCATCGACCAACGGACCGTGCCGGGCCAGGACCACGCCGAGATTCTTCAAGGGATCGAAGACCTTGTCGCTGATGTGGGAAAACGCTCGGGAATTGAGGATTTCAGGGCATCTGTCCGGGTTATTCTGGACAATCCACCCCTCGAAACATCTTCCGGGCACCCTGTTGTGAAAAGGTTCTATGGGCTGGTAGAGGAAATCACCGCAGAGCGGCCCAAGGACAGGGGCGTGGGATACTTCACGGACGCAGCGCGTTTCACCCCGGCCCTGAACGCGCCCTTTATCATCTGCGGACCTGGCAATCCGTCATTGAATCACAAGAAGGACGAGTGGGTGGAGATCGTGAAACTTGTGGACGCCGCCAGGATCTACACCCTCACGGCAACAGAATTCCTGACCTGATCCAGGCGAAGTAAGACCTATTTGAAAATACATTTAAATGACTGAAAGGGGAAACTATGAAAAACAAGAAGGCCTTAACAGCGCCATGTGGATTGGACTGCTTCAATTGCGAAATCTACGAGGACAATTTGACAAGCGATTTTGCCAAATTGATTCACGACAAATTGGGTATCCCTAAACAAGAGATCCCCTGCAAGGGTTGCCGCCAACAGGATGGGAAGCATTACCATCTCCCACCGGAGGGGTGTGCAACTTTAGATTGTGTAAAAGACAAGGGTGTGGAGTTGTGCTGTGACTGCGATGATTTCCCATGCACTTTTCTCGCCCCAACGGCTGACAATGCTGCAAGATACCCTCATAACATGAAAGTCTACAATCTTTGCCGTATCAAGAATGTTGGGCTTGAACGCTGGATTGAAGAAGCCGGGCAAATCCGGAAAAAATATTTCAAAGGCAAATTTGTTGTCGGAAGAGGGCAGGCGGATTAAGGGCTGACACCGCGGACGCATCCTGGGTATCCTGCTGACCATCTTGTCGGTCATTTTTCTCCGGTTCTGAGCACAAGCCCAAGGAACGCCAAGATCCGAGACAGCCTCCTAATCCGAATATGCCTTTTCAACGGCCCGCTGTACCGCATTCATGATGACCAGACTGCTGTTTGTGGCGCCGCTTACCGCATCGACCCGTGTCGATTGCTGTTCCATGATCCTTTTCAGGGTGAGGGCTTCGGCTTCCTTCCCCATTAGTTCCCAGTGTTCGACCAGTTCGATATGGGCGATCCGGTTATCTTTGATGGTTACCCTCACCACGGCCTTGTTAGGCCCTCCCCTGTAGACCCCTTCGTAGGTCCCGGTCTTGAGTTTTCTCTGCTCAAGGGGTCCCCCGATCATGGGAGTTGCCGCGCAACCGGCAAAGAGAATGGCAAGCAGAATACAGGCGATTCCAAGCCCGATGGATCTATTGCCCTGGGGATCGCCCCTGAGAATTCGATTACAAAACATTGGTTTGATTCCTCCCTATTCCGGGTGTAACAACAGGACGAGAGCCCAGTGTCTGAAATATACCACGCGTTTCCTGACCAGTCCATGCTTAAAAGGGAATTGATTGGGCTCGGACCAAGTTAACCACCTTTAATAATTGTTAATGTGAACAAATAATGGCCTATTTTATACCTTAGAGCAATATTTTTGGGGCCAAAAAGAGGCTTTTAAGATTACGGCAGTGCTTTCAAATTTCTTAAAACGGTATTTTCACTCTCAAAAAGTGGATCTAAGGCCGAAAAACCACCCTGCTTGGAGCCTTTAAGTTATAATATCATATAGTTAGCTTGGTCTGACCCCAAGAGACACCCCAAGAGACCAAGTAATATCTCATATCATTGCATAAAATCATGACAATTCATGGTTGGGCCTCATAATCACGCTTGACGTTAATCACGTGATGCGTTAATATATAAAAATGATAAGATCATTTAGATGTGCCGACACCGAAGCGATCTCAAAGGGCATCCGAGTGAGGCGATTTGTGAATATTGCAGCGGTGGCACGTCGGAAACTCAGACAACTTGAGATTGCCGGCCGGCTGGATGATTTGAGGGTACCGCCCGGAAATCGCCTTGAATCACTCAAAGGCGTCCGTTCGGGCCAGTACAGCATTCGTATCAACGATCAATGGCGTGTCTGCTTTCGTTGGGAGGAAGCGACCGCAGAAGATGTCGAAATTGTGGACTACCATTGAGGTGAATTAATTATGATCAAGCTTAAACCCGTAACCCCCGGTGAGATCCTTCTGGAAGAGTTTCTCAAACCAATGGGGCTAAGTCAGTATCGCTTGGCAAAGGAGATCGGCGTTCCCGCACAACGCATTAGCGCAATTGTTTCCGGTAAGCGCGCCATCACGGCGGACACCGATTTGCGGTTGTGCCGGTTTTTCGGTCTATCTAATGGCTATTGGTTGCGTGCACAGGTTGCGCACGACACTGAAGTCGCTGAGCGTAAGCTTGGACGTGCGTTGAGAAATATCAGACCATGGGCAACGGTTGTGGCCCAACAAGACAGTGGCGCAGGACTGGGCTAATCTCGCGGCTGTTGAAAATTTATGTAAAGGGGTCATATATCATGTCAAATGAAATGACAATTTTTAAAGAAATACCGGGATTTTACAAAATTATTCCGCTCAATGTTTTTCGAAACACACCAGGTGTTACTTTCGACAATATCCCCACTCAGGCCCTCCCCAGGATTGACGCCATTGATCGCGTAATCCATACAAGCAGCGCCATCTCTCCGGGACCTGTGGGAGATGTGGCACGACCCTGGTACATGCATCCGCACCAGGACGACAATCTGGTGGTTCTCCATGGCAAAAGGTTTGTAGATATCTACATCAAAAAACATGGTAAAATAAGAATTTTTGAAGTCACTCCTTACAAGATTATTGAAAACGGCGTGGTTATCTACGAAGGTCCGGCGATGCTGGTCTGGCCGCGCGGTGTCTTTCACCGGATTAAAAGTTCGGATGAGGGGTCTTCTGCGATAAATTTTGCCGTGCACTACAAAGGGATAGATATACGTACCAATTTCAACATCTATGACATAGACCTTAACACCGGTCGGTTTAAGGTGCTCAGGGAGGGGTTCAAAGATCAGCAATAGTTCTATTCAACTATAGCATTTGAGAAAATATTTATAAGTTAATAAAGGAAGTTTGATACGGTATGGGCAGAATATGAAAAGAATACAAGAAGATCCAGACAGGGAAGGTCGAATCCAAAATGAAACAGTTGTTGACGCATCTAATGAAGAAGAACAGGCGATGGGATGGTATTATTATATTGAAGATTGGCATTACTGGGTCGCTCGGGGATATGAATATTGAAAAAAGGCAATGACATAAAGGTTTTCATTTCGAATCGAGATTCAATATGTGACGAGTGCGGAGAGGAACTTGGCCGCATTGGCCGTTCAGCAGCAGCCAAGAGTCTTGATGAAGAAGCGGTGCGACTTGCTGTGATTGCTCATATCCGTCATGCAGAGACGAATTATGATGAATTATTGGCAATGGGTTATGAGAGACGAGAGGCGCGTGATAAAGTGAATGAAAAAGTTGGAGATATTCTAACCAACTGGGAAACATAAATAGTGCCCACCCATAAATGGCTATTTTCCGCAATCTCTGCGGCAGATTCGGATTTTAATCCTCGAAATACTTCAATGTATTCCTGTGGTTAAAATCCTCATCTTTCTTGACCTTGCGAAAACTATCTCATTTCTGGATGGACACTAAATAAATCGGAGCAACCAGGATTTGATCAAATAAATACATAACATTTGTTTCCAGCAGAGCGGCTTCGCCGCCCGCTGAAACAGGCGTTTTGTCTTTAAGGGCAACTTGCCTTGAGCACTTCAGTTGCCCAATACGATCCTCAAGGAGATATGGATTTGGAGGAAACGTTATCTCGCAATCATTTTCCTGTAAAATGTCAGGAGTGTGCCAAGTCGTCCAAACCATTCATTCATGGCAGGTGTAGTTTTTGCCAGGATTTGAGCTTTCAAGAAGAAGTGCTTTGTCATCTAAACCGGTCAACACAGAATCCTACTTCTTTTGAATGCCATGCTTTTCAGCCGTTGCTGAAACTGGTCACACCATCCGGGCAGGGAACTCTACCGGAGGCTAAAGCCCACTCTGCAGAAATTGTCTTCGAAAAACTGTTTGACTCCGACAATGTAAAGTATCAACGGGCGTTGGCTCTGCAAAAACTGGCCCGTAATCCCGACGATGTGATGCTTGAGATCAAGTACCATTTTGCCTGGAACGTGGTTGGCAGAAGACCAGCTTTTGCGGAGCCAGCAACTGCGATCGACTTCATAAGTGATACTATCACGAATTGTAGTGAGGCAGTGGGTGGTTTTGCCAGTCTCCTGTGGTTAGCCCCAGACCATATACATTTATACGTGGAGTCGGATGGGGAAGTATCTCCGGACAATATGGCTCAAGAACTCAAACGATTATCAGAAGCACCAATTCTTGAGCGGTTCCGTGACTTTATTTCATCTTTAGATGTGGAAACAGGGCTGTGGGACAAAGCTTACTTTGTAGAAACCATAGGTTGAAACAGAACATATGCATGCAGAGTGATTGCGAGAAGCGGCGCCCCTTTTGGAGCGCCGCTTCTCGCAACACCTGATGCTTTCGTTAGCGTTAGAAAAGAGGTTATTATGAAGGTATTGGTCGTTTACTATTCGATGTATGGACACGTCTATAAACTGGCAGAAGCAGCCGCCGAAGGAGTACGCTCGGTAGAGGATGTTGAAGCCATACTGCGCCGGGTTCCAGAGACTCTGCCCGAAGACGTTTTAGAAAAGATGGGTGCTGTCCAAGCCCAGAAACAGCAGGCCGATGTGCCTGTATGCACCATAGATGAGCTGGGCCAAGCCGATGCAATCATCTTTGGAACACCGACCCGCTTTGGCAATATGTGCGGCCAGATGCGACAGTTCCTTGATGCGACAGGACATCTGTGGATGAACGGGGCCTTGGTCGGGAAAGTGGGAAGTGTTGTCACAAGCTCAAATACCCAGCATGGGGGCCAGGAATCAACAATCCTCAGTTTTCACATAACTCTGCTGCATCACGGCATGGTGATTGTCGGTCTGCCCTATTCGTTTCAGGGACAAATGACATTGGATGATATTAGCGGGTGTTCGCCATATGGGGCTTCAACTATCGCAGGAGCTGACGGCAGTCGATTGCCGAGCGAGAATGAGCTTGCCGGAGCGAGGTACCAGGGCGAGCATGTCGCAAAGATCGCAAAGAAACTCACCATGTGATTAAAAGGATGATTGATGAAGCATGAGGGCACCTCTGCCTGAAATATTGCCTCATGCTCCATTATCATCTGTCCAACTTTGCAATGCAAATTACGCTAACTGCGGGGTTTACAGGTTATGCACTTTTCTATTTTTGAAAGGGGGGGGTAAGAAGAATGGCAAAAGATCCGGGGATTGGTAAAAAAGTTATGGCCACGATTACAGGCGTAAAAGGTGAATGCAGTGCTTGTCATCAGACGGGGGATACATTTGAGATCAGTTGTCATAATCCTGGCGGGTTATGTGGATTTTTCTACCATGATATTTTTCCCAGCCTTTCTACCTTCCAATTTGGAGGAAATCTTCCTTGGTGGCAAGGCGATACCATTGTGCTACAATGCCCCGACAGTTATAACCTTGTAACATTAAAATTGGAGAGATTTGAGCGGAATCAAAAGAAGCACGTTTAAGAACTGCTAAGAAAGCAGGATTAGAGTTTACAGAGAAAGAATACAAAACTGTTACCTCCGAACTCCCCAATTGGACTATGGACGGGTGGTTGGCAGCAAGGCGGGCTTACGATGAGTTTGAGACCAGTTGGCTGGCTGGAGAATTTAGCCCCTGGCGGAGCGATTTCGGATGAACCCCGCATTTTGTGATTCGCGAATTCGCGACCCTGCCAGATCTAATCTTCACTGCCCCGGGCTAATGCGCTTTGGCTCTCTCTTTTGACTTATTATAGGAGAACAGGTTAAAATGAAGTGGAACACCCTCTATTCTAATCGTATCGATTCAATGGGACATTCAGATGTTGCTGCAATGTTGAAATTAGCTGAACGGCCTGAAGTCATCTCCTTTGCCGGTGGACTTCCCGATCCGGCAGTTTTTCTCCTGGAAGAAATCAAAGAAATCTTTCAAGAGGTCCTCGCACAAACGGGACGGGCCGTTTTAGGCTATGGACCGACAGCCGGCGTCACCCCCTTTAGAGAATGGCTGGCAGAACATATGACACAATCAGGCAGACCCTCAAAAGTTGATGAATGCCTGGTAACAACAGGCGGCATTGCAGCCTTAGACCTGATTTGCAAAGTTTTGCTGGATCCTGGCGATATGGTCATTGTTGGCGAACCGGCTTACTTAGCTGCCCTACAGGTTATTAAAGGTTATCAGGGTCGCTTTGCCGGTGTTCCATTAGATGATGAAGGAATGCAGCCGGATGCGCTGAGATCGACACTTAAAGACTTACAGCGTGAATCGTTGCGTCCCAAATTTATCTACCTGGTTCCTTCATTCCAAAATCCATCCGGTGTTACGCTTTCAGAAAAGCGTCGAAAAACGATTATTGAAATAGCTGTTGAATATAATGTGCCCATTATAGAAGATGCAGCATACCGTGATCTGCGATTTGAGGATCAAGCTCCACCATTGCTCGCATCCCTGGACCCACAGAACGTTATACATATCAATACGTTCTCAAAAATCTTTAACCCGGGCATGCGCATAGGTTGGGTTACCGCACCGCAAGAATTAATCGAGACTTTGGCATTGGCCAAACAAGGTCAAGATCAATGTTCTTCAACTATCGGACAATATGTAGCTTTGGCTTTCGCTTCAAGGGGGTTGATTGAACGGCAGAAGTCCAGATCCGTTGAAATTTATCGCCGGAAAAGAGACGCTATGTTGGCCGCCTTAGAGAATTACTTCCCAAAAAGTGCACACTGGACAAAACCGCAAGGAGGTTTTTATACGTGGGTTACCTTACCAAAGGAAATTGACACTGAGGCGCTTCTGCCAAGATCGATCGAGGAAACCTCAGTTGCATATGGTGCGGGCCCGGCGTTCTACCACGATCGCAGCGGAAAGGAACACATGAGGCTGTGCTACAGTTACGTGCCCGACTCACAAATTGAGGAAGGTGTTCGCAGGCTTGCACACCTCGTGTCCGAGATCCCGGTTGATACAAAATAGATCAAAGAATACTATACGCAAAGGAAGCCATTATGAACCCAATCAAAGGAAAGCCATTTTTTTGTTCATGGAGTGGCGGAAAAGACTCTTGTCTTGCTCTTTACCTCGCTATCCAAAATGGGGCGATCCCAAAGGCCCTTCTCACAATGCTGAGAGAAGATGGTAAAACATCTCGTTCCCACGGCCTGCCTATTTCCGTGCTCCAACAGCAAGCTCTGGCATTGGGGATCCCTCTCGTCATGCGTAAATCCTCTTGGGAGAACTATGAACGACATTTTACAGACACAATTAGCGAATTTAGAAAGGAAGGGATTGAGTATGGAGTTTTTGGAGATATCGACTTAGAAGCTCATCTCGAATGGGTAGAACGTGTTTGTTCATCTGTAAAGATTCAATCATATGAGCCGCTTTGGAAAAAGCCACGCAGGGATCTCTTAGATAAGTTTTTCCAACTCGGTTTCATGGCTACGATTATCGCAGTAAAACAAGGAACCTTAGATAGCGGCTTTTTAGGCCGTACACTCAACGATGAGGTAATTACCGAAATGGAGAATGCCGGGATTGATGCTTCAGGAGAGGAAGGCGAATATCACACAGTGGTTACCAACGGTCCGATCTTCCACCATGAGGTTGTAATAAAACCAAGAGAGCATATCCTTCGTGAGGGTTACCGCTTTTTAGATATTTCTGTAATATCAAAAGATGATTGAAAAAATTTTAGCTAAAAATGAAATAAGCGGATGTGTCCCATGAGGCTTACGATGAAACTGTTAAAGAATAATTTTTTGCTAATAGCAATCTTGTTCCTTTCATTACAAGGTTTGCAGGGTGGTCTGGCCAATGGTTCAGACGGAGATAGTATTTTAGGGCCACAATCAAGACAGGCCATAGGTGAACAGCATGTACTTGTACTTGCCGTTCGGTTCCCTGACGTAGAACCAAGATTTCCCATAAAGCGAATCCGAAAAAAAGTGGTCAGAGGCCTTAATAAATATGTAAAAGAGCAATCGTATGGTTTGACATGGGTGAAGGCCGACTTCAGAGGGTGGATAACGCTTCCCGACCCTATTCGAAAATATAAGGTAAGCCCTTATAATTTTGAAGTTGATAGGACAAGGGTCAAAAAACTTATTGAGGACTCTATGTCGGCTGTTGAGAAAGAGGTGGATTTCTCCCAATACCAACATATAATTATCGTACACGGGGCCTTTACCACTCCTGGAAAGGGCTACGGAATGATCTGCTACTGTGCCAATCCTGGCATGCTTTCAGGAGTAAGAAAAAATGTCAGATATGTGCCGGTTGAATCAAAGGGGGGGCAGACATTCCGGGGCGGCGTCAGTGTGGCGGCGGAAAATGCCCATTTGGGAATGTTTGCCCATGATTTTTTCCACGCCCTCGGTGGTATATACGAGGATAAGCGTCTTATTCCGTGACTGTATGACTTCGAGCGTCAGTCTGACGCTTCCGGGCTTCCCAGCTTCAGGCATCATGCCATATATATGGGACCGTGGGATATCATGTCTCAACATTTCATAGAAAGAACAAAACCCCCGCAAGGTATCTCTTCCTTCACAAAAATCAGATTGAGTTGGATATCCCCGGACCAGGTACTCCTGGTAAATCCCGGCAGCACAAAATGGACTTTTCTATCCCCACTTTCAAAAAAGGGCGAAACCCTTGCCGTCAAAATACCCTTAAAGCAGAGATGGGGCGGTGGCTGGAGCCGTTATTATCTCGTGGAAAATCGCCAGCTCACCGGATATGACCGCCTCCTGCCGGACAGCGGCATACTTGTATTAAAGGTAAACCCGGATGTTATGGAGGGTTCCGGCACAGTGAAGGTCATGGATGCCGATCCCGATTCCCCATATTTCTCACATGCCACATTCAGACTGGATCGGAACAACAGAAATGCCTTCGTTGACAAAAAGAATAACGTTGCCATAATCCCCCTTTGGCCTGATAAGGGAACCCGGGGCGTCCTGATCACCATCCCTGAAAAAAGCTCCGATGCATTGAAAGCGGCCCTGGGGATTCAGGAACTCTTCAAGCGCTTTCCTGAACCGAGGAGGAAGGAGGAAGGGAAATTAATAGAAGAGTGTATTTCATCTTTTAAGAGGTCTGATTTTAAGGCATGCTTTCAAATTACTCAGCAGACGCTTAAATGAGCAAGATAGCGGACAACGCTCCCCTTGACTCTTATTCATTCTGTAAAATCAAGTTAGGGCGTAGGATTGGAGTCTGCCCTTGACACGGTAGGTGGCAGGGGATCGAGCTACCGGTTTATTGACGACAAAAAAAACATTAGGAAGAATCATGCCCCGAAACCCCAGTAACCGGTTAACAGACCTCCGCGGCGTAGGGAGTTTAACGATTGACGCCATTACCGGCATTACCGATATCGTAGAATCATTACATCACACGATAACCAGTTTTTCAGGGATACTTGGCGCACCAGATCAATACAGGACAAGGGGTATCACAGGAATGGTTTACCGGGACATCCGTACTGTTACCGAATTGGTGGGGGACGGAATCGATGCTCTGCTCGACCGACTCAGCTCGATGCTTGGAGAAAAGGACTCATCTCCCGGTCGTGAAGCCGTTCTTTCCGCACTGAATGGTGTCCTCGGTGATCATCTTGTCGCCAGGAACAATCCGCTTGCCATTCCCATGCAGTTACGCCGTAATGGAAAACCATTGGATGAACAAACGCTTTCCGAAGCGATTCAGCAATCCAACGGTAGACTTGCAATAATGGTGCACGGATCGTGTATGAATGATTTGCAATGGAACAGACAGGGGCACGACCATGGCGCGGCCCTGGCACGAGACCTGGGATTCGTTCCGGTGTATGTACATTATAATACCGGACTTCATGTTTCTGAAAACGGTAGAAAATTTTCCAACCTCCTTGAAACAATCATAGATCAATCGCCTCAACCGATAGAGCTTTTCATCATCGCCCATAGCATGGGAGGGCTTGTTTCCCGGAGCGCCTGCCATTACGGTAAAACATCCGGCCATACCTGGCTGAATCATCTTCGAAAGATCGTATTTCTTGGCACGCCGCATCACGGGTCACCATTGGAGAAAGGCGGCAACTGGATCGATATTATCCTAAAAATAAGCCCGTATAGCGCCCCCTTTTCTCGCCTGGGAAAAATTCGGAGCTGCGGCGTTACTGATATGCGTTATGGCAATGTAGTGGACGACGATTGGAAAGGACACGACAGATTCGAATTTTCAGTGGATCAGCGGATCCCCGTGCCTCTGCCGAAAGGCGTGCAGTGTTATTCAATAGCCGCAACCACCGGCAAAGAATCAAACAAGCTCGGTGATAATCTTATCGGAGACGGTCTCGTGACATTGCGCAGCGCTTTCGGGCGTCATAAGAATGCTGAATTCAATCTTTTGTTTCCGGAAACCCATCAGTGGGTCGGCCGCAATTTGAAGCATATGGATCTTCTCAATCATCCGGAAGTATATGAAACCATCAAAAAGTGGCTAAGGATTTAACATTCAGGAATTCTGGAAGAAAACAGCGTAGCGGGGACTAGAGCAACCCCATAGGAGGCTGTCCGAGAATGAGATAGTTTGTTCAAGATCAAGGAAGGCGAAAATTATAACCACAGGAATACATTGAAGTATTTCGAGGATTATAATTTGAGGCTGACGCAGAAATTGGGCAAAATAGCCATTCTCGGACAGCCTCATAGGAGAGGCACCATGAAGCACATTATCACATGTTTTTTATTTTTTCTCACTGCCTTGACCTGCAATGTATCTGCGGGCCAACTCAGTGAAATTAAACTGGTCGACGGGGGAATCATTTTAGGGGAAATCATCTCTCACAGCGATGGGGATTATATTGTGAGGTCCAACAGCCTCGGTACCCTAAAAATAAATGAATCCCAAATCCGGGTCATTCGTCCAACTTCTGGCAGTTCCACCGAAAAGGAAATTGTGAATAGCCCGGGCCAGTCTGTATCGCCGGAGATAGAGAACCTTCAGACGTCCATAATGAACAACAAAGAGATTATGGGCCTGGTCATGTCTCTGCAGAATGATCCCGAAATGCAGTCCCTGTTGAAAGATCCGGACATCATGGCGGCCGTACAATCAGGTAATATCGCTGCCCTCATGTCCAACCCGAAGTTCCTGAAGCTACTGAATAATGCCAAAATCAAAGAAATTCAGGAAAAAGTCCTGTCCCAGGACGCCAATACGAAGTGATTATTTACCGGCTCCTTCCAGATATAAACCGCTTGGCATCCAGGTTAGCATCCCGGTGAAAGATGGGAAATTGGACATTATGCAGCCGGCCCCGAAAGAGGCCTGGAGAGGCGGAGAAGATCCACGTGGAAAAATTACAATGGATCAATTACTGAAGATATCCAGCGGCTTGGAATTTGAAGAGGTCTATCAAGGTGTTGCGCACTCCAGGACTCTCCAATGCGTTGGGATAGTTGACTTATAGGGAAGAAGAGAAAATGTTAAAGAAACAGAGAGCCCTATTATTATGGAGTTGTATCGTATTGGTATTAATAGCCATTTCTTTCACAGTCTACAAAACAACAGTACCAGTTAGAAAGAAATCCATTGCGGACATAAAGACTCCAGCAGAGCTTTCCGAACATTCACAAATCTTCAAAAAGGGTGTGGAAAAAGTAAAGGGGACGAAAAACATTTATGTTGCCATTGGCTTTGGCCTGGCAAACTCTATTATGATTGAAGGCAAAGATGGTCTGATAATTGTAGATACAATGGAAACCAGGGAAGCGGCAGCCAATGTTTTGTCCGAATTTAGAAAAATCACCCCAAAACCGATCAAGGCGATTATTTACACACATAACCATGCCGATCATATTTTTGGCGCGGAGATTTTTGCGGCAGAGGGTAACCCTGAAGTTTATGCCCATGAAACAACCCTTTATTATGTCAAACGGATTCTGAACAAGATGCGACCCATCACCGGCATGCGTGCCATGCGAATGTTTGGGAATTTTCTTGACAGGAAAGGCTTGGTCAATGCCGGTATTGGCCCTCATCTAAGTATCGGTCCGGAGAGCACTGTTGGATTTGTGCAGCCCACTAAGACTTTTTCCGATATCCTCGAGACCGAGGTTGCAGGAATAAAATTTAAGTTAGTTCATGCTCCCGGAGAAACCAACGATCATCTTTTTGTGTGGCTGCCAGGGCAAAAGGTATTGATGCCCGGCGATAATTTCTACTGGACTTTCCCGAACCTCTACACCATCCGCGGAACGCCTTTCCGCAGTTTACAGCAGTGGTACGAGAGTATTGATAAAATGCGTGATCTTAATCCTGAAGTTTTAATTCCCAGTCACACTCGCCCTATTGTGGGATCCAAGAAAATCCAGAAGATTCTTACCAATTACCGTGATGCCATTCAGTTTGTTCACGATCAGTCCATCCGGGGAACGAACATGGGGATGACTCCCGATGAGTTGGTAGAATATGTCGTACTTCCTCCCCATTTAAGGTGCCTGCCATATCTGCAAGAATTTTACGGAAAATCGTCCTGGTCGGCTCGCTCCATGTTTTCAGGAAATCTGGGGTGGTTTGATGGCGATTCTGCCAACCTCCAACCTCTGACACGGCTTAAACAGGCTGAACTGATTGCCCGGATCGCCGGAGGTGAGGCTCAACTTATGAAACACGCCGAAACGGCCTTGAAAAACGGTGAGTATCAAGCAGCGCTGCAGCTCACAGGACATTTAGTCCGTCTGAAACCGAAAAATGAGCAAGCCAAAGATATTCGCGTCAAGGCCTTGATCGCACTGGGTGAAAGGGAGGGGAATCCTAATGCCAGGCACTATTACTTGACCGAGGCACTGGAAATTCGAGACGGATTCGTGGCCCGGGAAACAGCAAGGCCCACCCCCAAATTGCTTCACAGTTTTCCCCTAAAGGGATATTTTGAATCATTGGCTGTCAATCTGGATCCAGAGGCCAGCGTAGATGTGAATAAGATCGTCGGTATGAAATTCCCGGACATTAATCAGGGTTATACCATTCATGTCCGTCATGGTGTGGCGGAGATTCGCCCCCGTTCACCGGAAGAAATCGATCAAATGGAGCTTGATATTAAGGTCATCGCAGATTCGAAGGCCTGGAAAGAAATGTTAGGCAAGATCCGTAATTCAGCAATCACTTTAGCGAGCTTTGAATACGAGAAGGGAAACACATTGGCATTTGCCAGTTTCCTCAGGATGTTTAAACCAGCAGAACCAAAACTTCCCTATGAACCTGTAAAAAAATAAAATACAGAAGCAAGCACCTTCCATATACCTGTTTACACTTTCTCATTTTTTTTGACAGGATGTACAGGATCTCCAGGATCAATTGGCCTCATCTTTTTGATCATCATGTAAGGTCAAATTTAAACTCAAGTTTCGCACCCCAAGTATTATTGGGAAGTGAGCAAATGAAGCCTTGTGTTAATATTAAGAGCTACTTATATAAATCCTTCACTTTTGTTCAAATGGTTTCAACCTCAATTTTTCAATGTTGAATGCCTTATTATAGCCATTACTTAAATCGACTCTCAACCATCGGATGTTAATGTTATATTTCGAATTATGGGGTGCGAAACTTGAATTTAAATTTTTGGTTTGATTCACCTTTTTGATTTACAGGAATTGTATCAGAATCTTATCCCGTTCATCCTGTTTATCCTGTCAAAGATTCTTAACCAGTGAAAACACAATCATGTTGACGCAAACAGAAAAAATATTGTAAAAGAGATTGCAAAATCGTGCAGGATCTTTATTATTTAATGACTCAAGCAATTATGGAGGCGAAAGAGGCATTTTCAAGCGGCGAGGTCCCTGTTGGGGCAGTCTTAGCCGATCCGGATGGCCGGATCATGGCCAGGGCCCATAACCAGCCGATCGCCCTTGAAGATCCTACAGCCCACGCTGAAATCCTTGCATTGAGAAGAGGAGGCGCGGCCTGCCATAACTACCGGCTTAACGGGTCTATTCTTGTTGTGACCATTGAGCCATGCCTCATGTGTATGGGAGCCGCTATCAATGCAAGGATCGCCCGGCTTGTATTTGGGGCCCATGATCCTAAGGCCGGCGCCGCAGGGTCATTGTATGACCTGAATCAGGATGATCGACTCAATCACAGGGTAGAAGTCACGCCCGGGATTATGGAAGAAGAATGTCGGACCCTGATGCAGGAGTTTTTTCAGACCCGCAGGGGGAATTGAGCATTCCGGAGAGGTACCGAAGTGGTCGTAACGGGGTCGACTCGAAATCGATTTGTCCCGTGAATAGCGGGGCACGTGGGTTCGAATCCCACCCTCTCCGCCAGGTTTGGTGAAAGTTTGCAATACATTTGACATATTTGATTCCCGGAGAGATGTCCGAGCTGGCTGAAGGAGCGCGACTGGAAATCGCGTGTACTGCTAACAGTGGTACCGAGGGTTCGAATCCCTCTCTCTCCGCCATAATAAAGTTAAACAGTGTATGCTCTTCCCGTATAAGCGGAACTAAGGGAGACCTTTGAAAAATGCTCAATTTCGTTCAAGGTCAAGGCGCGTGAGGATTTTAACCGAAGGAATATATTAAATATTTCGAGGATTAAAATCTGAACGCAACGCAGAGATTGGGCGAAAGGGGGCGTTTTGCAAAGGTCTCTAAGGAGCTTCTTTGACCTACCAGGTTTTGGCCAGGAAGTGGCGTCCCCAGCTATTTCAGGATGTCATAGGCCAGGAACATATTACCCAGACCTTGATGAATGCCATAAAGACTGGCAGGCTGGCGCACGC
>Ga0307425_1001032_pt1 | contig 17154 bp, 9 predicted proteins | sample SalMarWE160330MG_FD_202152 | JGI IMG/M metagenome (GOLD analysis project Ga0307425, IMG submission 202152) | Salt marsh sediment microbial communities from the Plum Island Ecosystem LTER, Massachusetts, United States - WE1603-30 | ecosystem: Environmental > Aquatic > Marine > Intertidal zone >... | reverse complement strand
GGCCTCAGCCGGCGAGTCCCTGGCCGCCGGTGTGATATTTACGCTGCCGGCATTAGTCATCATGGGCTTCTGGAAAGATTTTAACTTTTTTTGGGTAACGATTATCGCCGGGTTCGGCGGAACGCTCGGCGTGCTCTTTACCATCCCGCTCAGGCGCTCACTCATTGTCGAAGGTGACTTGAAGTTCCCCGAAGGAATCGCAACGGCAGAGGTGCTTGAAACGGGCCAGCAGGGTGGCTCCGGAGTTGTGTACATCGGCGTTGCATCTGTTATCGGCGCCCTCTTCAAAGTCGGGGCAAAGGGTGTCGGCCTCTGGCCCGAACTGGTCGAGGTGGCCGGCCGGGTCAAAGGCTCTATTGCCTACTTCGGCTCCAACCTCAGCCCCGCCCTGCTCTCAGTAGGCTACATCGTCGGACTGAACATCGCCGTGCTCATTTTTCTCGGCGGCGCACTAAACTGGTACGCCGCTATTCCAATCGTGGCCGCACAAGATAAATGGCCCGTATATCAACTCGAAAGTGAAGCTGAAAATCCGGACGCCTGGAACGCATTCACACTGGCTTATGAAACTGTTGAACCGGACTCGACGGCGGAGCAAATCGAAGCGATAAATAAACACAACGCCGAGATTAAAGCTCAACTCGGAACGGCCGTCGAAGCGGTGGATTATGCCGGGCGAATCTGGTCGAAACGGACGCGATACCTCGGTGTCGGTGGAATGCTTCTCGGCGGTTTGTGGACCATTTTCGCCATGCGAAAATCGCTTTTCAGCGGTATCGCCAGCGGCCTGCGTGCATACCGGCATGTCAAAGGCAGCGAGAACACCATCGCAAGGACAGAGAAAGACATGTCCATGAAGTGGATTCTTATTCTCATCATCGCCTCGATTATTCCGCTCTTTTTGGTCTACCAGTATTTCGTCAAAGATGTCACAGTCTCGATACCGATGGCTGTGGTCATGCTGATTGCGGGCTTTGTATTCTCGGCCGTCGCGGCTTACATGGCCGGGCTTGTCGGCTCCTCAAATAATCCGATCTCCGGCGTCACCATTGCAACCGTCACCGTCTCGGCCCTGCTGCTGGTCGTCCTGATGGGACGAGAGAGCGTCAACGGGCCGGCCGCCGCCATCATCATCGGCAGCGTCGTTTGCTGCGCCGCGGCCATCGCCGGCGACAACATGCAGGACCTCAAGGCCGGCCAGATCGTCGGCGCCACCCCCTGGCGCCAGCAGGTCATGCAACTGGTCGGCACCGCCGCGGGTGCTTTAGTCATTGCGCCCGTGCTGATGCTGCTTTACAAGGCTTACGGATTCCGCGGCCAGCCCGGCGCCGCGCCCGATGCGCTCTCGGCCGTCCAGGCCAACCTCATGGCATCGGTCGCACGCGGCGTCTTCAAAGGCGACCTGCCCTGGACCTACGTCTTTATCGGCATGGGTATCGCGGCGGCAGTAATCGCTTCGGATGAATATCTCAAGCGACTCGGCAGTACGTTCCGCACGCCGGTTCTTGCCGTCACAATCGGGATATATCTGCCGCTGGAGCTGGCTGTACCTATCTTCCTCGGCGGGCTGATTCACTACGCCACCAGGCGATTCCACACACGACAGCAGACTGCAAAAGAACAGATAGAAAAATCGAGCCGCAATGGGCTTCTTTTCGCATCAGGCCTTATCACCGGCGAGGCCCTCATGGGTATTATGCTGGCCATCCCCATCATTATCCTGAAGCAGTTTCATATAGACCTGCCGTTCTTACACATCAACGCCATTTTCGTCAAGCTCCTGGCCTTAGCCAATATTAAGCCGTCTTTCACGCCCCCAATCGGCCAGGTCGGCGGCAGTATTCTCCTGCTGGCTGTCGCTTACTGGCTCTACCGCATCGCTCGCGGTAAGATAAGCAGCAGCTAATACGGATTATAATAAATACTCGTGCAGAAGTTGTCATTCTGAACGGAGCGCAGCGTAGTGAAGAATCTCTAACGTTTATTCATATTCCAGATCCTTCGCTTCGCTCAGGATGACAAATAATTGGATGCCTTCAGATTTATTATAATTCGTATAAAGAATTGCGGCGAAGAAATCGTCAGGTAAGTGGAAGCTTCGAGCATTAAAGAAGCTCGCAAATTAGTTGGGCGGCCTTTTGAGCACCTTGCACCGGGATCGGTGGATAGTCTACATTTTTGCCAAGATTGGCAATCACCTTCTCGGCGAGAATCTCGGGAGTTGTTTGGGAATACACCATTTTGACGCCGGCCTTATGCCTGGCTAATCGCCCTGCGACATGAATCTGCTGTTCACAATGATACGCAAGAGGAAAGTAAAGGAATGGACACCTTAGTGCTGTCAATTCAAGCGTCGTCGTTCCGCCTCCCTGTACTATGGCCAGATCGCTCGCGGCAAAATACTCATAAAGAGCGGGGACATATCCCTTGACATCAACACCATCCGGAACGTCCAGGGAATCAACAGGAAGGCGAGGGCCGCATATCAGAGTCATGCGCAGATCGGGGACTTTCCGCTTGATAATAGGGTACGCCCGTCCGCAAAGGTCCAGCAAGTCCCTGCCGATGGCAGTCCCGCCGATGGAACACACAACCAGCGGTTCTTTGCCGTAGCCTAACTTCTCCCGGACCCTGGTCTTGTCAGCGTATTGAGCCGGCACGAACGGCAAAATGTATCCTGTGAACTTATAGTATGTTTTAGCATGGTCCCAGCGGCTGGGAAGAAGAATGCCAAGCCCTTTATCGGGAATATCTTCCAGCTCGCCTGCGAAAAGGGCCAGATTCTCCTGGTTAGAAAAAAGCTTACGATCGGACTTTGCCCATATCCTGTTCCATGAATAAACTCCCAGCTTTTCAATGGGATTACTGTTCACAGAATCCAGTCCGAAAAAATCGTAAATCATAACAAAGGGAACATTTAATCGGACGAGTTTCATCGACAAACCAATGCTTATTTCATAGGTCTCATCGCCGATAACTACATCAAATTTTTCCTTTCTGATTATCCGCTTGAATATTTTCAAGTTGTGTGCCCACTCTCTCCTTGTTTTAGAGGCGTATTTCAACACGCTCATCCCGAAGCCCTTGGCGGCATTTTCAGCAGGAATGCTGTCATTGGCATATATGTCGGCTTCCGGAAGAAGCTTCTCGCCGGCATCTTTCAGCGGGATCGTTGCAGGATGGGAAGCCAGCCAGGACAACTCAACCTCAGGATATTGCTTGCGCAGTTGCCCGGCAACCGCCAGGTCCCTGGTGACATGTCCCATGCCTATTGATCCGCTTATATATAGAATTCTCTTTTTTGCCACTTCCATGCGTCCCTGCTGCATAATTTCGCCTGAATCAACGAGCGATTATTTGAAAGGTCAACATGTCAGGACATCTCTATATTCGGTGAAAATCTCGGACTACCCTACCCCCTGGAAATCGCCTTGAAGGCCTCCGCCGCTCCAATAAAGGCGTCTCTGTCACCCTGGCCCGGAGTTTCTACAAGACGTAGATTGTCCTGGTCGGCCCAGGAAGGATCGATCAGGTATTCCCTCATTACTTCTCGAACTTCTGGCTCAAGTTTAAGCCGGCCCCACAATACTTCGCGGGCAACAGTTCCTTTCCAGACAATCAAAGGTAAATTGAGAAGGCTTTGAATATTAGCCAGAAATATTCCCATGCCCCGGACAACCCTGCCGTAAAAGTCTCCTGCCCAGATTTTTGCTTCACTGGAATATTGCCCAAGATAGGCTTCATCCAGGAACATGGGGGCACGGATTTGACCTTCGGCCTTACCAAAGGTAATATTCAATTCATCCGGCAGACCCAGAGCACTTGCCTCGGCAACTACCCGGCGTTCGATGGAAGCACCGCCGATAATCGCTTCGGCATGACCCCTCTTGCCGCAACCGCACAAAGGAGCAAAAGGGGATGGCTCCAGAACCATATGGCCGCCTTCGGCCACCGATAAGATTTTGCCGTCACTCCAAATCCTCAGCCCGATTCCGGTGCTCCACGTTATGCCCATGAAATAGGATGGTTTACCGAGCAAAGTTGCCATACCGGTCACTGCGGTTTCCATATCGTTGAAAACGAAGGATTCGAGTTCTGCTTCTTTCAAATAGCCTTCGGTCTTTTCCTTCAAGTCAACATCATCCAGAAAATGGGCGTTCGGTGAGTTTTTTATCAACCTGTGGTCTTCAATCACTCCGGCCACAGAATAGGCAATACCCTTGATTCTGCCGCCGTCAAGACCATCGACGACAAACCGCATAAGGGAATCGAGGTCGGAGATAGATTCCTTTTTCCTTTTAAGAATATCAGTATCTTTTATCTTCTCTTTAATCTCCGCCCTGACCTTTTCAACATCTTCTGTTTTAATCTTCTCAATGGCGCTGCTTTCAATATCAACTCTCCGGAAACCGTCGCCGCCGATATCTATTACCCGAATATATTCAGCCATCTTTTGTCCTTTCATTTCTCTTGCTGGAGAAATTGCCAAAGTTCATTTCGAGATTTCTCAATCCATTTTCATCTACCGGCTCTTCCGTCTTACCAGCGGAAATAGTAGTTTCGATTCTACGGTCCTTTGACCGCCAGATCACGTATTTTAGCAAGGCTCTCAATGAATTGAGCCTGGGCTTTGTCCAGATATGTATCGACTTCATCGATATATCCATCGGCAGATGCCGACCAGACACGGTTGAGATAGCGTTCCCCTGCTGCAAAACCGCTCATAACGTCAGCGTACGCCTGTAATCCGTGCACTTCTGCGATACTCTCTCGGGCCTGGACAAATGTATCCAAGTCCTCCACAAAAAGCTCGTCGATCCGGTACCGAACGTCATAGGTATTGATAGACTGTTTCTCTTCGTTAAGGCCCTTCATTTTTTCAACGATACGTTTAAGGCTTTCTTCAATCGACCGAATATCCGAAGACAGCTTTCCTTCTACCCTGCTTTCCCGGCGTTCGCCGAAGCGAACCAGCACGATACCAACAACACCGGTGCCCAACGCGGCTGCAAAATAAACCCAATACACATTCGCTTTGTCTGCTGTGGCTGCCAGGGCCCCAGCGAGAAATCCAACCGTGATCGCCAAGTATCCAAGTTTCTTCATGTCTGTTACTCAGTTAATTCCTATTTGCCCATCGTCCCAGCGATAACAAAATACAACGCGAAACCGACTCCGACCAGGGCTTCTCCCACGATAAGGCCGGCGGCCACGGGGATTCCCACTTCTTCGCTGAAGCGAGGCCCTTTTTTCCAGTCCAGGCCGAGCCGCAGCAGCGTTCCGATGCTGTAAGTCAGAACGATAGCAAACGGCAGATAAAATCCGAGGCCGACGAGAATACCCAGCCCGCCGATGCCGCTGGCGCTCAATAGGGCGCCGAGACCTGCGCCGGCGATATACTTATGCACCGGAACGTCTCCTCCGAGGATACCCTGGATCGTGCTCGCCAAAGCCTGACCCTGGGGGGCCGGCAGGCGATCACTGCCCAGACCGTAGGCCTTGTGAAGAACAAATATCAGGACCATAATCAGGATAGGCCCCAACCAGGTGGCCAGGAATTGTCCGATCTGCTGTTTTTTCGGAGAGGCGCCCACAAGGTAGCCGGTCTTGAGGTCCAACATCAGGTCTGTTGCCTGGGCCATTGCTACGCACGCAGCGGCGCCGACCATGATCGATGAGATAATGGCAGCCCTATCGCCAAGCCCTCTGCTGATTACAATCAGGATCGTCACTGCGATCAGAGTCATGCCGCTAAGCGGAGACCAGTTCGTCCGGCCGATACATTCGGACATGATGACACCTGCGACCCAGATCCATACGGTCCCGAGCAGGGCCATCAGGGCTCCCCGAAAAATGCCCATTTCCTTCACGGCAGTCACGGAAATAACAAAAAGCAGAAGCGTCGCACCTGCGATACCGATATAGAGCAGGCGAATCGGCATTTCATCCTTTGACAGGGCCGTTTTCATCTTGGCCGCACCGTGCATGCTGCGAACGGCACTGACGATCAACGGCAACGCCAGAACGATGCCGGCCAAAGCACCGCCGATAAGCATCCCGATGCCGACCGGCCTAAACAAGCTCAATCTCATGTAATCGGGTATCGTTTGCCCGGCAGTCGCAATTGTCTCCGGCGACGGCAACAGGTTTTGTGCCGCCAGAATCGGCGCCAGAATCCAGTAGCAGACGAACCCCCCGATAACGAAGGAAAATCCTCCCTTGCCGGAGATAAAGCCGACGCCGACCGTCATCAAAGAAATGTACCAGATGCCGTTCATGTATTCCGGCATTCCGATCCGTTTGCCCAGGTCCCAGTACTCGAATCCGCCAAGTCCTTTGATCTGGCTCATGTACTGGCTCATAAAATAGACGATGCCGCTTATGGCTATGCCGGAAAGCAGCAACAGGGCTTTGTGTACCCCGGCGCCGGGAGATTTGAGTATTGTCGCTACGGCCACCCCGCCGGGATAGGTGAGCCGCTCAAAATCGATCATGTGCTTGCGAAGCGGGATAATAAAAGCGATGCCCAGAATGCCGCCGGCGATGCACGAGAACACCATCAGGACCGCGTTGAAACTGGTTTCGCCAAGGATAAACAGTGCCGGCACTGTGAACATCATGCCTGCCGATGCGCCGTTAACGGCGCTGGCGATGGTCTGGTTGATGTTGTTCTCGACAATACTGCTTCGTCGCATGACGCCGCGCAGAATCCCGAATCCCAGAATAGCAGCCAGTTCCGAGCCTTCGATGGAGAATCCAAGTATCAAACTGGCGTATCCGATGCTGATGGCAATTAGAGTTCCTAATCCGTAGCCGACCATTACAGCGGTCAACGTCAGCTCCGGATAAGGTCCTCTGCGGATTATCCTTTCTCCGCCGTCTTTACTCGTTGTCACTATTCGCTCCCCTTTCAGCAGAAGTAAGCAAATTTCATTCGTATGAAATAATAGATGTCACCTTATAGTCGGCTATTTTTTCTATGCCCTGCAAACCCGAAAGCTCTATAAGAAACGCAATGCCCGCAACTGTTCCTCCTATTTTTTCGATGAGTTTGCATGCCGCGGCCATTGTCCCTCCCGTCGCCAACAGGTCGTCCACCATTAAAACTTTCCCGCCGCTCTCTACGGCATCACTATGTACCTCCAAAGTATCCGTTCCGTATTCCAGATCGTAGCTGATGCTCTCGGTCCGCCAGGGCAGCTTGCCTTTTTTGCGAATGGGCACAAAGCCGGCACCGAGTTTTTCTGCCACTGCGGACCCAAAAATAAAACCTCTGGCCTCCACGGCAGCGACATATTCGATACCAGCATCTGTAAAATCGGCGCTCAGTGCTTCCACTGCCGCCGCGAAAGCCTTTGGATTGAGTAATAACGGAGTGATATCACGAAATAAAATTCCTTTTTTCGGCCAGTCGGGTATCTCGCGAATATATCTTTTCAGGTCAATTCCTTCGTCCTTCATTTACATGCCTTCCATGGTTGAAGTCAATGTTACAATCAAATTTGGTAGAGTGTGCATCGCACACCATTTATTGGTGATGATGGTGTGCAGTGCACACCCTACAATTGTCTATTGTTAATATATTACAGAAGAAATGCAAGCTAATTCGAGATGATATTCGATGCTATTCTTCGTTCATGTATTCGTAAAGGTTGGTAAGCGCATCGCGCCTAATCTGCCTGATTCTCTCTCGTGTAAGCCCCAGTTTTTTGCCGATCTCTTTGAGCGACATCGGCTTTTTTCCATCGAGACCGTAATGCAATCTCAAAACATCTGCTTCTCTCGGGTCGATTTCGTTGAGCAACCTCAAAGCTTTCAGCTTTTCTTCGACGGCAATTAATGCATCTTCCGGCCTGCCGCCGTTTGGATCCTCCAAAATCGCTTCGAGCATCTGATCCTCATCCATCTCATCGCCGCTGCAGGATTCCCCTGTAGAGCTGAGAACCTCGACGATATGATGTATAACTTTTGCCTTCCGCATCGGCATTTGCATAATATCAGCCATTTCTTCGACTTTTGGCGTCCTTCCGAGCGTGCTTTCCAGTTCCGCAATAATATGCCGCCACTGGTTTATCAAGGCGACCATATAGGTGGGAATATGCACTGGCTGAACATTTTCCAGCAATGCCCGTTTGATGCTTTGTTTTATCCACCATGCCGCATACGTGCTGAAACGAACGCCCCGCTCGGGATCAAAGTAATCTACGGCTCTTATCAATCCGAGATTGCCCTCTTCAATCAAGTCACCGAGACTCATTCCCCGGTCGCCATATTTCTTCGCTATGTTGACCACCAGCCTTAGATTGCTTCGTACTAATTGCTCCCGGGCCCGCTGGTCGTTTTCCTTAACGATCAGTCTGCCCAGGGAACGTTCCTCTTCCATTGTCAGCAGTGATGCCTCGTCGATCTCTTTGAGATATTCTTTTATAGTAATGTCAAATGCGATAGCTCACTCCCGCCCAGCCGAAAAGCCTCTCGACTCCGGCTATCAGGGCAAATTGGGTCTTTACCTCACTTCCATAGTTATAGGACGATTGCCTCCCTGTCAGAGATAATTCTTTTTGAGGTATCGGTCAAATAGACCTTCGGGTTTACCCCCGTTAGAAATTTTTCCTCATATCAGGCAGCTTCATTGTGCAACTTATGTGCATAGAAGTCGATTTTGGCGGGAATAAAAGAAAAGGCCTATACCGAACCAAATCGGCATAGGCCTTCTTGTAATGCAAATCCGTAGCTTCAACGGCTACGTATAATCCAGCTTACGGTAGCGGCTCCGGTTCGGGTTCCGGAGCGGGCTTAAGCAGCCGAACGTCATCAATGAATATCTTACCTGCACCGCCGGGAATTGTCATGTTGCCCTTGGTCCCCATGCCGATCGCAATCCTGTCCACATTAGTCAGGACTATGCCCTGATCGGCAAAAGCTTGGAGCGGGATAACCCACTCGGTCCAGGTGTTTATCTGTGCCGCAGCCGGATCATCGTGGACCACCACCGCAGGCGTGCCGGTACTATTTGACAGAGCTACATACAGTGGCTCGGCATCGTTGCTGAGGATACCGATATCCTGGTTTGTCCACTGCCCGCTGACATTGCCGGTAGTAGTGACGTTAGTGAATACTGCCTGACACGTCAGAGCGGCATCATGGCTGGTCACCGCCAAACCGACATAGGCATTCGCGCTCATTGGGATGGGTTCTGTGCCCAGCAGCTCCCAGGTCGATCCGTTGGCCGAAATATATCCTGTAAAGTTACCAGCCATATCACGCTCGATCTTCACCCAGTACGGTGCAACAATACCGGCCGAGTCTGTGTTGAGGCTGGTCTGGCCTGTGCCGGGACGTCGCTGGAAGGAAGCACCTGAACCAGGCGTCACAACCATCATCGCATGCGCCGAGTCAGGATTGAGCGTCTCACGAATCATTACCCCGGCTTTCGCCCAGACGTTCGTGTTTTCAACGCTCACAACCTTTGCGACCATCGTGCCGGCACCGGTCAGCATCTTATATGCAAAATGGAACTCATCGGCTTCCACGCTGTTAACCGCCCAGATATCCGAGCCGGAGGCGGTCATCGTAAAGGTGCCCACCGGGCCCTCGACGAAGCTGCCGGTAGATGCTGGGTAGCCTCTGAACCACAGCGACAATTCCGCAACGCCTTGCTCGGTCCAGTCACGCTGGTCTGCCAGCGCCAACTCCACCTCCGAATACTTGGAGTAGCCCTGCTTGTTGTTGTCGCACGAAATCGGCATCGACTGACTACCTCCGTGAACGATAGTCTCCTCAGTATAAGAAGCAGTGGTTTCATCGCCTACTGCAGCGCCGGTGCCATTGCCGGCGAAGTAATCCGCAGTACCCGGTGCACCGTAGCCAAGCCCATCGTGCCATGCGTACCATATCTGGTTATCGCCGGCATCATAGCCCTCGAAGTCGTCTATGACAAAGAAGTCGCCCGTCGTAAAGCTCCAGACATTGCCTGGCCAGGGGCTATCGGCATTGACGCTGTTGACTTCATCGATGCGCCAGTAGTAAGTAGTATTAAATGTAAGCTTGCCGGGTTCGTAGCTCTCTTCGCCAAGGGCTTTTGGCCCCTTGTACTCAGGCGAGCTTGTTGTGGCGTTCTTAACGGCGTCCGCGTCCGTGCCGAAGTACACCTCGTGCGATTCGGCGACGGCTCCCGCAACCCAGCCAAGAACCATCGACGGTTTCACGTCCACGGCACCATCAGCCGGATTCGGACCGGTAACGGCACCCTCGGTAGTGAAGCTCCAGACTTCGCCCTTGTACGTACCGACGCCATCGAACTCATCTACACGCCAGTAGTAAGTCTTGGCCAATTCAAGTTGGCCTGGAGAGTAACTCGCAGGACCGCTCGGAACACCCATGGCAGCATTGCTTACTTCGCCGAAATCTTGGCCGAAGACTACATAGTTCAATTTTGCACCGAAACCTGGCGTCCAGCTAAGCTTTACATTAAGGTCGACAAATTCGGCATTATCAGCCGGAACCGGGGTATAAGCAGTCTTGGGTGGAACCGCAAAGCTCCAGACGGGACCTTTCCATGGACTATTCGGATCAGCTTCGTTTACCTCATCGACTCGCCAGTAGTAAGTTGTGCCTGGAACAAGGCCTTCAGGATAAGGAAATCCGGGAAAGCCTACAACAAGATATGAGTTATTCAGATCCTGGTTGCCCTGGAATGTATCGCTGGTGCCGTTATCGACATCGTCATAATTCACGCCGAAGTACACATCATGCGAGACGGCAAAATCTCCCGCTCTCCAGCTCATGCTCGCCCATGTATCGGCATAGAGCGAGCCGTCGGCCGGGACAGGACCCGATGCATAAGGAAATCCTTCACCAAGCATAGCAGACTGTATCTCAGTCTGCGTTAGTACGTTGTTGTAAATCCTTACATCATCGATGAGGCCGGCCCAGAAGCGGCCCGTGGCCCCGGAGTTGTCACCGATATATACGGGTACGGTGCTGGCAGTTATGTTGCCAGTAGAGTTCGACGAAGCATCAAGTTCGCCGTTAATGTACAGGAGTTTTTGTGAGCCGTTATATACTGCTGCTACGTGAAACCAATCGCCGGTACTCACGTCCGTGGTTCCCGTCAGGTCCAGCGGTTCGACACCGGTGGTTCCCCAGGCAATGTTGTTTGTGTCGCCGGACCTGTGTACCCTCCAGGAGCTGTCACTCGTGGTGATGATGGCCTGCCAAGTCTTATCGAATACGTCGACCTTAATCCAGCACGCCACTGTGATGTTTACGGGAATTTCGTAGTCCGGAGAACTCCCGCAGTTCACGAAGTCGCCGGCACCGTCGAATTCCAGCGCGCCGCTGCCTACTTGCCCAGCTACCCACTGGGGATCACCCTCGAGGGTGCCATCGTGACCACCCGCCAGGTCAAAAGCAGTTCTCCCTGAGCCCTCATCAAACCTCCAGTGAGCCACCAGTTCTGCAGAGGCATTACCCGCTATGCTCAGCACAACAATAAAAGTAAATAAACAAATCAATTTTCTACACATAATAATCCTCCTTCAAAAAAGTTTAAAATAACCATACTTTGGCCATATACCAAAACGAGTGAAATGTCTACTATTTGACGACACCTCCTTCCTTTTCAAGCCCTAAACGGGCGATTATTTAAGAAGTGAAATTATCAAATAGACCATAAAACTCTACCTGCTTCGTAGTAAAATACCTACAGATTTCAACAACTTATTTATACCATATTAAATACATTTGCGTCAAGAAAATAATTCGAAAGATTACCTATTTCGTCCTATCAGAGAAAAAACCCTTTAAGCAGCTATTAGCTGGAAAACTTGACTTTTCGAGATAGGTTTGATATTCTAATGGAAATTAGGCTTAGCGGCGTAACTAAGCATTTAATATGGGAAATTTCAGCTTAGATGAAAAAGCGGAAAGGGAACAAGAAACACCGACGAAATAAACCCCCTTCGCATCAAGGGACTGCCCGAAACACCGGAAAACGAAATATTCGGCTTCTAATCCTTGGAGGAGCTTGCTGTGCGGTGATTCTGGGAATCTTAATTACGAGGTCATTCTGGCACACGAGGGACGGTTCGGGAGAAGGCCCACAGCAGGCACAACAGGTAGTAAAAACGCCTGTTGCCGGTGGAATGAGTTCTTCCCAATCTGCGGCAAAACTGCCCAATACACCTGCTGTCGGAGTCATATCGGCCGAACAAAGACAGTATACGGAAGAAGAACTGGAGCAGGAAACAATCGCGGTACTGAACCGCCTTGTTGAGGACTTCCCCGAAAGTGCAGATCCCCTCGGCCTGATGGGAGATGTCTATGTGGAGCTGGGCAAGACGGCCGAGGCGATGAAATGCTGGGAGAAATGTGCCGAGTTGGAGCCTCACCGGGCCGGCAGCTATGAACGTATGGCCTATACAGCAGTGGAGAGAGGCCAGTTCGAGAGAGCGTTGGCAATTGCACAAAAAGCACTGAAAATAGACCCCTTAATGCCCGGTATTCACAGTCAACTGGGACGGGCATTGAGAGGCCTGGCCAAACCAAGGGAATCCCTCGCCGCATTCGAGAAAGCGGTCAGGATTTCCCCGGAATCGGCTGAAAATCATTACCTGCTGGGGCAGGCATACCAGCAGTTACAACAGTACGAACAGGCTAAGCAGAGCTATATGACGGCTTTGCAAATCAATCCCAATTACACAGATGCATGTTACGGGATTGTCTCTGCATCCGCACGATTAGGGCAGGAGGACGAGGCGGCCAAGTACCGTAAGAAGTTCGAGGAGATGAAAGCCCGCGACTGGCAGACATTACCGGATAAGAGGGACTACGTTCTGCACCAGAAGTTTCAGGTTAAGTCTCGCCGTCACGCGGCTAAAATCCACACAAATGCCGGCATAGTGTATTACGAGCACGGCCGGCGGCAGACAGCCGAGAAGCATTGGCTGCGGGCGGCAGAGCTTGATCCGGCCAACACAGAGTGCCGAGAGGAACTTATGACCCTCTATCAGCAAAATGGACGGAACGAAGAGGCACTTAAGATTTGTGAGCAACTAATACAGCTCGTGCCCGAAAATGCTCAATATCATATGTGTGCCGGGACGCTGTTGACGCGTATGAATCGTATCGAGGACGCGCTGCTGGCGGTCAAACAGGCAATCGAGCTTGAATCCAACAATGCAACCTTTCGGCAGATATACGACCAGATTCAAAAAAGAAGATAGTATGACTACTTTTGAAACAGGCTGGTACGGCCGACCCATCTTACAGTTTACAGCCATTATGGGTCTGGTATGTGTAGGCTCACTCTGCTCAGCCAGAGCGAAGTGCCCCATTCAACTGAGCGATATCACAAAAAAGACCGGTATAACCTTCAAACACACAGATGGTAGCTCCGGTAGATACTACATCATGGAAACAGTGAGTGCCGGCCTGGCGATCTTTGACTATGACGTGGACGGAGATGTGGACATTTACTTCCTGAACGGCTCACCGCTGCCGGGCACACAATCCGGAGTTTCGCCACAGAATGTGCTCTATCGCAACGATGGGAAATGGAAATTCACCGATGTGACTGAAAAGAGCGGAGTTGGCGACACTGGCTACGGGCTTGGAGTGGCCGTCGCTGACTACGACAATGACGGCGATCCGGATATCTATCTTAACAATTACGGGCCAAACGTCATGTACCGGAATGACGGGGATGGCACTTTTACCGATGTTACGAATGAAGCGGGAGTGGGCAATGGGCAAAAAGTGGGGGCGGGGACGTGCTTCCTTGACATGGACGGGGACGGCGATCTGGATTTATACGCGGCCAATTACCTTGAGTTCTCGAATGATACTCATGCCAAAGTACAAGCCATAACGAAACTCATGTATGCCGTTCCCCGGTACTACCGGCCGGTTCCCGATACCCTCTATCGCAACAACGGAAACGGCACGTTTACGGACGTCAGCGCAGAATCTGGAGTAAACACTCAGGCAGGATGGGGAATGGGAATGATCTGCGGCGACTATGACAACGACGATGACACCGACATTTTTATAGCCAACGACGTCTGGGCTAATTATCTCTTTCGGAATGACGGTAATGGCCACTTCAAGGAAGTTGGACTTCTGGCCGGTGTGGCGTATGATGCAGGCGGGCAAGCGCAAGCTGGCATGGGAGTTGACTGCGGGGATTATGACAACGATGGCTGGCTGGATTTCTACCTGACTAACTATCAGAAGGAACAATCTACGCTGTATAGGAACTTGGGCAATGGGATGTTTGAAGACGTTACGTTCGTGACCGGAGCGGGAGCCGGAACACTTAACAACGTCACCTGGGGCAATGGTTTCGTGGATTTTGATAACGACGGGGACCGCGACATCTTCGTCGCCTGCGGTCACCTACAGGTCAATATCGAGCAGTTTGATGATGCATCGACCTATCACCAGCGGAACATCCTCCTGCTTAATACCGGCAATGGAAAGTTCGTCGACGTGTCGGACGAATGTGGGGACGGGTTGAAGGTGAACCTCAGCAGCCGCGGGGCGGGTTTCGACGACCTCGACAACGACGGCGACATCGACGTGGTCATCCTCAATTCGCGGCGGGAACCCACCATCCTCCGCAACGACTCGGCCAACGAGAACCACTGGATTCAAATCCGCTTGCAAGGAGTCAAGACCAACCGTGACAGCGTGGGCGCGCGCGTCAAGGTGGTAGCGGGGGATCTGACACAGATTGACGAAGTACACAGCGGACGTGGGTACCAGAGCCATTACGGAACGCGCCTGCATTTCGGATTGGGTAAACGTGACCGGGTCGACCGAGTCGAAGTCCGCTGGATCGGGGGTGGTTTGGACGTCGTGAGAAACGTCGAGGTCGATCAAGTCCTGAGCATCACAGAGCGAAACAACCCGGCAGAAAGCGATTAAAACATTAGTTTGGCGGTGGTGTAACAATTATGAGTAAAAAAATAGAGGCCCATATCGAACTATGTCGATATGAGCCTCGTTTTGACTTCAATCAATTGTCTATTGCTATCAGCCCTTATTAAAGGCTATGACAATCTAAACTCCGGATTAAGGCTCTGGTTCGGGTTCGGGAGCCGGTTGATACAGCCTGATATCATCAATGAATAACTTGCCAGAACCGCCGGAGATTGTCATGTTGCCCTTAGTACCCAAGCCGATTGCGATCCTGTCTACATCGGTCAGGACAATGCCCTGATCTGCAAAAACTTGCAGCGGAATCACCCACTCGGTCCAAGTACCTATGGTCGCGGCGGCCGGATCGTCATGGACAACCACCGCCGGTGTGCCGGCTTTGTTGGAGACCGCCACATAGAGCGGCTCTGCATCGTTGCTGGTTACACCGATATCCTGGCTTGTCCACTGCCCGCTGACATTACCGGTAGTCGTAACGTTAGTGAATACGGCCTGACACGTCAGAGCGGCATCATGGCTGGTCACTGCCAAACCGATATAGACGTTCGAGCCCATCTGGATGGTCTCAAATACGCCTTGCATCACCCACGTCGAGCCGTTGGCTGAAGTGTACGCCGTAAAGTTTCCGGCCAGATCACGCTCGATCTTCACCCAGTATGGTGCAGTTATCGCGGCGGTCGTCGTATCGAGACTGGTCTGGCCCGTTCCGGGACGTCGCTGGAAGGAAACACCCGAGCCAGGTGTAACACATGCGAAGGCGTGCGCAGAGTCCGGGTTCAGGGTCTCTCGAATCATCACGCCGGCCTTCGCCCAGACGTTTGTGTTATCGATACTCTGGACCCTGGCGGTAATCGAGCCGGCGCCAGTCAGCATCTTATACGCAAAATGGAACTCATCAGCTTCCACGCTGTTAACGGCCCAGATGTCCGCGCCGGAGCCGGTCATTGTGTAAGTGCCGACCGGGGCTTCGACAAAGCTTCCGGTTGAAGCCGGGTAACCTCTGAACCACAACGACAGATTCGCAACGCCTTCCTCTGTCCAGTCACGTGCTTCAACCAACGTCTTCTCCGTCTCTGAATATTTCGCATAGCCCTGCTTATTGTTATCGTAGGAAATCGGCATAGACTGAGCATCGCCGTGAACTATGGTTTCCTCGGTATAAGAAGGAGAGGTTTCGTCGCCTACCGCCGCACCTGTGCCGTTACCCTGATAGTAAGGATCGACGCCAAGTGCTCCATAGCCGAGTCCATCTTTCCAGGCGTACCATATCTGATTCTCGCCGGCATCATAGGCTTCAAAATCGTCCACGATTAGGAAGTCGGCCGTTGTAAAGCTCCAGACGGTGCCTATCCACGGGCTGTCTGGATTGATAGCGTTAACTTCGTCGATTCGCCAGTAGAATGTGCTCTCCCAGGGCAGTTTCCCCGGCACGAAGCTCTCTTCACCAAGCGCTTTGCTGCCCTTGTACTCCGGTGATGCTTTAGTAGCGCTGGCCACAGCAGCTTCGTCGGCACCGAAATAAACCTCGTGCGATGCAGCCTGAAGTCCCGGCTTCCACTGAAGAACAGGAGTTTGAGTCACACCGGTAGCAAGGTTTGCAGGCTTGGCGCCAAAAGCACTCATCGGTTCATATGGCGACAGATTCATACCGGGAATGGTTGTGATATCCGGAATACCGGGGCCTTGCCAGGCCACATGACAGTGGTCGCCACCACCTTCTTCCTTCCAGATGGCCATGATGTAGTATTTCTCACGGGCAACAAGCGGAATGGGCTCCGACATTTGTGAGGCATATTTGGTCCATTCATTAACATTGGTCCAGCCGCTGGTTGCGGTAGGCGAATCCTTTACATACGCAATCAACTCTGCATTGCTGGAATCGTCATCTGTACTAAGCCACAACTCACCCTGGTCGTCACTTGCCAGCCAGAACGTATAATCACCAGTGGCAGGGGCATATACCCAACCCTCAATCCGTGCTCCGTAACTGCTCAGATCAGCTCCATCCCAAAGGAAACTGTCAACCGTCTCGGTAACATCGGGATTATTCGGATACTTCGAACTGCTCTTGAGCGTGTTTATGTCGGTTGATGAGATGTTCTCCCACCTGCTCATAATAGCCGTTCCCAAACCGGGCTGAGTCGTCGTAAAGCTCCAGACTTCACCTCTGAGCGTGGTCGGGGGATTAAACTCATCAATACGCCAGTAGTAAGT
>Ga0307425_1001030_pt1 | contig 17159 bp, 15 predicted proteins | sample SalMarWE160330MG_FD_202152 | JGI IMG/M metagenome (GOLD analysis project Ga0307425, IMG submission 202152) | Salt marsh sediment microbial communities from the Plum Island Ecosystem LTER, Massachusetts, United States - WE1603-30 | ecosystem: Environmental > Aquatic > Marine > Intertidal zone >... | reverse complement strand
CTTCTGTTTCCAAGACACTGATAGTTGCTCTATGATTCCACTCAGCATCTTCATCTTCTAATGCATGGAGAGTAACAACATGATATGGCCCAGCTCGATCTATCATTAATTTGACACTGCTATAGGTTACCTCTTTCATTTCACTTCCGACTGATCTCTTAGCGTATGCTTGTATTGCAGATATGAAGGAACTAAACAAGTCTGGATTGACTCTGATATTCTCTAGACCGATTGATGCTCGTGTCAATCCTCCCTCATCGAGAACGATTATTCCCTTCATTTTCGGTTAATCCATACTTCTTTGATTCTATTTACTACATTTCTCACTTATTCTATTAATTCGTGTATTAGGCGCATCTTCATAATGAAGTAGAACTGATGTGATTCACGATTTATTCTCGGAGTAATTCTCCGACTTCTCGTGCGTATTTTCTCATCTGAGTGACCGCAAGACCCATAGAAGTCAAGTCTCTTGCAGAACCCATAAGCAAGAACTCACCTGCCTGGGAAAGAACAACGAATCCTTCTTTACCTCTAACAACAACTTCGTAGAGTTCATCTAATCCAAGTTTTACAGCAGCCATATCTCCTGTCATAAGAAGTGCTGCACTAACCGCGGCCATGAGGTCTGGATCTGTGTCTGATTCTTCAGTCGCAAAGTATGCAAGCTTAACTCCTTGTTTACTAACGACTGCAATAGCATCCAGATCTGCATAATTCGTTAATCCCATTAGAAGCTCGACAAGCTCCTTCTCCTTTGCTGGGTCTAGGTGTTGTGACATTATCTTTCTCTCTTAAATTCTATTTTATAATCTTGAACTATTTGGCTACGAGCTTCTTTCCTTTCTTGTCTTTCGCTTTAGTTCTGTCACCATCAGCATCTTCAGTTTCAGATTTGAAGAAGGTAATCAAATCACTCAATCGTTCCTTCATTTCTGCTTTGATTGGACTGAGAATAGCATCTGGTGTGCCTTTCAGCAATTCAATTCCGAGAACTCGACCATCTTTAACTATGACTCTGGGTATGAATCCTTCTGCCATAAAGGTACCCTCTGGAGGGTCTTTGACTTTCTCAATTCTTCGCTCAATTTTCTCTTGACCAAAAATTGCAGTTTTGTGTTCTGCGACGGTGTACAGATCATTATAGACAATAACTAATTCTCTCTGATAACCCTCTGGTGGATCAATCGTTTCCATCTCTTTGATCATATCTGCTATTTCTCCGATTGGTGCAGCAGCAAAATGAGTTGCTGGTCGAGCTGTTGGTGCTGGACTTGGCTTAGGTGTTGGGGGTCTTGGTGAAGGTGCTATCGTGGGTTCATCTCTAGGTTTTGTAACAGGTTCTGTCGTTGGTTTTGGAGTCGGTGGGGGAGCTGATGTTGTTTCAGCTACAGGTTCCTTCTTTGGTTTTGGTGGTGCGGGTGGGGGTGATGTATCACCCGGTTTCAGCACTCGTGTAGCAACTGTTGTACCATCTAATGCTGTGAAAAAGGTAGGAGGCTCTTCACCCTCATCGACAGGCCTTACTTTGAAGTTAAATCCATACTCTGTTCTCAGATTAGTCGCAACTCGTGCACCAATGAATTTCCTTCTGACTCCAGCTTGGCTTCCTTTCCAGAGGTAGATGCTTTTTGTTTCATCATCCACAACACAGACAACAATAGTGGATGCTAGATAATCTTTGGAAATTTCTACCTCGGTGAGGGTTCCATCTTCCATTACTTCGTAGCCTACAACCATAATCTATCACTACGTTATAATTGACTCGTAGGGTTTGCAGTCAGCTAATCAAGACATAAGCCTTGAGTGTATAGCTTGCGCATTGCATAATCTCTGTTTGTGCTATATGATTGTTATTGTGTTAGATATGATTGAGATATGAGGAAATTTTCTTAGAAAGCGGCCAAATATGACAACAATTAGTGTGAAATATCCTTATGTAGAATCATGCTCTACGAAATTAGGTTGATTGCAGTGGAAGATAAACCAGAAGCGATGAAAGTATTTTCGCGTCAACTCGAAGAAGTTAAAACATTGAGCAATCAACAGGTAATTTTGGGTTTGATAGGTTCGTCTTTTGTACTGGTTTTATCAACTTGGGGTGTTCTATCTCTTCTTAATTTTGCTCAAATATTCATTATTGATATTAACAACCTTGCTCGATATACTATGTACATGATACTTGGGTCTGCCCTATCGATTGCTATCGCTCTCATTATTGTTCTCGCGATGATTCGGTGGCCTCGAATTGTTAACCTTCCACTACGAATCCATCGCTTTGCAAAAAGAGGAACTGGAGAATACTTCCTCAGTCCAGACCCTCCTGATCAATCTTTGAGAACCGTTGTACGCAGGTCACTCTATGGTTCTATTCTTGTCGTGGGTATCTCTCTAACCATATTCAGTTACGATCTTATGGTTACCCCTCCAACTCAGATCATACCTAGTGGAACCTTCTTAATGCTAGCAAGTATCATTGTTCTCCCAATTACGGTCCTTGAGTTCTACTTTGGTCCTTGGCTCATTAAAGATTCTGGACTATTTCATCTCGATGAACGAGATAGGTCTCTTAGTAATGTAGGTGATGATCTAGAAGACATTTTAGAATTCTTTGCAGGCGTGGATATACTGTTTCTGTTTTTAGAACTAGCAATAAGCCTCGGGTCAACATATCCTTGGCTTCCAATATTCATCATTATTATTCCATTGGGTCCTCTATTCTCTATTGTATTAAATTTCACATTTATTTTCATGATATTCAAGAAAAATGGAACAGCCGCAATGATGGAGTTTCTAGGTACACGATATGAAGTACCAGATATTGTATCATCACCCGATTACATTCGTAGTAGAGTTATTGCCCTTGTAGAACGTGATTTAATGATGAATGTAGATATTCCTGAAACGCTTTCATCTGAAGCAATAATTGATGTAATTTTAGAAGAACCTCCAAAAGCGGAATCAGTTGACACAGAAACTGAATCAATCAATGAGGTTGACAGCTAAATTAGGTCTGAAGGAAAAGGATACACGTTTGTTCCCATTTTCTCTAAGCTTGGATACCAAGTCTTCATCATATGTCAATACTATAATTTGTGTATCTTGAAAATCAATATTGATCTTGAAAGAACCCACTTGAGGAAGAATTGAGGTTACAATACCAGTTGCAACTGAGTTGTCTGACTCTATTGAAATCATGATATCTTCTGGTTTAATGCTAAATTTCACACTATCTCCAACTTCGCACTTCCCATCAACTGGAAGTTGAATCCCCATGATATCAACACACAATTTTCCACCATGTGCTTGGGTTACTGTTCCCTGTAGAACATTTCCGCTTCCCAAGAAACGTGCGACAAATTCATTCGCAGGTCTATCATATAGCTCCTCAGGAGTTCCAACTTGTTCAATCCTGCCATCATTAATAATGGCAACTCGATCTGATATTGCAAATGCTTCATCTTGGCTGTGTGTGACATAGATAGTTGTAACCTTCACTTTTTTCTGGATTCTCCGTATCTCGGTCTGGAGTCGTTCTCTGAGTTGCGGATCTAATGCAGAAAGGGGTTCATCTAGAAGGAGAAGTGATGGTTCTTTTGCTAAAGACCGCGCAAGTCCTACTCTCTGTGCTTCTCCTCCACTTATTTCGCTGACTTTTCTAAATAGCAAATTCCGGATACCTAGTAGGTCCGCAAGCTCTTCAACTCTTTCTACAGTCTTCTTATGTGGCCATTCTGCCATTTCTGGTCCAAAGGCTATGTTCTGGTAGACTGACATATTTGGGAACAATGCAACTGATTGGAAGACCATCCCGATATTCCTCTCTCTGGGAGGAATACCCACCATATCTTGGCCATCAAATAGAAGAGACCCTTGTTCCACTTCGATAAAACCTGCAATCATCCGGAGAGTCGTTGTCTTACCAGACCCGCTTGGCCCAAGTATTGTGAGGAATTCACCATCTTGTATGTTCAGATCAATTGGTCCAATTTTTGTTCCATCCGCAAATTCTCTAACAAGTCCTTCAAGATCAATTTTTACCATTATAGCGTACCTCCAGTACTTCCTTCGGATATCTTCTCCATGGCAAGAAAAGCAACTACGCAGAGTGCCACAAGGATAAGTGAACATGCTCCTGCCTCAACAAAATGGCGAACACCAAGATTGTCGTATATAGCAACAGCTAATGTGTAATTTTGAGGGAGCGCAATAAACAAGGTGGCAGACATCTCTCCAATTGCCATGGCAAATGCAAATACAGCACCAACAAGAATACTTGGAACAAGTAAGGGTACTTCAACAAAGAGGAGTCGTTGAATTCTTGTTGCTCCAAGCGAATCTGCTTGGTCTAAAATATTCGGATCTATACTTTTCAGTCCTATCTCAATAGACCGTGCAGTAAAGGGAAGGCCGATAATTGTCTGTGCTATCACAATAATTGGCCAGGGATTGATGTTTAACCCTGTTGGAACTGCAATTACTGTCATTAGTCCATATGCCACAGTTATTGATGAAATCCCCAATGGAAGCAATATCATTGTAGAAGATAGTGATGGTAGTCCCCTTGTTTTTGATCTATGCGCATATGCGAGAGGAATTCCAATAATTATGGAGAGTATCGTTGCCAAACCTCCATAAAATAGAGAATTGATGAGAGGTTGGAATCCTCCATTACTCCCAATTCTTACGAGATAACTAAAACCGTCCAAAGTGTAGACCTGCCTTATAGGATCAAAGAATGCTGCACGAATAATGGATATAATGGGTCCACCAATAAGAAATAGAGTCACAATGATGTAGGCTGTAATCGCTATCTTTTCCCACAGTTTGTATTTTCCGAGGGTTGTGGTTCGAATAGTTGAAGTAGGTCCGGATTGGTTCTCAGTCACTCTGCCAAGCTTGATGTATGATACCGCAAGGGAAATCGTAATCAAAATTTGAATGAGAACAAGCGAGCTTGCTTCTCCGTAATCTGACCACCTGAAAGCATTCCAAATTTGAACTTCTAATGTACGATATACTCCATTGCCAAAAGCTAGGACAATTGGAAACGACATGAAACAGAAGAGGAAAGTAAGAATGGCTGATGCTGAGAGTGACGGAAGAATGTGTGGAAGTGTTATTCTTCTAAAACGTGATACAGAGTCTGCACCAAGAATTTCAGCCGATTCTTCGATTTCTGGATTCAATCGTTCCATCGATGCTGAAACGAGAAGCATAACCAATGGTGCGTTGTAGAATGTATGTGCGAGTACAATACCTACAACACCATCTGCTAAATTCAGAATTGATGTGGTGGATTTTGTGATTAGCATTAGTATTGAATCAATAATACCGAAGGATCCGAACATCTGGATAAAACCAACGACTACAACTATGGGTGGAAGTACAAAGGGAACTATGATGAGTGCACGAATGAGTGATTTACCGCGGAATCTAAGCCTTGCCAGAAGCAAAGCACCTGGTAAACCAATTAGAAGAGCAAGAATTGTACTGATGCTTGCTTGAACTAATGTGAATGCTATTGTGAATTGAGTATAATAAGCTGATATAGTTTCCATGAATGATGAACCCGTTCCAGAAAAGAGACCATAGATAATCACAGCTCCGACTGGAAAAATGAGGAAGATAGACAACAAAATAATTGGAAATACCAATACTATGTATGTCCAATATTCATGTCTTCTCATAGAAGAACCTCTTAGCCAGGTGTCATCACGGTATCAAATTGATTTAACCAAGATTGGAGGTTTTCAGATATCTCAGTACTATTTAGTAATGTGTTGAGAATACTCACTTCACTTGGATGAATTGCATAATTAAATACACTAGGAAGTGTGAGATCTGTTCTTACTGGGAACATCCATTGATTCAGAGGAATCTCATTTTGGACTGTTGCATTCAAACAATAATCAATGAAAGCTTTTCCAAGATCAGGATTTGGTCCATTCTTTACAAGACCTACTCCTTCGACCTGCATCCATGCCCAATGTTGGTTTTGGTAGTAGAATGGTGCTATACTAGTGTCTGGTTCCGAGCCAAGATAATTTGCTGAATACGCTGGGTCTGTTCCGTAGCTTACGAGAAGATGTTTTGTTGGATCCGATGTCCATGCTGACCATGCCTCGTTCCATCCTTCTTCGATATCGATATTTCCTTCAACTGCATCCCACCATTCAGTCCAATCTTCACCGAGAATTTTCTCATAAATCGCAATCTGGGATAACAGAAATGCTAGTCCCGGGCTACTTAGATGAGGGTCTTCTGTAACAAGTGCAGATGCTAATTCAGTTGTAGTTAGATCTGCCAATGTCAGATTGTCTAATTGAGGATGGGTCGTCGTATTGATTGTATTCAGAGAGTAGATCAAAGTTACGAGCCCGAAATCGAATGGTGTGAGGTAATTCTCCGCATCGAGCGAATTAACAAATGAATCATTGATTAGGGCAAGATTCGGGGATTCATATGGCTCTAGAACATTACGAGCTGCTTCTTGCAAGACTAGTATATTGTCAATACCAATCACTACATCCGCAATAGGGTTTGCTGCTTCTGCATTTAATCGTGAAACAATGAAATTCGCATCAGACTCAAGAACGACGAAATCAATATCAATTCCGTATCTTTCCTCGAATGGCGCAAAAGCTCTCTCAAGAACCACATCTGCTCCTTCATCTCCCCAGTCCATGAAGCTACTGTATGTGTAAACAACAAATCTGGGTTTCCAGAAAGAAATGATGCCATAGGATGCAACAATAAGAATTGTAACTATTGCTACAACTGCGAATATTGCTTTGGGATTTCTGCGGACTGGGTATTCAGTCATATCAACAACACCCAGCTTCAAGGATGCAAGCATTCTTATAACGATTTATATAACAATGTTATAATAATATGGAGATTTACCCCATGCGACCACCTTGTGAAACTGTCCAGCGGGATTTCCTTCGTGTTGTTAGAATCTTCGTCGCACGAGCCCTTTCAAAGGAGGGTTATTCTCAAACAGAAATCGCATCTAAAATGGATTTGACTCAAGCTGCTATTAGCAAATATTTGGGTCAACCTATCACCAAGACAAGACTCGGAAATGAGATTGAAATCTTAGCCAAGAAATTGACGGAGATGATCAAGAGTGGTGATACTGATGCAGATACTTTGGTTAGAGAAGTTTGTATTGTCTGTATGCGCTCACGGATTGGTTCGACTCTATGTGAGATGCATCAGAAAAAAGTGCCATCTTTAGGTATTGCTAATTGCCGAGTTTGTTCTCAACTGCTTGGTGGGAGTAATGTCGAGTTATCAAAGAGATCTGAGGTCATGAGTGATATGCTCGAAGCACTTAGGATCATTGAAGCATCTGAAACATTTATAGAAATCGTTCCTCAGATTCGTTCAAATATCGTTGCATGTGATGATACTGCTGAATTCACAAATGATGTTGCAGGTGTACCTGGGCGTATCACCGTAATTGATGGACGTGCAAGAGCTCTTGTGAGCCCCCAATTCGGGGCTTCAAGTCACACCTCTGAACTTCTTCTTGATGCAATGAGAAGGTGGTCTGGGATTCGGTCTTGCTTGTATGTATCAGGACGAGAATCCGTAATTAGAGCAGCTAGGAAAGTTGGATTCAGAGTTGTGACACTGGAAAAGTCTGAAAGCAGCCCGAAGAATATCATCAAAGCCCTCGAGTCTGTAAGAGAAATTCCTGGACCAGGAACGGTTTTCCCTGCAATTCACTCTCCCGGTGATTATGGCGTCGAACCAATACTTTACCTATTTGGACCGAACGCCCATCAATTAAGCGAAAAGTGTGTGAAACTCAGCGAATCAGTGAAATCGTGAATGCGTGTCTTACAGCGTTTTATTTTGTTAATCCAATTTACAATGAGTGTTAGTGGTGACTAGCGATGGTCCTTATACGTCAAGGTAAAATGAAGGATTGCACCGATTTATTTGAAGTGTATCAGGGTACTCGTTGGTTCTATAGAATCAGAGAAGATGGATACACTACTGTAGAGCAGATAAAAGAAGAACATCGTGGTGCAGCTTTCTCCCGCTGGGGTTGGCTAGTGGCAGAAGAAAAGGGAAAGGTCGTTGGAGAAATTGTTTTTCGAATAGAGAAAAATCCAGTTGCTGGGAAAATCGGCATAATTAGAAATCTCGATATAGATGTCAGACATCAGAAAGTGGATATTGGAACCAAACTGACAAGAGCCGCAGAAGCAGTTATGAAAGAAAAAAGAGTTGTTCGAGTCATTGCCACAACTCCTCCAGCGGCGTACAATTATTGGATGAAGGTCAAATATTTTTCTCGTGGATCAATTTCTAATCTTAAATTATCTCTGAATAAAGTACCCGACATGAGAACACCAAAGGTAAAGACGGTGAAGATCAAGAATCCCGAAAAATTACCCAAGTCAATGAAGTTTTCCAATATTGCATATCCTGGATCTCTTGCTGAGATGGCTGGGAATGTGATTGATGGAAAGTTAAAAGGACAACTTCTTGAGTTTGCTACGGATGGTCGAATTATTGGTGTTGGAGCTATTGCAAAGAAAGATGCAAAGATTGCGAGCTTTGTTGCTGATGTGACAAAGAGAGGGATTGAACATGCCTCTTTAGTAATCTCAAGAACCGCCAGAACAGCTACTCCTTGGAAAGTCAAATCTGTAGAAACAACAATCCCAAAGGACCACATTAGCACATACACGTCATTCGCCAAGTGGTCCTCTGAGTTGTCAACGGATATTCCCGTGACTAAACTGTTGTGAATTGCTTATTCTGGTTCTTCAACTACAAAAGGTAGAGCCCAATTTGTAAAGACGAGGGTGCCACCTATCGCCCATATGCTTGCCATATTAACATGCCAGAGCAAGAAGGGAATTGTGACTATTCCAAGAATAAGGAATGCACCAACAACCACTAATGCAAAAACTGCATCGACTATCAATACAGTTCTGATTGAGTATCCCTGTCTCTTTCGGTATAGTGGAATGATCACTGCGAGTCCTAACAAAATTCCCATGCTGACGATCTCATCCATCTGAAGCGATGCAAATCCAAACACTCTTTCAGCCTCAGCCGTATCTCCTTCAGGTGTGGTCATTAGAACTCTAATGGTATGTTCGGTCTTGCTGTAGGTTCCTACATCAATGGTGAATGTGAAAGTACCGGAACTAACATTTACTGTGACGTTGTCGTAGTTTGCTAATACTACATCATCAACATATATTGAAACATTGAGTTCATCCCATTTTGAGTCAACATCGATTGTGAATGATGCAACACCGATCATCACTGCATCCGTTGTTGCGTATCGGATAGTCGGAGCTCCTTTATTATCAATCACTAATATCAATGATGTTGACCATTCATGATCAGAGCTATCTCTTCCAAGAAACATTACTACATGTTCACCCTCAGAATATAATGTTGTATTGAAACTGATTGAATTAGTTCCTGGGTAAACCGTGATATTTTGAAGGTTAGCTATCTGACTTCCATCAATGAACAGAGATAACGTCGCATTATCAAAAGGTGTTTCAAGTCTAATTGTAAATGCTTGCACACCTGAAATTACGTCATAGTTTTCCAAACTGAATACATATAATCTGACATAATCCAAGAATATCAGAGTGATTTCAGTTGTGGTTACAGCATTCTCTCCAGTATATGCAGTAATCCCAATGACGTGGTGTCCATTACTGTATCGACTGGAATTAAATGTGTAGTTGAATGCTCCAGCAATGATACTTGTGGCATTGAATTCCTCTGTGATTTTACCATCAACCGTTATATTGAGATACAATTCTGGATGAGTTGTTGATATATTCAGCCAGAGATTTGTGAGTCCAGTTATCGTTGAGTCCGCGGCAGGACTTAGAATCACAATAGTTGGTGGAAGGTGATTATTCACGTTAAACACAAGTGTATAGACCGCTGAAGCATCTTCACCGGTGACATTGTAGTAGAAGAAAAGAGTGAAGTTCAGTGGTCCCTCTGGGAGCCCAGTTGTATTTATCGGTACAATCTGTGTTTTAACTCCAATTGAGCTCTTGTTGTACTCGTGAATCACCCCATCTACGAATAGAGTGAACTCTAGTGGATCATATTCGGAACCAATTTCAAGAGTAAGATTGAAAGTTCCTGAAACTTCAGTTTGATTTGCTGGAGATTGGTGGTCGATGGTTATTGGCACACCATCATTGTCCACAATGTACAGCAGATTCATTGTATAGAAGAAGTATGTTGCAAGTACATCGTATTGGAAAAATAGCGTGAAGTTATCGTATCCTTCAAAGAGTGTGCTTGTATCAACGATGACACTGATGTCACCTGTACTAACATCAACAAACTCTGACGAATAAATTTCGCCATCGATAAACACTGTCAAGTTGAGAGTATCAACATCTGAAATCACATTCAGGTCGATACTTTCAAGTCCACTTATCCTACTTTCATTTGCAGGAGTTGTAAGTGTCGCACTCATATCGAATGCATCATTATTAACATAATAGAGTAGATAGACTGTTTCTTTTTCAGTAAAATATTCGAAGAGTACTGTGAAGTTTAACATTCCTTCTGGAAGGGTAGTAGAGTCTATGTTGGTTATTGTTTCAATCCAGCTAGGACTGGCTGTAATGTTAACGTGATCATATCCCAAATAGATTGCATCATCCACGAATAGAGTTAGGTTAAGAGAAGTAAAATCTGAGCCCATGTTTAATGTAATGTTAAATGGTCCTGATACTTCACTTCCATTAGCTAAACTTACGAGTGATGCCGTAATGTTCGGTGAATCATAAGCAGCAGGACTTAGAATGTCTGATTGAGTGTCCATGGGTTGATTCGTATTGACATCGGATGTAATTGTCTGGCCTTGGAATGAACCCAAGATCATGAATGCGACAAACATGAGCGCCAATATTCTACTTGTTTTTCTCATTCTGGTGCCTTCCTGAAACCCAGTAATCTCTTATCGGGCGGATGGCCCCAGAAAAGTTGGACTACTTAAAAGCGTAGCGCCAGTTGCAGGGTCGTACAATAGCTTGAAGCAATTAGTGCTCTTCATTTCGAATTACTCTTAGAATATCTACTGCACTTGTGGTCACCATATAGGATCCAAGTGGTGATAGAATTATTGTTAATCCCAATAGTTGTGGATTTACTAGTCCTTGAATCGCACAAATAATCGCCCAAATGATTAATGATAATCCAATAGCAAATCCCCCCATTTCAGGACCTAGCCCACTGTTAATGTCTTTTCGTTCCGTCATTGAAACTCCTCATTTCTCGTTTAACATGAATCTATATATCTTTGATACAGAGAATTTAGCCAATTTTTATCAAAACATGTATTCTTTTAAGATGGTTCACATTTATGGCTTTTACATTTCCAAGGTGGAATCCTCGCCATGACCATTAACGAATCCAAAACTCCTACTATTGAAATCTGGACTCATTCTTATAAACTATCAACTAGAGTCCAAAAACTTAGAGATCAATTTTACTCATTCCATGAACGTGAAGAAACTAACGAACCCTACGCTTTCACAACAGGAACCGATTGGGATGAAGTTTATACAGTGCATGATTGGGCAAATGAACCTGCAATCTATCCATTCTTTGCATCTATCAATCAGACTCTGAAGTCGATGGCAGTGAAGGTGGAGATTCCTGAGAATTATTGGAAATTTGGTCTTCCGATGAGGCGAGCAATCTTCTTCCATGAGGTTATGACTCGATATATGCCAACTTTGATTCTTGATGGCGAATTAATTGTCGGGTTTAATTTCAACACTGCGTTATCGAGGTCTCTCAATAAGTCCGAAACAAAGATCAGAAATAAACAGATGAAAGATTATTTCAAAGAAGCAAGTCGACTTAACGAGATTGGTGTCGGTACTGCTTCATGTGTGCCTGGTCATCTAATTCCAAATTATACAAAGGTCATGCGAATTGGTTTGAAAGGCATTGTCGAGGAATATGAAGAATTATTGAAAAGAGACCTTACTCCTGAACATCGCGAGTTCATAGAATCCCTGATACTAAGTTGTAAAACTGCTCAGGATGTTAGTGTAAGGTATGCAAAGAAAGCGAAACAGCTGGCAGAATCCGAAACTGATTCGAAACGCAAGGAAGAACTTGAGAAGATAGCTGTGATATGTAGTAGAGTACCTTGGGAAATACCTTCTTCTTTCTGGGAGGCTCTTCAATCACTATGGATTGTCCACATGCTTGTCATGGCTGCGGAGTCTTATCCCGGCGCAGGTCTCTCTCACGGTAGATGGGACCAATACATGTACCCATTTTACAAGAAGGATATTGATTCTGGAGCAATTACCCGAGAACAAGCAAAGGAACTCATGCAATGCTACTGGATCAAACACAATTATGTCTACGATTTCCAAGGAAAACTTGGAATAAATCAAGGCATCAATTCAAGCTTTGGTCAGCTCATGACTCTCAGCGGATGTGGCCCTAATGGTGAGGATTTGACAAACGACCTTACTTGGCTAGCTTTAGAGGTCATTGAAGATATGAACCTCTTCGAACCAAAACCTAATGTACGACTTCACAAGAATACCCCCCAAGACTTCTTGATTCGCGTTTCTGAAATGGTCGCAAAAGCACAAGGTTCTCCATTCCTCATGAATTTTGATGAGCATAGTATAGAAGGATTGGTCTGGCAAGGAGTACCCCGTGAAGAAGCTTGGGACTATGGTATTGTTGGGTGTCTGGAGAACACTATGCAAGGAAATGACCGATCTGATACTGTCGATGTAAACATCAACTTAGTAAAAGCTGTTGAGTTCGCAATGAATGATGGTAAGGACCTTGCTACTGGAAAACAGATTGGCATCAAAACTGGTGATCCACGTACATTCACAACTTACGAACAATTTCTTGGGGCTGTAAAAGATCAACTTGTCGAATCGATTCGTCTCCTAACCGAAGCAGGAAGTATGGCTGATACGATTCGCGCTAAGTATCAACCCACACCTTACCTCAGTGCCCTAATGGACAAATGTGCAGAAAATGGAAAGGATGTAAATGAAGGTGGTACAGTCTGGAACTTCAATACAGTAGAAGGAATGGGAATTGCTACTGTAGCTGATTCCGTTGCTGCAGTCAAGAAAATGGTCTACGATGACAAGAAATCTTCCATGTCTGAACTTGTTCAAGCTATCGAAGCTAATTTCGTGGGATATGAAGAACTGCGTCAACTCCTTCGTTCAAAGGTTCCAAAATTCGGAAATGATGATGATTATGTTGATAGCATTGCAAGAGAACTCTCTATGTTCTGGGCTCAAGAAGCTTTCAAACATAAGAATCCATACACTGGTAGACAGTACAGAGCAGGTTACCTCTCATGGAACTACTTCATCCCGCTAGCTCCGCTTACCGCGGCAACACCTGATGGTCGAAGAAGAGGTGAATTCATATCTGGCGGCGTCGGTGCTGTTCAAGGCATGGACTCAAAAGGCCCTACTGCAGCAATTCGTTCAGTCGGTAAGCTTGGATTGGAAACCATACCTAACGGAGCAAGCCACACAATAACGCTTAGCCCATCGATGGTGAAAACAAAGGAACATGTTGAGAAGCTTGCAGCACTGCTACGTGCGTATAACGAAGTTGGAGGAACTGCCCTGCAGATCAATGTAATTGATAGCGAAACCCTTCGTGAAGCTCAGAAAAACCCCGATGCATACTCAAACCTGATGGTCCGTGTTACTGGATACAATGCATACTTCACACAAGTAGGTCGTGAACTCCAGGAAGAGATTATCACAAGAACGGAGCATTCCCTATAATGACATCAAATGGTTATGTAACCAATATACAGAGGTGTTCTACAGAGGATGGACCCGGTATCAGAACAACCGTGTTCTTCAAGGGCTGTCCAATGAAATGCATTTGGTGTCACAATATTGAAACAATTGATGCTGATCCCGTCTTAGTATGGTATGCTGTGAAATGTATTGGCGATCAAGCTTGTGTCCGAGCATGTCCTGAATCTGCTCTCGAACTAACTCCTGATGGAATGAAAATAAATCACGATTTATGCCAAGTTTGTGGAACATGCGAAGAAGCTTGTCCAACAGGAGCAATTAAGGTGATGGGGACAAACTGGGCTTCTGATGATCTGATTGAAGAGTTGCTACGGGACAAAATCTTTTTTGAAACATCAAATGGCGGTGTGACCTTGTCTGGTGGTGAGGCTACATATCAATCTCAGTTTGCGATTGATGTGGCTATTGGACTACAGGAAAAGGGTGTCCATGTTGCACTCGATACATGTGGATACTGCAGCGAAAAAATTATGCGAGAAATGCTCGAACATGTAGATTTGGTTCTCTATGATTTGAAGATAATGGATCCTGCGAAGCATGAAGAGTTCACTGGTGTTCCACTTGACCGAGTTTTAGCCAACGCAACAATAGTTGCAGAGAGTGGAAAGCCGATTTGGATTAGAACTCCCATAATTCCCGAACATACAGACAGTGAGGACAATATTCGATCCATTTCACAATTTATCGTTACTAAAATGCAGAATGTAGAACGATATGACCTGCTTGCATTCAACCGGATGTGCACTGATAAGTACAAGCTCTTTGATTTAGAGTATCCGTTGAAAGATGCAGATTTGATTACTGAAGAAACCATGAAACATCTGGCAGATATTGCAAGAAAAGAAGGCGTATCCCAAGTTGCATGGTCTGGAATGACAAAGAACTCTAAGATACTCATTACAAACGATAAACAGGAGGTACGACCCTGTGCCAACTAGTATACTTGACACCGAACTTGAAGAAGCAATGAAAATCTTTGAAACACCGAAATTTATGATCACTATGGATGAGAATGGCGAACCCAATTCAAGTCTAATAATGACTTGGACTGTTTACAAGGGAAACACGCTTGTCTATGGTGATTTCCTAAGTGAGAAGACTCGTAAGAATCTAAATGCGGGAAACAAAAAGATGGCAATCATGGTATTTACTATGGGATTGGATAGTTGGCTTATCAAAGCGGATTTTGAGTCATATCATTGGAATGATGAAATATACGAGTTTATTGCGCAGACTCCATTATTCAGGTATAATCAGTATACAAATGCAAGAGGAGCAGGCGTCGCTGAAGCTATCTCCTCAAGTGAAAAGTATGGCATTTCAAAACTATCGGTCCTTTCCTCGTTCATTAAAACCAAGCTTGCAAAAGGGAAAGTTCCTTTATTTGAATCGACAGAGGGGAACATGCCCAAGAACATCTATGATGTATTCTCTCAGATGGCTGCAGTGAAGGTTTTGGCCTTTATTGATGAGGATGGTTATCCAGCTGCATTCCCAGAATTCGGTATGCTCCCCGTATCAACAAACACAGTGATTATGAAACGAGCTCAAGAGAAACGGCGAGGGTATTCACTACATGATGGCCAGCGTGTCGCAATATCACTTGTTTCATTAGAACCTGCGGCATTTCAGATGAAAGGAACATTTCGTGAGATAGATGAAAATACTGCCTACGTCACTCTTGATCGAGTTTATGCATGCTCACTCCCACGACCTGGTGTTCGGGTTGACATTCCAATGCTCACAAGAGTAGAGTGAACAAGAGTTTAGTCACACCGTAAGCCTTTTTGTAGGCTCGAAATGTACGAAAGTTCGGTGCACTGCATGAAAACATGGGAGTATACATCAAAAGATGGACGACCAATTTTGGTTCGTACCGCTGAGCGTGGTGATGCTCCTAATTTGCATGAAGGTTTTCGCCGAGTGGTTGATGAAGGCACTTGGTTGCCAACGTTCATTGCGAATTCACATATTTCTGATTGGGTTCATTGGATTGATAAGACACATCACAATCGGGATATCTTACTCATCGCTTTTCTGGACAATGTATATGCAGGACATCTAACACTTCAACCCGAAGAATGGAATGCATCTCAGCATGTTGGAAAGCTTGGAATCATTGTGGTTAAAGAACATAGACATGTGGGTGTGGGACGTTCTCTTATGGTGTCCTGTGAAGAAATAGGACTTGAACACGACTTCACAAAAATAATCCTAAGTACCTTTGAAGATAATGAGGTTGCCAAAAAACTGTACCTCGACCTTGGTTACCGAGTTGTTGGAATTCGTAAGAACCACTTCAACATGCCTACTGGTTTTATCGATGAAGTTCTAATGGAGAAAGAGATTATTTAGAAATCAATCCTTTCTCCAAATGAGTGCTTTGTAACTTTTTTCCTTCTTCATACCAAAGGACTCATACAGATGAATCGCATTTTCATTATCCGCATGAACTCTAAGTCTTGCAAACTCATAACCTTCCTCTTTCAACTTAGAAAATGCATAATGCATTATTTGCTTACCATATCCTTTACGTCTGTGTTCAGGTGCAATACCAATATTTGATATGTTCAACACTTGTGGGCTAAGCTCTAAGATACCTACAAGGGTTTTTCCATCGTAGACATTATAGAGACTGGTTGAGTTATACCAGTGATCTAAGAATTGCTGTGGGAGGTCTGCAATATTATCTAGGACTATGTTAATCATAGTATCCTTTGAACCACTCATGGACTTCTTTATACTCTCAATGAAATCATGAACTTCTTCTCTCTTCGCTTTTACAAATCTCAGAGAATATTCTCCATGTACATAATCTGCTAAAGGACAGCTCATTCTTAGACTGTGAGCAATTTCTGTATACCCAATACTCAGGAAGTAGTCAACCAATTCATGATGCTCTTCAGGTATATCTATGAATGAATAGTATAGCTTCCTCTCTTTTGCTATTCTCAATGCATTATCAGCGATATCTTTGAGAATCTGAACAGGTTGCGAATAATCAATAACTAAGACAATGGACATGGGTGTTCCAATCGGTTCTAACATCCTAACAGGTTCTACTGAAACTACAACGAACCCTACTACTTCTTGTTTGTGAACAAACACCTGATATGGAATCTTACGCGCATTGTATCCCCCCACGTATGGTTCGAGTGTTTCCGCGTATTCCTGTAAATCTGGATCATCATGCGAGTATTCTTTCAATTTGATGACCTCAAATAATCGTAAGCAATTCTTGGTAGGTATTAATTGCTTTTGTTGTCAGCAGTTTGTGTTTATTTCGATTAATTGGCTCATTATTCT
>Ga0307425_1001029_pt1 | contig 17163 bp, 12 predicted proteins | sample SalMarWE160330MG_FD_202152 | JGI IMG/M metagenome (GOLD analysis project Ga0307425, IMG submission 202152) | Salt marsh sediment microbial communities from the Plum Island Ecosystem LTER, Massachusetts, United States - WE1603-30 | ecosystem: Environmental > Aquatic > Marine > Intertidal zone >... | reverse complement strand
AGTTAAATACCCCCTCACGTCTGTAAATACGACCATTGTATTAATAGCGGGGGCAGTCATTCCCACGATAAATGGGAGTACCGCGTCACAGGCCGGAACATCGTCCGGTATACCCATGTTGGCCTGTACCGGAACCACGCAAAGGGTCAGAGCGGCCAAGACTGAAAGTGCAATAAAAAATTTTTTCATCCTCTTTTCCTCCTTAAGATTAAATTCATAAATTCGAACGCTTTGTTAACGGGCCAAAGGCAATCTTAGACTTTTTCCTGATTTATCACCCCCTTAAAATTAAGAATTCTCGATACTCTTACCTTACCAATACTAATTTTCATCCCTCATTTTTGGTTAATATCTTCTGTGTATCTTCTGTTGGAGATTTAGTTTAATAGAAAATGTTCCTTTTGTCAAGCCTTTTCCTGCAATATTTCTCCCTTTTCTACCATTTTTGGCTCGAATAGCAATTAGTCATCCATCTTCCAGGTTGATAAGAGAAGGCTTCCTTTCATTTACAGTAGATATTAGCACATCCTTAATTGATCTGTCAAGCCCTTTTTACATCGTTGGTCGGATAGTCGTCTACTGATCCTTTTATCCGTGCTTCATTTAGCACCTATTTGTCCTGCATGATTTATGCCATGGCCGGATTGAAAATTCGCGGCGAGCGTATCCGGCCAAGGCGGGACACAAATATTCAATCCCACGCATCGCGGGATCAATATTTAATAGTCAAGTCCGGCTTCGCCGGCTCAGGTTCTATCATGATGTTCCTCAGCACGTTTTCCCTCAGACGTCCAACGAAAAAATCAAAAGGCCCAAGAACGGCTCCCTCCCTCTCCACATACAACTCCATTAAACCTGATGATACACCTGACAGACCCATCTGATAGCGCCCGGTGAGACCGCTTATACCCTCCGACCCGATATCAGCATCCCCCGGGTTGAGTGTTATCTTAAGACCGGAGATCCCTTCATTCTCATCAAAAACACCGTTTTTGTTATAGTCCTCATAGACCGTCCCCATCACAAAAGACCTCTGCTCAAGGGGCTCTGCAAAATCCGCGACGACCACGTAGAAGCAGGATGGCTCATCATCTCCGTCGAGGTCCAGGAAAGCCGTTTCAACCCCAATACCGATCTCATTTAAAAACGGGGCGAAGATATTCCTCTGAACGTTGGATTGCGGATCCACATCATGCTTCAGAAGAATCTCATAGAGACGACGGGCTGCATCGAGGGGCCCATCAACCTGTGTCGCATCCAATATTATACCTAAACTCTCCCCAACGCGGGCAGGGGCATAGCCTGTGGCCTCGACCCTTTCAAAAGGGGTCACTCCATCGGGTGAAACGATGTCAAAATAAAGCCGGTCGAGCATATCACGATTATGGGCCTTGGCAGTCCCATGGAGTTTGTCGTTCCAGGCAAGAGGGGCAGGGGGCATGGACAGGAATGCCATGGTCCCATAGGCCTTCGCAGCGCTCTCTTGATCGATGCCGGCGCTGAGTAGCGCCAGGCTCGGATCATTTCTGGCCGTGTTAAGCATACTGACCAGGGCCTGCTCAATAGCCTCGGTTTCGGCAACGGGTTTTCCAAAATCAAGCGTTGACACATAGGCATTCAAGATTGATCCCCCCGTGGTGAACGAACCACTGCCAAGGACAATCCCTGCCTCGGTGATTTCAGGATTAAGGATATTACGCTCCTCTGTCGTCCCAGGATCTAATTCGGCAAGGAATATGGATTCAAAAATGGTCCTGACAGCCTCGGCAGGTTCCATAAAGTTCTGAAAAGCGACCATGCCTAAGGATTCTCCGCACACAACCGCTAAGTAGCCGCTCTCCCTGATTCGCTCGGTATATGTTCGACCGTCAAGGGATCTATGTGAATAGTAGCTGTTGGCGATCATCTCCTCCGTATGACGGAAGGCTGCCTGATAGAGATTGCCGTCAAACTTCAAGGGGGGAAGACCTTCAGTCAAAACAGTCTTTAGCCCGGGCAGGTCCTGAAGGACAGTATCGCGGGCTATTCCCAAAGACTCTGCCATACCGAGAGGATCTCTTCTCGCCTCGTTAATCAGTTCAAGAAGAGAGGCCTCATCCTCAGAAGGCACGATTTCCCCCGAAAATGCCTCTTGATAGGTCCCTAAGTAAAAGGGCAAAGAGAAAAGAAGTATCTTGATTATCTTAAACAACATGTTCTGGTATTTCTGCAAAACTCATGCCACCCTGTCCCAAAGGATAAACAGTGAGAGAGGGGTTTTCCGTCAGCCAGGCCCCCTTGTTTCTCATGGAATTGGTCATATCGAGCCACCTCTGGCTAAATTCAGCCACTCCCTACCATCTCTTTCTCAGCATCACCTCCGCTGAAAAGGGCTTTCCGGATATGGTGCTGTATGTGCCTGGGGTCTCGTAATGGTTGTTTGTAAGGTTCCTGATGGAAATCTGGAAATCCAGACCGGGGACAATAACGTCATGGACCGTTGTGGCCATGTCCAAGACCCAGGCGCCGGGTATGGAATAAAAGGTATCGGCCCTTGGATAAATGAGTTGTGTGGATGAATGATACCCTAATCTTGCAAAGAGGGTCACCCTTTCAATCGGTCGCCAGGTTCCCTTCAGGTTAAACAGTCTCTTCGGGCCGGTGTCGTAAGGAAAGTTCAGCTCCTCATAATGGGGATCAGGGTCCCAGTACTTGATGTACTGATAGGTCTCATCAGGACCGCTGTTGTTCAAAAGGGTCAGATTAGCGGAAAAGTCCAGATCTTTGAGAGGGGAAATATGCCCGTTTAGCTCAACCCCATAGATCTTCTGGTGGTTCGGCTGTGAAAGGCCTGCATAAGGATCTTCCATGAAATGGTTTTCTATCTTACTAACAAAACCACATACACTCAAACCTCCTCTTTCAGAGGGTTTCCACCCAACCTGCAAGTTTAAAGTCTCTATCTCTTCGAGTTCCGGTTTTTCATCTCCTAAGAGCTGGCTCGCGAACGGGGTCCGGTAGGCGGTCCCGTACAGGGCCTTGAACATCCATTCCGACCGGGGCGTCCAGACGATCCCGGCATTATAACTCAGGGCATCCTTATACTGGTCATGATCATCGTTTCTTAAACCCAGGGAAAAATCAAAATCCCCCACCCTGTGGGTGTACTGCCCGAACAGGGACCAGAGCCGGTCATCATAGTCCTCAAGGGTGTAGATCGGCAGGAAGGTGGTGTTCTCCTGTGCTACATAATCAGGAAAGTAGCTCTCCCAGATCGGGGCATTTCTGACGTCCGTCTTCCTGTAAGCCATCCCTCCGGTAAAAACGCCCTTCCCGGCAAAAAAAGAACGGTCATATATAAGCTCTCCGTAAAAACTCCTCTCATCCTGATCAAAGCTACGGTCTATGATCTCATATTCAACATTCATCCAGTTGTAGTAACCGGCAAACCGTACTCCCGAGGACGGGCCCAGACTCCTCTTGGCCTCTAATTTCAGATACCCGAATGGTCCGCCCCTGCTCTCCGGCCAGATGAGTTTCTGGTCTCCGCTACTCTCTTCAGGACCCCTTATGGCATAGGGCTTTTTGTAATCAGAAATCAGCCCCGATACGGTAAACCAGTCTCTAAAGGAAAAATTTCCCGATGCCTCCAAATAGTGAGATCGCCCCGGTTGTTTCTCTCCAAACCGGTCCTCATAGGGATCGGCTTCCTTTCCATCCCCCCAGAATCTCACTATATTGCAGGTGGTGTCGTCCTCCTCTATGGTGCGTCCGCTCAGAGAGAAAAACCCATTCCAGTCCCCACCATCGTGCCCCATATTCGCGTAAAGGGCGCCATGGTCCCCAGGCCCCCCGTACAGGATACCTGTTTCAACCCCTTCAACATCCTTCCCTGTCATGGGGACGACGTTCACAATCCCTGCAAATGCGTCGGGACCCCAGAGAACCGAGCCGGGACCACGGACAATTTCGACCCTCTTCACAGGCGCTAAGGAAAGCTCATAATCGAGGGGTTGGAGGGATTTTGTTACATCCGACCCCATGGGGACGACATTATCATAGAGGAGCAGAGCAGAATTGGGGATTCCCCTGAGATAGGCCTCCGAGCCCCACTCCTTCTGGGCCATGTAGAAGCCCGGGGTCATTTCCAAGGCCTGGCTCAGGGTCCTTACCCCCTGTTTCCAAAGCTCCTTTCTGGTAATAACCCGGGCCACGGCCGGCGCCTGCCATGCCCCCTCCTCACGCCTTGAGGCGATGGAAAGGACCTCAATATCCTCGCCCACAAACATGAGTGCAGTATCACTCTCCACCGGGGCCACCCCTCCGGATTCAGCCATAAGGGATACCCCGGACCCAAAAAGGACAACCATCGTCAGAAAAAGAATTCCGGCAATCTTAGATTTCACGATCTACCCTTCGCAAAAGGACCCTGAACTTTGCACGGCTAAGCCCTAAGAGCCTGGCTGCAGCCGTCTGATTGTTTCCTGATGTTTCAAGGGCCTGCCTGACCAGGTCCTCCTCTACTTTTTCCAACGATATCCCCCCTGACGGGATGGAAAAACCGGTGACTCCGTTGCCTGAGCCGGTATCCCTACGTAGAAAAGAGAGGGTATGGGCCGAAATCGCGTCTCCCCCTGCCAGGATCATCCCTCTTTCCATCACATTTGCCAACTCCCTCACATTGCCCGGCCAACGATACTCCATCAGCAGCCTGACGGCCCCTTCTGTCAGTTGAACATCCGGCGTCCCGCCCAGGCATGACAAAAAATGCCTGGCAAGGAGAAGCACGTCTTGCCCCCGCTCTCTCAAGGGGGGAGGCTTGATCGGAAATACATTAATCCTGAAAAAGAGATCCTCCCGAAACGTCCCCTTTTCCACAAGCCCGCGGAGATTTTGATTGGTGGCGCAAATGACCCTTACATCAACCGGTATCTCTTCGTTTCCGCCCACCCTTTGGATCTTTTTTTCCTGAAGCGCCCTCAAGAGCTTGGCCTGTGCGTCAAGGGGGAGATCACCTATTTCGTCTAAGAAGATAGTGCCGCCCGCTGCATATCCAAATTTACCTATGGTCGTTCGGACTGCACCGGTAAAGGCACCTTTCTCATGCCCGAACAGTTCGGATTCAACCAAGTTGGGTGAAATGGCAGCACAGTTTACAGGGACAAACCGCTTCTCCTTACGACCGCCGGTATTATGAATAAATCTGGCCAAAAGCTCTTTGCCGGTCCCGGATTCACCGTTGATCAAAACGGCAGAATCCTTCTGGGCTACCTTGGAGGCAAGATCTATTATTTCGGACATCTCCCGCGACTCATATACGATCTTCTCTCTTCCGACAGCATCTTCAAGTTCTCTCCTAAGATCCTTATTTTCTGCCATAATCCGCGATACATTCAGTGTCCTCTCCACAGTCAATAAGATCCGGCTATCATCAAAGGGCTTCGTGATATAGTCAGTGGCTCCCAGTCTCATGGTCTCGACTGCCGATTCCACGGTTGCAAACGCGGTGATAAATACAACAGGACAGGGAATGTCCATCTCCATCACCTTTTTGAGAAGCCCTGTTCCATCCAAACGGGGCATCTTGATATCTGTTATGACCATATCGAATGGAGTGGATTCGATCATTTCCAGGGCCTCCACCCCATCTCCTGCCTGTTCTACCCGGTGACCCTTCCTCGTAAGCATGATAGATAGCAGATGTCTCATCCTCTCTTCGTCATCTACAATTAGAATATGGGCCATGTCGCCTCCCTAACGATTGCGGATTTAAAAATGAAAGCAATCTCATCCCTTAACCTCTGAACCGTGAGCGGCTAAAGTTGATGCGCATTTTTTCACGCCTCGGGATGATTCGACGTCGGAGTCTTCGCTTACCTGGACGTTCGATGTTCGACGTTCGACGTTCATCTTTTATTTGGTCATTGTCCATTATTTGTATCAAAGGGGGTTCCGTTCCACCTCGGAATAGGACCTGTATTCAGGGGCACCTCCACGCTAAAGCAGGCGCCTCTCTTAGTCCTGTTTCTTGCGGTTATGGTACCATTGTGCGCCTTTACAACCTGCAAGGCATAGGCTAAGCCCAGACCCGTTCCCTTTGATCGAGTGGTGAAAAAGGGCTCAAAAAGCTTGTCAATATTAGCCTTATCAATCCCATCTCCCAGGTCCTCTATGTCTATTCGCAAGGTTTTATCCTCACCCGAAACCCTTATCAGCACCACCCCTTTATCCCCATTTGCCTCCAAGGCATTTTTCAAGATATTAGTAATCACCCGTGAAAACATATCGGGATCCATGCCTCCGTGATAGAGTTGTGGCGGGATTTCAGAACGAATTTCAACTCCTGAATCCGCCTTCTGGAGCTGGAATTTCTCCACAATCTCCCTAATCAGGGCGCTTACGTCCACCTGACGAAAACAGGGCCGGCCTGGTCTGGCAAAGGCAAGGAAATCTTCAATCAGGTGATTCAGCCGTCTTATTTCATCCTCCATATAAAAGACTACAGTATTATTGCATGAAACAGCGGGATCGCCCTTTAGGACGTCTAACGAACTCTTGATAATGCTCAAGGGATTCTTTACCTCATGGGCGACCATCAGGGAAAACTTCCCCATCTCGGCTAAAGTAGTCTGCTGGATTATCTCCTGATAGGCATCTTCGAGGGCATCACGGTTCCATTTGAGTGAGTCGAGCATGGAATTAAACGCCACTGCAAGATCCCTCGTCTCGGGAAGACCCCCGGGTTGGACACGCATCTCCATTGCGCCACGGGCCACCTGTCTTGCCACCTGGGCAAGTCGGGTCACCGGCCTTACCATAGAACGGGAAAGAAAATAGAAAATCAGCCCGGCCAGGCAGGCCAAACCAGCGGAAAACCAGATAAAACGCTTCCCCATAATTGTTAGTATCTGTTCTATGTGGGCGGTGCTATAGGTAATTTGAACCATTCCGATTACTTTTCCTCCCCGGTCGGAAGGTGAATACCACTCAAACACCTCGTCATATGCTCCCGACTCTGAGAGCAAAACCGGCGCCTCAACTTTAGAAAAAGGCCCGGGAACATCTCCCGATAAGGCTACTATTTCCCTCTTATCTCTGTCCAATATGATAACTCCCGCTACATCATCCTCGGTCATCAGGTTGGCAGCGAGTTTGTTCAGCATACCTCTATTATCGATTAACACGCCCAATTCTGCATTAAGCGCAAGATACTTTGCCAAAAAAGAGATACGTTTTTCGAACCGGTCCTGAATAAACTGACGGGAAATACTTATGCCTACGTAACCGAGTGTAAAAGTAGTAGCGCTGATGAGAGCAAAAACAGACAAGAGCAGTCTGAGATGTATGCCTAAGTTTATCACTGCCTAACCGTTCGAGACCTTTGAAAAACGCCCCTTTTCGCCCAATCTCTGCGTTGCATTCGGATTTTAATCCTCGAAATATTCAATATATTCCTGTGGTTAAAATCCTTATGCGCCTTGATCTTAACCGAAATTGAACATTTTTCAAAGGTCTCCGTTCATAGATTCAGGGTTCAATGCTTTACGGACCCAATCTGATAGGAGACAGATATTTATCAGAGTGCCTTAGTCCAAGTTTCTTGGCAACTCCCTCATTGATCCATACGTGAAAAAGAGGCGGAGTATCCAGGCAATCTTCTCCTGACAATATTCTCAGGGCTTTTTGAGCGCACTGTTGTCCAAGTTCCTTATAATCGAATACAAAGGCCAAGGCGGCTCCGGTTTCATAAAAAAATCGGTTGTACCCGATCACAGGCAGTTTTCTTAAAAAAGCCTCCTTGATCACGTACTTGACAATGCTCTCAGATATTACGGTGCGATCAGGGATAAGCCATAGCGCGTCCATGTCTTTCCATTGACGCTTCAACACCGAAGGGATTTCCTTTTTTGACGAAACCCTTAAGGGAACGACTGTGAAGCCCGATAAAGAAGCAGCGTCGGCTGCCTTACGAAAAAAATCGGAGTTGAGTTCAGGGTCATAAAGAAGTCCGAGGCGTCTGACAGATGGAATCCCCCGGCCTATCATCTCAATCTGGGTCTGAGCAGGAATATTCAAAGGAATTCCACAACCCCTCTCTTTTGGACCTAATACCTTTTCGGGATTTAGAACCATAAAATATATTCTTGACGCATCCGCCTTCCCAATCCCTTTCCAAACAGCAAAGGCAGCCTCGGGGCCAACGGCCACAAAAAGGACAAATTCCTTCAAGCCAGGTCCCCGGAATAGCTCAATTCGTTCCTTATCATCTAACTTTTCAAGATTGAATACCCGGGTTTTGATATCAGCGTTATCTGCGAGACCGGATTCGAAACCTTCAACGGCCTCCAAATAGGGCCTGATATTCTTAGATACGACTATGGCCACCCTGACTGTCGGAGATGGGTTGCCGTACGCGGGGAGCAACCCGAATAAAATCAGACATGAAACTGTTAGAAGCACCCCCGGTCCGCAAACCTTAGGTACCAAAAAGGCAAGGAATTTGACCAATTTCATTATCGATTTAGCCGTGATTTCCTTTCTTAATCTGCCTTGTTTTGCGTGACATTTCATACTTTCGAGGGGATGTTGGCGTTTCAGGGCCCTACAGATTTGGCTTTCAGGATACGGGATTGTTCCGGGTGTTTTTCAGGATGGGATATTTTTCAGTAACGGCATGCAAAAGCATCGCTTTATCCTGCGTGTCAAATGCACCTCCTAAACCCGCCAAATTCATGAACTCATTTTCCAGATATTTGGACAGTATCGTTTCAGAATCAGCCGTTTTTCTCAGGTTAAGATAGTATGGGTGATAGAGATAGTCGTGCAACAAAATAATCTTATCCAAACATTCTAATTGAAAACGCCTGTGCGCATGATTATAGGCCGAAGCAGACCGGTTATGTACTCTGAAATCGCTTAATACCTCCGGGATATAGACCAGACCTTCATTCGTGCCGAGCCTAGTCCAATATTCCAGGTCGCACAGGTGAATTAGGTTCCGGTTAAAAAAGGAATATTGAAAACAGATTTCACGTCTTATCATGACAGATGTCGGTTCCCCAACGAAATTGAGCCCCACGCCTCCTTTTAGAATCGCTTCTGAAAACTCTTCAGGCAGGATGTGCGATTTACCCCGAAACATCTCATTCAAGGTTATCACGGAATTCTCATAGAACTGCCTCAGGTCATCCTCTACCCCCTCTTCAATCACGAAATTACGCTCAACTACGACAAAACTGTCCGTTACGCCAGCTTGCGTTGACCGGACAGCATTTAACATCTTTTCTATGCAGTTATCGTATAAGAAATCGTCTTGAAACAGGAATTTAATCCATTCGCCTGTTGAATACTGGATCGATTTGTTCCAGTTCCCGACCAGCCCCAACCTGGTGTTGTTGCGAAACACCTTTACCCTCTTATCGAGTCCCGCATATTTCCCTGCAATCTCAAATGTTCCATCCGTGGAACAATCATCCACAATAACGATTTCAATATCAGAGAATGTCTGGCTGATGGCGCTCTCTAAGCATTCTTCTATGTATAATGCGCCGTTATATGTGGGGATAGATATGGTGACTTTCGGCATTGTGATTCAGGATGCAAGATGCAAGGTGCAGGATCCAAGGTACTGGATTAAGGGTTCAGGGCTCAGGGTTTGGATTCTCTTTAATTTGAAAACCCAGCTTCAGCTTCAAAGCCCTTAACCGGTTTAACCAGCGCCAGCCCTTAGACGACAATATCTCTGTCAACATTTCCTTGCTCGATTCATTTTCCGTTCGCAACTTTTCAATAACCCCATAAGCCTCCTCCAAACGCTGATCGGTCTTCATCAATGCTTGTTGAGTCTGCTCCAATTGAACCTCATTATCCAACCCCCCATTCTGACATTTCTCCCCATGCCTCAGTTGGTCAAACAGGTCGGTATTTAAGAATTTTGTCCAGATTGCCCCGGTCAGGAAAGGGATGGCCCGGTCAAAAATCTCGGCTTGCGCTTCATTGTACCGGTATTTTTGCCGGTGTGATTCTTCAGTGGTTTCTGAGCCATAGAAACGATATTCGGCCGTTACCCTGTCTATGTGATCAAACGGGAAATGCCTTGACGCCCTGATCCAGAAATCCCAGTCTTCAAAAAGATTGAGATCCCGGCTGAATCCATCGACCCTGGAAAGGACGTCTCTGTGAAATAGGACGCTCATGATCGGGATGTAGTTTTGAAACAGGATCCGGTCGGGATCAAAATCAACATTATGGTTTACCACCCTCTTTACACAGTTCTCCGGCCTTTCAGGCGGACCGCTAAAGTGGGCGCTCAATACACTGGAATAGGCCACCTTCCCTTCACTTGCCTGGAGATGGGTGACGAGGGTTTCCAGATGATCGGGATAGAAGATATCATCATCATCCAAAAAATTCAGGTAAACACCCCGGGCCGCTTCCAGGCCCTTATTGGCCGCCGCTGCCCTCCCTTCGCTTCTCTTGTGGGAGATATATGTCACCGGTATACTCCCCGCCAGGACGGTCACCACATCCTTTACGTCCAGGGCCCCGTCATTCACCACCACAATCTCCAAATTGGCGTAAGTCTGCTGTGTTACCGATCTCAAGGCATCGGCGAGCCGGGCCGGTCGATCCTTGGTGCGAATGATCACCGATACCAGAGGGCCTGCTTCACCCGGGTCAGGCCTAAGTCTCTCAATTTGCTGAAACGGGATAGAAAAAGGACCGATCTTCCTGACAAGGCTTACTCCCCACCTGGAAAAGCCCTCAGCATGGGTGGCGCCTTCCGGGAGAGTCATACTCCTATAACGGTTCAGGGCGAGACAGATATCCCGGTATGGTCTCTCTTTGAGCTGACTTCTGTAGGCATCCATGGCCTCTATCTTCCGGGTCAGCACCTTGGTTATATCCACAAGAAGGTTCACTCTCAGGGGTTGACCCACCTCATAAAAGGCTACATCAAAATCAAATTCACAACTGCGAATAGCATCACAGAAGAGAATAGATGTTGCTCGATGATCAGGATGAAACTCCAAAGGAGATGGGACATAAACCAGTTCGGGCCGAAAGCCTTCAAGGAGATCTATCATTTGCAAAAGCGCTCCCGGTGAACCCGCAAGCGATCTGTCCTCATATGACCAGAACTCTAAGTCCGTCACGGCGATATGCGCACAGGCATTCACGGCCTCGTTCCGCCGCAATTCGCAATACTCTTCACTGTCCATTGCACCCGAGGTATCTCCCTTAGCCCCATTGGTGAGAAAGACGACCTTTACGGGATCTCCGGCCTTGCTGTGAAGGGCAAGGCTTCCCCCGCACCCGATAATCTCGTCATCCGGATGAGGGGCAAGAACAAGAACCTTTTTACCTGTGAGGTCGGTCCCGTGATATGGGATCAACTTTTCCTCTGTCTGCATTTAAACCTCACACTCATAATAGTTAGGGAGCATTTAAGCCCGAATTTTTAAAACAGATCCCCATCCGCCATGGAATAGTAGAGATTCTCCGACGCCCAATCAAGGGACAGCGAGGGATGGAAACTCCGGCCCGTCAGTATGATGCCCAGAGGTTCTTCCGAAGGCCTGAATCCGGCTGAAATGGCGGCCTTGGTTAAGAAATGATTTCCGGGCAACCAGGTCTCTACCTTCTCTATCCCCCTCTCAGCAAATTGGGCGCCCAATCGGGCCAAAAATGCAGACACCGTTTTTCCGGAAGGCGGACCAAATATATCGACAATGCGCGCCTTCTCACCCTCAATGGCAACGACCGCATAGGCCTTCCATCCTTTCTTGAGATATGGCCTGTATCCCCATAACTCATACTTGCGCAAAGGATGTTTGGAAAACCGCCAGCGAAGAAAGGCAGAGTCCCTGATCAACGCAAATGGATAGTTGGCTCTACATCTCTCCCAGAGATGATCAAAGGAGTTGTCGATATCCGATATCTGCTCAATCTGACAGCCAAACCGTGTCACTTTTGGTGCCAGATCCCTGGTTCTGGCGGTCAGGAAACCGACACCACCCTTTAGGGCCGTATATTCAAGGTATTTTTCTCCAATGTCAAAGTGGAACTGTCCCGGAAAACCGTAATAGAAGATGGTGGCTTCGGGCCCTGCAAAAAGATCGAAGAAGGCGGTGCCTGCCCTGACGAACAGACCGGTTCCCCGGCAAACCGGATGAGACATGATATCGGCAAGGTGTGTCACACAAACCGTTTCCCCCCCCCAGTGTACCCGGTATGGTATTCCCCCGTACATAACCAGAACCTTCCCATCCTCATTTACACAAAGCGCGATCTGGAGATTGTATGGATTTTCAAGATACTTCCATCGCCACAAGACCGGTGACATCTCCTTCCCAAATGCGGCCTTCCACAGGGATAGCACACCGGTCTCATCCTCGGGCCTGTAAGGTCGAACAATAAACCTTCCCTGTTCCGTTTCAATGATTTTTTCCACTCTCATATGACCTTTGAAACACGCTCAATCGGCAACCACCCAAGTCACCTCTTTCACGCATTTTCCCATCGCCGTCGGATACCCTATTCTGCCGAAATATCGCCCGGGCGCAAGCAGAGTCCAGCACTCTTCCGGGAAATCCATGAGAGGCCCCTTACCAAATCGAGCCGCGCAGGGAATAAAATTAGGATTAGGACTGACTTCAAAAAGCCATCCCTTATGCAGAGAAGCAGGCACTTTGAGTACAAAGGGGGAGATAAAATCGGGTTGAGGAGACTCCCCTCTTTTCCCTGTTACGGGGACCTTAAAATGATCTGCGACCCCGTTTATCAGAGAATGAAAAGGCCTACGATATTTCTCTGACAACAGCAGGTAGGATCTGGCCATCAGCGCTCTTTTCCTCTTCCAATCCCCCTGCCCGCACTGGTTATAGTAATGGATCGCCCCGGCTCTCGGTTCAACCAGAAGAGTGTAGCCGGCCTTTCTCATCCGGATAAAGAGATCCGTGTCTTCAAAATAGAGAAAAAACCGGGGATCAAAGAGCCCACCCGCCTTTTTGACGGCCGCCCTTTTAAGAAGAACCAGACCACCTGAGAGGTTTTTTACCCTGACCGGTCTTTTTGAACGCCAGACCTTGATTGAATGATATCGCCAGAGCGCGCTCAAAAGCCTGCTGATATGGAAGTGGGAACCCCATAAGTCCAAAAAGGGCTGAAGTTCAAACAACGGGAGGGGGTAGGACGACGGCAGATAGAACTTGAGACCCTCATCCCAAAAAATATGCGAAGAGACTGCGCCTGCCCCTTTTGTTGAAGAAAGCGTCCGTTGAAGACGGATTAGACATCCCGGCAGCAGCCTGGCATCGGGGTTGATTAGGAGGATCTGCTCCCCCTCAAACTGATCAGAGGCGAGGTTGCAGGCGCGTCCAAAACCGATATTTTCAGGACTCACCAGCAAAATAACGGCAGATGGAAGACTCACCCGTAATCTTTCTGCTTCCTCATTATCCTCGCTATTATCGACCACCAACACCTGCACCGGCCCTAAGGATGAAGAATCAAGAACCGAGTGAACCGCCTGCTGTGTCAGGGCCGCACTCTTGTAATTGACTATAATGGCAAGTGTTTTCAACTCAGGCTGGGATTTCCGGGACTTCAGGAGGTCGCCAGTAGTGCTTCATCCACATTATCCCAAGTTCAGGATGGTCACTATCTATCAGGAACGGCGCACTCTTCAGTTCGTCGATGGCCCTGAGGGCATGTTCGTCCCCAACCTTGGCCCTTGCCAGATAATGCCCACCTAAGATAGGTATAGAGGGAATGACAAGCTCTGTGACCTGCTCGCCGGCAAATTCCACCGGCTCCAGACCGGAAATCTTCGTGGTGGTTTCAAAGATCTGTTGGCCATCCGGCTGCCCGAGCCCCACGGCCAGATGACCCTTCAAAGGGGGGCCGGTTCTCCGGGTCTTGACCTGTATTATAACGGTCTGGAACTGTCTGACCCGTTCAAGCGTCCTCCCCTCTTCATCCAGCAGTCGCACGTCCTCAATCATGACCTCAGGCAGATAAGGAATACCTGCAGGAGATGATCCGGTAGTGCCATCATCTGTTTTGCCCCCTCCGTCCAAGTACGCCAAGTACTCGGAAACAACCTTTGAGGTCTTGCCAAACCTGCATACCCTCCCCTTACGCAACCATATGGTCATGGCGCACAATTCATTGATTAGATAGAGGCTATGGCTGCAAATAATGATTGTTTTGTTCGAGTTCCGGAATCCAATCATCCGGTCTACGCACTTTTGTTGGAATCGATGGTCCCCCACGCTCAAGGCCTCGTCAACAATGAGGAGTTCCGGATTGATGCTTATGGCGATGGAAAACCCAAGACGCAGATACATCCCCGTTGAATAGGTCTTGACAGGGCGATCAATGACGTCCTCTAATTCCGCGAATTCAATAATAGCCCCTTCCCGCTCCTTGATCTCTCCTTCACTCAGACCCAACAGGGCGGCATTCAGATAGATATTTTCCCGCCCGCTGAATTCGGAGTGAAATCCAGATCCTAATTCTAACAGGGCGGCAGCCCTGCCACGCTTTACCATTTCACCGGAAGTGGGGGTTAAAGTCCCTGCCATTATCTTGAGCAGTGTGGATTTCCCTGCTCCGTTTTCCCCGATAATCCCCAAGGTATCTCCAAAGGGCACCTGAAAGGAAACATCATCCAATGCCCTAACAACCTGATGGCAGGGTCTGCGGGTGATCGCCTCTTTAAAACGGTCGAAAGGTCGATTATATACACGATAGCGCTTTGACAGTTTTTCAGCCTTGACCGCGTACAAATTCTCTCACCTCTTGCAGCGTTGCAGGGTTTATAGGATTTCGCAAATTACAGAACATCGGCAAAGGCACGTTTAGAGCGCCCAAAAAAAAGAACCCCACCGATAAAAGATATAGCCGCCAGACCCATGCTATGGCCAAAAAGCCCCCAGGTGATCGTGTGATGCAAGAGGACCTGGTGGTAAAGCTCAATAAACGGATACATGGGATTGAGCTTAATTATCCAGCGCAATTTTTCAGGCACCATGCTCAAGGGATAGATAATAGGTGTCAAAAAGAACCACAACGAAATCACTACTCCAATAAACTGCTTGATATCCCTTAAAAACACAGACAGGCTTGAAATCAGGATTACCAGCCCAAGGCTAAATACCATATGAGCGACAACCACTATCGGCAACCAGAGCCATGCCAAATGGAAGTAACCTTTGAAAATCAGATAGGCCAAGTACATTACAAAACCGAGCGCATTCAAAGAAAAGGGTACAATTATCCCTGTCAACGGAAGGAGTTCTAAAGGAAAGGCCACTTTGGTGATCAGGTTGACCCTCCCCAAAAAAATATCCGTAGCATTACTCAATGCCTCTGAGAAGGCTGTCCACGGCAAAAATCCAGCCAAGAAATAAACGGCAAAGCTATCTGTACCCGTTTCCATCGGCTTCATCCGCATTTTAAAAACGAATGAAAACACGAAGATATACATAAGTAGATTCGCTAACGGCGTCAGGAGACTCCACGCAAATCCGCCCATGGAGCCCGCAAAACGCCCCCGGATGTCGTTCCTCACAAAACCCCAAAAAAGCGTCCGGAAACGAAACGGGATCTCAAACCACTCCCTGATTAGAGAAAAAATATTCATCCGATGGAATTAAAGTCTTTTCATTGTTTTTCTTTGCGCGAGATCTTTTTGCTTCCGGTTTGGCCGTTATGATAATCTGCGATGATCTGCGCCTGCCCCATGAAATGCTTTTGTTTTTCTATTTCATCGGGGTAATCTGCGGATGAAGAAAGATCATTGGGGGTAGAACCTGTTTATGACATTTCTGACTTTTTGCTTGAACTCCTGGGTAACGGCGTCCACATCATCCAAATCGGCAACGACCCTGGGGGTTATCAGGACAACAAGTTCAATCTTCTCCGATTTCTTCGTCTCCTGCCCGAACAGATACCGGACCACCGGGACGTCAATCAGACATGGCACACCACTGATATCTTCCTCCTCCTTATCCTTGATCAGACCTCCGATCACGATGGTCTGGCCATGTTTTAAAGTCAGGTTGGTTTTGACCGTCCGCTTAAAAAAGGAGGGGTAATTCTTACCGGCCACATTCACGTCCTCATCCAGATCACTGACCTCTTCGCTGATGTCCATGGTGACCAGGCCACGGTCATTGATGTGGGGGGTGACGGAAAGGATCACCCCCGTGTCCCGGTACTCAATGCTGGTTTCAGATACCGTTGAACCGCTTGCAACTGTCGTTTGCCCGCTTGCCACCGGGATCTCTCTCGAGACATCGATCCTTGCCTCTTTGTTGTCAGATGCAAGCACATGGGGGGAGGAGATGATGTTCACAAGGCCCTTCGTGGCGAGGGCGTTGAGTTCGGCATACCACTTGTCCGTAACACCGATGGAATACTTGAGCCCGGTCTTTCCGATTGTAGCAAGAAAGCTTCCTGCCCCCGCTGCGGCAGCACCCTGCCCAAAGGCCCAGTCCATACCCAATTCGGTGCTCGCTGTCCGGGTAATCTCGGCTATGGTGGCCTCAATCAATACCTGTCTCGGCAAGACATCTATCCGTTTAAGGATGTCCTCAATGATCCGGTGATCGGACGGGACGGCCTCGATGATGAGGGCATTCCTTATCTCATCAGGGGTAATATTGACTTCCCCCATCAAGGTTCCGGATCCGGACGGCTCCCCTTTTGCGGCAGGAGAACTCTTGCTCGGTGTCTTCTTTGCCTTGGCCGCTGCAGCCTTTTCCGCCTTTTTTTCCTTCACACGCGCCTCGGAAAAGGGATTGCCGGCAATAGTAGCAGAACCCCCGGCCTTACTTGTCTTTTCCTTGGACTTCTCCTTGGAAGAGGATTTTTTCAGAAAAACCTTGTCCAACAGCGAGGCCAGGTCTTTTGCCTCTCCATTTTTGATAAAATAAACATAAATCTTCGGCGCGACCTCCTCGTCTATCACATCAATTTGACCGAGGATCTCCTCTACTTTCTCAAATACAAGTGGATTTGTGCTCACGACAAATAAGGTATTGAGCCTGGTTATGGGAATAAATTTGACCATCACACTCGTAATCTTCTCATAGGAAGAAGTGTAATCACTGAGGGTCGTGGTCACATCCTCGGCGTCAAGATATTTGAGGGGATAAAATCTGTAATAAACCCTTT
>Ga0307425_1001027_pt1 | contig 17168 bp, 18 predicted proteins | sample SalMarWE160330MG_FD_202152 | JGI IMG/M metagenome (GOLD analysis project Ga0307425, IMG submission 202152) | Salt marsh sediment microbial communities from the Plum Island Ecosystem LTER, Massachusetts, United States - WE1603-30 | ecosystem: Environmental > Aquatic > Marine > Intertidal zone >... | reverse complement strand
TGCTCTAATTTAGGCGTGTCGAAAAACATCCCTTACCCCATCTTGGTGCCTATAAATAGATTTGTGTTCAAAACGGGCAGAAAATTTTGTAGATAAGGTATATGGTTCGGGCTTTAGTTCAATTTGGGCTTTTTTCCGGTTCATCCGGGTTAGGAATATGTCTGTTTCAAAGGGCTAAAGTGTTACAACATTTTTATGAAAAAAGGAGGTAGATAATGAAGAAATATTTGTGCCTTTTCATAATGATAATAGTGGGCCTATTCTTTTCCTTATCTCCGGCGATTGCGGTTGAATCCAATAAGTTAGGGGTTGTTGATCTTCAAAGATGCGTAGTAGAGTCCGTTGAGGGAAAAAAGGTGTTTGAGAAGTTAAAAAAGAAAAAGGATGCTATGCAAGAGAAGCTTGATGAAAAACGCAAGGACTTGTTAAGCCTCAAGGATGAGCTGGAAAAACAGAGCATGATGTTGAGCGTTGATGCCAAAGAGGACAAGGAAAAGGCTTTTGAGAGAAAAAGCCGCGAATTCAAATTTTTTTACGAAGACCTTAACGATGAAATGAGAAAAGCCGAGGCCGCGGCAAGGAAAAGAATATTAAACGAGCTTCAAGATGTGGTTGCCAAAATTGGTGACAAAGACAATTATCTCATGATATTAGAGAGAAGAAGCAGCGGCATCATATACTTTAGAAACACAATCGATATTACCGATGGGGTCATTAAGGCCTATGATCAGAAAAAGAAATAGGGGCTTTTCCATTGCAACTGAGTCTAAGTGAAATCGCCGGAATAGTAGATGGCAAGGTGGTTGGTGATGATCTGATGGTAGTCAACGGTATCAACTCCCTTGATGCCGCCCGCCCTGGTGAGATCTCATTTTTTTCAGACACGCGATACAAGGAAAGTTTGGCCGATACCAAGGCATCAGCAATAATTGTCCTTAAGGAAACCAATCTTTTTGACGGTCCCCAGGTAGTCGTTGCCAACCCTGTGCTGGCATACTCTAAGGTTGCAGGGCTCTTCGCGGCCTCCGTACCAATGCACCCTGGCATTAGCGACCAGGCGATAGTGCATGAAAGTAGTAGTATTGGGAAAGATGTGTCGATTTATCCTATGGCATATGTGGCAGAAGAGGCGGTCATTGGCGATAGTGTGATACTGTTTCCCGGGGTGTTTATTGGTAATCGGGTCAAAATTGGGAAAAGGACCGTTATTTTTCCTAATGTGACTATTTTGCATGATTGTCTGATAGGAAATGATGTCATCATACACGCCGGGACCGTGATCGGTGCCGATGGATTTGGCTTCACACGGGATGGCCCCGATATTGTCAGGATCCCCCAAATAGGCTTTGTTCAAATTGATGACGAGGTTGAGATAGGTGCCAATAATTGCATTGATAGGGCTGCCATGGGCAGGACATGGATACAGAGGGGTGTTAAGACAGACAATCTTGTCCAGATTGGCCATAATGTCGTCATAGGGGAAGATACACTGGTAGTGGCGCAGGCCGGGATATCTGGAAGTGTCAACATAGGTCGTGAAGTAGTTATTGGGCCCCAGGTGGGTCTAAAAGATCACATTGATATTGGAGATAGGGTCATGATAGGGGGCCAGTCTGGGGTGGCCAAGTCCATCTCTCCCGGACAAGTAGTAACCGGATATCCTGCCATACCACATCGGCTCTGGCTGAAGACGGCAGGATTGGTATCTCGATTGCCCGAGATCAATGAACGCCTGCGACATTTTGAAAAGAGAGTGGCCGAAATGGAAGAGAGACTGGAAAAGGGGAAATATTGAAGACATCGGCTTCGAGAGGATGATTCAACCTACCTGGACAAGGTCGGTAATTATCTTGGGCGCACGAAGAAGCAAGGAGTGTTTAGCAATGAAGCTACCCCTTTTATATGAAGATATAATTGAGATACTTCCTCATCGGTATCCATTTTTGCTGGTTGACCGGATTACTGAATTAGAACCTGGCAAGAGTGTTGTGGGACTAAAAAATGTGACGAGTAACGAGCCATTTTTTCAGGGGCATTTTCCAGGTAACCCCATTATGCCGGGAGTTATCATAATCGAGGCAATGGCACAGACAGGAGGGATCCTGGCCCGCTTGTCCGTTCCCGGTATTATGGATAAAGAGGATGGAGGCTCAATATTTTTTATGGCCATGGACAAGGTGAAATTTCGCAGACCAGTGGTCCCCGGTGACCAGATCAGATTCGAACTTAAGGCATTGAGGACAGGTTCCAGGGTCTGGAAGATGGCAGGAAAGGCATTCGTAGAAGATGATTTGGTTGCCGAAGCGGAGCTGGTAGCCACTATTGGGTAAGACGATAGTCGACGACCACGGATGATGCTTTTCTGCAAATGACTAACAATTGAGGCGTTTTTTAACGAGGGAGGCTATGAACATTCATCCTTCTGCTGTGGTAAGCCCCAAGGCAGAGCTATGTACTGGCGTAGAGATTGGGCCATATAGTAATATTGGGGATCGTGTAAAAATTGGGCGTGATACAACAGTTGGTACCCATGTTGTTATTGAAGGCCCAACCGAGATTGGTCAGAGGAACAAAATCTTCCACTTTTCATCAATTGGTGCAGCCCCCCAGGATATAAGTTATCACGGGGAGGATACCGGTCTAATTATTGGTGACGATAATACCATTAGGGAGTATGTTACCATCAATCGTGGGTCAACCAAGGATGAATGGAAGACAGTCGTAGGTAACCACAACTATATTATGGCATATGCGCACATAGCACATGACTGTATTTTGGGTGATCGAGTACATATGGCCAATGTGGCCAACCTTGCAGGGCACATAACTATCGGAGATTATGCTATCCTGGGAGGTCTTGTGGCCGTTCATCAGTTTGTCCGCATAGGCGCTCACGCCTTTTTAGGTGGGAAGTCGGGAATAAACAAAGACCTTCCCCCATTCATGATAGCGTCGGGCGTTAGGGGAAAGCTTTATGGGGTCAACCAAAAGGGATTAAGCAGGAGGGGTTTTTCCAGGGAGAAAATTGATGGGCTGAAAAAGGCGTATAGGATCATCTGGCGGGAAAACAAGAGGTTTGCGGATGGAATAGAGCAGGTAAAGAAGGAGATAGATCACTTCCCCGAACTTGACACCCTTTTGGGTTTTTTTGAGGGATCAAACAGGGGGATTATGCGATAAGAAATGCTGGGTCCTCTGTAAAAAAGTTGGTGATACCCTAAGGGTTCTAGGGGTCAAGGATTCGAGTCAAGCGCTTAAGAACACAAGTTTCGCATCCCTAACTGTGAAGATATTGGGCCAGGCCGTGAGCCTTGCAAACGCTTGAACCCTTGAATCCTTGCATCCTTGACCACTTTTTTCCAATCAATTAGGAGAAGAACCGGTTTTGGTAAATTTCTGATCAATGCAAAATGAGTATGACAAAAACGAAAGTATCGGCCTGATCGCTGGAGCTGGTCAATTTCCTTTGATTGTCGCAGATGCCGCTAGAGACCAGGGATTCCATGTTGTGGCCGTGGCCCACCGCGGCGAGACCGATCCGTCCTTGTCGGAAAAGGTCAATCGGATTGTATGGATCAGGCTTGGTCAACTTGGCAAACTCATTAAAACATTTAAGAAAAATCGGGTTAAGAGGGCCATTATGGCTGGCGCCATTACCAAGAAGCGCATGTTTGAGAATATCAAGCCCGATCTGAAAGGCCTCGCGATAATCTCCAAACTGGCGATCTTTCATGATGACGGCATCCTTAGGGCCGTTGCGGATGAATTGGGCAAGGAAGGGATAGAAATTATCAGATCCACAGTTTGTTTGCCAAAATTGTTGGCACCGGACGGTTGTCTCACCAGGAGGAAACCCACTCGATTAGAATATGAGGACGTGGAATTCGGCTGGAATATAGCTAAAGAACTCGGCCGCATGGATGTTGGTCAGTGTGTGGTAGTGAGGCGGAAGACTGTTCTGGCCTTGGAGGCGTTGGAGGGCACAGACGAGACCATCCTACGAGGTGGAAGGCTTGCAAAGGAGAAAGCTGTGGTGATTAAAGTAAGTAAGCCGGCACAGGATCTTCGCTTTGACGTTCCTTCCGTTGGTCTTGAAACGATAAAAGTTATGTCTGAGGTCAAGGCATCTGTCCTGGTCTTGGAGGCGGGAAAAACATTGATGTTTGACAGACCTGAAATGATAGCATACGCAGACAAGGTCGGCATTTCCATATTATCAATGAGCAAAGGCATATAACAGATTGCCAGAGGACCATCGGCATGGGCCCTGGTCGAAGGCAAGCGAGAGGAGAAGAGGGGGCTAGAGGGCGTCCTCAAATGGCCAAAGTGTTACACAACGGGTTCGATTTATGAGAGGAGTAGAAGAGTGAGGCGTGATAGTCTGAGAGTTGGTGTTATAGGTGTTGGACACCTCGGGGAATATCATGTGCAGAAATACAAGGCTATTCCCAATGTAGAATTGGTGGGCGTAGTGGATGCAGATCCGGAGCGCGCGGGGGAAATCGAACGGCGTTACAATGTTAAGGCCTTTAGGGAACACCACCATATACTTGATAAGGTGGATGCGGTAAGTCTCGCTGTGCCTACGGAGACTCATTTTGAGGTTGCGCGTGATATCTTATCAAAGGGCGTTCATATGCTTATAGAAAAGCCAATTACCTATGAACTAAGAGACGCAGACACACTAATTAATATAGCGGAAGACCGGGGCCTGGTTATTCAGGTAGGGCTCGTAGAGCGTTTCAATCCCGCCGTGGTCAAGATGAGGTCTTTACTCAATAGTCCCATTTTTATTGAGTCACACCGAATGAATGAATTTACTACAAGGGGGATAGATGTAGATGTCGTCCTCGACCTGATGATACATGACCTGGATATCATTCTGGATGCTGTTGACTCAGAGGTAAGAGAGGTCCATGCCGTGGGCATGTGTGTCCTCACCGGGAAGACTGACATAGCCAATGTGAGGATTATTTTTGAAAACGGGACAGTGGCCAATTTGACAGCGAGCAGGGTGTCTAATAAGACTCTTAGAAAGATAAGGGTTTTCCAGTCCGATGCATATCTCTCTGTAAATTGCTTTAAAAGAAAAATTAGCGTCATTCGGTTGAACGGCAAGGTGAGATATCCAAATGGTTATCCTCAGCTTACTTCCGAGAGAATTGCATTTCCTGAGAGTGACCCCCTAGCAGATGAGATTTCTTCCTTTGTGAATGCCATCATGAATAGTTCCTCGCCAGTTGTTACGGGGCGAGACGGACGAAGGGCACTTAAGGTTGCCCTCGGGATTATTGATCAGATTGAGAGGGGCTGTAAAAGTTATCAGACCATCTGTTGAAACAAATGCTAGCAGGCTTGTGGTCATTGTAGCCGGAGAGGCCTCGGGGGATTTGCATGGCTCAAATCTTGTAAGGGCTATGAAGTCCCAAGATCCTGATATAGTCTTTATAGGGATCGGGGGAGAAAAGATGCAAAAGGCCGGGGTCGAAATCCTTTTTTCTTCGTCCGATATGGCCGTAGTGGGGTTAACAGAAGTTTTCTTCAGACTTCGCATAGTCCTCAATGCCTTCAGAAAAATAAAATCGATATTGAAAAATAGCCATCCGGACCTTATTATTCTCATAGATTATCCAGGGTTCAATATTCATATGGCCGGGATTGCGAAACGTCTTCGGGTCCCCGTGCTTTACTACATTAGTCCACAGGTCTGGGCTTGGCGCACGGGACGGGTAAAAAAGATAGCCCGCCGAGTCGATCGTTTGGCTGTTATCTTGCCCTTTGAGGAGGATTTTTACAGGGAAAGGGGAGTGAATGTGGACTATGTGGGTCATCCGCTTCTTGATTGTATATCTGATGCAGGTGCAGATATTCCCGATGGTGGGCTTACACATCCAGTGATCGGGTTGCTTCCCGGGAGTCGTAAGGAAGAGGTCACGAGACTTTTGCCCGTAATGATGAAATCCGCTGAAATCCTGGCCCGCGGGTATCCCGAACTCCAATGCCTGTTGGCCCTGGCCCCAACCATTGATTTTGAACTTGTGCAGTCCCTTATCGCTAAATCATCGGTGCGGATCAAGATCATTCGGGATGAGATATATGGGGTCCTGAGCTCTTGTGATATAGCTATCGTGACATCCGGCACCGCAACTCTGGAAACAGCTATTATTGGAATACCTATGGTTATCGTATATAGGGTATCCCCCATTACCTACTGGGGAGGCAGGATCGTGATCAAAGTTCCCTATATCGGTTTGGCGAACCTGGTTGCCGGAGAAAATGTGGTTCCCGAAGTGATACAGAATGAAGTAACGCCCGAGCGACTTGCCCATGAGGTTGATGTTATTCTTGAAGATGAAATCGTCAGGGGCAATATGATAAGGAGGCTGAAGGAGATCAAAGGGCGTCTCGGGAGTGGAGGGGCATCCGAAAGGACGGCCGAAATAGCCTTCGAAATTATGTCGCCTTCCCGGTAGCAACAAAAGTCGACTACCCCTTCGGATATTTCTGATAATGAGGAAGATAAATGGCCAGGACCATCTTAGTCGTGGACGACGAAGCAAACATCCTTAAGTCCTTAGAAGGCATCCTTTCGGATGAGGGCTTTGATGTTATCTGTGCGGAGAGTGGCGCCAAGGCCATGGATAAGATAGAGGAGCTAATACCCGACCTGGTCTTGCTGGATATTTGGATGCCAGATCTAGACGGGATTGAAACTCTTGTCAAAATTAAAGAGGCCCATCCTAGTCTTCAGGTGGTCATGATGTCGGGCCACGGCAACATCGAAACTGCGGTAAAGGCCACTAAGGTGGGCGCATACGACTTTATTGAAAAGCCCCTTTCCCTAGAAAAACTCCTTTTATCAGTGAATAACGCATTAGACTATTACCGACTTGAAGAGGAAATTAGCCTTCTTAAAGAAAAGGCCCATACATATAAAATTACGGGCGATAGCCAGGCTATAAAACAACTTAGGGAACAAATACGAATAGTGGCTCCCACAAATGCCTGGGTCCTTATTTCAGGAGAGAACGGGACAGGGAAAGAGCTTGTTGCCCACACCATACATCGATTGAGCCAGAGAAGCCATAACCCTTTGGTAGAGGTGAACTGTGCTGCTATTCCAGAGGACCTCATTGAGAGCGAGCTGTTTGGGCATGAAAAGGGTGCTTTTACTGGGGCCACTACCATGATAAAAGGTAAGTTTGATCTGGCCCACGAAGGGACGATTTTTCTCGATGAAATTGGAGATATGAGCCTAAAGGCCCAATCGAAGACCCTAAGAATTTTGCAGGAGCAGAAATTTGAACGGGTAGGAGGCACAAGGACAATTAGGGTGGATGTTAGGGTAATTGCCGCAACAAACAAGGATCTGGAGGCCGAGATTGAAAAAGGGACCTTCAGGGAGGATCTCTATTTTCGATTGAATGTCATTCCTATGAGGGTACCCCCATTGAGAGAACGTGTTGAAGACATTCCCGAACTGGTAGATGAATTTTTAAAGGGGTTTTCGTTGAGCACCAATATTGAGCAAAAAAGGATTTCACAAGAGGCAATGCGCCTGTTGCAAAAATATGAGTGGCCCGGGAATGTTCGGGAGCTCAAAAACCTGGTGGAGAGGCTCTTGATAATGACTCCTGGCAAAGTAATTGGGCCAAAACATATCCCTCCACCTTTCAGTGGTTCTACGGATATGAAGGACGGCTTTGGATCTGCCTTTACGACAGACTCCCTCAAAGAAGCGAAAAACGAATTTGAAAAGACCTTTATTGAGAGTAAGCTGCGTGAGTTCAACGGGAACATCTCTCAGACAGCCGAAGCCATCGGGATTGAGCGGAGCAACCTTCACAAAAAGATAAAGAGCTATGGGCTAGAGGGATTCAGGAGTGAATGATTTATCTTTTCCCATATCTCCTCTCGTCCCCCCCTGGTCTTTGCAGAAAAGGCGGTGAGACCTGACGAGCCAATGCCCTCCAGTTGCCTCGCTATCTTGATGCCCTGCCTTCGTGCCTGTTGCCGGGATACCTTGTCGGCCTTAGTAAGAACGGGCAGCATACTTATATGATGATACCTTAACCAATCAATGAGGTCTAGGTCACCAGGAGTTAGTCCTCTCCTTATATCCAATATCACTACAACTCCTTTCAGGTTTGAACGGTTGAGGAGGTAAGTTTCAACCATATGCTGCCAGGATTTTTTTACCTTGATGGGCACCTGGGCAAATCCATACCCTGGTAGATCAACCAAGTACAATCGATCATCCACATGGAAGAAGTTGATGGCCTGAGTCCTTCCTGGTCTGGAGCTTGCCTTGGCAAGTCCCCTGCGATTGACCAGGGTATTTATAAGGGAAGATTTACCAACATTAGACCTGCCAGCAAAGGCAATTTCTGGCTTGTCGGGAGGAGGGTACTGATTTTCGTGAAAGGCGCTTGTGAGAAATGAGACATTCATTGTTAGTTGGGAACCCCCCGCTGTGTGGGAGTCAGAGAAATTATGCTATGCCATACCAGAAATTAAGGTCATGAAGTGAATAAAGTTCGAAGTGAACTAAAGTGATCTAAAGTTAATGTAGAGCTTCGCTCTTCTATTCAATATCTACCCTTAAGGAATTCTTCGAGCCTCTTCAGGCCTTCCTTAATGTTCTCAAGGGAATTGGCATAAGATAGCCTGAGATAGCCTTCTGCATTTTGTCCAAAATCGATTCCCGGAGTCACTCCTACTTTTGCCCTTTCAAGGATTTCAAATGCCAGCTCATAGGAGCTACTGGCAAGTTGTTTGGCGTTGACGAGCATATAAAAGGCACCATCCGGCTCCACGGGAAGACCAAACCCCAGTTCCCTGACTCTCTGAATCATATATTTACGCCGCTGATTGTATGTTTTTTTCATGCGTTCGACATCGTCTTGGGCCTCTGTGAGTGCGGCCAGGCCAGCCCATTGAGAGACACTTCCGGCTGATATGAAAAAATTTTGTTGGATCTTTTGTAATGGGCGAATAAACCCCGGTGGGGCAATTAGATAGCCGAGGCGCCACCCGGTCATGGCATAGAGCTTAGAAAAGCCATTTAGGACAAAGGCCTTATCACTAAATTCTAAGACCGAATTTTCCTTCTTTCCATAAACCAGGCCATGATAGATCTCATCTGATATGACGGGGGGGCCTAGGGCAGCAATTTTCTCAATTCGTTCACCTGAGAGCAAATTTCCTGTTGGATTCGAAGGAGAATTTATAAGAATGGCCTTTGTCCTAGGCCCTATTCTTTTCTTGATTTCATCAGGTCTGAGTTGGAATCCGTCTTCTTCGTAAGCGTTTACAAAGACTGGCCTGGCGCCCAAAAAATTTGCGAAGTTGGGGTAGCAGGGATAGTGAGGATCGGAGATTATAATTTCGTCACCGGCCTCCAAAAGGGCCGAAAATATCATCAAAAGGGCAGGGGACGTGCCCGAGGTTACCACGACCTGGTCAGGGCCGATGTGAACGCCGTACCTCTTATTATAGTGCTCACAGATCGCCTCCCTGAGTTCAATGATACCAAGACTATGGGTGTAATGGGATTCGCCTTTTTCTATGGCCTCCTTTGCCGCTTCGCAGACGCACGCTGGAGTTGGGAAATCTGGTTCGCCGATCTCTAGGTGAATGACATGACCGCCCTGTCTTTCCAGCTCATGGGCCTTTTCTAAGATGTCCATCACAATGAAGGGCGGGATTTCCTGTGCCCTTTTGGTCAACCTACTCATATCAACACTTCCCATGGGCGGTTATTAAGGAGGCATTAGATAATGTGCAATGCCCCATGCAAGAGGCCTTAGATCACTTTGTTTAGGGGATATTCAATGATCCCTTCGGCTCCTGCACTGATTAGCCTGGGAATCAAGTCCCGAACTATCCTTGACTCGACAATTACCTCCACTGAAACCCAGTCGGAGTTGTATAGCCCGGAGATAGTCGGTGCGTTCAAACTGGGCAAGATCTTAATAACATCCTCAATCTTTTTTCGCAGGATATTCATTTTCAGGCCCACCATTTTTTCCGCCCTAAGGGCACCTTTGAGTAGCAAAATGACCTGACCGATTTTTGCATTTTTCCATGGGTCCTTGAAAGAGTCTCTGTTGGCGATTAACTGGGTATTGGATTCCATAAGTTCGTAAATGATTTTCAGCCCGTGCGCCCTGATTGTACTACCTGTCTCGGTTACTTCTACAATTGCATCGGCCAGGCCTGACACCGCTTTGGCCTCAGTCGCCCCCCAGGAGAATTCCACTTTCACGTCAATGTCTTTTTCTTTGAAAAATCTCCTGGTGAAATTTACGAGCTCTGTGGCGATCTTTTTTCCCTGGAGGTCTTCAGGGCGTTTTATCTTGGAATCGGCAGGCACCGCCAAGACCCATCGAGCGGCGTTTTGGGTTGCCTTGGAATATATCAGGTTGTCAACGACTACCACATCAGATTCGTTTTCCTCAGTCCAGTCTTTACCAGTCAGGCCTGCGTCTAGCGTTCCATTTTCAACGTACCTGGACATCTCCTGGGCACGGCATATGGTACATTCGACTTCTTCATCGTTTATGTCCGGGAAATAACTCCGGTCATTAACGTTTATCCTCCATCCTGATTTTTCAAAGAGATTTATAGTAGCATTTTGAAGACTGCCTTTGGGAATTCCCAGTTTCAATCTTTTCATTTTTTATATACCTTTTCCGGATCAAATATTTTTTTCCCTACAAGGATGACCTTACCTTGATGACTCACTTTCCTGTGAAAACAGGTATAATAGCCGGTGTGACATGCCGCGCCACCGATCTGATCCACCCTGAAGAGCACGGTATCATTATCGCAGTCTATAAAGATTTCCCTAATCTTTTGTACGTGTCCGGATGTCTCGCCCTTATGCCATATCTTTTGGCGTGATCTGCTCCAGTAATGTGCCTCTCCTGTCTCAATAGTCTTTTCCCACGACTCCAAATTAATATAGGCCAGCATTAATACAGTGCCAGTCGTAAAGTCCTGGACGATAGCGGGTAAGAGACCATGTCCTTTTGAAAAATCGAGCTCGATCATGATGTTAAGGTCTTTGTATTATAATAGCTCAGAAAGTATAATAAGACAAAATTTTTACCGTACTTGACCCCATCCGAGCCAGCTATATATTGGCAACGGAATGCCGGGTAGAATCTGCAAACATTCCACTCAACTGCCCGCATGCCGCCAAGATATCTGCACCCTTGCTTTTTCTAATAATGGGGGTGAAATGATTCTGCAAAAGTATCTGTTGAAAACGGAGTATCTTTTCTTTGGGCGGTGGTGACATGTTCAGGCCTCGATGAGTATTTAGGGGGATCAGGTTGATCTTGGCCCTTATACCCGACAACAGCGCGGCGAGGTTCAAGGCATGTCCGGGATCATCATTTAATCCTTTGATAAGGATATATTCAAACGTCAGCATTCGCCTGTTGGGAAGGGGCAAATCCCTGCAGGCCGAGAGCAGGGTGCGCAAAGGGTACATCTTGTTTATGGGCATGAGAAGGTTGCGGGTTTCATCCTCCGTGGCATTCAAGGAAACAGCCAAATTTACTGAGACATTCTTGCCCAATTCGCGGATCTGGGGAACCAGCCCGCAGGTGGAAAGGGTCACCTTGCGATGCGAAAAATTCATACCGTCTTCAGATGTCAAATTGTGGATGGCCTTAACGACTGCATCATAATTAGCAAGAGGTTCGCCCATGCCCATGAGCACAATGTTGGTTAGGCGCTCCGGGTTATTTAGGTCTCTTTTTGCGTGGATTACCTGTTCGATGATTTCAGAAGGCCTCAAGTCCCTTTTGAGTCCCTGTTTTGCAGTCAAACAGAACCTGCAGCCCATCGCACAGCCTGCCTGCGATGAGATGCACAACGTGAAGTGGCCTCTTTCGGGGATAAGGACAGATTCAATAAGATGGCCGTCGACCAGCTTAAAGAGGAATTTACGGGTACCATCTTGGGATGTCAGCACCCTGACCTCTTCTAGATGGCTGATAGTGGCCTCCTTTTCTAGGGCTGTGCGCATAGATTTGGGCAGGTCAGTCATTTCTCCAAAGGACCGGGCGAGCCTTTTCAAGAGCCAGTGCCTGATCTGCCTGCCCCGGTAAGCCTCAAGGCCCTGGGCTGTGGCCCAGCGGTCTGTTTCTTTAGAATTCAATCCCTTGAGTTCAGTCTTCATTAGTGCATTTGCCTGCTGCCAGGGCCGATGGGTTATCACACATGGTCCTGAGTTTTGCCAGTTCCCATACATAGTCATAGAGGTGGAGTCCCTTGCTTGCTGCAATTATTTCTCCGTCTTCTACCTCAATACTAGAGGCCATATATTCCTTCAAGAGTTGGATGGCACCCAGGTTAGCGGGAAACCCATTCCACAAATCCCAAGATCGAAAATAGACTATAAAATGTAGCCTTCCTTCTTTAATACGTGTGTCAATTCCACGAAGGCATGGAGGGTCACCGAGATAGATGGACTGGGGATTCCCTACCGTCATGTAGGCCTGATTTGTTTCATATCCATCCTCCCTGTACATCCTGATGACCTCGGCAATCTGAGATTCCAGGTATTGGCCGTAAGTATAGTCCTCTCCAGGCTGTTTTGCAGAGGTCATGAGATATGGGAGGTATTCTTCCAGATACCCGTCGGCAACTGGATTTGGTATTCCAAGAGAGGGTGGGATATCGGGCAAGAGAGGCCTTACACGTGGATATTTGATATGTACAGTGACATAGTCAAATTCGAGCCGTTTTTGTCCCTCATAGCTGCCTCTGGCTATTATATATTCACGGCCGGTCTCGAGTAGCCTGTAAACGCACTGGAACCATGCGTCAGTAAGGTCTCGCGCCTCAATAAATTCCAACTTCATGAAAGGTTATCCCATGGCACTTACTGGAATGAATTTTGGAAAGTAAGGCCAATGCAAAATGAAAAATGAGCTTTAATTAGGACCAGAAATTCACGTCCTCTGGGCGTGGTTGTTTATTACCTAATCCATGGTGTTGTAGTTATCACGGATTTGGCTTTTTTGTATTTATCGTCCTTCATTATCTTTCTGAAATTCGCTATAATCTCAACGGCGGCGTTCTTTGATAACATATTAACAATAAATGAGGGCAAATACCCCCCAGGATCCAATAGAATTTGATAGGTCACCTTCGTTTTGTTTCCTTCTGTAGGGGTTAGTATGCATTTGGCAGTGAATATCGGCATCCTTACAACTCCCCACTTTTTTTTCCTAAAATCAGATGAAATCTTCTTGGTCTGGATCAGTATGGCCCCTGATTCCTTATCGATTCTAGCCTCTGCTTTGACCACAACATCCCTGTCATAGACAGGCCACGGTAGATTAGTCCGATAGTAGATATAATAATTATCCTTGCCGCTCTCTATTCCAGGGATTTGGATGGGAAAGGCCTCAGAACAGCGATACAGGTAATTTTTCATTGAATCGAGATCGCGTACCAGGGCCTCTATGGAAGCGACAGGGGCATCCACTGTCCCTATCGCCTTAATCTCATTGATACTGGTAAGTGGCGAAGGCCTTGTGTAGCCAATGATCCCATCTAATTCATTTACCTGTTTCCACTCGGCGTTCACATCTGCGCCGACTGCATATGTTATCGCTATTAAACCTGCTACTAAAATAAGGAGTAGTGCCTGGCCAACCTTCATATAATAACGAGCTCCTTCCCTATGCTTCCGATTTTCTGCAATTATTTCTTGATTTGTAACACGTTAGCCGTTTAAAAATATCAAACTAACGAATCATTTAATATGGCGACGATTCCTGTTTGGATTTTTATCATCTTAATATGTTTTTCACAATGGAAAAATTCACTTCCAAAAACCCCTTGACACTTGGGAAAAAAAAGGTAATGGTTTGGCGCTTTTTAATGTGCCGTCTGATCTGATGACTTTTTAAGAGTTCATCAATGTTGCTTTAATAAACAATATAAGCGGAAAGGAGGGGGTCAAATGGGTCTATGCAGGAAATCCATAGTCAGCTTGCTTCTTATCAGCATAATTTCATTTGTCTGGGGCTGTAGCAGGGCAAAATTCATGGCAGATAGCATGGTTCCTTTAATGCATAAAATGGATGCTTCTGCTAACAAACAAGATGATGTTGAGTTGATGCGTGATGCGATTCCATATACCCTTGTCTTTTTGGACGGCCTAATAGAAGCTTCGCCCAATAATAAATCCTTTCTATTGAAGGCAGCCGAGGCGTATTCTGGATACGGCTTCGCGTTTATTGAAGATAACGACCCCAAAAGGGCCTCACGGTTCTATCTGAAGGCCAAGGCTTATGGCCTAAGATCGCTGAAGTGGAACAAGGATTTCATCAATACCTTGGATAAACCCCTTGATGAATTTTTGCCAACCCTGAAGAAATTCGGGAAACATGACGTCCCTGGTCTTTTCTGGACTGCCAATGCATGGTTGGCATGGATAAGCCTGAATCTGGATAACCCACAAGTATTCGTGGACCTATCCAAGGCAGAGGCAATTGTGAAAAGGATACTGGTGTTAGATGAAAACTACTATTATGGTATGGCCCATGCTATGATGGGTACCTTTTACGCTGCCCCTCCTAAACTCCTGGGCGGAGACCCTGTAAAGGCGAAGAATCATTTTGATAAGGCCTTTGAGATTTCACGATCAAAATTTTTGATTGTGCATTTCCTCTACGCAAAATTCTACGCATACCAGATTCAAGACAGGGACCTGTTTGTTAAGACATTAGAATATGTGATTTCCGCACCCGATGACCTCTTTCCGGAAAAGAGGTTTGCAAACATAGTCGCCAAGAGGAAGGCAAAAAGGCTTCTGGACGATATTGATGATTATTTTTAGATCCTTAAAAACATACTTTGAGGTGTTCACACATGCGATGCCCCAAATGTGGTCTCGATCTTAAAAAAGATGTCAGGGCATGCCCTGAATGTGGCGCAGTTTATGGATCTTCGCGCAGGTTCTTTGACAATATAGCAAGGATGGAGGCCGTGCTTTTATCCATATTCTTGGGGACGATGATAGTGCTGGTACTGATTCAAATCTTGCTGAGGAACTTTTTTAACAGTGGGATTTCAGGGGCGGATGCCATTGTTAGGCATCTGCTCCTTTTTGTAGGGTTTATCGGGGCCGGACTTGCTACAAGAGAGGGTGCACACATAAAGATTGATGCGGCTTCAAGGGCTCTCTCACCAGGGGCAAAAAAGATTGTTGACGTTATTATCAGCATGTTTTCTGTCGCGGTATGCAGCATCCTTGTTTTTGCCTCTATCCAGTTTGTTTCAGTCGAATATGAAGGACATGCAGTATTACCCTATAGTGGAATTCCTCTGTGGATAGTGGAGCTAATTATTCCTCTAGGGTACTTCATTATAGGGGTCCGCTTTGCTTCAGGAGGTGTTGTCAATATTATGAGAATGCTGAAAGGGAGATAATTTTGCTTCTGTTAGTTATAGTTTTTATAAACTTAATGGCTTTCCTGGGTGCCCCTCTTTTTGTCGTGATATCCTCCTTTGCCTTTCTGGGATTCTATCTCACCGATGTCCCGCTGGCCGCAATTGTAGTTGATGTCTATAACAAGTTTGCCAACAATCCCATCCTTTATACCGTCCCCATATTTACATTCGCGGGTTTCATACTTGCCGAGAGCAAGACCTCGGTACGGATCGTCAATCTATCCAGGGCACTATTCGGACGTCTTCCGGGAGGCCTCGCCATTGTCTCCCTGATTGCATGTGCATTCTTTACTGCCTTTACCGGTGCCTCAGGGGTGACTATCATTGCCCTGGGTGGGCTGCTCTTTCCAGCCCTTTTAAATGAGAAATATCCTGAAAAGTTTTCCCTTGGCCTGTTGACGTCTTCCGGCAGTTTAGGTCTCCTTTTCCCCCCAAGCCTTCCCCTGATAATCTACGGTGTGGTCGCAGAAACAAGCATCAATCAACTCTTTGCCGCGGGTCTCATACCAGGGATATTCCTGATTGTTCTGCTTTCGCTTTACAGTGTTTTTACCGGCAACAGATCCGGTGTCCCAAAGACTAGTTTTTCTACCAAGGTCGTCCTTAAGGCCGCTGCTGAGGCCAAGTGGGAGCTCTTTATACCCGTTATTATCATGGTAGGGATATATGGTGGATTTGTTACACTTGGAGAGATTGCCTCCATCACCGCTGCCTATGTGCTTATCATAGAGACTCTCATCTATAAAGATATCAAGATCAGACAAATTCCCTCTATTACAACCCAGAGCATGATACTTGTCGGGGGGATACTCATAATATTGGGGTCCGCTATGGGGCTCACGAACTATCTGATCGACGCAGAGATCCCCATGATAATATTGGATTTTCTCCAGGGTTACATCTCCTCAAAATTTCTTTTTCTAATAACCCTTAATATCTTTCTCCTGATCGTGGGATGCCTCATGGACATATATTCGGCCCTCCTTGTGGTTGTGCCCCTGATTTTACCCATAGCAAAGAGTTATGGAATTGATCCTGTTCATTTGGGTATCATATTCCTTACAAACCTCGAGATAGGTTATTCTACGCCTCCTGTGGGTCTGAATCTTTTTATTTCCTCCTTCAGGTTCAGAAAATCGATAACCGCACTGTATAGTGCGGCTGTCCCTTTCTTGGTTATCTTGTTGATCGCGCTTATGGTCATAACATATGTCCCCCAATTAAGTTTGGGCCTTGTAGAACATCTTGGAATAAAATAGAATATAGTTGGCAATGTCGATGTCCTGTGCGCCTGGATTCACCATGAACTATAATGTGATATAAGGAGGCTAGCATGAAGACAAGGCTGATAATTTTTGGGATTGCCGTATATATGCTATTTGGTGCGCCAATAGTGAATGCGGCCGACAATCCTTGTGGCGAGTGCAAGGAGATGATCCAGCAGGCCGAGCAATTATGGATGGCATCAAAATTTGATGAATCCGACAAATTGCTTGATGAATCCATGAAGAAATGCCCCAAGTGTTCTGATGCCTATTGGCGCAAGTCGCGTAACATCTATGATCGGATCGAGTCCATGCCCAGGGACAAAAAGCCAACAAAGGACGAACTGGTGAAGAGCTACATCGAGATGGCAGACCTGAGCAAGAAGGGCTATGAGGTGGATGAAAATTGTGCCCCCTGCTACC
>Ga0307425_1001025_pt1 | contig 17189 bp, 14 predicted proteins | sample SalMarWE160330MG_FD_202152 | JGI IMG/M metagenome (GOLD analysis project Ga0307425, IMG submission 202152) | Salt marsh sediment microbial communities from the Plum Island Ecosystem LTER, Massachusetts, United States - WE1603-30 | ecosystem: Environmental > Aquatic > Marine > Intertidal zone >... | reverse complement strand
CCAGGAAAAACAAAAAGATTTTTTTCTTCATCGTAGCATCCTCCTTGCTAAATAGTAGGACCAAAATTACTCAAGAGACTAACACACCAATTAAGCTATAATTTAGGTTACTTCACCTCCCTTCCCTAACTGGTGTCTGAACGAAAACTAGGATTTTTTGTCAAGGTCAAGGAAGATTAAAATTTTAACCGCAGGAATAGATTGAGTATTTTGCGGATTAATCCGCCTCAGGCGGGTTAAAATTTTTATCTGACGTCCCTCCGAGGCGGGAGCAAAAAAGACAGTTTTCGTTCGAGCACTAACTGGCCTCCGGCCGCCGGCTCGTAGAGAGCCTACGCTTCGGAGAACTTGTAGATCCTGTGACCCGTGAGAGGGTCATCCATTTACCGGGCACTTGATCAATATTCGTTTATGACATTTTCATAAGAAACGCAACAGGAAAACGATCAAAAACCGCCGGTATGGACAATGTTGAGTTTAAGGCTGTGTGGATCAAAGAGAGGGTATATTTATAGCTGAGATCATAGGGGTCCGCTGAGAAAGAAAGTTTTGGCCAGATTATTCTTTCTTGTTTCTATTTTAGGTATAATTTGTCTGATTTTGACCTTTATGGAAAACCTTTTCCTGTAAGGTTGACATTTAAGCATAATTGTTCCATGATTATCGAAAGAAATTAGATAAACATAAGCTTTGCGAGAGTGGCGGAACTGGTAGACGCGCTGGATTTAGGATCCAGTGGGATATCCCGTAGGGGTTCGAGTCCCCTCTCTCGCACCACATTTCTCTTAAACGACCACGGCATACCCCGGGGCAGAAAAACAACAGTGCATAATGACTTGAAACTGACAAAATCATTCTTATTTTATGGCACCTCGGCTATTTAACACTCCCTCTGCTACGAAACTCTCGCTGCAAGAGGGAATATTTTTGCCGCAGAATCCGAATTAGGAAATAATGAGGAAAATATGAAAACAACTTTGGAAGATATCAGCCCTGTCAAAAAAAAACTGTTGATTGAGATAGACTCGAAGGAAGTGGATATGAGGCTGAATCAAGCATACGGAGAAATCAGGAAGAGGGCCAAGATCCCTGGATTCAGGCCGGGAAAGGTGCCGAGGAAGATCCTTGAAACCTATTTTGGCAATCAGGTAATAGATGATGTGACAAGAGAACTGATTAGCGAGTCTTTTCCAAAGGCAGTTGATGAGGTAAAGACCTTTCCCCTTGGTCAGCCGATACTCGAAAAAGAGGCCTTGAAACAGGGACAGGATTTTAACTACTCTGCCATCATGGATATCCGACCCGAGTTTGAAGTTAAGGAGTATCTCGGTCTGGATGTGGAAAAAGAGATGCTCTCGATTAGCGAGGAGGATGTCCAAAAACGGCTGGAAGAGATAAGGGAAGCCAACGGAAAGATGGTCTCCATCGAAGAAGAGAGACTAATCACGGATGGGGATTTTGTTATTGTTGACTACGAAGGATTTGAGGATGACCAGCCCCTGGAAGATGTTAAGTCCTCAAACCTCCTTGTTAAGGTGGGAAAAAATGACTTTCATCCCAAATTTGATGAGGCCCTGATCGGGCTTAAGAAAGAGGATAAAACAGCGGTTGGTATAGATTTTGAGAAGGATTTCTATCACACAGGACTTGCAGGGAAGAGCGTTAATTTCAAGATCAAGATAGTCGATATCAAAGAATTGGTGCTTCCGGAATTGAATGATGAATTTGCCAGTAATCTCGGGGCAGATCTGAAAGACCTGGACAGCCTCAAGAATGAGCTAAAAAAGGCCATTACTTCCCAGGAAGAGAAGAGGATCGATGGAGAACTAAAACAGAGGTTGCTTGAAAAGATCTCCGAGGGTATTGATTTCGAACTGCCCGAGGTCTTGATAGACGCGGAGATTGATTTTTCCTTCAGAAGACTTAAGGATAACCTGGAAAGAAGCGGATCAAGCTTGGAAAAGGCGGGCATTTCTGAGGCAGGATTAAAAAAAGAATTCAGGCCTGCTTCAGAAAAACGGGTCAGAGAAATGCTTATATTAGACCGGATAGCCAAACAGGACCAGATCAATGTAGACGATGATGATCTTGAGGAAGGGTACGGAAAGTTGGCAGAAAGCATGGGACAAGATTCTGAAACCGTTAAAAAATATTATGAGGCAAGAGACCAGGTGGATTCCCTGAAGGAAGAAATGCTGAAGGAAAAAACATTGAACTATCTTGTTGATCATGCTAATATTTCAGAGGTGGAGAGAGATGCGCTCAGCCAGGGCGTGGGCCTTGAACAGGAGGACAAATAGATTTATGCTAATACCAATGGTTATAGAACAGTCAAGCCGCGGGGAGAGGGCGTATGACATTTATTCGAGGCTTCTGAAGGATCGCATAATATTTATGGGGGAGCAGGTGGTTGACAGTATGGCCAATACAATCATCGCCCAGATGCTCTTTTTGGAGTCTGAAGATCCGGACAAGGATATTAATGTCTATATTAATTCTCCAGGAGGGTCTGTCACTGCCGGTTTGGCCATTTACGATACTATGCAGTACATAAAGCCTGATATTGCCACAATATGTATGGGGCAAACCACGAGCATGGCAGCGCTCCTTTTAGCAGCCGGGACAAAAGGCAAACGTTACGCCCTTCCCCATGGCAGAGTTATGATACACCAGCCGTTGGGCGGCGCTCAGGGGCAGGCTACTGACATTGACATCCACGCGCGGGAAATATTAAAGATGAGGGATGAGCTTAACGAGATCTTAGCGAAACATACTGGCCAGGATATTAAAAAAATCCGTAAAGACACCGAGCGAGACTACTTTATGAGCAGCGAAGAGGCCAAAGAGTATGGGATTATAGATAAGGTCATCAGCAAGCGGGAGATGCAAGAACAGCTTGCCAAGAAAAAATAACCCTCAATAAGCCGACAAAGTTAAAAATGGACTAAAGTTTCAAGTTTAAATTTGGTATAATTCAACAACTTTAGGCACTTTACACTTATCTTAATATTGCTACGGGCTAAGGTAATAAATTATGGGCAAAAATGACGTTTCTAATGACGACCTGCTCTGTTCTTTTTGCGGAAAGAGTCAGGATGAGGTAAGAAAACTCATTGCAGGTCCTTCGGTCTATATTTGCGACGAATGTATTCAGTTGTGTAACGAGATTATTGACGAAGAGTATAGCCAGGAAGGCGAAGAAGGTGATAATCAACTCCTGAAGCCTTCCGAGATAAAGGAGACTCTTGACCAGTATGTTATAGAGCAGGAAAGGGCAAAAAAGGTCCTTTCAGTGGCCGTTCATAACCATTACAAACGGATAAGCACCAAGGTCGATATGGAGGAAGTTGAGATCGAGAAAAGCAATATCCTCCTGGTTGGCCCCACCGGTTCAGGCAAAACGCTCTTAGCACGGACTTTAGCCAAGATATTGAAAGTTCCGTTCACTATTGCTGACGCTACCACATTGACAGAAGCTGGTTATGTGGGCGAAGACGTTGAGAATATCATCCTGCATCTCGTGCAGTTCGCCGACTACGATGTGGAAGCCGCATGCAAAGGCATCGTGTACATTGACGAAATTGATAAGATCGCAAGAAAATCTGACAGCCCGTCTATTACACGCGATGTCTCAGGAGAGGGGGTCCAGCAGGCCCTGTTGAAAATTATTGAAGGGACCTTGGCCAATGTTCCTCCCAAGGGTGGCAGAAAACACCCGCAGCAGGATTTTGTAAGGATTGACACGCGCAATATCCTCTTTATTTGCGGCGGCACTTTTAATGGCTTAGACAAGATCATCAGTAATCGTCTCGGAAGTAAATTGATCGGATTTGAGGCCGACATAAAAGGGCAGGGGGATATAGAGATCAATGAAATAATGGCGCAAGTTCAGCCCGAAGATCTTGTGAAATTTGGCCTTATACCTGAATTTGTCGGAAGAATCCCTATCACCACTACACTAAACGAGCTAAGCTTAGACGCTCTGGTAAGGATTTTGAAGGAGCCTAAAAATGCGCTTATCAAACAGTACAAGAAGCTGTTTGAGTTAGAAAATGTTAAACTAAGATTTACTGATGAAGTTTTATTGGCCATTGCCAAAGATGCCATCAAGCGAAAATCCGGCGCTCGAGGTCTAAGGGCAATCCTCGAAACGGCCATGTTGGATATAATGTATGATATACCGTCTCTTCCCGAAATCAGCGAATGTATAATAAATGAAGAAGTTGTTACGAAAGGTGAATCGCCTCTTTTGCTTTATGAAAATGAGGCCAAATTTGGATGATACTATGTTAAATTCTCTTAAAGAAGATTTTAGTGATATTGCTACTGATGAAAGACATTTTTACCCACTTTTGCCGTTGAGAGATGTGGTTGTCTTTCCAAACGTGGTTGTACCTCTATTTGTAGGGCGAGAGAAGTCTATAAAGGCCCTTGAACATGCTTTGTCTCATGACAAACAGATCTTTCTGTCAGCTCAAGCAGATGCCAAAGTGGATGATCCATCTCCAAAGGATATCTTTGTCTTTGGTACTCTTGGTACTGTCCTTCAGCTCTTGAAACTCCCTGACGGGACAGTAAAAGCCCTTATTGAAGGTAAAGAACGGGGCATGATAGAAAATTTCATGGACAAGCAGGGCTTTTTCATGGTGGAGGTCAGCAAATGCCAGGATTCTATTGCTTCCACTCCTGAAATCGAGGCATTAGTGCGCTCTATTAACAGCAGCTTTGAAGAATATGCTAAATATAATAACAAAATCGGGAAAGAAATAGTTTCGGCAGTGACCTCCATAGAAGACCCGGGACGTTTAGCTGATACTATAGCCGGCCATTTAGCGCTGAGGGTCTCCGATAAGCAGGAGATTTTAGAATCAGTTGACGTGAACCAGCGGCTAAACAAGCTCTATGAAAAACTTGGTGGTGAGGTGGATATCCTTCGTCTTGAGTATCGATTGAGGACAAGAGTCAAGAAACAGATGGAAAAGACCCAAAAAGATTACTACCTCAACGAACAGATACGCGCCATTCAAAAGGAGATGGGAACGAAGGACGATTTCAAGGCAGAACTTGATGAGCTGCAAAAAAAGATTAAGCGTAAGAAACTGACCAAAGAAGCCCACTCAAAGGTAAAGCAGGAATTCAAAAAGCTGAAAATGATGTCCCCCATGTCGGCAGAGGCCGCTGTGGTGCGTAACTATATTGACTGGATTATTGACCTTCCCTGGTTCGACAAGACAAAGTCCAGGCTTGAGATTGAAGAGGCCGAGGCTATCCTTGAGGAAGATCACTACGGCCTTGAAAAGCCCAAAGAAAGAATTGTTGAATATCTCGCTGTTCAACGTCTGACCAAAAAGATAAAAGGGCCGATTCTTTGTTTAGTCGGTCCTCCCGGAGTTGGCAAGACTTCATTGGCCAAGTCGGTCGCCAGGGCGACCGGTAGAAAATTTATCCGCCTTTCCTTGGGGGGGGTCAGGGATGAAGCCGAAATAAGAGGACATAGAAGAACATATATTGGGGCCATGCCGGGCAAGATTATTCAGTTCCTGAAGAGGGCGAAGTCCAACAATCCGGTATTCTGTTTGGACGAAGTGGACAAGATGAGCACTGATTTCCGAGGTGACCCATCCGCTGCCCTGTTAGAGGTGCTCGACCCGGAGCAGAATGTGGCTTTCAATGACCATTACATAGATCTTGACTATGACCTCTCCGATGTTTTTTTTATCACCACGGCAAACAACCTGCACAATATCCCTATTCCCTTGCAGGACAGGATGGAGATTATCAGACTTCCCGGCTATACAGAGATTGAGAAGCTTAATATCGCAAAGCAATTTTTGGTGAAAAAGCAGATAGAGCAAAACGGTCTTGGGCCTGACAATATCTCCTTTACTGATAAAGCAATCCTGACTGTCATTCGCACATATACAAGCGAGGCAGGCGTCAGGAATCTGGAGCGAGAGATCTCTTCAATTTGCCGAAAGGTCGCTAAGGAAGTCGTCAAAAAGGGGAAGAGCCGCGTGATCTCTGTTAAGGCCCGATCCATACCGAAATATCTCGGAGTGCCGAAGTACCGTTACGGACGTACAGAGGAGAAGGATTGTGTCGGTGTGACCACTGGCTTAGCGTGGACAGACGTTGGCGGCGAACTCCTCCAGACAGAGGCCGCCATAATGCCCGGCAAAGGAAATCTGGTCCTCACTGGAAAACTCGGGGAGGTTATGCAGGAGTCGGCCCAGGCAGCCTTGAGTTATATCCGGTCAAGGGCAAGGAGTTTAAAGCTGCCTGACAATTTCTATGAAAAGATAGATATTCACGTCCACGTCCCTGAGGGGGCCATTCCGAAAGATGGGCCCTCTGCCGGCATTACGATCGCTACATCAATTGCTTCTGCGCTGACGAGTAACCCTGTAAATCGTGATATTGCCATGACCGGTGAGATAACCCTTAGAGGAAGGATCCTTCCGATTGGAGGGCTGAAAGAAAAGATCTTAGCCGCCCATAGAGGTGGTGTTACCAAGGTGTTAATACCGTTAGAAAATAAGAAGGACGTTGCAGAGATACCCAAGAAGATCCTTAAAAAGGTCGAGTTGAGTTTTGTTGAACATACGGATGAAGTCCTTAAGGAGGCGTTAATCTTGAGTGGGGGCAAGGGCCTATTTGCCCCGGAAGAGGAATGTAAGCCCTTCAGTTTCGCGGATATTGCTCAAATGGAGAAGAGCCCTCCGACAGGCGTGACAGCCCACTGAACATTGAAATACCGTTCAAATTATCTTGACAAAAGAGAACTAAACTGTTAGTAAATCAAATTCCGTTTTTGACTCAGGCGGGTAGCTCAGTGGGAGAGCATCGGCCTTACAAGCCGGGGGTCACGGGTTCAAGCCCCGTTCCGCCTACCACCTTAGCATGGGGACGTAGTTCAGTTCTGGTTAGAACGCCGGCCTGTCACGCCGGAGGTCGCGAGTTCGAGTCTCGTCGTCCCCGCCAGAAATTCCAAAAGCCTGTTACGTATTAGCGGCGTGACAGGCTTTTTTTGTTATGCCTTATCATGTTTACATACTGCAGTCCACCGTCGACGGAAGCTATTACATCGGGACCACACAGAATCTTTCCGAAAGAGTGGAACGTCACAATCAGGGCCGGTCAAAATATACCAAATCAAAAGGGCCCTGGCAGGTAGTTTATCACGAAGAATACCCTGACCGATCCTCCGCTATCAGCCCTGCAGCGCCTCTTTCCATCGTTTTATGATCCGTTCCGTATTCAACTTTGCCAGATCATTTAATTCAAGAAACTTAGGGATGTCATGCTGGTTACCCTGTTGCCACCATTTCTTCAAAATCCGGCCTGCCTCCGACTTGAACATCCAGTGAGTTCCTAAAACCTCTTTGAGATGACTCTCCATTATTATTTCCGTCAACCACCCTAAGACATAGTCCAGGCTGTATAGTTCCGGGACCAGATCAAAGAGGTGGCTTTCAGGCTGATAATAAAAGCCGGTATAACGGGCCATAAGTTCTGCGTAGGGCCGTCCATTTGACAGATCCCCGGTTGAAAACATCTTGTACTCGACCAGGAACTTGGCTGCATATCGCCTGAACATTGAAAGGTCTTTGAGAACCTTATAATAAGAGAGTTCTTGTGAAACGCCAGGTTCAATCCCTAAGTAGTCCTCCAAAAAGGGGAACGAGAGGGTCAGGTTTTGATTAAGAAATGCGAATGCCTCGGACAGGCTGAAGGATGTTGCCAGGTCACGCTTTAGAGCGGAGAGTTCAGGTGAGGTGAAAACAGCCGACAGACCATGCCCCAATTCGTGCCACAACGTCTCCAAGTCAATCCATCCACCCTCTGGTTGCATCAGGATATAGACCTCCTCCGGCACCTGTAGAATAAAACATATCGCCTGCGGGCTTTTTCCCTTTTCCCGTTCTATTTCCAGGTTGAGACCCGGTGTATTTGCAAGGTCTATCCCCCAATAGTCAAAAAAGGAGGTCAACTCAGTGACCGGTTTTTCTGGAAAAAAGGGGTCCAGATGGCCTAAGCCTAAAATACTGATGGCATCAAAACGGGTAAGTTCATCTAACGGACGGCCGAATCGTTCTCTGCACCATTGCTCCATGGGAGGAAAATAGAGGTCATCGGTCTCTATAAGGAGATCTTTCAAAAGCCTATAATAATAATGATAATCAAGCCCCTTTTTGTCATGGCAATAGGCCAAGTAGTCTTCAAACCCCAGTTCATCAGTGAGGATATCGAGAAGGATATTCCAGTGGTTCAAGGCAAAGGGGGTCAGGAATTTACAGAGAGGTCCGGTTTCCTTTTGTAGTATCTGTCTTTTCTTGTATGTGCTGAACTTCTGACACCACGGAATGATATCCCTGAAATAGATCCTTTGTCCATCCACATGAGCCGAGGCACCCCTCGTCCAGGAGCGCATCTCTGTCTCATGGGGGAGGAGAGCGCGTTGCAGATAGTGATCAATCAAGGCATGTCTTAGACGGATTTTGTCAGATCCTTGATCAAGATTCTCGATATATCTCAAAGTCTTCAGGCTTATGAACCCGTCATACGCGTCATAGAACTGGTAGAGTTTAAAGGGGGCCTTGTTTCCCTTCCACATTGCAAGGGCTTGCAGTTTCCACCGGTAATTCAGGTGATGAAGGACATTTTCAATGTGTGATAAGCTAAGGCTCTTTTTCACGGGGCATCCTGAGGTCCAAGATTCCGCACTTTGAGCTGGACGCGAACGAGGTCGCTTTTCAAAGGTCTCGTTTCTTTGACACGATTCTGTAGCTCGCTCTCCGCCAACTCCTTGGCAGTTTTTGTAAAGAACCAGTTCCCCATATTCTTGATCAGGAAACGGTGTCTAACCTCGTGGGATAATTCCTGTCGCTCCATCTCATGAAAATATCCCACCCTGGAAAATCGCCAAAGCTTATCCGCATCCTTTACAATACATTCTTCGATGGTTTCAGGACTTTCTCCGGAATCATGCCTTTCAATGATTTGGGTAACCTTTTCAATTAATGAATGGTCATAACCAATTTGTTCTAAAATCTCCTGAGCAATTATAGCGCCCTCCACTTCGTGTACACGATTCAACTTTGCCGCATTTTCACCACTTGCCATCACGCGATAGGCAACCTTTATCTCCTCAGATTTGAGCCGAGACCAGCCCACATCGTGAAGAATGACAGCCGGTTCCACAATCATATTATTGCCCTCCTCTTTTTCAAGAAGCAGCAAAGCATATTCATGCGCAATCCGCGTGTGAAGGAAATCGCCCCTTGCTTTCAGGTACGGTTCAGCGCGCTTAAACAATTCTCTAATAAGTTGGTTCCGTTCCATGTTCAATGGTGCCCTGGGACCCGTAAAGGCGCTATTTTCATCCCCCATCTTTATGATCACTAACTGGTAGCCTACAGACGAAACAAAAAGAAAGGCTCGGATGGGGTCAGTAGGGCTGTCTCGACCTCGGCGCTGCAGTACTGTTCAAGCATTCGGGCCACTCGGTCGCGTACCGAAATGGTCCGTTTCTCACTCTCCTCGCCTAATCCGTCAATGTTCATGACTATGGCTTCCGTTTCTTCGGTGATTCGGGTCTGGAAACCGTTTCGCCAGTTCCACCGTCGGCACATCACTTCCCGGGTTTCCCCAGTCACGTAGATAATCTCTCCGGGATCGGGGTGTTCGGTTTTATCCGGGTTATTCAGGGGCGTGAACAGCTCGCTTCCCTCTGCGGGCCGAAGTTCGAGGATTTCCCCTGCTCGGAGTAAGTCGTCCCCGCCTACGGGTAGGATACCCCGAATAGAGTTATCGTTCATGATGGCCACAGCCTTGTTAATGAAGGGAATGGAGATGCCAGGTTTCTGAACTCGCTTCAAGAGGGCCAGGTGTGCGGGTGGGAACTTGTTGGAATTACATCCCAGTTCCCGGTAGGTTTCGTTCCAGACAGCCGTTCTTGGGTCTGTTTTGAGGTCAATGGGGCCGGCCGCCGCACTGGCAAGAGCCTCATTCAAAAGAGTCTCGAGTTCCCCGGAGGGTCCCCGATTGTTCATTTTGCGGGCCACTACGATGCCCCGTCTGAAGCCCGGAAATTTGTCAAAAACCTCTTTGTCTATGCGTGTCTCAGGCATGGTTTTTTGCTCCTTCATTTATAACATTCTTCTCATTCTCTTTTTGAGCGCCCTGCTGTTGGGCCTGCATCTGTTTCGCCCTTTCCAACATCTCTTCAAGGCCCTTTTTCATGGCACCGTGGAATTCGTCAATGGCCTGCTCCAGGGTGGTCGCCTGCAATGGGGTTTGAAGGGGAACAAGCCCCTGGGGGGAATGCAGCTGGGTATGTCCCACGAATATGGTTTGACGGCTTTCGTCTTTGGTTCCATCCGGTTTGATGGGTCTTAGGCACCTGATGGACCCTACCTTCAGATCCGTGACGGACTCCTCACGGCACAGGTTTTGTTTGTTAAAGGTAAAGTCGATCTGTTCCTGGCTGTTGGCAATCATTTGATTTCTTCCTGGGAGTTTTACCAAAGCATTACTGTTTATGGCATTTTACGTTAACTATCGGTATTCAAGTATCATTCTATCGGACAAATAGCAACCTCCAGGTTCTTCCTTTTCTGGTTTACCCTATGGTTGCAAAAGTCGCTGAATGCCCCAGATCTAAGGTGCAAAGAAAGGGTGAAGTTGCCCCGCCAGGACGGGGCAGGTATAGGAGGTGGGGTATCCAGCGGCTTTCCCGGGTTTACCCTAACGTTGCATAAAATTTGAGTTCAAAACGCTTTAGATTAGGTCAGCAACGTTGGGCCGTTTTCAAGGATGAAAGCCTATTGAACATAGGACACAGTCTTGAAAATGGGCCAGCGTTTCTTGATGGCCTGATATAGAGCGAGCGTAGCGTTTTTGGACCGAAGGTTTATGCAATGTTAGAGTTTACTGGCCTGTCATAGTCCATTCAACGCGAGGGATGTTATGATTCAGAAACTTTTCACCAAATACCGTTAATTGTCCAGTTTTGGACAACAGCACGTCAAGGCCTTCCCCCATTAGCTATTCAGTCACTATTTTTGCTCCGCAGGACCGAAGGAGCGGATGAAAAGATCGCGCAGGGCCTGCCGGCCGTCATCGGAGAGGTAGCGGGTTCCGGTGCCGGCAAATGTATCTGAGGTAATCGCCGGTGTGTTCTCAACCCATTGGTTGTCTTCCCAGGAAAACCAGCCCTTTCGATCCTGGTCATAAACGCTCAACGGCCGGTTAAATAGCTTTGCCAACTCGACCCCCCAGCCGGTTCCCCCCTTGACGGTGTTGTCCGCCTGTATCCACCCGACCGCAATGACATGGTATCCGTTATTGACCATGTGAAAAATGGACTGGATGACTTTTCGGATCTTGTCCGTCTGGGAGTAAGTGCGTTTCATCCGCTTGGACACAATTTCCATACTAACATCGCCCTTTCGCAGCTCTTCCCGGTTCAGTACCCGGACACCCCGGGTGCGCTCGACATTGTGCCCCTCAAATGATATATTCACCTCTTTCATGTGCCACGCCTCCGCAAGTTTGCCGAATTCCGCCTCAGCCCCCTTGTGGCCACCGCTGTAAAGCGTGATTTTTGAAATGTCTGTCATTTTTTTATCTCCTGAGTTTTTTAAGACGTTGTGCGATAATGCAAAAAAAACACCCCACCACGATTTGGCAGGGTTGCTTTATAAAATAATTCGGCTTTTCTGTATTGCAACCCTGGCCGTCATCTTTTTTTAAACAAACCTGCCTTGAATTTTCGCGCCCAGCGTAATAAAGGGATCAGATATCCTTATTGACTAATGCGCACTTGGGCTCTCAGCTTATGAACACCTTTTCTCAATTTTCGATCCCGTGTCCGTCGGTAAACCAATGACATCATGACTTCTATCTCTGAAATGAGCGTTTTTAGTACGTAATTCGTATATGTTACACGGGTTATCTGATTACAAATGGATACCCCTCAGCCCACACACCAGGCGGGAATCGCTACTCCTTACTCCGTAGAGGACTTGGTTCTAACTAAAGCCTCACCTCCTACTACATACCGGTTTTAACCGGTGCTTTCTGGACGTCCCCAAGATTTCAGATTCGGATCTTCCTGAGCTGTGAGAGTCAAATTAGTCCTTGGATTCCTCCTTCAAATATGGGAGCAGCGTATGTGATTTTGATTCCCGGACTATAGGTGTTGAAAAGCGGATCCAAAACGCTTATAATTAGATTTACAACCAATGCGGAAAAGGCTGGATGGACCCTGAAACGGTTAAGACCACGCTCAGGATTCAAGATCGTAAAAAAAGGACACAACGGGAGCACCAAAGTAGTGCTGACGGCCGATTCCAATGGTCCAAAACCTCAAAAATGAAGGGGAAACAAATGATATTCAACAGGAAAAATGTTGGGACAGCATTAATTCTCTTTACGACGGTGTTGCTTTTGGTTGCTTGTGGGGGGAAACAGCTCAAAGTGGAACCAATCTCGAAATCAGAAAATCCTATAGACTTGGTTAATCAACTGGGCAATGACCTGAAGAATGCGCGGGACAATCAGGTCGATATTTTGGCGCCTGGCTGGTTTGCGAAGTCTGAGGAGTCCTTTTTGAAGGCCAGGAAAAGATTGAATGCTGGCGACGATATTTCGGAGATTTTACTCAACGTCTCTTACGGACGAGCCGAGCTTCTCCGTGCTGAGAAGATGGCTCAATTGTCAAAAACCGCATTGCGCGAGGTCATTAAATCCCGTGATGAAGCTCGCGCAGCAGGCGCTGAAAACTTCGGAGGGGATTACATTGAAGTGGAGAAACAATTTTTGGAGATGACGCGAGCCATTGAGGACAACAACCTTGATTGGGCCAATAGAAATAAGGAAAAGGTCAATCGAGCCTATCGTCAACTCGAGCTCCAGGCCATCAAGAAACATAATTTGGAAGGGGCTGGTAAGTTGATCCAGCAAGCCGAGAAGGATGGGGCAAGAAAAATTGCTCCCAAGACGCTGGCTCTGGCGCAAGAAACATTGAAGGAAGCAGATGCCTATATCTCCGAACACCGATCTGAAAAAGAAAACGTGCAAAAGAGGGGCAGGGATGCCTTTTTCGAAGCCCGGCGTCTGATGAACGTGACGAAGCAGAGCCAGAAGTTCCAAACTATGGAACTTGAAGAGATTACCCTCTGGGTGGAAAAAATCCTTTACAGGACCACCAGAAAGCTTTCTGCACCCGACAGGCGTGATGAGGCTTTTGATACACAGGTGGACAAAATTATAGACTCTATTGGCGCACTGCAAAATGGTTATGAATTAATCACTAACAAGGTGGCGATTCAGCAGGCCGAAATGGAAACCATGCAGAAACAGATTGCTTCATTGGAGGAAAGAGCGAGGGAACTCCAAGATGCAGAGGAGCGTTTGGTACGGGAAGAGAAAGATACAAGAGGACGCCTGGAGGCGGAAAGACGTTTCCAGCAAGTATTCCATGAGATTCAGGCCGAGTTCGAACCGACAGAGGCTGAGGTCTACAAGCAAGGGGATCGACTTTTTATTCGTTTAAAGGCCATTCAATTCCCTGTCGGCAAAGACATTATCATGCCTCGCAATTACCCTTTGCTCAGGAAGGTTCAGCGAGCCATCCTGGCCTTTGATGAGCCGAATGTTTTCATTGAAGGGCATACGGACAGCACGGGCTCGGAAGCGATGAATGAGGAATTGTCCGAGCGCCGCGCCCAAGCGGTTCGGGGATATTTTGTGGCAAATGGAACATTGCCTCAAGAGAGAATTATCGCCGACGGTTACGGATCCAGGAGGCCTTTAGCACCCAATGAAACCGAAGAAGGACGGGCGATCAATCGACGAATCGATGTGGTCATCTCTCCGAGCCAAAAGGCGCGTTAACCCTCTCAAGCCATAACCGGCGTACTGAGGACCTATTTGGCTTGCCCTGTGGTGCTTGGCGAAACCATATGCCCCTTGTTTCCTCACTGCGCTGTCGCCTAATTAGTATTTGAAACGCTAATGCAGCCTTAATCCCGATGGGAGGCTGGTGCAGGGTAGTAAAGGGGGCGACTCTCCTATTGACTCATGTGCACTTGGACTCTCAGCTTCTCAATATTTTTTCTCAATTTTCGATCCCCTGCCCGTCGGTGAACCAATGTCGTCATGATTTCCGGTTATTTATTTGCTGATGGACATCCTCAAAATCCCCTACCCTTCTCTACTTGCCGCAACACTTCTTATATTTCTTTCCGCTTCCGCAGGGGCATGGTTCATTTCGTCCGATCTTCTTTTCCACCTTCGCCGGCTTTGGGGTATTCAACAATAGTTCCAGATCGGAGATATCCTCAGGCTCGTCCGGCTCCAGGCCCGCAACAAATTTCCAGCCGTTTTCCTCAAATATAGAGGAGACCTCCTTCAACCGCTCTTCGGTTTGCACATGAACTGCCGCAGGCCTCTTTTCTGTGCCCAGCCTTGCCGTCCTTTTTCCGTCAAAGATCTTCTCCATCTCTTCACCTCTATTCCTGTTGCGGGATCCATCCTCTGAATATTTTTGTCCGAGGCCCTATGCCTAATCCAGATGAACGACACTACGGCCTTTCAATTGCCCCTTCAGCATAGTATCAATTCTGTCGTTTACCTCTTCTAAGAATATATCATAAAAAAAGTTCTTCAAGTATATCAATCTTCCATTCATGGGCCAACCTAGCCCAAGCCTCCAGCCTCAGGGGCATGGGGCATCACTATCACATTCAGCAAGATGAGCCAAGAGTAAACCCCTTAGACGCATAGGTTTTCGGTGCAAGTCCGTATATATCTGAAATTAGGTAGCTTACCAAAAAAGCATGAACAGAACCGGGCCGGCTATGGATGAAAATGCGGGGTATGCTGCAAAACTTCCATCCCCTCTTGGATCAATTGCAAAACCCGGTTTTTGTCTTCCGGAAATTTGTAGCCCTCATAGCTTTGCGAGAATAAAAGCCCTCCCTGTTTCCCTCTCCAATAATTACCGGCATGATCAAAGCAGACCTTTGAGGTAACATTTAAGCCTTCAATCATTACCTTTAGTTCCGTCAACTGTTCCCGGGGGGACAACTGCTGAAATTCTCCCCTGCTGTTAGCCTCAAAAAGAGGGGAACCGGGTGGGGGGAAAAAGGGACGCGACCGTATATAATCAGGGTTTATTGCACTTATTACCCGGGCTGTATTTTTGGCGTGACCTTCCCACATCTCTTTTCCCCCCAACCCAGGCATCCAGTATTCGGATAACTGAAATCCGGCCTCCATCGCCTTTCTGCCCCCACTAATATGCCCTTCGCTGGTAACCCCCTTCTTTATCCATTTCAGCAGCACATCATCGCCCGTTTCCAGGCCCACATGCAACCTGTCCAGTCCGGCCTTTCGGATCGCCATCAATTCCTCAAGTTTTCTCTGAGCCAGTGTTCTGGACCTTGCGTAAGAGGTGACCCTGTTTAAAGAGGGAAAGGTTTTTCGTAAATGCTTCAATATATCTACAAGCTTTTGCGTAGGCAGAATCAGGCTGTTTGCGTCCTGCAGAAAGGCCGTTTTCCCCCCGGATGAAAGCCAATCGTAAACCATTAAAAAACCGTGACTGGTATTGAGTTCGGGTTCTCTCTTGAGCAGGGCAATGGCCACATTTCGGTTCATCTCACCGTTGTACCCGAGATTACGGGAAATGGATTTAAGACCGTTGCAGATAGCCGCAATTGAATCGATATCGGCCTTGACCTCTTCCGGGGCTCTTAGTTCGAACTTCTCCCCTTTATACATGCTGCAAAACTCACACCTGTTCCAGGGGCAATTGCGGGTAACCCTGATGAGCAGAGAGTAGCTACCGCCTTCACTGGGCGGTCTATATATACCGGTTTCAAAGTTGTATTTTAAAGCAGTCGCGACTTTCATATCCTATCCTCTCATACCATATGTTAACTTATGGGGGGGATGCTTACGACGGATTGATTGAATCACTTCGTCGAGCTGTTGAAGAAAACGTGATCGGTCAGGCTTCTTTAGCGGCGGAGGCCCGCCCGTGATTTCTCCTGCGTCTCGAAGTTCTGACAACAGGTCCCGAGTCGCAACGACCTGACCGATGTTGTCTTCCGTGAACGGTTTTCCGGTTGGGCCGATTGCACGTGCACCTTTCTTCAGGCAGCGGCTCGCAAGAGGGATGTCAGCAGTGACTACGATGTCGTGAGGTTGAACGTGTTCGACAATCCAATCATCGGCCGCGTCGAATCCGTCCTCTACAACTTCGAGTGCAATCCATCGTTCATTCGGAACTCTCATCCAAGAATTGGCCACCAATGTGACATCAAGGCGACATCGGCTTGCGACGCGGTACACCTCCTGTTTGACCGGGCACGCATCAGCATCAACAAATATGTGCAGCAAACGAAGATCCTCACCATCACCCCGGATATAGTCCGGGCGCTACCTAACGGGAACATCTGCGGCTTGTACGCAGAGTGTTTCATTTGGTCCTTATCTCTTAAATGTATGTTGGGGGGGGGCAAAATCCAGACATATGGGCATGTTAAAGCCAATTTCTCACACTGCCCCCTGCCACTCCTATAATACAAGAAAACTATTTAAAGCCATCATGCGCCGGCCCGGCCCCTTTGTAATCTCGCCCCGATCAGGCCGTAGCAGTTGCCGGGAGTGAACTTTATTTTGACGTCCTGGAAGATGATCCTCTTGCCACAGACGAGAGCAACATTGGATGCGGTTATCATGGTCGTGTCCTCAAAATAAAAGCCACAAGGAGACTCATGGTGACATAGCGTATTTTCGGTTAGAAAAAGCAGGGCTTAAAGCTGTTAATCTTCCTGAAGAAGCGGGTTTTCCTTTTCCCCTTCAGCGTTATTCTGTTTCTCCAGCTTGCGCTGCTTTTTTTCCTCTTTCTTCTTTTTCTTTGCCAATTCTTTCTTGCGCTTTTCAAATGAGTAGTTTGGTTTGGCCAAGACTCTCTCCTTATTAATGCTTCGTGTTCAGCGTAAAAAACACTGCGGTAAAAAAAAGACCCCGCAGAGCGCGGGGTCTATGCAATGATCGAAATCAGTTCTTAGTGTTGGACAACATTTTCAGCCGCAGGACCTTTGGGACCGTCCACAACATCGAAGGTCACCCGTGCGCCTTCCTGCAGGGATTTGAAGCCCTCGGCCTGAATTGCG
>Ga0307425_1001024_pt1 | contig 17191 bp, 12 predicted proteins | sample SalMarWE160330MG_FD_202152 | JGI IMG/M metagenome (GOLD analysis project Ga0307425, IMG submission 202152) | Salt marsh sediment microbial communities from the Plum Island Ecosystem LTER, Massachusetts, United States - WE1603-30 | ecosystem: Environmental > Aquatic > Marine > Intertidal zone >... | reverse complement strand
CGCGTCATACCCATTTACAATGGGAAAGTCAGGCGAAATTGAATGACCAGTGAAATAGACATTACCATCATTATCTCCTATGATAGCTTCAGACTGTTCCCACCCGCCACCGCCAACCTCAGTTATGTACGTAACATTACCAAGGGCATCGAATTTGGCTACAAAAGCATCAATCATCCCCCCAGGTCCAATAGTGAGAGTGGATGGGAAAGTAAAGGTACCCGTCCAGCCACCAATATAGGAATTACCTTCATTGTCCGCCCAGATTCCTCTTGTATACGTATTTCCAAATGGCCCCGACCCAATCCCTCCGATGTATGTACTGAACACGAGTCCGTTTCCCGTGCTGTTGAACTTCGTGACAAAAGATTGTACGTTAGTCCCAACAGAAACATCTGTAGAGTTCTGAAATTCATTCATCATAGGGTAGTCTGGGGATCTTGTTTCTCCTACGATGTAGCAGAAACCTTCGGAATCGACCCACACATCCATTATTCTGTCCTCACTGCCTCCACCTATGAACGTGCTATACAGGAGTGTTCCATTCGGGCCCAATTTGGTCACGAACCCATCGTAGTAGCCTGCATGTGATTGCTGATAGGGGTTGAGCACGGGATAGCTAGTAGAACGTGTATGTCCTGCTGCATAGATATTCCCCAAGCTGTCAATCGCTAAACTCTCTATATGGTCATCATTACCCACTCCCAAATACGTACTAAATGGCAACCATGAGGTTGAGTGCACGTAAAATGTGAATGTGTCAGTAGCCCAGAGACCAAGAGTATTATTCGCGTATATTGTAACACTATGCCAGCCCTCTCCAGCAGGAATTGAAATGAATGGGTAAGCACTCCTGTTTGGGTTGTCATCCCATGAATAGAAAATGGTATCAATCTCCTGAGTGACATTGGTAACAGCTACATCAACAGGAGTACCAGGATAGTAGGTCCCGAACTCGGCAGGAGATATGAGTTCAATCAAAGGAATTGCATCATCTATGTTGAAGTGGTACTCCAGAAGAATCTCGTTTCCAATGGTGTCATTGGCGTAGATGTAGAGGTTGTGCAGTCCTGCGCTATCGGGAGTACTGGTGTGATACGGTGATGACCATGTTGAGTCCTCTTCAGAGTCCCAGTGGTATCGGACAAGCTCAAGATTTGGGTCTGTGACTGAAACGTCGATAAGCCTGCCTGGTGGTTGAGTAGTGTCATTGAGAGGACTCTGGAGTCCGATTACTGGAGCACTACCATCAATCTCTATATCGAAGCTCATGATTCTCTCATTGTCAAAGTAATCAAATGCGTGCACCTCAAAGGTGAATTCCTCATCAAAGGTGGGCAAAGAGAATGAATATGGATCAGAGATGTAGTATGGTCCTATGTGAGATGTTCCGTAGTCGCGATAGTAGTAGACGTAGTTCACGCCATCCGCGTCCGAGATATCCAGTTGACATGTTGTGTCTGGTGCGACCACTGAGCCATCAGATGGAAAGGTCAGTAGTACTGTCGGTGCTGTACTGTCAAGCCTTAGTTCCATGATGAAGGCATCACCTCCACCGCCCAATGTGCTATCGTAAGCCCAGTGCGTAGGGAAATCGCTCGAATAGGTAGAGCCTGTCAACCAGATGCGTTTGGCATTGGTAATGGAAAAGGCAACACCCCAGCAGTATTCTGCACCACTCCCACCAATATAGGTGCTCATGTAGATATAGCTGCCCCCGTGATACAGTATCACAAATCCCTCCTTACTACCAATTCCATAGTCTATTGCTCGAACCAAAGGAAAATCCGGTGATTCAGTTGTTCCTGTTACACACACATAGTACTCATCTCTCGCGATGACATCATGGGCTTCATCATCGCTTGAACCACCAATATATGACCACCACGCAACTCCATGCATGGGCATTCCAAAATCTACCAACGCTATTATGAATCCGTCACACAATCCACCTAGAGTGTTATCATAATCACTTATTGTGAGGAGGTCATCAGAATATGTCTGTCCAACAATGAAGCACATGGGGTCACCGTTCGCTCTTATAACAGTCGCAACATCATAGGCGAAATCATTGTCAGACCCTCCTAGGTAGGAGCTGAAGTCAACACCGTAGTCGCTCAAGTCAAGTCTCACGAAAAAGCCGTCAACTGTTCCCTCAAGCATCCCCCATGTGGGATTCACAGTAGCGAAGTCATCGGAATACGTGTATCCGACAAAATAGAGTTGGTCATAGCTGTTGATGTCTAAGCCTTGTCCGTAGTCCCCATTACTTCCACCATAATAGGTGCTGAACTCCAGCACAATGTCATCGTCATCGTACTGGTTTACTTTATGAAAATGAGCCACAAACGCGTCTGATGTACCAGATAAAGTCGAGTCAATTTCGTCTGCGAGTGGGAAGTCTGTGGATCTAGTGCTTCCACACAGGTAGATATCACTGTAATCAACCTTGATGTCCATTCCCACATCAGAATCAGAACCGCCAAAGCATGTTGAATATGCTATCTGCCCAATATTTGGGGAGTCTGGACCATAGATACACATCAGGAATGCGTCACCATTACCATTATACCCATGACGATACCCAGTTGATACGAGAAGGAAGTCAGAGGATTGAGTCCTGCCCGTGATGTATATGTATGTTCCTCCGCCACCATCCATATCAACTGAATAGGCGTCATCATCTCCATTGCCGCCGAAGTACGTACTAAGCAATAATGTCTGACCTGAGAAGACAGAAAGAAAGGCATCCTGATAGTCAATAAGGGTGTCCCGATGCGGATTTGCAAGGGGAAAATCATCCGATTTTGTCGAGCCAACCACGTATGCTCTATGCGCATAGTCTACAACGATAGCGTATCCATAATCTACGCTATCAGATCCACCCAGATAGGTAGAGTACCCATAGGTGACAGGGTCTATGATTAGCGTTTGGTCTTCGTCGTACTCCCCGATGTCGAATCCGAAGGTATTCGTATCCGCATCAACGAATCGGTAAGAGGAAGCGATCTCAGCTCCCCCTTCGACAAGAACCTTCAGTCCATTCTCAGCATATACCATCACAGAAGGATTCCTAGTGGCTGTTGCACTGACTCTATTTGATTCGACTATCATCGAAACGTCCGCGTTCAGAGAAACCTGGATGTCTGCGTAGTCAGCTCCGGGATTTACAATGAAGTCATATTTCAGTCCCATGTCCGTCATATGGTACCTAAGGTCAATTCCACTGTAGATTCCATAGTACCACACTTCATTAAATGTGGGAACTCCAGTCAGCTGCATGTCACCAAGATAGTAGTTCACCAGGTGGACCTTCTTGTCCACCCCCTGAGGCATGATGTCAGAGGACCCAGGGAATGTGATTGTGAAGTACGTGGAGGAATTGTCTGCAGCGTCCTTCCTCATGTAGATCACGCTTGTGCCAAAGCCTATGCTGTAGCCGTGTGTGGAATAGAAGTACCTGACATCATCGGACGGCATCTGTCCCTGGTTCTCAATGAATCCACCAAAGGGAATCTCGACATCTTCAGGACTCAATTCGTTACTCAACTCGGCATCTCCTTCTGGTATATCTTGCAGTACTAGATCTTCCTTTACAACTGGTATTACAGAATCTGTGCCAGGTACAGCCACCATGACGAGAGCTGGAGTGAGCACTAGAAAAACAATCACAATTAGAGAGTAACCTCTCTTCAATCAATCGCTCTCCTCATTTTATCAAATGACTAAAGTGATAATTAATCACTAGCCATCGGCAAAATGAAATAATACACTAATATATCCCCATGATACTTAGAAATTCAGCTAATTAGTAAGTAGAAAGTTTCAATATGTAACTTTAGGTATATAATCTTCCGTATGAATACTATCGACCCCAATCTTACAAGCGGGTTCTTTTTTTCATTCATTCTTTGTGTTTGTAAGAACAAAGTGATTCACGATGTCTGTAAGATACTTGCGCCAACTATAACTGTCGTTGACGGTTTTGTAGGTCTGAAAGGATTCATGCCAAAGCGAGGAACTCCGGTTCCGTTCAATACAATTTTAGCTAGCGTAGATTCTGTAGCCTGTGATTCTGTTGGTGCTCAGATTGTCGGGAGAGATTCACACGAAGTCGACGATCTCAGATGGTTGCATGAGAGTGGTTGTGGAGAGATTCAGGATTACGAAATTATTGGAGATAGCATCGAACCTCTCAAGGAAATTTATTTACATGCCTAACTTCAGAGAATAAACGATTTTACTTGTAAAGTAACACAAAAGTAACTTCTAGAGAGGTTCGTAACAGCACAGCAATTGATGTAGCCCACCGATTATTGAGTTGCTTTCAATTTAAGTAGCAATACCGATGGTCTTGCAAAAAATAGAATCCTTAGTTTGGTATACGTCATACTATTTTTATACAATTTTTGACAATACTAGAATGGTTGATAGCTTGAATTTCAATTGAAATATGCTAGGCATATGGGGGTTGGAAAAAGAAAGGACGATGGTTTGGATTTCATGAAGAGTCTAATGCATCGCCTATCAAATCAGGAGAGGAAAACAATGGAACAATTCTCCCAATCAATCCCGGACTGGTTGAGTAAACAGATGCTCAGCTTAACTGATGATGCAATCTATATTATTGATAGCAAATTGAATATTGTTGCAGCTAATGATGTCATTGAAAAATGGTCTAAGAAAAATGGTTTCACAGCATCGATCACTGGAAAACACATCAATGAAGCTTTACCATTTATAGATAAACAAGCAATCGCAGATGTTACTGAAGTTCTTGAAACAGCAAAATCCATCAACTCCGAGTATATTTGGCCTATTAAAAAAGACACAATCATAATGGCAAATATAATGCCTTTATTCACACAGGACGAAACTGTTCAGGCTATCACAATTGCAAAAAATCTAGGTGAACAAAAAAGAATAATCGATGGAATCATCAAGCGTGAGCTTTCTACGAAGTTACTTCTAGAGCAAGCTAATGACGGGATATATATCTATACACTTGAAGGAACACTCCTATACGCAAATACAGCAATATCTTCTCAGTTAGGATACACTCATGAAGAATTTATGGAATTGCATCCAGTTGAAATCGATATTAGTGTAAATGAAGCACTCTTTCCTAGAATTCGCGAAGAGTTGCTGAGAGAAGGGCGTTTGCTATATGAAACAGTATTTGTTTCTAAGAACAATAAAAAAATCAGTACCGAGGTCAATTGCAGTATTGTCGATTACTATGGAGATAAGGCAGTCCTTTCTATTTCACGTGATGTATCAGAACGACGGATGGTTATTGATGGATTGGCCCGTGGCTTAGCCAATCTCGTAGAAGCACAAAGCATCGCTCGTGTCGGAAGCTGGGATTGGAGAATCAATGATGATACTTACGAGTGGTCAGCAGGTATTTTTAGTATCCTTGAAATTGATAAACAACCAGTTAATCATAATACATTCTTCAAGTTTATTCATAAAGATGATATTATCCGGATTCGCCAAGCAGTTCAGAAATGTCTCGATGAAGGATCTGAATTCAATGCTGTGTATCGGCTTGAACTTAAGCATGGCAAAGTGAAAGTTGTTCGGTCGGTCGGAAGGGTCATTGTCAATGAAGAAGGTGAAGTGATACGCTTCTTTGGCACGATGACAGAAATCACAGAGATGCATGCTATTAGAGTGGAACTTGAACGATCTAACCTCGACCTTGAGCTTTATGCTAGTTTTCTTCAGCATGACCTACGAAACGATTTGCACTTAATATTGACGCAAGCTGAAGCATCAAAAATGCAACGTTCGCTTTCGAGAGAAGAATCTGAATCGCTAGATGTGATTCAAACTGCAGCAAAACGTATGACTAGACTACTTGAAACGTTCACACTATCTTCAGCAATATCAAAGAAAAGCCTCCTAACCATGATCTATGTAGCAATAAATGATGCTAAATCTTTGAATCCAAATCTTCAGATTGATTTGATAAATAAATCGAATATTGAATCTATTCAAATAAATACAGGTCGTTTATTACCCCTCGTTTGGACGAATCTTCTAAGAAACGCAGTCACTTTTGCTGGAGATGAAGCTCAGGTGCAAATAACGATTTCCAGAAATAGGAAATCTATTATTGTAGATGTCGCGGATAATGGCCCAGGGATATCAAAAAGCGTTCGAAACAATCTATTCGAAAAGGGAGCATCTACAACAGGTAGTGGTTACGGTCTTTACCTTTGTCGCAAGATTATCCAAGCTTACGGAGGAACAATTGAACTAGTCAAAACGAGTCGAAAAGGTGCTACATTCAGAGTTACACTTAATCAAATATAGCACTAGTGGGAGTACGCTATCCTTTATTCAAAGAAGTATGTAGTGGCGTAAAGATTTACCTTTCGGGTTTTAGTATCGTCATCTCTATTTCTAATGGAACGAATAAAGATTCATTCCAATTTCCAATATAGAAGTAATTTCTAACACGTTTACGGATTATAACAAACAAGTATTTTGAGTAACTTTACGTAAATTCCTCGAACACTCTCTGTACTGAGATAATGCTAACGAAGACCATAGTGAAAATGGTCACTAAAAATAATGACCAATAGATATCCTGAGAGATTGTCGTGAAAAGTGGTGCCAGAAGATATTGCAAAGCCATTCCAAGATACATCAATGGTATGACCAACCAGAATAGTCTACTCCTCAGGATAGGAGATTTGTTCTGCGTATCTTGTCTAGATATGAAGATAGCAAATACGAAATAGATCAGAAAGATTGTGAAGTACCATCCAAAGAAATTTGTAAGTGGAACTCCAAAATAAAAACCTCCGTCTTCCCATATCCACTCACCCTGAATTGTTGACATGATTGGGTCCATCACCACATCCCACATGACCATCACGAAGGATGCAACAAAGGGGAGAAGAAGGGACTTACTTCCTTCAATCTTTGAATCAAATTGACCAGTCAATACATGTGCAATAAGCCATGATAGATACCCCATACTCAGGTAACCGGGCATAATTATCCAGGGGACTTCTCCAATCTTCCCCAAACCAGTATAGTGATAATTCCCAAACGGAAATCCTGTCGCGATACTGAGTGACTCAAGACACCATGAAAAGAGAAAGGTGATAGCCACAAAAAATAGTATATTCCTCAAACCATAAAATCTAGCTCCATGGAAAACTACGAAAAAGGTTGCAATCAGCACTCCATAGAAACCCACTGGAGCAGATAGGACTTTGGCTACGATAGTTGTAACAAATAACCCAATAACTAAAATAAAGAAGAGTGCTTTCTCCAGTGCCTTCATATTTGAAACCCTCACAATTATTCAACTATTGACTAGTATCCGAGAAATGCAAGAGGTATAATAAATAAATTGACAGATCAATATTCACTATTTTAAGTGCGCATAAATAAATTACACAATTTCAATGCATCTTTTTATTTTAAGCGCATCAAATAAGCATATATACTTTCGATACTTATTTAATATAATTCTAATTTATAGGATATCTTCTAATGGTGAAAGTGAAACCAAAATTACCGAATTCACCACAGAGAGAATTTCTCATATTAGAAACTGACGAACAGAGAGAATTTCTTCTCAGTGCAGTAAAAGTTGAACTACTTAGGATTCTTAATACAGGACAAAATGATGTTGTTTCCAAAATTGAAGAGAGAGCAGAAAGGAAAGAGAATGGAGAAATCATCAGTGTATCTGTTGTAGTTGAAACGCCAATTATCAGATACTGGATGACGCCCACAGAAATAATAAAGAGACTATCATCAGGTAAATCGGAAATTACAATTTCGAAATATACTTGCTATTATCATCTTCATAAGTTGAAAGAAGCGGGATTAATTGAGCAATATCCACTTCCTAGTAAAAAAGGAAAATCTAAGAATAAAAGAGTTCGAGGAATGTTCTTCAGAGCAATAGCAAAAAAATATGTTCCATTTGACACAGAACAATTATTACGAGAGAGCGAGGCGCGATATAAAAAGATCTATGAAAACCTAAATGTAGGACTATTGACAACGTCAATTGCAGATGGTAAAGTTTTAGAGTGCAATTCGAATCTTGCAGAAATTATTGGATTTGAAAGTCGAGATCAAGCAATCGCAGAGGGTTTATCTGTAGAGAGATACCGTAACCCCGAGAAACGTGAAGAGATTATTTCAGAATTGATGAAAAGTGGGGTTTACAATGGCGAAATTGCTCTAACTAAAATGGATGGAACCTCTATCTGGGTGGAAGCTAGATCTGTAATTGATTTGGAAGAAGGCATTATCCATTCTGTATTGACAGATATAACCGATCGTAAGAAGATAGAAGAGGATCTTCAACAGAGTAAAGCAAGGTTGAATCGAAACCAAGAACTTGCGAAAATGGGATTCTTGACCTTGAATTTGAAAACAAATGAGATGCTATGGTCAGATGAAGTCTTTAGTATATATGGAATCGACAAAAACCAAGTTCAACCGACATTAGACAGCACTGTAAGTCTTGTGTATCCGGATGACTTGAAATATGTCCAAGAGAGTCTGAGTAGTGCGATTGAAGGTTCTACAAAATATGATACCGAACACCGAATTATTAAACCGGATGGTGAAATCATCTGGGTGCACGCTCAAGGGGATTTGATATATGATATCAGCGGGAATCCTACAACTCTGATAGGGACTGTGGTAGATATCACTGAAAGGAAACACTTTGAAGAGGCACTTAGAGAGAGTGAGCAACGGAATAGAATTATTGTTGATGCAATGAATGATCTTGTTATTCTGCAAGATGTTGAGGGAAGATATGTAGAGTATTTTGCACAAGATAATTCCTTACTTGTCCGACCTTGGAGTGAATTAAAGAACAGGAAACCAGAGGAGATTGTTTCTCAAGACCTTGCCACTCAATATCATGAATATGCAAAAAAGGTCCGTGAAACTGGAGAACCTGTCACTTATGAATATCAGTTAGAGATTAATGGTGTCTTGAAATGGTTCCAAGGAACAATGATACTCCATGAAGACCGAGAGAGCATTGTAGTTGCTATAAAAGATATTACTGATCGAATAAATGCAGAAATCTCATTATATGAAAATGAAGAACGTCTTAAGATAGCAGGAATGATATCGTATGATATAATATACGAGTGGGATGTTACAACTGATTCATTGAAATGGTTTGGAAATATCGACACATTTCTAGGATACGAAGAAGGGGAAATATCAAGGAAAATCCAAAGTTGGCTTAAGTTGATACACTCAGATGATAAATCCAAACTTGAAGATGCGGTGGAACTACATCGAACATCAATTGAACCAATCAATTATGAATATAGGATTAAACACAAAGATGGAATGTTCAGATATTGGAGTGATCGTGCTTTTCCCCTACTTAATAGTGAAAATAAACCCTACAAATGGATTGGAGTATGCACAGATATAACCGAAAGAAAACTGGCTGAAGAAGCACTCATAAGGAGTGAGCAACGGAATAGAATAATTGCAAATGCGATGAGTGACCTCATCCTTGTTTATGATAAAGATTCACGCCTACGAGAATATTACACTTCAGATGAGTCCTTGCTCTATACACCGTTGAAAAAGATGTATGGTAAAAAGATCGAGGAATTTATGCCAAACGATTATACCGACGCATATTACAATCACCTTCAGCAAATGAGAGAAACTGGAGAACCTGTCACTTATGAATATCAGTTAGAGATTAATGGTGTCTTGAAATGGTTCCAAGGAACAATGATGTTTCATGAAGACCTCGAAAGCATTGTAGTTGCTATAAAAGATATCACTGAACACAAGATATCAGAACAAGCACTAAGAGAGAGTGAGGAACGACATCGACTTGTCCTATCTTCAATGAACGATTTGATATTTGTTATAAGTAAAGACAACATCTACACGGATTATTATGCCTCTGAGGAACAAAAAATGTCTGTTCCTATAGAGATGCATATTGGCAGAAATGTGGCGGACGTTCTACCGCCTGACGTAGCACAAAAATTTATTGAATGTATGAAGCGAGTACGAGAATCAGGTAATCGTGAGGAATTCGAGTATTCTATGATTGAGGATGGTAGGGAAGAATGGTACTCCACAGTATTGGATATGCACAATGATAGAGACAGCATTGTCCAAACTTCGAGAAATATCACTCTCAGAAAAATAGCAGAGGATGATGTAAAAAGACGCGAAAGTGAATATCGAACTCTTGTTTCCAACATCCTTGGAGCTGTATACCATTGTGCATTTGACACGAATTGGACTATGTTCTTCCTTAGTGATACATTCGAAGACATCTCAGGATATCCTGTGTCTGATTTCATTATGAATAAGGTCAGATCATTTAACAGTATCATCCACCCCGAGGATAGAAAATACGTGTATGATGAGATTATTGAATATACTAACAAGGGTCTTAGTTACGTCTTAGAATATAGAATTCTTGATGTAGATAGAGAGATTCACTGGGTCCGAGATTACGGTCAAAAAATATTAGAATCGGATAAAGGACTTGAGTATCTTGACGGGGTTATTTTTGACGTTACTGATGAAAAATTAGCTCAGGAAGATATGATTCAGCAAGCAGCCCGCACGAAACAGGCTGCTGACACTGCTTTACTTTATCTTGATATTATGAGTCATGATATCAGGAATCAACTTCAAGCAGTAATTATGGCTTCTGAAACCCTAGAACATACAGATCTTTCCGTGGAAAATATTATCATGATTGATATAATAACTGAATCTGTTAAAAAATCAGAGAAGCTAATCAATAAGGTGTTATCCACTCGCGAATTGTTATCAACTTCACTCTTTGAATTTTCACTTGTGCCCGCACTAGAAAAGTCCATCGAATCTTTAAAGAACCAGCATGATGATGTCAAGATTATAGTAAAGTATCCTTCTAGAGATTTTATAATCAGAGCTGACAAATTCATCGAACAAGCTTTCATCAATATTCTTGAAAACGCTATTGAAACAAATAAACGTAAAGTTAGAAAAATTTGGATTAATATTAAAAAAGTCGGACAAGGATTTCAAGTCTCAATTGCAGACAATGGACAAGGTATGACAAAGGAAAAGAGGGAATCACTCTTCGATCCAAGCAGACGCTTTGGTGGAGTGGGAATCCATCAAACCATTCGAATTCTGCAAAAATATGGAGGTCACATAAGTGTGCATGATAGGGTTGAATCTAATTCAGCTCAAGGTGCAGAATTCCGACTCTGGTTCCCAATTGCTAAAAGTAATCTGTTATGAGAGTGGTTGAATCATCTCTAATCTTAGCACAATCTGAATCAAATCATCACCATTCAAATGCAGTGTCCTCTCTTACCACTGGCTTTTTGGGGGGAGCTGCTCAATTAATCCCTGTTCTTGTAATTTTCCTAAATGATAGTAAGCGCTCGTTACTGCTATAGATAGTTATGGACTGGTTGACAAAAGCATTTCCAGTATCTCCGGAGCAGTCATCCAAAATCTAGTGATTGAAGTTACTACCATTATCTCTTCAGTGATTCTTGTTCCATCAACAAGCAATCTCTGCTCTTTTCTCGTTGTAGATGAATAATCTTGGAATCCAGATAATAAAACTCTGAGTATTTCTTGCCTTATTTTAGCATATGGACTCGCACGTTGTTCTGGTGTGTCAATGATTTTAACATCAAGACTATCTTGTTCAGGAAGTACACCAGTTTTGTTTTCAGGGCACATTAATTGTAATCTCATTTTTTTTCTTGGTATATCTCTTAATCTATTCAAACTAACTAAATCTATTCACATCTATAATCTTATATGTGTTGTAATAGATATTCTTTATTATTCAAGATGAGTTGAATAACTAATGTATAATTCTACAAATGATTTTACTATATTAGAGGCAGTTGGTACGAAAATCACATTTAGAATTTCATAGAATACTTGTTCAAATATATAAGATGTTTATCATTCTCGTTTTAGAATATTTGGGAGCTAGGAGCATATGGTTGTAGGTACACGAAATGAAACTAATCCAAGTATGATGAAAATCCTGAATGAAATACATACAGACAATACAGCAATAGAATCGGAAGGAAAGACACTCCAAGAAACAGACATTCAACCAAAATATATTGCAGATTATATAGAGAAATTTGGAGATAGTGATTTCGAATATTGCTCTGACTGTTCTACTGATTCACACATTAATTATGAAAACTCCTTTGGAGATGATACAAATCTGAAAGTAAATGTCCAGAGGAAGTAAAACTCATGAAAGCACTAGTTGCAGAACCGGATCTATCCAAGATAGCCAATGAAGCACATCAACTTGTTTGTCTGAGCAATATTACTAACCTCCTCTCTAATAACATTAAACCTATACCTGACATATTGACAACATTTGTACATCTAATTCCTGAATCTTGGCAATATTCAGATATCACATGTGTTCGATTGACACTTGGACGTGAAGTAGTCACTTCCGCCAATTTCAATGAAACAAAGTGGAAACTACTCCGATCAATTATGAGTTCAGAAAAGGAAATTGGAACGTTAGAAGTGTTTTACCTAGAAGCAAGACCAGAAGAATTCGAGGGACCTTTTCTCAAAGCAGAAGGTTATCTATCAGATAATCTTGCGGCTTACATAGGTTCTTTTATAGAAAGAAGAGAACTCATGGAGTCACAGAAAAGCCAACATAGTGAGTTGGTTTTATATTCGTCACTCCTTCGACATGATATCAAGAACGATTTAGGAGTAATATTGGCAAATATCGATCTTGGTAAAATGATTTTTCAAAATTCGGGTATAGAGTGGAAAGAGATTTTCGGTTCAATAGAATTTGTTTGCGATAGAATCATGAATTTACTCAATGCGTTTGGTCGAAAAGATAATGAGATAGACCAAAATCTCATTAGCATAATTGATAAAGTATCATTATTTGCCCGAGAAATTCATTCGAATCTGGCAATAAAAATAATCAATCATGAAGAATCAGATTCATTCCTGGTACAAAAGAGTAACTTACTACCTCTCGTATTTGAAAACTTGCTAAGAAATTCAGCAGTTCATGCAGGTGAATCATGTACAGTTACGATTGAATTCACGAAAGTAGATCAAAAAGTCATTGTAAGAATATCAGATAATGGCAAAGGAATTGCTGGCGAAGTAAGAGATAGATTATTCCAAAAAGGAGCTTCTACTCGGGGTGGTGGTCTAGGATTGTTTCTCTCCAGACAAGTAGTCGAAACAATAAGTGGAACAATAGAGCTTGTCCCAAGTAGAAAGGGCGAAGGAGCAGTCTTTGAGATTACCTTACCATTAGTGATAGTTGCCCAAGGAGGTACTAGCAATGATTGAAAAGAATTCATATTTCGACCCAAGTGGTCTTACCTGGAATCTGATAGCTGAATCCTCTACTTCACAGTCTAGTTCAAATGAGAAAGTAATAATACTAATTAACAAGGACGGCGGTCTTGCACCATATTCTCATTCTTTTATTGAGGAAGTACAGGACCCCCAGATTCTCTCAGGTTTTGTATCTGCAATGACGAGTTTTATGGCGGAGATGATTGGCGAGCAAAATTCGACTTGGAAAACAGTCTATGGTTCAGATTCAATATTGATAGTTGAGGGGGGAGACTGGATTATGGGTGCTCTCATTGCTTCGAGAGAAACAAGTGAGGCTCGTAGTAAATTAAGATCTATAATCCGTGAATTCGAAGATTCTTTTGCTGTTTTTAAGCATGCAGAAGGCGTTGAATCAAGCGTATTTGCTGAATTTGATGAATTCGTTAGAAGAGTATTTGTTGATGAACGAATAACTAGAAGAACGCAAGTGATAAAATTGCCTCAATGGAGATCTTCATTGGATAAATTCAGATTCCCCAGTACTGCTTTTACTATTTCAAAAATTCTCCTTGGATTTGAAGAAACAGAATCGATTGAGAACATTGCAAAGTTTCAAGATATATCTATTCGAGAAGTAATGACACATATTTCAATGGCATATTGGCAGGGTATTGTGAAATTAAAGTTTCTACCTGCTGATAATGATATATTAGCACTTTCAGAGAAAGCGGCATCACAGATTTTTAAGAAAAAGAATCCCTTGGAATTATTCGGAGAAACTTTGCAGGTGATAGCTAAATTAGATGGAAGAATTCCATTATCCGACATAACAAAGGATATGATCATCCAGGATCAAGAATTGTTATTATCAGAACTTGGCCGATTAATCAATAATGGTTTAGTCCAAAGAATCTCAGTTGAGAAACGACTTGTTTTACTTTACGAGAGCATTCTATCCAACCTTATTGCTAAAGGATCTTCATGGAGAAGAAAAGAAGAGATGATACAAACTTTTCAGGAAATTTGCGACCAGGGAAGACTCCACCAACCGCGGATTAATAGAATTATCCTCCATAATTCTACCAAAGTAAAATGCATTCTTGAAGATAACATGAGTCCTGCTGATTTGGATGATATGTGCGATGCGCTTGAATATTTGATTAATAAAATTGAGGAATATTTCTTTGAGAGATATGGAAAACGAATTGCTGATGCTTACATTCAAGAAGCACGAAGAGCAAGCAATCAGATTTGGGCACCATACCTTGAAAATGTGGCGATATGAAATGAATTCAGTAAAAATGAACCAAAACAAAAAAGGGTGAAAACAAGTTGAAAAATGATGATTTAATACATTCTCTGATTGAGGGAACAACCGATCTTATTCAAAGTATAACAGAAGATGGAACAATTGAATATGCAAATTCAACTTGGCTGAGAACTCTTCAATACAATGAAGAAGATCTTCCAAATATTAAGCTAAAAGATTTTGTCTTCCCGGGATATTTACGAAGAGCCGAGGAAGCAATGTCGAGGATTCTCAAGGGTGAAGACATTTCTAATTTTGCAAGCACTTTTGTATCAAAAAATGGCAATCCTATCCAAGTTGACGGACGTCTATTCCCTATCTATAAAGGAAAACAAATTGTTGCGGCAGCGGGTATTTTTAGAAATATAAATGAACAGAACAGAATTCTTGATGAATTACGGCACGAGCAAGAGCGAGTGGAATTTCTTCTGGACCTAATGACACACGATCTGACTAATATAAATCAAGAGATAATCTCGACGTTTGAAGTCGCACTGCATTCGTCAGAATTACCTGACAATCTTAAGAATCTGATTCAAGAAAGTGTAGTTGAAGTTGATCGTGGTTCTAATTTGATATCCAATGTGAAGAAGCTTCTAAGGATTGCTAAGAGAGCCCCTAAAATGTTTCTCTGTGATCTTGGAGAGTCACTATTAGCTGCAAAAGAGATTGTGGAAAGAGCATTCCCTCACAAGGTCATGGCTCTTGAATCAAATCTAGAACCGGGTCAATATTTTGTGACAGCTGATGAATATCTCATAGAGGTTTTCAAAAGCTTGTTACATAATTCAATGAAATTCGATAAAAGAGACCGAGTTCAAATTGAAATTGATGTAGAATTAATGCCTCACACACCTTTTATTAAGATACAAGTGAAGGATTATGGACCTGGCATTGTCGATATGGAAAAAGGTTTGATTTTTGATCAGCTTATGAATCGTAAAGAAAGCGCTCGAGGTCTCGGGTTGGGACTCACTTTAACGAAACATGTTCTAGAAAATTATGGAGGCTACATCAGGGTGGAAGATAGAGTAGAAGGTCAATCTGAGAAAGGTTCAAATTTCATCCTACTACTTAGACTTTCTGCGGGTAGCAAAGATGTGAAAGGAGGTAGTCAGTAATGGCATCAGTATTAATTGTAGATGATGATACTTTTCTGCATAAGGTCTTAGATCGGATTTTATCAATAGGTAATCATGAAGTAGTTGGACATGCATATGATGGCGCTGAATCTATTGAGATCTTTTCTGAATTGGAACCGAAACCCGACATAATCCTAATGGATCATCGAATGCCCGTCATGAATGGAGTAACAGCCACGAGGGAAATTATGCACATTAATCCAGATACTAAAATATTGTTCATTAGCGCTGATGAAACAGTAATGACTGAAGCAATCGAAGCTGGAGCATTAGCATTTCTCACAAAGCCTATTCGAAGTGCAGATTTGTTTGCGGCCATTGAGAAGTACGCGTAAAGGAATAGATAAAGAGAAGGATAGCCAACAGCAATTTATTTCATATACCTCTTCATATGGAGTCAATGGTTCTTACTTGAGAACCAAAGGCTCTTCTCTCAGTACTTTACTATCAGATATCAACAATTCTCATACCTATTGCACGAGCTAACTCCAACATATTAGCACTCTCTCGCACTGAATTTGCTTCGCGCATTCCTGTAGCAACGATGGTTTCAATGCAAGTCATACCAAGATAATTACAGATATCCTTGAACATTCCAATGGTATGACGAGCAAAATGGTCGTTTTTCCCCCCCATTGGTATAGTTAGAATGATTTGTTTACCTTGGAAGATTCTCGGATCAACTCCATACCATCGGTCAATGAATACCTTAACTTGTGCACTTGGTCCCCACCAGTAGATTGGAGTTCCTAGCACCCAAATGTCACTCATCTTCATTAACTCGACAAGTTCATGCATATCATCATCGTGAATGCAACTACCTTCTCGTTGGCATTTGTCACACGCTTGACATGGAGCTAAATTGAATTCAGAAAGGACAACCTTTGTTGCAGTTGCTCCAAATTCTGTCGCCCCAGCTAGTACAGAGTCCACAAGGGTTTCTGTATTAGCTCCTCGCCGGGGACTACCAACAATCCCGAGAATTGTCCTGCAATTTGAGTGATGTTGCTCCAATCTACTTTGTTGTTTTACTGACTGCATTTTCAATCTACAACCGATAATTGATGTTTGATTCTACTTTGTATTCTCATGTCGATAGAAGATCTCATTGAGTTCGATATCGGGATTCATCTTCGCGAGACCGATTGCTGTTGCACCTTCTGTTCTGAATCCAAAGAAAGTTCTCAAAGGAAGGTCAATCATTCCTGCGGATTTGCATTCCTTTGTTATTTCAATTGCAAGTCGATTCCAAGTGTATTCATATCCAGATTTAGCCGCGGTGAATCTCATGATATAACGTTCCTCATCCCCACTCAAAATATTTCCATCAGGAGCGAATCTCAGTGGTGCTGAAGCAGACACAAGTTTATCATCATCAAACAGCATTACACAG